>Ga0222712_10000437_pt1 | contig 55279 bp, 39 predicted proteins | sample C33_657DmetaG_FD_165043 | JGI IMG/M metagenome (GOLD analysis project Ga0222712, IMG submission 165043) | Estuarine water microbial communities from San Francisco Bay, California, United States - C33_657D | ecosystem: Environmental > Aquatic > Marine > Unclassified | place: USA: California... | reverse complement strand
GCCCTCGATGACCCCTCCGTGTCGATCAGCGCCGCGCGCAGCGTTCGATACGCGCTCTGCACAACCTTGAACGCGTCCTCGCTCGTATCGCCGGCGATATCGGGGTGCGTCCTCAGCGCCGCCCGACGAAACGCTCGTTTCAATTTCCCTTCATCTCGCGCTTCCTATCGACGCGCGTCGTCAGTGAACTAAATCCATCACACCGTCCGCCCTCGCATTTCCCTCGTCATTCGCTCTCGTGCTCTCGCTCGCACGATCGCGCTTACGAGTTGAACTCTCACTATTGTCATTACCTTGGGCGTGATTTCCAGCACCGCCGCCGCCTTCGTCACGGAATCCGTCGTGCGAATCGCGCGCGAGGCGACGGATGCGCGCGAACGCCCGCGCGCGAGCGCGCGTACTCGCGCGCGCGCGCCCGTCGTCGGCGTCGTCCAAAGCGCGCACTTTGATGGTGGTGATTTCATCGACATCGACGTCGTCGTCGTCGTCGTCGTCGTCGCGCGGAAGCGTCTAGAAGCGTCGTCACGCGATGCGACGCGCTCTCCCTCGACCGAGGTCGACGTCCACGAGTAGGGTCCTCGCTTTCAAATTATATAATTATGAATTCTTCATAATTATATAATTTGATTATATAAATTATACACTTTCGCCGAAAATTATATAATGGCGAGGTGAGGGGTGGGGGTGCTCGCCACCAATTATGGGCATCGATCAGTTGCCGGCGCAGCCGGCGATTTTGGCGTTCTAGGGTATTGGGAACGCCCAGAAACGCGTTAAAAACACGCGAGAACGCGACGCACAAACGACGCGCGCGCGCCGGCGCGAAGGAGGAAGTGACAAGGACGTGTGCTTTGCTTTAACATCGGTTTTTTCTGGTTATTTCAATCCGCGGCGAAGCGCGGGTGTCGCGCGCAATCTGGACAAATGCTCATCTGGTGGAAAGCAAACTCGGTGACTTGACGTTTCAATGACGAGCGCGGCGAGCTCTACTGATCGTCATCATCGTCGTCGTCGTCACTTTGCTGTACGTTGGCCAGAAATTCATTCCACTCATCCGGCTGTGCTTCAGTACTTCGCTGGCGCTTGGACGGTGGGCGCTGAAAATCATCATCCAAGTTACCCAAGACTTCGTCGCCGTTGTCCGTGAGCTCTTCGCCGTTGCGACGGAGTATAAGGACATCGTCATTGGCATATTCTGTGCTCACATCAGATTCCATGGCGCGGCGCTGCCGTGTAGCGAGGTCGTTGTCGCGCCGTCGCTTGCGCGTGTACAAAGCATCAGGATTATTGAACTTCAGTCGTGCAAGCTTTGACACGTTCTCGTGCTTCAGACGTAAACGCGATGAATCCAAAATCGATTTGAAACACGCATGACAGCGCTCGGCGCTCGCGGAGTTAGCAACCATGCTCAACACGTTCAAAGCCGTTTGCTGAAGCGCTGGACAGTACTTTGGTAAGTGTGGGTGCTGATTCTCCCAAAAGTTGACGACGATCGGTAGAAGCTTGACAAGTTGAAATTCAATGAAACCAACATTACTAACACGTTTACCTTTCGCTTTCTCTTTCCATTCTGTCATTTGCTCTCCATATGCCCTGATGAACTGCGATGAGCAGCTCCAAACCTTGATTTCTTCTTGGGTCGCCAACATCACATCGTGCCTCGCCGTAAGCGGCATATCGCCGAACGCTTGTTCCGTCGATGTGCTTCGGTTACCGGTTGCGGATGCAAACACAGCAGATTTAAGCTTCGCTGTCTCTTTGAGTGCGATGTCGGTATTCGGTACGATGTGTTCGCCACTGAGCAACTTGATGGGTGACACGATCGCCAAGAACCAGTATGCCAACTCGTGGATCCCGTCGATAAAGGGAATGAAAGCTGGACGCGTACGATCTTTGGGGCCTTGACGGCGCTGCAGAGTTTTCATCACAGAATCGGTCACATTCTTTTTCGAGTCGAACAAAGCGGACGTGGCTTTAGAGGTCCCTCGCCAATTCTCGTGATTTGGTTTCCAATTCTTCAACGATGGTCCGTTATAGGTCGCGCACTCTTCTTGCCCTTGCGATGTGTAAGTCGGGTACTTGAACCACTCTGAATCAAGTTCTTCGTCGTCGACCTGTTTTATCCAGTTCTTGACGTCCGCGGCGATGGCTTTGATGATGGGCACAGCGTAAGCGGCGCGAGCGTCAGCACCCTCCATGAAAAAGATCGCATCAGAGCTCGGCTGGACGAGCTCGTTCAAGAACGGAACTAAATGCTTCATTTTCATCGCGATTGCGATGAAACGCTCGCGATCGGGACTTCGTGGATTGCCGATGGCTGTTTTGAACTCCGCAGAGTAAGCAGCACAATCAGTCAAAAGTAGTCCCTCGAAAACGACTTGCAACTCCAGGTATCGATGTAAAACTTTCGCAAGACTTCCCCATCGCGTAGAACATGTCTGCAAGAACCCGCGGTGAGGCACTCCTGCTTGTTTCAAGGCCTTCTCCAGCGCCGCCGCAGCAGTCGGAGTGTTGTGCACCTTGCCATACAGCCAGTTTAAATCTGCGACAACTGGTTTAAAACGCTCTGCAATGTCCCCCACAAACAGGGCGATTCGATGAGAGAAGCAGCCAAGAGGCAGGCAGTGCGCAAATCGCGGATCTTCGAGAACAAGTTTCACGGCTTCAACAGCACATGAGGTGTTGTCTGACACGATCGCTCGAATTTTTGCAAGGGAGCGTTCAGGGAGTGTCTCCAGAACTCGTACGAACGCGTCTCGCCCTGTCAGCGTAGTCTCGTGGACTTCAAGAGCTATGGATCCGAGGAGAATTTCGACGCCTGTGCGCGGAAGGATGAGCGATACGTTCACAATTTTGACTCCCTGAGGGGAATCAAAACCATCAAATGCTGCTACAAGACTGGCTTGTGCATCAATGAGTTCCTGGATCCTAGCGTCATTGTCCAACGAGACCAAGTCGAGACCAGTTGAACGCATCCAGGTAGCGCCGTAGAACCCGGATAAACGCAAATCAGAAGTATCGCCGTTTCTTAGAGCAGCGCGCTCCTCGTCCGTGTAGAGATTCATTCCCGCAGAATTCACTCGCTCGAGCATGCGGTGAAACTCAGGTCTTTGCGCAACCTCTACGGGAATGTCTAAGCGCGCCAACGTTTCGACGATGAACTTTGAGTTCTCTAACTTATTTGCACGAGCGCCTGGATTCTTCACGGAATATAGCGTTATCTTAGATTGCACATTCTTAGATTGCACATTCTTTCCTAGCTGTCGAACTACGCCAGACAAGCTGAACAACGAAATTGCCACCTTGAGCTGCGCGCATTTCTCTTTCAACTTGTCATCACTGAAAGCACTATTACTCAGTTCTGTCAATTGCTTCAGCGCGCCCTTGCGAGTCTGTTTCCCGTCGGCACCCCCAGTACCGTTATCGAGCTTCGCGCAAACTTCGAAGCATGGGATGCATCCAACGAGGTGATCTCGCACTTGCGAGGAGTTGAATGCACAGCCCCTTTTACGCTGCCACTGCTGCTTGCATGAATCGTATCCCGCGCAGTATAAAGTAATATGAGTTGGACCCGGCGCGACGACAGGAGTCGTCAACCCGACGTCGTTTGGTGTGATCTCTGGGCTTCCAAGGTCGATCAAGATGGGCGAGGCATCGTTGTGCGTCACAGGAGCGGTTGTGTACGTCAATTCGTTCCACCTAAAGTCTTGGAGCGGTAAGCGCTTCTCCTGTAGCGCGTCCCGCGCGGTGGTCGTCATCGTCGCGACGCGCGGGCGACGCGCGGAGTGAAGCGAACGCGCGGCGCGAAGAATTTTTTGAATTAGCGTTGGTCCGTTTGTGAATTATCACGGTTTTCGGACCAATGGACGGACAAATTATGGTATAATTATATAATTATAATTATACCACCTGATTATATAATGAAATTATATAAATTATACACGTCGCGCCGGAATTATATAATGGCGAGGACCCTATCCACGAGCGAGGACGACTAAGGACGTCGGCGACAGACTCGTTGAGTGAATGACTCAACGAGCGAGCGTTCGCACGAGACCCCCGACGTCGATCGCGCTGCGGTGAATCAGTGTCGGGACCATCGAACGACGACCGTGGTCGTTTCTTGTTCTAAAGCAAAACATGCGTGGAGTGGAAATCACGAAACGCGTCCAACGCTCGCGCGTTCACCCGTCGCTCGTCGCTCGTCGATATCATAGGCGTCGTCGACGACGGCGCGAACGACCGAGTGACCTCGTTGACCGACGGAGCTGTTGACCGACCGACCGCTCGCTCGCTCGCCTCCCCCTCCAACGCGTCCCGCCTCCCGCGCCCGTGGTGCGCTTCAAACACACGAAATCGCGCGTCGTATATAGTAGTAGTGCGTCGCGTTTTCGCCCTTCTTTTTCGCGAAAACTTACGAAACGATCGCGCTCGAAGTCGTCGTCCGAACGGAAACGACCGATCGCTCATGATAATAATACGAAGTGTCCAACCGACCAAGTGCCCGTAATCCCAGAGAAGCTCCTCGACGTCGCCTTCGCGCGAGCGAACGTCGCTTCGTTCGTCGACATCGATCGACGCGTCGCGCTCTTTAGCGACGTTCGGCGACGTGCGAGTAAACGCGCGATGTCGCACGTCACCGCGGAAGAGCTCAAGGCGAAAGGGAACGACGAGTTTAAACTCAAGCAATACGACGACGCGATCGCGTCGTTCACGCGCGCGATCGCGCTCGACGGGACAAATCACGTGTATTACAGCAATCGCAGCGCGGCGTACGCATCGATTGAACGATATCACGACGCGCTGAGAGATGCGAATAAGGTGATTGAATTAAACCCGACGTTCGCGAAAGGGTACGCGAGGAAAGGTAATGCGTTGTTCGGGGCCGGGGATTTGGAAGGCGCGAAAGCGGCGTACGAGAGCGGATTACGCCGGTGCGGGGACGACGCGATGTTGCGAAGTGGGTTACAAGACGTCGAGGAGGTGATGAAACGAGAGAAATCTGGGAAGGATTCATTAGGGGAGATCGGGTCGATGTTTAATTCCCCGGATTTGATGGGGAAGTTGGCGAGTAATCCGAACACGCGCGCGTACTTGAGTCAACCGGATTTCATGGCGATGTTGCGCGCGGTGCAGAAAGATGTGAGCGTGCTGAATCAGTATCTGAGCGATCCGAGGATGCTGAACGTGCTTTCGGTGGCGATGGGCGTGCAAGTGATGAGTGGAAATGACGCTGAGAAAGAGTTTGGGAATCACGAGGCGGATAGCGCGCCTCGCTCGGCGCCCGAGCCCGTCAAGTCAAAGCCGGCGCCCGCCGCGGAGAAGGCTGCGCCCGAGCCAATGCTCACGGACGACCGCAAGCGCGCTTTGGAGGCGAAAGAATTAGGAAACGCCGCGTATAAGGAACGTAAATTTGATGAGGCGATCACGCACTACGACAAGGCGGTGGATTTCGACCCGACGGACGTGTCGCTGTTGAACAATCGCGCCGCGGCGAAACTGGAAAAGGGCGACTATGACGCATGCATCACAGACTGCGAAAGCGCGGTGGAAATCGGTCGTTCGCTTCGAGTAGATTACACGATTATCGCCAAGGCGATGACGCGCAAAGGGAACGCTCTGGTGAAGCAAGGCAAGCTCGAGGAGGCGCTCGACACGTACCAGCGCTCGTTAACTGAGCATCGCACCGCGGATACTCTCAATCGCATGAACGAGACGGAAAAGGCGCTCAAGGAAGCCCGTGCGAAGGCGTACTTGGATCCGGTCAAGGGCGAAGAAGCTCGCGAGCGCGGTAACGCGCTGTTCAAGGATCAAAAGTACCCCGAAGCGGTGAAGGAGTACACCGAGGCCATCGCGCGCAACCCAAAGGATCACAAGGCATACTCTAACCGCTCCGCGTCGTACACCAAGCTCACCGCGTTCAACGACGCGTCGAAAGATGCGGAGAAGTGCATCGAGCTCGACCCAACGTTCGCCAAGGGTTACGTGCGCAAGGGCGCCGTACAATTCTTCACCAAGGCGTACGATGAGGCGATCGAGACGTACAGCGAAGGTTTAAAGCATGAACCCGACAACGTTGAACTCAAGGAAGGTTTACGCAAGTGCTACGAACAAATCAACATGGGTTCCACTGGTCAGCTCAGCGACGACGAACTCAAGGCGCGTCAAGAGCGCGCGATGGCGAACCCAGAGATTCAACAAATCCTCTCCGACCCGGTGATGCGCCAAGTGCTCCAAGATATGAGCTCCGACCCGAAAGCCGCGGCGCAGCACCAAAAGAATCCGATGATCATGGCTAGAATTCAAAAGCTCGTCAACGCGGGCATCGTTCAAGTGCGATAGAGACGACGCCTCGCGCGCGCCGTTGCGGCGGCGGCGCCGCCGAAAAAAAATTAGACGCCGTAGCAAACATTCAATGTGTCCGACGACCGCATGGACGCGTTATCAAATAACAACGAATGAACATCGATTCCGTTCTACATCGCGCTACCATCGTCGCGAAACGAGTCTCTCAAGTGCCTACTCTATCTACTGTACTGTGGTAGTATTACACCGCCCGACGTCGACGTCCCCGCTACGCGTTCGCGTCGTTCGCCTTCAATCCCTTCTTTTGTTCCTCCACCCACGCATCATACGTCGCTTGCGTCGCCTCCGCGATCCCTCCGCTCACGATATCGATCGATTTCGCGATCGCCATCACCCCCGCGCTTGAAAATCCAGGTATCGCTCGTAAAATTCCCGGCACATCCGCCGCGACGAGCACGCTCACCTCCGTCGTCACCGTCGTCTCCCCTTTCCTCGCTTTTTCCGCGCTCACCGTGGCGTCGATGTGCGCCCAAACCCCCATATTTTTAAACCCCGGAGGCAATCTCGTGCGATCGCCTCCAAACTTTAACCCGCGACCGATCAATCGCGCTCGCCCGTAGCTCGAGCTCGCCGCCGTCCCGCTCGGCGAAGCGCTCGAAGCGCCCTTTTCGTCTCCTTTGCCCCCCCCGATCGCCTCGATGGAAAATTCCGGGGCGATCTCCCACGAAAACAATCGTCTCGGTGTCACGCAAACGTCATACACGACGCCGCCTCGTTCGCCTCGTTCGCCGAGCCGCGCGCGCGCCTCCGCGGCGCCGAACACGACGTTGATAAAATTCCTTGGCTCTTCGAGCCACGCCTCGACGGACGTCTCGTCATCGGGCGATTCCGCGCACTTGATCGCGAGCTCGATCGTGGCGTCGTGCGCGAACGTTTGGTAACCAAAAGGAACGTCGCTCGCTCGAGAGAGCGCGTGGAGGCGCGCGCGCGGGCGAGGACGCGCGTTCGCGAGCGCGCGCGACGCGTCCTTCGCGTACGCCAACGACGGGCGCGCGGGCGAGAGATTCGAATGAACGACCATCGCCGAGGACATGAGCGAGGAACGAGGACGTCGAAACGCGTCGGGAGATGATGCGTCGTCGTGCGTTCATTCGTGCATTCCAATCCCAAAGCTCGCTCGAGCTTTTTGAGCTTTTTGGTCTCGTATTGTTCATCATCATCATCATCAATTGGTTTTCATTCCGCGCGGCGCATAGAGTTTCATGTATTCATGCACGTATTCGATGAATTCCATGTCGACCGACAACTCTCGACGACGTCATCTTTCGCGCGCTCCGATGTCGATAGCGTTGAAGCATAGAGAGTACGTACAGTAGAATTGACAGTCATTCCATCTCTGACAGTGGCGGCGCATCGAATGCGTCGTCATTCATCGACGCATCGACGGACGATTCCCGGTTTCATTCGGTTTCATTCGGCGCCCCGCGACGGAGGTCACACGCACATATTGACATCGACGTCAACTCGCGATGGCGCGTAAACCGCGCTCGAATGCGCGCGCGAGCGACGATGATGACGACGAATGCGAGTACGTCGCCGTGGGCGAGGGCGAACGCGCGAGCTCGAGCTCGAGCGCGGATGACGACATGGCGGATGGTGACGACGACGAAAGCGAGGACGGCGAGGACGGAGGAGAGGGAGAGAGAGGGAAATCGAAAAGGCCCGAGGTGTGGCGCCCATCACACGAAGGCAAGGACGCTGGGGTGGAGCTGGAGTACGACGAGAGCGCGTACGACGGGTTGCACGCGTTCGCGCACGAGTGGCCGTGCCTGAGCGTGGACGTCGCGAGAGATGAACTCGGGGACGACCGGGTGAGTTTTCCTCATGAAATGACCCTCGTCACTGGGACGCAAGCGGATGAGCGACAGAAGAACGTGCTTTCGGTGATGAGAGTGAGTAAGATTCGGAAGACGAGGCGGGACGGGAAGGAGGACGAAGACGCGGATGGGAGCGAGAGCGAGAGCGATGGGGAATCTGGGGATGCACCGACGCTCGCGGTGGCGAGCGTGGTGCATCACGGGTGCGTGAATCGCGTGCGAGTGATGCCGCAAAAGTCGACGGTGTGCGCGACGTGGAGCGACTCGGGACACGTGACGGTTTGGGATTTACACGCGCAGGCGATGAAGGTGATGACGACGACGAGCGACGGGAAAGGGACGAACGCGCCAGCGGTGAGAACGATGCCGAAGCAGGTATTCACGGGGCATAAAGACGAAGGTTACGCCCTGGATTGGTCTTCCGTTGTCGAAGGGCGATTGGCGAGCGGGGATTGCGCCGGGGCGATTCACACGTGGGAACCGATCGCCGGGAAATGGGTCGTCGGCGACGCGCCGTACGTCGGGCACACCGCGGCGGTGGAAGACATCCAATGGTCCCCGGTGGAGGAGGATGTGTTCATGTCGTGTTCGAGCGATCGCACGGTGTGCGTGTGGGACACGCGACAGCGCGCGAAACCGGCGCTGAGAGTCAAGACGCACGACGCCGACGTCAACGTCATGTCGTGGAACGCCCTCGCGAATTGCATGGTCGCCACCGGCGCGGACGACGGCACGCTGCGCATTTGGGACTTGCGAAACTTCAACGAGAGTAACCCACAGTTTGTGGCGAACTTTACGTTCCATCGCGATGCGGTGACGTCCGTGGAATGGGCGCCGTTTGATTCCGCTATGCTCGCCTCCGCCTCCGCCGACAACACCGTGTGCATATGGGATCTCGCCGTCGAGCGCGACGCCGAAGAAGAGGCCGCGGCCATGGCCGCTCGGGACAACGCCGTAGCGCCGAGCGACTTGCCTCCGCAGCTCATGTTCGTCCACCAAGGAATGAAAGACCCTAAAGAGATTCGTTGGCACAAAAATATCCCCGGGATGATGATCACCACCGCCGCCGACGGCTTTAACATCTTCAAGCCTTACAACGTCGGGCCCGAAGTGAAGTGATGAACGAATATGAACTATTTGAAATCTAATAATAAAACTTACACATTTCTACCTACAGTGCTAGTACAATGTTCAACTGGACGACTAAAGTACACGCGGCGGTTCGACGCGAACGCGAACGCGAACGCCGCGAACGCGAGTCACCCCCACGCCGGCGTCGTGGCGTAAAACACCACCAACTTTGACCCGTCGCCGTATGCGTCGCAAAGCGCACCGACGGAGATGACGTACTCTGGAACGAAAGCGCACCCCAAGTACGCGAACGCGGGAATTTTCAACACTTTGCTCAAGTGCGCGACGACGTCCGCGAATGGCGCCGACGCGAGGACGCGAACCTTGTTCCTCTTTATGATCGGCGCGTCTCCGGTGGCTTTGAATAGGATCACCACGCGACGACGGTCGTCGAGGACTTCGGCATCGTCCCCGGGATCGGCGACGGAGGACATCGCGCGAGCGACGCGCGAGAGGGTGTGACGCGCGTCTTCGTCGGTTATGTCGTCATACGCGAAGACCACGAGAGATTGTGAAACGCGCGATTAACGTACTGTGTTTCGATTGTTGAGGTGGAATATAATGACTGATATTAACACAGATAGTCATTCCGTCAAAGCGCGAGCGACGGAAATTCTGACGTGCCGTAAGAAATTTACGAAACTGACAATTTACTTCGCTTCGTCGAGCGCCGCAACCCCAGGGAGGACCAAGCCTTCAAGGAGTTCCAAGGACGCACCACCACCAGTGGAGATGTGGGACATCTTGTCCGCCAAGCCAGCGGCTTCGACGGCGGCGACAGAGTCACCACCACCGATGATCGTGATCGCCTTCATCTCGGAGAGCGTCTTGGCGATCGCGAACGTACCCTTGGCGAAGGCCGGCATTTCGAACACACCCATCGGGCCGTTCCAGATGACGGACTTGCATTCGGCGAGTTCCTTGTTGAACGCCTTGATGGAGTCCGGACCAATGTCGAGACCCATCCAGCCGTCCGGAATCTTGTCCACGGAGACGATTTGCGTCTTCGCGTCGGCGGCGAACTTGTCGGCGACGACGACGTCCGACGGGAGCAAGATCTTGACACCACGAGCCTTGGCCTTGGCCATGAGTTCCTTGGCGAGTTCAACCTTGTCGTCTTCGACGAGGGAGGAACCGACAGACTTGCCCATCGCCTTGTAGAAGGTGAAAATCATACCACCGCCCAAGATGATCTTATCCGTCTTTTTCAACAGCGATTCGATGACGCCGATCTTGGAGGACACCTTGGAGCCACCGATGATGGCGCAGAACGGTCGCTCCGGGTTAGACACGGCACCGTCGAGGTAGTCAAGCTCCTTTTGGAGCAAGAAACCAGCGACGTTCACCTTGCAAAACTTGGTGACACCCTCAGTGGAGGCGTGCGCGCGGTGCGCCGTCCCGAACGCGTCGTTCACGAAGATGGTCGCCGGACCGGCGAGCTTCTTCGCGAAAGCCGCATCGTTCGCTTCTTCTTCCTTGTAGAAGCGCGTGTTCTCAAGCAAGCACACGGAGCCATTCTTCATGCTCGCCACCGCCTTGGTGACTTCCGGACCGATGCAGTCATCAATCTTCATCACCGGGCACGAGAGCTTTTCGGACAGACGCGCGCCGACCGGGGTCAGGCGGTACTTGTCCTCCGGACCGCCCTTGGGGCGTCCCTATCACACGAAAACCAACGCACGCGCGCGTCTCGTCAGTCATCGCCACATGCATCACTGATGTCATCTCTCGACGCACACCTATCGTGCGCGTGTTCGATGAAAATCTCCCGCCGACGCCCCGACGCGCCTCGCGTTATCCAAATCTCCATTGGATAGGGTCACCCTCGCCCGATCGCGCGTCGTCGCGTCATCCCCAATCGACGCGAGTGCGTTCGCGTTCGCGCGTTGACGTCGACGAAACCAAAACAAAAATAAAATCCATTTTTCATTCGCTTTCGGTGCGTTCGCATTCGCGATTCCCCCCCACTGTCGACGTTCGCACGCGCGCCATTCGTCGTCGATCGCATCGCGATTAATCATTCGCCCGTCGACGGTGCGATCGCGTCACGTCATCATCTCACGCACCAAGTGCGACGTCACGAGCACTTTCGCGCCGTTCTTCGTCAAATACTCCAACGTGGGAATCGCCGCGCGAATGCGCGTGTCGTCGGTGATCTTCAGATCCTTATCGAGCGGCACGTTCAAGTCGCATCGCACGAACACCACTTGCCCGTCCAAGTCTTTCTTCGTCAAATCGCCGACGGATTTCTTCTTCATCGTCGTCGACGCCGACGCGATGGCGTGCGCGGTGCGCGCGCGGAACGCGTTGGAGGACGATTTCACGCTTCGCATGGGAAGACGCGAGGTTTGCGTGAGGCCGGTGTAGGAGGTGTGCGCGGACATGGTGCGCGAAAGGCGTGCGGGGCAGTGACGACGTCGCGCGCGCGTCGACGACGTCGTCGACGACGACGACGGGGGGGCGTTTTGTGATTTCGACTATGCGCGCGCCGTATTTGAACTCAAGTCGCCTGTATTTGTATCCAGTCTCGGCTTTATTTGGACGAGTGAACGTAGACTAAATACCCATAAGGGAAAATTGGGCGGAAAATTGGGCGACGACGCATCGGTCGGTCGCACATAGGACGGGCGGACGACGGACGACGGCCGTTTTATACGTGCGTTTCACGAGGAGTGAATGACTCGTGAGGAGTGTGATTTTCAAATCACACGTCGACCGTCGACGACACGCGCGGACGACGGATGGCGAGCGAATCGAGGACCCGTTCGGGCGCGGTGGTGACGCGCGATGGCGACGCGTAAAAGTCAAAAGTCCGAGGAGTTTTGTGTTCTATCTCGCGCTATGGTCTACGCGTGTTCTAGGGCGACGACGACGGCGCGCGGGGCTACGGCGACGGCGGCGGCGGAGGAGGAGGAGGCGGCGGCGGAGGCGGAGGAGGTGGGTTCGACGCCGATCCTGGGGGCGGAGGCGAAGGGAAGTGCAGCGCGCATCCGTCCGCGGTGCGGTCGGCGTGCGTCGGGCACCAATGATCGAGCTTGAAATACGCAAAGTCGCACGTCGCGAGCATGGTTGTTCTCCATTTGTTGTTTTCGCACTCCGACGCGGCGTACGTCTTCTTGCATTGCGTGGTGCACAACGCTCCGACCGTGTACTCGCACGTGAATTCCGTCAGGGATTGCCATCGTTCGTTTTCGCACTGCGACGTGGCGAACGTGTTCTTGCATTGCGTGGTGCAATACGAGTCCCGGAATTTCAGGCACCCAGTTTTGCACAGCTTCGCTTGGTACGTCGCCATGTCGTCGACTTGAGGGTGGCCGACGACGCGACCTTTTGATAGTTCGGCTTCAATCGCATCGTATGCCCCTTTAGGTTTCTTTGATGTCGCCGCGCACTCGAGATTCGTCTGTGGGCACACTTGATAGCACGACGTCGATCCCGCGACGTCGTTGGACTCGCCCGCGGCGCACGGCGCGCATGATTTCACCCCCGCCCCGCCCGTGGAGACGGAATATGTCCCGATTGGGCACGCAGTGCACGACAGCGCCTGCGCATCGCTCCAGTACCCCGCCGCGCACGGCTGGCACACTTTCATGTTGTCGAACGTTCCCGCCGGGCACGGTTCGCACCGCGTCGCCCCGAGCGTCGCGTCGAAAGTCGACCCAGGACCTGTCGTCGGCGCTCGAAACCGCCGCGTCGTCGCTGCATAATACTCCTGGAGCGTCGAAACCGAGCTCGTCCCCTCGAAGCACGACGTACACCCAACGGTGTTGCCCTCTCTGGTTGAAAACGTGCCGCTCTCGCAAGGCTTGCACGCGCTCTGCCCGGTCAAATCTTGATACCATCCTTTCGGGCATGCCACGCACGTTTTCTGTGCCTCAAGCGCTTGCACCGTGCCTTTGGCGCACGCCACGCACGCGCAGCTGAAATACGTTGCGTTCGTCGCGCTGTTACTATTCTCGTCGCACCGTACGCACGCCGCGCCGGGACAGCACCCGATGCCTCGACCGCCGCCGGCGAGACACCCATCGTCGCTCTTGAATACTGCGTCGGGAGCGTTCTCGTCGAAGGCGACAAAAATCGCGGTCGAGCCTTGCGAGATGCACGCAGTTTGCGCGTTGACTTTGGCGACGCGCGCGCACGCTCGGAACGCGAGGACGCTGAGGAACGCGCGCGAACGCGGCAAACGCGAACGCGCCATGAATGACGCACCGCGAGCGGTCCTGGTGTGACTTGAGCGGATTTCGAGTCGACGTGGAGGAAGGCGTGAGTGTGATAGTGAGCCTCCAGGAGGGGGGGTAAGGGGAGTCGTTTCGTCGGTTACATGTTTTCCAAATCGTCGAACAGACGCGTCGGGTCTTGTCGTCTTCGCCGCGTCGAAGCGGCGGGAAGATTTGCTCGCTCGCCGTACATGGCGTGGAAGCTTTCTAAGACCTGGCGCGACGGCATGCACAGATCGAGGCAGGCGAGCTTTTCCTTCGCCAGGGCCCTGTCTTCCGGTCTCTTCACCGAGCGGGGCCACTTAGCATTGTGCCATTTTTGAACGAGTTCGGCTATGATTTTGAAAACGGATTCGACCTTGAGCGATGCGATCGGCGGAATCGGATTGCCACCAACTGACACCGAACTGCAAAAGCGCAAGACGAAGTGAAATGCGGCTCGGCCTGAAAATCTTTTGCCCGCCGGACAAAGAATCGGAACGACATCATCTTCTGGAGTGATATGCTCTGGCTTCTCGTCCGCCGCAGACACCCATGCGCCGTTGGCCGCCGCGCGCATCACCGTAGCACATTCTATCATTCCCCTCGGCGTGCGGCCTCCGCAAACGCACACTGACTGGACGACGACTAGCAAAAAGGTGGAAATTAAGTCGCGCGTCTCTTGTGGCGTTCGGTTCGGCGCACGTTCGAACGGATGATAGGGCCTGTCTGCGACACCGTCCGCGAGCTTGTCGCTTCGATGATCCGCGAACGTCAGAGCCAAAGCTGCGCGACGATGCATGCCGATGTCCGAGAGCGCGCGCATGATGGGTGCCTTTTCATCGATCTCGTTCTTGTTGAGGAGAACGATGGGGCTGTATTTTCCGCGGAAATTCGCAGCTTGATCACGAGGTCTATCGACGACCAAGCCGAGCGCGAGCAGCATCTGTTCCGTAAGAGACCCAATGCAATCTATAGCATATGTGATCCCGTTATCAACTTCTCGAATTTCTCCGAGAAGGGCGAGTAGCAACTTGTCTATGGCGATCCCTGGCGAAATGTCTTCGCCCAAACGACGGTCTTTGAGTTCTCGCTGATTGACCAGGACCGAGAATGCGTAAGCCGGCGCGCACGCGACGCCCGCGCCCGATATACTGCGCACGAGTGGATCCGACCATAATTCCAACAGCCTCCTTCCGCACGCGCTCGCCGCGTGCGTATTACGAAACCGTCCTTGGCCGTCATTCATCGAGATTTGGCTCGGTTGACAAGCGATGACCGTCCCGAGTAAGAAATGCGCGAGTCCGTACGAATACTTGTGCACCTTAAGCTCGGGCGAATCCGGCGCGCCGTTCGCGTCCATGGAAAACTCCGATCTATCGCGCTCAAAGAACCCGAACTCTTCTTGATGCCGAAGCGGCAAACCGGCTCGTACGCTCGGCAGTCCCAGCGGATACTTACTACGAAAGCTCCTCGCCCGCGGCGTCAACAAATCATCCCCGAGCAAGACATCCGCAATCCCAGGAGACGCCCAAAACAAATCAATCACTTCCTCCGCCCTCTTATCCGTCGAGAAAAACCCAAACGTGCGACCGAGGCCGTGGAAATCCATCTCCACTGAGTTATCCTTGTCGTCGAGCAGCGTCTCCTTAATTCTATTCAACAACGGTGCGAACTGCACGGCTAACGTCGCATCTCGCGAGCGCGTGAACGCGTTCAGAGATTCAAACATTCGCGTGTACGCTTCGCGGCACGTCAATTTATCAATCCCCGCGACCTCAGCTTCCAATCGTTCGCTCTCCACGCACACGTGCTTGTGCAACATCCAGTGCGCGCGCTGCGCCTCGGCGTCCGCGTAGTGCGTCACCTTGCATCGCGAGCACCGCTTCGGTGCGGACGTTGTCGTTAAATTGTACGCGCATATCTTCTCCTTCATCGCGCGCGATGTCGATGACGTCGAAAGTCACGTGAGAGGCGCGCTGTGTGACCAGTGAACACGACGCGAACGGAGAGACAACGCGACACAACACATCGCACACCTCGCTCGTCACTTTCGCGCGCGATCGCGTTCGTGCGCGATTTCGATCGAAAGTATTTCCATTCGCGCGTTCGCTCGAAGACGAGGGAACACCGCGGCGACGACGAAAAGTTGAGCCGTAGCTTGGATCGAGAGTAAATTTGGATTAGATTTGGATTCCCCAACGCTGGTGGAAACGAACGATCGAGCGTGGATGGTGCCCATGGAACTCTCGGACGATGACGCGTACGGAGATGCTTTAGCCATGGACGCGGCGGCGATCGAGCGCGCAACGGGGTTTTTGATGGATGAGCTCGAAGCCGCCGACGCGAACGACGGCGACGGCTCGAGCGAACGACCGAGAGACGGCGAGCGAGGACACGAAAGAGACGCATCGCACGCGATGCCAGGGGTGAGTTATCGATTATTGTGTCCGATGACGCGAATCGGACGGGTGATTGGGAAGGAAGGATGCGTCATACGCCGTACGAGAGAGGAGACCGGGGCGCGGGTAAAGGTGCAAACGGCGGCTCGAGGGGCGGATGAGCGGGTGATCATCGTTGGGAGCGCCGATATTGGCGACGAAGATGGAATCGGAGCGAGCGTAGATTGCGGTGTCACTGCGGCGGAGGCGGCGCTGTTTCGGATATTTGACACGATTATAGGCGAGGAGGGAGAGGGAGAGACGGCGAACGCCGCGACGGCTGGACGCGCGGCGGTGCCGATTTGTCGCTTGCTTGTCCCGCGGTCGCAGGTTGGAAGCCTGATCGGTAAGGGAGGACTGGTAATCTCGGCGATTCGTGCGAGCTCTGGGGCGACGGTTCGCGTGATGCCGGCGATGATGTTACCGTCGTGCGCGAGTCAAGGTGATGAGCTCATACAGATTACGTCTCCGCCGCGCGACGCGGATGGTAACGAGCGCGATCGCGAATCCGCAACGGCGTCGGTGCGATGCGCTTTGAGGCTGATCGCGCATCACTTGCGCGAGCATCCCGCACGAACGCTCACGAGCGAGTCCGCGCGATCGCCGATGGACGCGTTTGTGATGGGAAACGCCGCCCTGGGATCAAACGACGCGATCGCGGGCGGCGAACGGGGCGGCAACGGCAAGGGCGGGCAAAACATGTCCACGCGCTTGAATTCGAACGGCGTGTACGTTCCGGGCGGAGCGGAGATTTCTTTTAGGCTTCTGTGCCCGGTTTCGAAGACTGGGAGCGTGATTGGCCGGAACGGCGAGGTGATTCAAATGCTTCGAAGCGAAACGGGCGCCAAGGTCAAGGTATGCGAGCAAGTCAACGGCGCGGATGAACGAATCATTTGCGTGAGCTCAAGTGATGACGGACTCACGCCTCTACTCGCTGCCCAGATCGCGGTGTTCCGTGCCTATCGCTGCATCGTTGAGAGCGCCGGCAACGAAGTACCGGTGCCGTTTCGATTGCTCGTGCAAACGTCCCAAATCGGGTGCTTGATCGGTAAGGGTGGAAGCATCATCAAACAGATTCGCAACGAAACCGGAGCCACGGTTCGAGTGCTTCCTCCCGAATCATTGCCCGCGTGTGCGAACGAAGACGATGAGTTGCTGGAAATCGGGCAGTGGCCGGCTGACGCGTGCGCGAGCGCGATTCGTATCGTCAGCGGTCGTCTTCGCGGAAATATTAGACACAAGGCGGCGGAACGCATCTCCAACGAGCACATGCAGAACGTGATCCCAAGCGCGACGTGGCAACAGACAGAAATGATGTACGGGATGACGCAAACCGCGTACGGCTCATCTGAAGACGGCTTCGGACCCACGTACGAAATCGACGCAAACGGGCACACGGAACAAGGAGCGACGTCATCGATCACAATCAACATTCCGCACGATCAAGTCGGCAGCGTGCTCGGTCGCGCTGGATGCAACATCGACATCGCGCGCGAAGTAAGCGGAGCGAAGCTCAAGCTTCACAAGGTTGCCACTCCCGCGTATCTTTCGCCGTCGCAGGATGGCAAGCGCGTCAAGCAGTTTCGTCACCTCGACGTGAGCGGCACGCCCGAGCAAGTCGCCCTCGCGCAAGAAATCGTCGCTCGATTCATCGCATCATCTGGCGTCATGCTCCCCGAATACGAACACTTGGCTGCAAATCCCAAGCGCAAGAACAAACCCATCGAACGCGAAGTCCCCGCGAACGCGGCGTGAGCGAGAACGGAAACGCCGCGCTTCACATTTTTCTCCACTCCCAGAATAAATATTGACGCACCGACGCGGTATAGACGCAACGACACGATGACACTTTAATACAACTCTCAATCCTCAATCGCGATCGAACGTCACAAAAAAAAAGCGCTTCATCGAAGACCAATCAAACGCTTCATTCACAAAAAATCTACACCTACTTCCCCCAATCGCATCACCATCGCGACATTAAAACGTAAAATTAATCCCTTTCCCAACTTGCACGCCCATGATCTCCAACAACCCTTGATGCGCGATCCCTTCCACGGCGAGCAACGACCACCACCCGACCATGCTCGCGCGCGAGTTCATTCGTTCGGCGTTATCCACAAACCCAAACGTCGCCGGTGTGATCTCCGGGACGATCGGCGGCGGCGGCACCCCCGGTGGGGCCGATCGTTTCCCTCGCTCTCTTTCCTCGTTCACTTTCTTGCTCTCGGCGATCGCGCGTTGGACATCCTCCACCAACCCGGCGCGCGCGACGCCGCGCGACGCGCGCGCGCGCGCGCCCTTCGTTCCTCGCCGCGTCGCGCGCAACGCCCGCATCGACGACGCGCTCGGAGCGACACCGATCATCGTCATTCTCTTTACCGTCGTTCGCGTGCGTGCGCGCGTGTGTGTCTTGCGATCGACACGCGCGTGCGCGTCGCTGTGACGTCCGAACGCGATCGCGACGCGCGCGCGTCTCGGATCGCGTGACGATGACGTCATCGATCGATCGATCGGCACGGGACATCCGTGTGGGGACGGACATGACGAGTGATTTCTCGTCGATGTAGTGCGTCCATTCGTCGTCCATCGGTCATCGCATTCGCGACGCTCGTGGACGACGACGATCGCGACGCTCTCGTCGCGATGAATGTTCATCAACGCCACGCGAGAGAGTCGTTCGTGTTTTCGCGCGAAGGCGATGAGGCGATGCATCGCGCGCTTCGCGACGTCGCGCGCGATGCGAGCGCACCGGTCCCGGGTGTCCGACCGACCGAGGTTCTGACCGACCGACCGACGACCCCAGGTCGTCCGACGTGGCATGACCCATCATCCATCGAATGGACATCAAAACGCGTCGACGATGACGCACACGGGGAGCGCGAAACGCTACGACACGGCGAATGCGACGTTCGAACACACGATCGGGACGTTCGAGCTGTCGAGTAACTATAAGTTATGCGCGCCGTCACCGATGCCGACGTGTTTGGCGATTTTGTTTTGGGACAAGTACAACGAAAGAGCGTTCGCTCGCGTGAGCGAGACCAGGGTGGAGGTGAATTACCCGATCATGTGGTTGCCGAATTGCTTGTGCGATCAAATTAAGTCGACGTATCACGACGACGTGGGCGCGGAGTGGGTCAGAGCGTCGAATTGCACGCCGTATCACTTATGTTTCTTCGTTGAAATTCAAGGCCAAGTCGCGGCGACGGCGATGCATCCGGCGTGTAATAATTGCTTGTGTGGGATGATTGGATGCCGAACGTACGTCCCGGGGTTACAGGATGCGCAATCGTTCTGTAATGTGGCGAACTCGGCGCGGGAAACGTTCAAAAAGGGCTTTCGAAGCGCTCCGAAGGTTCAAATCATGCAATAATGCGCGCGAGCGGGGGGGCGGGGGGGTATTCGCCGCTTTATTCATACCATCGTACTGTACAGCTGTGCCGTAATAACTTTAATGTTAATAATAATAACAATAACGATAAACTATCGTTCACTCGGCGTCGCGCGGAAGCTCCGTTCTATATCAGCGGCGTCGCGGCTTTCACGTTCGCCCGTTTGGGCTCGCGGATTTTGTCGCAACATCTTTCACATTGATACTGTAGTACCATTTTCATCAAATCAAAATATGCGTGCTTTTACAACACAACAACAAGAGCACGCTAAAACAACAAAAGGCTAAGCGGTCGAGACGAGGGGCTCGGGGAGGTAGAGGCGCACGCCATCGACGAAACAGCACGCCTGGTGGCTGACGGCGCGCATGGCGTCGTCGAAATCTTCGTTTTCCTGCGCCGTCTCAAAGGATGTGAAATCAACCGCTGATCCGCTCGAGCCCAAGTTGTCTAATACAACCACGGGTTCGTGTGCGAGCGAAGCGAAGACTGTTCGGACGCGAGCGGCGGTGAACGGCGAGCGGAGGACTCTCGCGGAGGCGACCGGCTCGGCATCAACCGGCGTGTCCACGGCGACGTATCCGGCGGTTTTCGAGAGCAAGCCGTCCAGCCTCGGTACTTGGGTCGCACACGCGGTCACGTCTACAGAGTTTTGTGCGCAGACTGCAACGCGAGGCGCTGGCTTGAACGGCATCAACCCGGTTTTGATGCGGTTTTGAAAATACGACGCTTCTCGCGCGTGTATGTCAAATTCCTCAAAGCGTAAAGGCCTCAAAACGTGATCGATGGGACATGCATATGGCAAAGGCGTACCACCGACCGTACAGTTGTTCATGTAATGAAAATGCCGCTGACATCCGCATAAGAATTGCGGGATGATAAGCGTGCGCTTCGTCAGGCGCGCCACGGCGAGCGCGTCGCGTATGCGATTCATTTGCCACGTTAGCGCCGCCAAATGTCCGTGCGGGACTTCTGACCGCGGTGTAAACCGCGCCGCCAACACTCCCTCTTCTATGTACTTTGGGATGTCAAACCGTACAACGAGAACCTTTATGTCGGCTCCTTTAGGCGTCAAGTATTGCGATTTCTTTTCGCCGACGACCAAACCGCTTTCACGAAATCGCCACATCTTTCCAGCAAAACCATCGTAGACGTACGTGTTGTGCACGGCGTACGCGTTCGGGGAAAGCCTGTGACCGAATGAAAAGTATGTGAGGCCATTAGCGAAGAGCTGCGTCGGTAGGACGGCGAATCGCACACTGCCGCTCATGCCGCCGTACGAGTACAAAGGCCGCTCGCCCTTTATGTAAGCGTCGGCAAATTCGCCATTTAAATCAGCATCGGACGTTCCACGCTCGCACGCATCGAATGCACATGCGCCTTCGATGTCGAGCACATCGAGCTCGGGCGCACCGTACTTCAACGGACCTTTCGGCCAAGCGTCGCCAAGGTGCAGCGCTTTCATCGGCTCCGTGCATGCCACCGCGGCTTCAGGAGATACGGGCCCCTTACAAAAAGCTCGCACGAGACCAGCCGGCCGCGTGCGAGCGATCGTGTTGAAATAAATCTGATCGATTACCTCAGTACCGAGATGCATCGCTCTAACCCAATCGATGGCGAACTGAATGGCGTTCGTCGTGCTCCTCCAATACATGATGCCGACGTTCATATCCAAATGCAAAGGAAACGTGTTCACTCCGTGAGCATCCTTCAGCGCGCTCCAATACTCTAACCCACTCCCTGGTCTCGCACGCTCCGCGCTCGCGTATGCCGCACCGTCGAAATGATGCAAAGCGTCTGAGCTCGCGATGACGTCCGCGTCCGCGAGCTGTCCTGAACTATAATACTCCAATGGGCTTCGTATCCACGCCACATCAACATCACTCATCGCCAAATCATAACCCGCGCGTAGAATAACCTCTATGCACTTCACCTTGGCGCGCATCAGCGCGTTAAACGCGTTCGAGTTCTCTCTAAAGCTATCGATCCCGACCTTTAAACTACGTTTTCCCGACATCAACGCCGCCCGTGCGTCGGCGCACGTGAAACTCCACTCAAACTCTCTCTTCATCGATTCCGCTTCTTCGCGACACCATTTGAGCAATTCCTCATCGAAAGCCGCTACGACGACCGAGCGAGCGGTGATACCAACCTTTCGCGTCGTGGCGAGCCAGTTCGCCGCCGCTTCCCTCACCTCCATCGTCCCGCACGTCAACCAAATCGCACGATTCTCCTCTGGGGGAAATTTTTCTCGAAACTCCCTTAAATCAATCACTTCATCGTCGAATGTTCCGAGCTCGGCGTCGGTCGACGATGTCGGTCGTCGATTCTGTCGCGCCGAACGCGCGCTTCGCTCGGCGTCTCGCCGCGCCGTCGACGCGGCTTCACGCGCGTCATCGACGACATCCAGCGTCTCGCCCGACTCCGACGTCGGTGATGACCACTCTGCTCGCGATGCGATGGGCGCGGAGCGAGAAATCGCGCGCGCGTCTCGGGAGAACACCAGCGAGCCCAGGAATAGGCCGAGGATGAAACACGCGAGCGTCCGACCCGCGAGCGCGCGGCGCCGTCCGGGCCCGGCGTTTTCGCGCGCGCACGCGAAAAGCGCGGCGCGGCGGCACCACGCGCGACGCTGGGCGTCGACGTGCGCGGACATTCGCGCGAAGCGCGCGAAAGTGGAGATGGCTCGCGTCGGCGCGGGTGCATTGAGAGCTCTAGCGTTTGTGATTTCTAAGGTATAGCGCGCGCCTAATAGTCATGGACATCGAAGCGCGCTGTGCGGCAGCGCGCGAGACGAGAAGCGTAATGAGCAGGCGAAGGTCATTAATCGTCGACGCGAGCGGCGTCGGAGCCATGAAAGATGTGGGATTCGACGCAACGCATGACGCCGCCGGCGACGTCGTCGAAAATGAGACGCGTGAACTCGCCAGTGTCGCTCACGACGACGATGGTGTCGGAATCTGTCAAGGGAAAAGTCACGATCGAACGTTTCGTGGTCGAGAGCTTGAACTGCGCCATGGACCATTCGCTACGAAAATATCTCGGCAGCATGCTCTTGACAAACTTGCTGTTACCCAAATACGACGCCATCGATGCTGAAGCGCCGCCTGCGAGAGACGACGACGACGGCGACGGCGATGAAGACGACGACGGTGCGGGAGACGCCGCCGCATTAGACGATGCCGCGCTCGCGGCGTCGGGAATGCGAAACACGTGCACTGTACCTTTATCGCTCGTCACGCCCAACAAATTATTTCGCGGCGAAAACGCGAGCGAGTACACTTTGGCGCGATCGCTCCCACGTCGAAATTCATGTAGCAGCGTCGCCTTGAACGTATCAAACACGCGAATCAACGTCCCTTTCTCCGATGCCGTGGCGAGCAACCGTCCATCGGCGCTCAGCGCCAAACATGCCAACGCGGTTTCGTGCGCGGCGATAAACTTCGTCGTTCCCAAATCAAACAACTCCACGCGCACCTGCCCGACGTTCAACCCAGGGCACGCCATCACCGTCGTCTCCGTCGTTGGCGATATCACGCACAACCCATCGACGTTGGACCCCGTATCGATCTGTTGCTCCAATTCTAAATTCGAAAATTGATACACGAACACCTTATGTTCCAATACGACGACGATTTTATCCCTCCGCAAACGCACCGCGCGCACGGGCACTTTGAACGCCAGCTCACCGATGCACCGCCCTTGATGATCGTCCCATATCATCACCTTATTCGGGTTGAATTTTGGTTCGTCTCCACCGCCAATCAACGCTAATATGTTGCACCGAAACAGCATCTCCGCCTTGGCGACGCCGCCGTCGCGAAACGCGCGCCCAAACGTTTCGCGGTACGGCGACGTGGCGAATACATGGAACCCGCGTTTCGTTCCGTTCGCGATCGCAACCGCGAACATCGCGCCGTCTTGATTAAAAGAGCAATACATGATAGCGCCGCGAGCTCGAGAGATTCAAAAACTGAGCGACGCCGAGCGAGCCGAGCGAGAGTGAACACGAACGCCTCACGCGATCGAGCGAACGTGAACGCGTGGGATGGAATGCGATGAAATCTCGTGCGCGCGTGGACGTCAGTCGCGCATCGCTCGGAGAGGCGAGAAGTGGAGCCGCGCGTCGACGACGCCTACGGTTGGGCGCGGCGAGCGAGCGTCGAGCGACGGCTCGAACTACAAAGGCTAGCTATTTGAGAATCACGACCGAGCACACGTCCAGACGACGAAGCGAGCGTCGGTGAAATCGCACGATAGGCGAACGTGGGGGATATCCATCGCGAGCGAGCGCATGGGGACGTAGCGCTGCGTCACGACGTACGCAACGCCGGCGGCGTTGAGGCGCTTCGCGAGGCCGAGGAGTAAATTTCGAGTCGGCTCGAAATCCACGGCGACGCCCAAGTGCACCGGAGGGTTGGAGACGATGATATCAAACGACGCGTCGGCGGGGAGAGATATCCATCCGTCGGAGAGCACGCGCTCGACGTCGGGAGGTAAGTTCTTCTTGCACGCGTCGATGGCGCACGCGTCGGCGTCTAAAACCGTCACGCGCGATTTTGGGGCGATGAGCTTCGTCGCCGCCGCGATGACGCCGTTTCCTGAGCAATAATCCAAAACCGACTGCTCGCTTTCGCGAGTGAGCGTGGGGAGAAATCGACGCAAAAGCGTCGTGGTCATGATGTCCAATCCACCGGCCGCGAACAATCCGGGATAGGACGTCCACGACATCGCGGCGTCTTTCACTTTCTTCGCATTTTTTGGGATCACCGAGCATAGGTCCAGGGTTTTCTTCTCGCGCCACTTTTTCAACGCTTTACCTTTTTTACCGCCCGGTTCGCGAGTGCGGACGCAGCGCACGACCCCGTATTCGGCGTCGAGCATTTTGAGTTTCGCGTCTTGAAACATTCCCTGCCCCGCGCGAGAGAAAAATCGTGGTCAGCGTGGTCGAATTTTTCATGGAAAGGGATGAGAAAATGTAGCGAAAGTTACGAACTCGAAAGGCGCTCAAGGCGTTCGATCGAGGCTCATTATTATCCGCCCGACGGACAGCCGGCGCTCGAGGCTGGATGACCCCTTTGTGAGCTGCGACAGCTGCAACCCGCCAATTATGTAGCACCGTGTACGAAACGCTCCAGCGCGCGCATGGCATGCGCGCGAGAGAGTATGCCGGTGCGAGGAAACCGCGAGCGAATAAGAGGTCAGAAACATCGAGCCGAGCCGAAGAAAACATACCGTTGGTAAATCAGTGACGACGCCGCGCACGCCCTCCGCTGCGGCGCCATAAATCCACACTCGACCGCCAAAGCGCACGTTCGCGGCGACGGCGTGCAAAACCATATCTAATGCTGCTTTCGTGGGCGGCAGGCGCACCACCGCGGTGGCGAACGGTTCGGCATCGGCGTCCCGCTCGATCCAACCCGCGCCCTTGGCGTGTTCGCCGCAACTAAATCTCTGCCACATCGTTGTCTGCCACCCCACGCGGCGAAGCTTCTTCGTCACTAATCTATGTCTGTCATCTACGACGAGCATCGTCGCCGAGTTCTCGTCGAACGGCGCCGTGAGCGCGGAGAAGTCACCCGAAAGCGACAACAACGCTTCGGCGCTACCGCGCTCGACAGCCATGCGCTCGGCGTCGACAGCGTCGCACGCCGCTTTTCCGCGCGCGCGCAGCGCCGCGAGCAATCGCTCGCCATCCGCACCATTGACGATGGACTCAAGTGCTAAATCTAATCGGCCACAAGCTTGCCAATCAAAAGTCTCCATGCTGCGCTCGACGGCATGAGCGATGTCACTCGCGAGCTTGGTCCCGTCGGACATGCTCGAGCACAGTTTCAAATCCCGCACTGCCTCCACGACGCTAGCTAGATCCGTCGATGTCAGCGTCAATTCGTGCGTTTTCAACCCGCCGACGGTAAACCTGGCCAAATCTCCGACGAGTCGCGCGTCCACTTGCACGGCAGCAGCAGCGTAGAGCGTGTGCGCAAATCCTTGCGCCGTGAGCGTCGCCAATTTCGCCGCCGGAATTAACATCGTCACGAGCTGCCGAGCGTCCCTCGCGCACTCTTCCCGCGTGGCGGCATCGATATCGTCATCGTCGCTCGTCGCGAGCTTTCCCGCAGCCCACGCAGCATTGGCCACCGCTTGCGCGCTCCACGATTTCGGCCGCTTGGCTGCCTCCTTGGCTCGCTTTACGAGCGGCGACGCCAACTTTTGCGCGCGACGTAACCCGTCGCCGGCGAACGTCGCCAGCGCCCAAAGGCCGATTGTGATTTCTTCTATTTTCACCCCTTCACCACCGTCCACGGCGAACGGGGCGCCCACTAACACCGCGATTAAAGCTTCGACGCACGATTCCGCCATCGACCTTCTGAGCTTCGCCGCACCCCACAACGCATTCGCCGCATCCTGCGCGTTCGCCGTCGCCGCGCATCGCCCCATGGCTTCTGCGGCGACATTCACCGCCCTTCGCATCGCGCCATCGTCCGCGTGCGCCGCGACTGTGGTGCCGCGCGTCGACGCGCACGCCCAAAGCGTCGTGCTCGCCGCTCGCGCGTCGAGCTCGGCGACGCCGAACGCCGCCGATCGGCGCAAAAGCGCATTGAACGCCACCCCGAGCGCATGTGAACACTCCACATCGTCGTTCGTTCGCACAGAAATCTTCGCGACGGACCAGATCGCAGCGTTGCACGTCTTCAGGTTTACGCGTTCGGCGTCCGCCGCCGCCCGAGCCGCCAAAGCCGCGACAGACTTGGCATCGATCGCCGCGTTCGCCGCGCCCACGGTCTTCGCCATGGCGTGTAACGCCCAAATCGATTCGCTCTTCACGCTTCGGTCAGGCGCATCGTCGCGGTGCTTCGATCGCTTCGCCGCGTCCCGCTCGTCGGCGGCGGCGGCGCGCTTTTCCAGCTTTCGCTCGAGCACCGCGCTCGCCGCCGAGCGCGACGCGACGACGAGCTCATCGCGCTCTGAAACCCCTATGGCTTTGAGTTTCTCGAGCGCCGAAGCGATCGTTTCGTCGGCGCGCTCGCGCCGCGCTGCGGCGGCGGCGCGAGCGCGAGCGTCTCGCGGCTGACCCGAAGCGGCGGCGGCGCGAGCGAGCTCTTCGACGACCGCCGACGCCAGGCGGAGTTTCTTCAGCAACGCGCGCTTGTACGCGTCTTCAGACACGGTGTGGGTTTTATTTCTCGGCGCCATGCGCGCTCGAGCGCGGTGCGGCGCGTTTTGACGTTCGCGCTTCGCTCGAGGACGACTCGACGGCGCGAGCGCCAGCGAAGCGTCCCGTAGACAAAACACCAAGGCTCACGAGCCTTGCGGCGGCGCGCACGCGTGGTCTTCAAAACTTCGCGCATAGAGTTCGACTCGGCGCTGAATCTCGCGATCGACCGCGAAGTGGGCGTGATGGAACGATTTCTCGAGCGTGAAATTCCACGCCGAGAGCCATTCGGTGGCTCGGCGAGCGTCGCCGTCGAAGATGACGATTCGAGACGGCGCAAGCGCGGCGGCGACCGCACAAGAGCGCGTCGCATGCGCGCGCGGTGAAGAGCCGAACTCGGCGGTGAAGTACGCCCCCGGATTTTCGGCGAAACGCGCAGAGGCATCGACGGAGCCGTCGTCGCGCGGGTCGCATTCCAATCGCCGCATTTCAATTTCCCGATGCACGTGCGAGTAGAACGGCGTCTGATGACACGGTGTCGCGAATAACACCCCACCGTCTGTGATTTTACCGTCTCTTGCGAGCGCGGCGATATGTGGCATCACCGCGATCGTCCCGGCTTGATGCCAAACGCTCGTGTACGCCGCGGCGACGACATTCGTGACGACGATGAACATCGCGACGACTCGCTGGCGCCCGGGACGCATCGTCGCCAAAACCGACCCAACGCTCGTCAAAGACGCCCCGAGGCACGGCAATAAAAATCTAAACTCCTTGTGCGCGGCGATGGAGTACCCGGCTATCGTCCAGAACGTCACTAAGAACGGTTCTGGACGCGTCCGGCGATGTCGCCAAAATCCAAGCAACGCCAACGGCGTCGTCGTCCCCATCACCGCGGGATACCCTTGCGTGACGTACCAATGCCACGCGTGCGCGCCGTACATCGCACTACCTCCTTTCAGCACATTAAACTTGATGAAATTACACGCCACGCACACCCACTCGCCGTAGAAATATCGATCCACGCTCGCGCTCAAGAACATCGCCGCCGCGGCGACGACGACGACTTCATAGAATACAAACCTCAACTTCGCCTCGACACCATCTTTGCCGTTCCCAAGCGTGCGCAATCCAAGAGGCAGCCAAATCATCGCGCTCGTCGGTCGCAACGCGCACGCCATTGCGGCGAACGTCAATGCTTTTATCCGTCGCGAAGCGCCGCCCGAGCGTTCGCCCAGGGCGTCAAACGGCCAATACGTCAGCGCCCAAGTCACGCACGCGCCCTCTAAGCAATTCACAAAGCTCCGCGTCTCGCAAAAGAATGCAAACCATGAGAATACTCGCGCGAATGTCGTCCATTTCGCGCCAGTGCTTCCGAAAAGCCTCCTCGCGAGCCGCCCGCAGCCGACGTCGTGCGCCGCCGCGACGACGGCGTGCGCGAACCTCGGAGCGAGACGCGTGAACGCCCCCGAGCGCGCGCCAACGCGGTCACCGATGATGTATATGACGTAGTACACCAATGGGTGCGCGTACGTGCGAAGTTTGGCCGACCATTCCCAGGTGAGGACGCCGTAGCCGTACGCCAACGCGTGGGCGACTTCGGGACCTTGGTAGTATTCGTCCGCGTTGAAGAACGTGCGCACGATCAACGCGTTGGCGATGCGGAAGCACAGGAACGACAGAAACGGGGTGTTGAATAGGTGCGTTTTGTGCGAACGCGCGTGATGTCCAGGGACGACGCGCATGCGGCTGAAGGCGAGCGGGACGTGAAATGACACTCGAATCGCGTCTCGGCTGGACGCGTCCAGGGCGCGCTAATCGCATAACTCGCGCGTTCACCGCCAGATTGTCGCTCAGAATGTCGTTTTTGAGGTCGTTCTCGCGAGTTTTGATGGCGACGCGAGAACGCTCGCGACCGGCGAGTCGGCTCTCGGAGCGACGTCCGCCGCGGCAGCCGGAGCGGATGTTTCATTCACGACATCTTCGGTCGCGCACCGCCCTGCGCTCGCGCGCGCGCTCGATGTCCTAAACATCTCGCGTGCGGTAGATCGGCTCCCCAAAGCGATGACGGCGATGACGAGAAATGCGATGACGGCGCGAAGCGCTCGTTCGCGGCTCTCCGCGGCTCGCTCCTTAAAATCTAGCGTCTTGTTCACGTCATCCAACAGCGCGCGCAGGCGCGCGGCATCGTCGAAATAACCCACATCGTTAATTTTTGCCGCCTTCACCGCGCGTTCGCACGCGGACGTCGCGGACGTCGACGTGCTCAAAGCCGCGTTGACGTCGGCGAGCCGAGAGACGCAGCTCGCCAGCGTCGTCGGCGTCTCTCGCGCTATCTCACTCGTGCTCGCGAAATCGTTCGACGTCGATTTCATCCCTTGCGTAAGTTTTAATCGCGCGTTCACGCGCTCGAGGGCGCGACCGTCGCTTTCGCAGGATGTCAACGCGCGCTCGAGCGCCGCCGCTCGCGTCCCGCGTTTTCGAGCGAGCGCCGCCAACGCGAAAGACAACGCCAACGAAGCTTTGAGCCACGCGCGCGCGCGATCTCGGCTCGAGCGAAGACGTTTGACGTCTAAATCTTTAGAGATCCCGTATTCGTCCGCGGCTTTGGTCATGAGACGCTTTTGTTCGGCGAGCGCGACGGCGGCTCGGTCGAGCCGCCGCTTGAGGGACTCCACGTCGGCGTCGGCTGCGTCGACGACGCTCGTCGACGCGGTCGCGCTCGCGCTCGCGTATGACTTTTCGAATTCCATGATCGATCTGTTCAAGTTTTGCGGCGAACGCGCACCGATGACGACGGAAAGTGGGCGACGGGCGACGGAGAGTGGGGCTATCGTGAGCGCGCCGTCGCGGGTCGAGCGGAAACGCGGCGTCGGCGCGCCTTTCGTCAAAGTCTCGAACGTTTTTCTCCGCTCGTCGCGGCGAAGGAATCATAAAGCCAAATGTTCGCGAACATGAACCTCACGCGCGCTTGGTGTCGTCGAAAGCGTCGAGCAAGTTGGCCAAGATGAATTCGGCTCCGCGCTTGTCGCATCGAGCGTTGTGCGCCGAACACGTGAGGCGCTGGACACAACGCGGGCAACCGTCGACGCGCCCGCACGAACACGCGCTCGCGATCGACAAAGCAAGGGCAATGAGCTCTGGGAACAACGCTCGCGCTCGCGCGGCGATGCCGACGCCGCCTTGATGCTTGTCATAAATGAGCACGCGATGCGGAGCGTACCCGCGCGACGAAGCTGAATGTTGATGGACGTCGACGGCGAAGCATTCGCACCCGACGTCATTTTCCCCAGCCGGCACGCGCGTCGGCAGTGCATTTAGAATGCAATGCGATGCCGCGTGCACGCTCGCGCGAACGTCGAATCCAGCTTCGACAGCGCGCGCGACGACGTCGTCGGGGACGCGTAAAAATGCGCACTCTGTCGCGAATTCCGTCATCCTCGGCGGCGCAAAGGTTTCGCTGTCGAATTTCGCCTGCGATCCGCGAGCGACGCGCGAAAACCCGGTGAAAACGGTTTTAATCGCGCACTCGTGGCACCGCACGGCTTCGCGCATGGATTTTCGACTCACGGCGAAAGATTCGTACGCTCTCTCCCCGCCTGGAGTGACGCACGTCGTCTGATGCTTCGCTCTAGTGAAATACTTGACGTCGGCGCGACGAACGACGGCTCGACGTCGCTCGAAGTCAAAATGCGTGCACAACATGGACTTTCCTTGGTGCATGTACACCGCACCGGGGTAGATTTCAAAAAACACTTTGGAGTGTTCGATCGACGCGATGGTTTTCATAGACGAGCTGGCATCGACGACGTCGTACCGCACCTCTTCAATCGCGCGCACGCTCACGTCGACGGCGGGCGTCGATCGAGCGCCCGAAAGCAACGGGGACATGATTTCGGCATCTATGTCGACTGGAGTTTTTGCGAACGGCGGAGGGAAGAGCTTGTGCGTTGACACCATAGTCGCGGCGACGGCGCGAGCGGAAGGGCCGAAATAAATCTCGTCCGCGCCGGGATTGCCGAACAACGCGCGCTCGAACGCCGCGCACGCCAAATGCTGCTCGAGAATTGCTCGATTCGCTGGATCCACGTACGACATTTCCAACGGCGCATCGAACAGTGCGCGCGGATGCCGCATGTAATATTGGTCCAATGGACCGTCAAAGGCGACGTAGACGCTCAGCGCTTTGCCTTCGCGGCGTCCGGCTCGGCCGGCTTGCTGCCACAGCGACGCCGTCGACCCGGGGAATCCCAAATGCAACGTCACGTCGAGCGACCCAACGTCGATGCCTAGTTCGAGGGCGTTCGTTGCGGTGACGCCCAGAAGAACTCCAGAAAATAACTCCTTTTCGATGCCACGGCGTTCGGCGGCTTCGTAACCGCCGCGATAGCTTGAAATTTTATCCGCTAAATGCGGCGCCGTTCCACGGAGAATTTCTCGCGCGTACACGAGAACGAGCTCGCATAGCTTGCGTGTCTTGCAAAACGCCAAGCATCGCAAGTTGTGCTGCACGCACTCAGCGAGAATTTGAGCGACGTCCACGACGGGGCTCGTGCGAGCGAAATCGCCCTCCGCGTCGCCGTCGGCGGCGGCGTTCGACTCATCTTTGGCGCTCGACTTATCTTCGGCGGCAGACTCTCGCAAACGTTTAGCGAGCGCCGCCTTACCGCGGTCGACTGCGCTCGGACGACGCATGAACTTTCTCGCAGTATTCGTCACGCCCGCTTGTCCGGGTTTGAACGCCGGATTCCACATGAGGAACGTCTTCATCCCACGCGGCGCACCATCATTCGTCACGCACGTAATCGCATCCGATTCTGGATTCGCACCGCTAAATCCAATTAAGTCCCGCGCGTGCTCGCTCGGATTCGCCACCGTGGCGCTGCTGATGATGAATCTCGGACTCGAGCCGTACTCCTCTCCGCAAACGCGACGTAAACGGCGAACAATCATCGCCACATGCGAGCCAAAGACGCCGGCGTACGCGTGCGCCTCGTCGAGCACAACGTACGTGAGTCCGGCGAAAAATTTGGCGAACTGCTTGTGTCCAGGAAGCATGCTGACATGAAGCATGTCAGGATTCGTCACCAAGCACCGCGCACGAGAGCGAATGTCCGCGCGCGCGCCTTCGGGCGTATCGCCGTCATAAGCCTCGACGCCGAATGTCAACTCTTCATCGCTCGGGACGCTCGCGACTATGGCTCGTAACGCCCTGATTTGGTCCTGCGCCAGAGCCTTGGTTGGGAAAATGTACAACGCCGTCGCTTTGGGGTCATCGAGAAGCGCGTTGACGATCGGTACGTTGTAGCACACGGATTTCCCGCTCGCCGTTCCAGTGGCGACGACGACGTGCGTCGGCGAAGCGCCGAGCGTCGCCTCGAGCGCGCTCGCTTGATGGCTGAACAACGACCCGCGAACGTCCAATCCAACGCCCGCGAACGCCGCGACCGTGGCGTCGCTGAGTTTCACCGAACTCGGCAGCGCACATCGCGACGGTGGCTTCCCTTGCATGCGCTCCACGTGCGCGATTTGCCCGCGACTGCCCAAACATTCGCTCAAATGCGCGACGAACTCGTCCACGTCCATCGGTTGCAGACTCGCGCACACCGCGCTCGCGTCGGCATCCTTCCCTTGCTTCGCGCCCGTGTTTTCATCATTTAATTTTCTACTTTTCACTGCGCGTTTCCTCGGCGGTGCGGGCGGACGATCATCCACCGCGACGACGCTGGCGGCTCGCCGCTCGCCATCGCGAACGCGCTCCGCCGCTCGGATGAAATCGCTCAGCGGCGCGTCCTCCGCCGGTTCGCTCTCCATGCGCTCGAGTAAATCAAACAATCCGCGACGAAACGCTCTGACGCACCGGTCGGTGGCGCGCGCGAAATTGACGCCGAATCTTGCGGTTATCGTCTGCGAATCGCGCGACATCGCTCCCAACGAGCGAGCGGAGCGTCGGCTGGCGTGCGCGACGACGGCGTCCGCGTTTGATTCAGCCCCTCGCACGCCCCGCATGTGCGCCGGGACGTCGAAACCCGACCCATTGGGATCATCCGGGGCGGTGATATCCACTAAAAGCTCGTCACGGTCGCCTAGGGCGTCGTCATCGATGTTCCTGAGCCGCGAGATGAGCGAAATCGACGACGGACACATCGTCTCCATCGCTCGAACGACATCCGCGTTTAATCCAACGCTTGCGCGCACCATTCCCATCGCCACTCGCATCGTCGGTTGCTGACCTTGACGAATGAGAAACATGCTCGCTCGGCTCAGGGCGACGTACATTTCGCACAAGCGTTCCAACGCTCGCGGAAGCGAACGCGTCGCCGTCGGGCGTCCCGTCGTCGACGCTTCGCCTCGGGCGCTTTCGCGCGCGATATCCATACCTCCTCCATCGCCGACATCGACGTCGCATTCACGCTCGAGTGACATCTCGTGCGATTCCAACGCACTTCTCGTCGCATTCCATTCGTCGTTCGCGCATTCGCGAGCGAAAGAGGTCCCGGAGCCGCGCCGCGGGCGCGTCCCGAGCGTCTTGGCTCGGACGCGCACGAATCCAACGACGACGACGTCGACATCGGCGTCGCCGAACGATGACGTCCACGAGTGCGAACCTTTGATTGCGTCACTTTCGCTCGCTCGCGCGCGCGCGACGGCGCCGATCACGGCGCGTGCGTTGTCGTGGCCAAAGGCGAGCGCGAGCTTGGCGCGAGCGGCGTCCACGGAGTCGTCGGCGGCGAGCGGGACGATGCGACAGGCGCCGCGGACGTCTCGAGCGGTGAGTACGGGAGGAGGCATGGCGTCGATGCGCGACGGCAGCGCTCGAAAGGCTCGGGGAACGCGAGGACGCGAGAGGGAAAATGAGGGCGCCGACGCGAGCGACGGCGGAAAGTTGACGGCGGACGTTTTGTTTACAATGGCGTCGCGATGAATGGGTGCGCTAGAGCGGCGCCGCAATCGAGCCTTCCGCGGCGAATGACGTTTCTTTTGGAGACGAGGCGGCAGGCAAGATCCCAAGCCACGCCACCGTTCACGTCGAGGGCGGAGAAGTCCCAATTCAGTTGGTCTTCGACTTCTCGGCGCCATTTGCGTAAATCATACGCGTTGTCCTCCAACCGTCGTTGGAAAGCGCCGTTTGGCGCCGTGACGTTTTTACCGCGAAGTTGCGGCACGGTGAGCTGAAGGAATATCAGCCCGGCGGAGTACGAGTCGAAGAGCTGAGGCTGCCCGAGCGTCCAAACAAAAGGCGAGAGGAAACCAGCGATGAATGGTGGCGCGCGCGGCGTCTTCTGCGGCATGACAAATTGTTCTGGTGGAGAATAATTCGGGTCCAATAAACCCTGTTCGGGGTCGTAGTTTTCCCCAGTTCGCATATCGCACGCTGCGCCAAAGTCCACGAGCTTGAACTTGTTCCCCATGAGCACTAAATTAGCCGGCTTTAAGTCCCGATGGATGATCCCGATGTCGTGGAGCGCCGCCGTCGTGCTCAATAAATCTCGCATAATCTTCTTCGCCACGCGATTGACTCTCCGAGCGACGTCGTCGCCCTCGTTCGAACTCTTCATCCCGAGCGCATCTTCCAGCGCGCTCGGGAAGAACTTATCGCCCAAAAACGCCTCCAATGATGAATCCCCGGGTTGATACGCCCAAACCAAGCACGGCGTCCTCGCGCCCTCCACCTCGACGTACGTCCCCAAAAACGGCGCGCATCCCGAGGCGACGAGCGGCGCACGCGCGATGCGTCTATTAATATACGCCTCCGCGTTCTGCAACTCGCTCGCCCCTTCCACGCTTTTCGCAATCTTTATCACCAACTCCTTCCCCGTCGTGATATCCGTCGCCGCGAACACCGCGCCGAAACTCCCGCTCCCCAACCTCCGCCCTCGAACGATATTCTTCACGTCAAACTTTTTCTCAAACGCGCTTCCAACCGCTCGCGCGAGCGTTTGATCAAACACCCAGCTCACCACCCCGGGCTTGGCGATTAAATAATACAACGCCGACGCGTACAGAGCGACCTCGACCCCCGGCCCGCCGCCGTTCGCGCCCAAGTAATACGTCCAATCGCTCGCCCGTTCGAGCTCGACTTGCGTTTCAAACGCCCGTCGCACGACATCCGGTAAATTTCGCTCGACTTCCGTCGCTAACTCCGAATCCAACGCTCGGTTCACGCTCGCGCTTATCCAGTCCCCGTCGGACGCCGCGCCTTTGGCCACGCGCTCGAAATCCCGAACGTCCGCCACCGACGCGTTCACTTCGATCTCCGCACTTTTCCCAACGCCCACGGCGCCGTCTTGGACGTCCCTCATCGTCGCACTCGCGCGCATGAACTCCGCGTCGGCGCCGTCCGCCGCGTTCGCCCCTCCGCCGCGCGCGTCGGCGCTCGCGCTCGCCCGCCCCTCTCCCGCCTCCCTCACCGCGTTCGTCGACGACGCCGTAGTATTGCGAAATAAATCATCCCGTGAACTCCCTACGATCGCGTTCCAATCGAACGCGGTGGCGAACAGAGGGGAAACTCGCGATGATGTCGCTCGCTTCGAGCGCGACCTCCGTCGCCCGCGCGCGCGCGGCTCGGCTGTTCGTCTTCGCTCACCTCGCGCGTTCCACGGCGACGGCGAATGCGCGACGACGCGCCCGCTATGCGCGATCGTCATCGCCGTCATCGGTCGTCCAACTCGTTCGCGCTCGGGGTGCGTTGTGAAGCGCGAGCTCGGCGCGAGCGCGAGCGCGAGCTCGAGCGCGGCGCCCATCGTTTCGCCCCCGAGACGTGCGTGACATCACGCGATCGCGATGCAATCACCACCGAATGCTTCGATTATCATCGTTTCACTTCATGAGCGTTCGTGACATCGATCGTTCACGCCGTTTTTACGATGGAGTCGCGCCATGAATCCATCACAGCTCGCGCTTCATGGGTGCATGCCATCGAGCGATGATGAATGATGAAATCAATGACCGCCTCGCCTCGGTCGACGCGCGTTCGTGAAAGCATGCGAGAACGAGTCCTCGAACGACTTCTATGCGCGATTCGTGCGATCACTCGCGCTGTTTCACATCAAACATGTAATATGAAAACTGAGCTGAGCTGAGCTGCGCTGAGCTGAGCTGCGCTGCGGTGAGGTGAGCTTCACAACGATGCGCGCTCACGCGTCGTCGTCATGCGACTCGTCGACGCTCAGGCGCGATCGAGCGCACGCTCGTGTGATTCGACGTCGCGTGACGCGCGAAAACGCGCGCGAAAGAGAGGAAGGACGTCGTCGCTTCGCGCGTCGAGGCGAGACATCGAGCGCGGCGTCGACGAGCGACGCGGGCGACGACGACAAGCGACGGCGTCGCGAAGGCGAGGTGTGGAATGATATCGATCGAAATGCGCGCGCACAAATGACGGCTGTGACGCCTGTGACGATGACGACGACGGAGGAGGAGGAGGGAGAAGGGTGCGAGGCGAACGTCGCGGCGACGACGACGGACGCGAACGCGGCGAACGAACGCGGCGACGCGCGAAAAGCGACGATGAATGCGAAGGCGTCGAACGAGGCGAACGAGGAGGTGACGAACGCGAATGATGAATCACATGCGTTCGATGGTGACGCGCACGAAGAGTACGAAGAGTACGACGAGGAGGTGGAGTATGAGTTTATGGATTACGTCGCCGAAGCGAAAGCGAAGGCGCGGGCGTTGGCGCCGGATTTCACGTGGGGCGCCACCGAAAAGGCGATCAAGACTGAAATGAATTCGAGAAGGAGAAGTGATTTTTTAAACGCGAAAGCGACGAGCGCGCACGAGGTCGCGAGCGCGTGTGTGACATTCGTGGTGTTTGCTTTCGCGCGAGCGACGCGATTGCGAAGAGAGCGCGCGCGAGCCGAGGCGCGCGCGAAGGAGATAATGGTCACCGAGGATGAACGAATACGACAGGCGAAGGCAAAAGTAGAACGCGAGAACGCCAAGGCGCTGAAAGAAATCGAACGTCGACGAGCGCGAGACGTGGAGGAGGAACGAGAGCGAGAACGCGAACGCGAACGCGAAATGGCGAGAGCGAAAGAGGCGCTCGAAGCGAAAGAGGAGGAGGCAAGGCAAAGGGAAGTGAATCGCGCGGAGACACGACGAAGAAATGCGGAAGAGAAAGAGAGGTTTGAAATTCGCGAGCGACAGGAGGCGGAGGCGAAGGCGGCAGAACGCGAACGCGAGCGAGCGGAGCGCGAACGCGAACGCGTCGAACGCGAACGCGTCGAGGCGGAGGAACGAGCGAGGAGAGACGCCGAGGGCGCGAAACGCGGAGAGTGTGAACTCACCGTGAGCGCGGATGTCGAGGTGGTCATGAAACGGGACAACGCGGTGGCACCGGTGGACGTCGTCGTGCGAGCGAGAGTTGGTATCAGCGCCGGGGCGAGCGAAACGAGCGCGTTCGCGAGCGCGGATGTCGCGCGCGTCTCCGCGCTAGGCCTGTGCTCTATCGTCGCCGCAGAGGCGGTGAAGGCGTATGGGTCCGACGCGCGATTACAAGACATGATAGGCGTCGGGCCGCTGAGTAAACTTCCGGGGATGGATGATTTAGAATTCGATAATTGGACGCGCGTGATGCAGGCGAGAATGGATAGCGACTTGCGCACGGCGATAATTAGATGCGGCGCCGCGCTCGAAGTCAAGCTTCGCGACGGTAAACGAACGAGCGGCAAAGAAACGTACAAAACAACGTTGCGATTCCGGCGACGATGTTTACCCGCCGACGATAAAGACAACATCGCTCATCGCATGAAAGCCGCGGTGAAAGCCGCGGCGGAGGACATCGCCGCCAATCGTACAAGCGCCGCCGAAACGACGGCGGCCGCAGACGCCGTCGCCGACATCATCAACGGCATCGAGCGCTACGAGCTTGGGCAGCTCCACGGATTGGACCCGTCCATCATTTTTCCCGCCGAACATCCCAAGACCGGCCTGTCGGGCGAGCTCATGGCTTCGATGCTCACGCTGTCGCATTTCGTTCGGAGAGCCGAACGCGATTACGCCGACGACCCGCGCGTCGCCGAGCGCGCCAAACAAATCGCCGCCACGCTCGTCGGTCGTTCCGCGAACAAGCAAGGCTCGTGGCGCGCGATGTACTTGGACGGTTTCACCGGCGATGCGCTTACCTCCGCGAGCTCGATGGCGGATTCCGTGCTCCCCGCCGACGACGCGATCCGTATGCTTCTGAATGCCGCCGTCGAAGACCAGCTCCGAAGAGCGGCTGGAGAAGCGAGCGCGTTTGAAGAGGAATGGCCTGACGCCGACGACGTTCGCAAACGGCGATTGAAAGAAATTCGGGACGCTCAGCCCATCACCGAATGGCTTTGGGCGCTCAGGAATTCCGCGGCGCAGCTCGCACAAGCGGGATCAAAAACTCAAGCGCGAACGATGCTCGAAGAGGCGCTCGAAGTGCGTAAACGTGACGTCGCAAAGAATGGCGGCGACGCTGAAAATACTGCTCAAGCGCTCCCCGAACTCGTGGCGCTGGTCAAATTGTACGAAACCGTCGAGCAATGGAGCGATGAGTGCGCCCGAGCTCGCGTCGACGTGCTGAGAAGCGTCGGCGCGGCGGCGGATGAAATTCGCCAGCGCGGGGATGCGGCGGCGGCGGCGGCGCTATTCGAGAGCGCCATGCGAGAATATGAGCCGTTTCTTGCTGCTATTCGTGAAGACAAATCGTTTAAGAAATCTTTGGAGCAGTTGCGCGCGAGCGTGGACGAGCGTTGGCGCGCTGCTGATATTGATCCGAGCGACGTCGACGCCAGAGAGGCGTCGATTTCGAGAGTGGTCGGCGGCGCCGGAGCTATCGACGCGGTGACGAGCATTTACACAAAGGAACTCGAAGTTCGTCGGCGTCGCGGGTGAATGAATCTTCATTTCATGTTTCGAAATGAAGCAAATATCAACATGAGGCGAATATCACAACAACCTCGCCGTCGTTCGGTTATAGCAATACGCTGAAGTATTTGTAACACAATTTTAGTATTGAGTTGAACGCGCGCCTGAGCATTGAAAGCGAGCTCGTCGTCGTTTCTCAGCGTTAGAAGTCTCGCGCGACAGTGGTATTAAAGTTAAGAGCTTTGGTTATACAAGTGGTTAATGGTGGGAGCGGCATGAGGACAAACAAGCGCATCAGGCGAGTTCGAACGCGCTTTGCAAATTGCGCTCGTGTCGCTTCCCGCGCGGGGGAGTCGGGAGGATGAATTCCTGCGCGTCGGCGTTGAGCGCGGAGATTTTGGCGACGTCTCTAGCGCGCTCGGGCGTGGGGATCTCCGCCGCCGCGGCGTGCATCGACGCTGAGATTTCCGGGAGCGCGAAGTTAGACCATCGCTGCGGTTCCTCTCGCTCGACGACGGGTTCGTCGACCACAGGCTCAGCGTTTACGACGGTTTCGGCTCGGATGTCTTCGCCGGCGATCTCATTCGCCGCGAGCCGCTCGATCTCCGCCTCCTCTTCGGCTTCGAACTGTGCGATGATGGCATCCATATCTGCGCCGGTTTGTGCGAGCATCGTGCGCAGCGCCTCGACGCGCCGACCCTCTTGCCCGAGACACACTAGGAGATCGGCGAGCTCCTCCTGTGTGTCGGCGACGCCCGCGGCGTAGCCTTCGGCGTACCCTTCCTCTTTACCGCGAGCGAAAGCCTCTGCGTTCGACGTTTTGTTGCGCGCGACGAGTTCTCCCGTGCGCTCCTCAATCGCGAGCTCGAGCGTGCGAACCTTCGTCGTCAAAGCTTCGATCTCAGCATCCTTGTCGCGCGTCGTCGACACCATGGCGTTGGCGAGCGCTTCTCTCGCCGCTCGCACTTCGTCGAGTTCGCGCACGCGCGCATCGATCGTCGCCTGTAGCTCCGCGATCGCACTGTCGTGAACAGCACGCTCGACCCAGTTTTCGTAGTCGTCGCCGCCGCCCTCCCAATACCATTCCTGCGTGGCTTCGTCAAATTTCCAACGCGGGTCGTACTCGTAATTCTCGTGACCGACGTAGCCGCCCCACGCCTCGCCCTCGGCAACCGTTTCGCCCTCTGCGACATCGTTCGATCGTTCGGCGATGATTTCGGCCACGGGCTCGACGTTCCAACCGGCGACGTCCTCCACGACCGCCGCGGATTGTTCGACGTATTGGCTCTCCCACGACGACGTCGACGGCTCAGCCGCGGCGTCCCAACGCGTCGCCTCACCGCCATCGCCCGCCCAATCCTCCGTCGCAATCGTCATTCCACCGTGATCGTACGACTCAAACTCGCTCATGAGTGCGGGCTCGAGGGACGAACCGTCCCATCTCTCGCGCGAATCGCCCTCGGGATCGGCCCAACCGCCGTCGAACGCCGTCGGCGACGTCGGCTCAGCGCTCGCCGCCTCCACCACCGCCGCCTCTACCACCGCCGAAGCGATCGCCCCTCCTACGACGCGACTCTCATCTCTCCCAACCGCGTTCTCCCCTTCTCCATCATTCGCTTTTCGCCTCAACGGCTGCATCAACGAAAGCGTTTCCTCCGCTCTCGGCGACTCGCTCGCGCTCGCCGGCGCCGGGACGAAAAACGACATCCCGATCGGCGACGGCGCGTTCCCCATCGGCGCCGCGCTTGGAATGAACGCGCTCATCCCTTGAATCGATGCCGTCATCCCCGGCGACGCGGTCGTCATCCCGGCGTTCGCGAATACGTCTACGTATCGCGCTCGCCCGGCGTTCGCCGGCGGCGAACGCGGACTCCCTCGCTCTTCATTCGATGTCATCGCCACCGTCGACCCGTCGACGCGATTCGCGTGCATTCGTCCATCGCCTTGCTCACGACGCGCGATGAGCGCGGATGGGATGATGGGAGGCGCGCTCGCGCGTTCGCGCGACTCCGAATTCGCGTTCGCCGGCGCGTTCTTATCGATCCATTGCTTCAACACAGGGTCGTAGTAAAACGAACTGTCCTCACCGAGCTTCGCTCGCGTCACTTTTTTCGTGCCCTGCGATTGAGACATCACGACGTCAGTCCAAGATGCGATCGCGACGTGATCATTCGCGGCGTGATCCGACGCGCGAATGACCATCATCATCATCATCATCATCAATCACGACGAGATCGATCATCGAACATGGAAACGAACGAGAACGTACGAGACCAAAGACGCGACCAAACATCGAGGGTTGTGAGGTCGATCCATCGCGCGCGCTCATGGTCGTCACTCGCGCGCGACGGGGAATGAGGGATTCACGAGGACGCGTCGAACGAAGGAACGGCGAAGGCGAACGCAAACGCAAACGAGTGAAGAGGGAAACGATGGAGGATAGATGGAAAAGAGGACATCACTAAGGACATATGATTATAACGAGCAAAGGTCACGAGCAAAGGTCTAGATGAAGATATCGGAGTTTGCTGGGAAAGAATGAGTCGAAACAAAACGCGTCCCGAGACGCTTGGCTAAAAGCGTCGCGAGGCGAGCCGCCGCGTACAAAGGCAGTGTGTGGATCAATTGATTTCGCAGTTAATCGGTGCCTTCGTATTCGCGCATGCGCATCAACTTCTCATCTTCGGCAGCCATACGTTCGGCTTCGGCGCACATGGCCTCGATCTCTTCCGGAGTCAAGCGACCGCGGTCGTGTTGGAGGCTGACGTTGGCTTCGACGCCGGTGACGCGATCCTTGGCGGTAACGGTCAACAACCCGTTGGTATTGACTTCGAAAGTGACATCAATCTTAGGTGTCCCCGCTTCGGCGCGCTCGATGCCAGAAATTTGGAACTCACCGAGCAAGTGGTTGCCATCGGTGTTCGAGCGCTCGCCTTCGAAAATGCGTACGTCAATTTCATCTTGGTTGTCGTACACCGTGGTGAACTCAGACTTCTTCTTGCACGGAATCGCGGTGTTACGCGGAACAACCTTTGCGAACTGGCGGCCTTCACACTCGACGCCGAGAGAAAGCGGGACGACGTCCATGAGCAAAACGCGAGAGGTCTGCTTGTCGCGGACGCCAGCCAAAATTGCCCCTTGCACGGCGGCGCCGTACGCGACGGCTTCATCCGGGTGCACAGACTTGTTGAGCGCTTTACCATCAAAGAACTCGGTGAGAATAGCTTGCACGCGCGGCACGCGGGTGGAACCACCGACGAGAACGATTTCGTCGATTTCGTCCTTCTTCTTGCTGGCGTCGGAAAGCACGCGCTTGACGGAGTCCAAGCATCGTTGGAAGTGGACCTCGTTGCACTTTTCGAATTGCTCGCGGGTAATCTTCATGTTGATTTCGACTTCACCGATGAAGCATTCGATGTTGGTAATATTGGACACGGAAAGCTCGCGCTTGGCCTTTTCGCACGCCGTGCGCAACTTACGGAGCGCACGTTCGTCGCCCGCAAAGATGTCGGTGCCACGCGTCTTTTCAATCTCCTTGCGCGCAAAGTTGGCGAGCGTGGTGTCGAAATCTTCACCACCCAAGTGAGTGTCACCAGCAGTGGCGAGAACTTCGAAAACGCCATCTTGCAAGTTCAACAAAGACACATCGAATGTACCACCACCGAGATCGAAGACCAAGATGCACTGGTTCTTGACGGCTTCGCCGTCGACCGTGCGGCGGTCGAGACCGTACGCGAGCGCCGCCGCAGTGGGCTCATTAATGATACGGAGCACGTCAAGACCAGCGATGGCACCGGCATCCTTAGTTTGACGACGCTGAGCGTCGGAGAAATAAGCCGGGACGGTGATGACAGCCTTGGTGACCGGGCAGCCGAGCTGCGCTTCGGCGGTGGCCTTCATCTTTTGCAAAACCATGGCGGAAATTTGCTCTGGGGCAAACTCCTTCTTCTCACCGTTCACTTCAACCTCAATCAAGGGCTTGCCGCCGCTACCTTCCTTGACGGTGAACGGCATCAACTTGAGCTCTTCATCGCACTCGCTAAATTGACGACCGATGATACGCTTGATGTTGAACAACGTGTTCTTAGGGTTGATGGCCGCTTGGCGCTTGGCGGCGTCGCCGACGAGGCGGCCTTGTTCGGTGAACGAAACCCAAGACGGCGTCGTGCGGTCACCTTCGGAGTTCAGCAGCACGTGAGCTTCGCCGTTTCTCCACACGGAGACGCATGAGTACGTCGTACCAAGATCGATACCGATAACGTGCTCGTCGAGCGTGACGTTATCCATTTGCGACGCCAACTTGGCGGCTTCAATCTTAGCCTTTTGAGCCAACTTAGCTTCGCCCAACCCTTCAATCAAGCTGTTGTTCTTCGGGTCCACGACCAAACCGCGTTCGTACGCACCCATGGCGTCGTGCAAGAAACCAGACTTGAACAAAGCGAAACCAAGGCGAGAGTAGCCCTTGGCGAAATCCGGCTTGAGCTCGATGCAGCGGCGCGCATCCGCGCACGCCTTGGAGTATTGCTCCAAGTTGGCGTAGCACGCCGATCGGTTGGAGTAGAAAATGTGATCATACGGATCGCAATCGAGCGCCTTGGTGAACTCCGACGTCGCTTCGTAATATCGACCCGCCGAGAACGCGTTATTCCCGGCGGCTTTATGCTTCCCCGCCTGTTGCTTCATCGCCGGCGTCACCTACGTCGCAAAAAAAAAATCCCTCTTCGTCAGCGCACGACCCCAAACCAGCGCGCGCGTTCGCATCGCACACGCAAAACCTCATTCACCAAACTCCTTCCATACGCCATACGCCTCACTCCCTCGCTCGCTCCGCTCCGCTCCGCTCCGCTCCGCTCGCTTCGCGAAGCGAAACCCTCTCCGTCGCGCCCGTCGTCGCGTTCGTTCTCCACCCTCTTTCGCCTCGCCCCGACGGTCGTCCGCGACGCTCATTCGTCCTCTCACATCACCCGTCGACGAAATCTCTCGTCGCCGTGACGAAATCTCATTCTTCACCCCGCAATATCGTTCGTTCGCCCCGATCGTTCGCCCCGATCGATCGATCCGCCCGATCGATCGATCGATCGCCCGATCGATCGCTTTTCGTTTTCCCTCCCCCCCCCCCCCATCCGCCGTCGCGTCTCGCGTCGTCTCGCCAATGACGACGTACTTGAATGATATCATCATCTCCATGCATCGCGGGCGATGCCGCCGCGTTCGACGCGCTCGCGCTCGTCGGTTTCTTCTTCGTTTGCGGCGCCATTCGACCGAGATTCGGGACGCTGTGTGCGGTCCGTGCGCCGCCGGCGGCGCGCGTCGTCGACCGTCGGACGACCGCCGGCGCCGGGGGGCCGGGGGGGGGGGGGACGTGACGAGTGGTGTATCGTGCGTCGTCACACGTGCCACAGTCGCGGACGGTCGATCGGGGAAGGCGATGACGTCCGTCGATACATCGGGTGCGGTGGTTTGGTGAGTCATTCACTCACCGAGTCTCCCGTCCTCGAGCGCGCGACGTCAGGTCGTCGAGCGACGTCCTCCGTGCGCGGGACGGGTCGGTCGGTCGGTCACGTGGTCGGTCGGTCGGTCACGTGGTCGGTCGGTCGGTCGGACACGTGGTCGGTCGGTCGGACACGCAGTCGATGCCCACTCATCGATTCATCGATTCATCGATTCATCGATTCAATCATTCGCGCGCGCGACGTCGGCGGCGTTGGATGTCAAGTCCGTCGCATTCACCATCACCACGCGCGTCGTCACCGAACGGCGCACGCGCGATGTCGTCGTCGGTTGTCGTCATCGCGCGCGCGTTGAGCGCGAGCGAACGCGCGCGCGGCCGCGCTCGAGGCGGAAACGCCAAAGTCGTCATCTTCGTGCGACACGCCGAGGGCACGCATAACGTCACGGGGTATAACGATGAAAAGAATGCAGACGCGCGATTGACCGCGCGCGGAGTGGCGCAGTGCGAAGGTTTAGCGATGCTGAGTTTGGCGAGCGCGAGGGACGGGGCGGAGGTTTTAGTGGTGACGTCGAGCATGACGCGGTGCGCGCAGACGGCGAGGCTTGGGTTTCCCCACTTGGCGCGTCGTCACAGCGGGGTGAAGTGGATAGCGAGGGAGGAAGTGCGAGAGACGGTGAATTATTGGTGCGATCGACGTCGCGCGATTGGGGAGTTGTCGAGGGAATTCAACGAGGATGAGGCGAACGAGGCGATCGATTTTAGTTCGTGTCCGGCGGAGGATGAGATTTGGGCGAAATATGAAGCGATGTGCGGACCGCCCGAGGCATGGGTGAAGCATCGAGAGTCGGGGGATTTATGCGCGGTGGCGAATCGAGCGCGGGCGTTTTTCGCCTGGCTCGAGACGCGTCCCGAGGAAGTCGTCGTCGTGAGTTCGCACTCGGCGTTCCTTCGCGCGATGTTTTCTTACGGGCACCCCGAGGGCGTGCGCGGCGCGCCCGAGCAAATATTTAGTGACGTCAAAGACACGGCGCTGGGCGTTCCCGTGGTTAACTACGTCGGCGACGGAACGTTTGAACGCGCGATGCGCGCCGACTTTGAAAATTGCGAGCATCGCGCGTGCGTCATTGAGTTTGCGTGAATGCGCGCGTGCGAACTGCTGTAGCTTATTAGTAGACGAAACAATACCGTACGATACAGTAGCGCATGTATTCATAGTACAAATGTACGGTACCGTAACGATTATCCGTAGAGCGCGCGCGCTTCCTAGAAAAGTAAAAAATGATGAGAGCTCTAATCGAACGATCGATTCTTATTCACGAAAGCTTCGCACTCATCGAACGTGCCGTCGCCGTAATCTCCCTCCAATACTTCGTCGATGGATTCATACACCTTTTTCCCAGCCTTGTCCCAATACCGCCACGAGTTTTCCAACACGTGCGACATTCGCCGCTCCTTCGCCGCTAAATACCCCTCATTGAATAAGTTTGCCTTGACGATGCACGGAATGCGTCCAGTAATTTTAATCCCCAAGCACTCCAATTCACGAATCTTTCGCGGGTTATTCGTCATGAGCTGAATCGACTGAACGTCGAGGTCGCGCAACATGTTCTGCACCGCGGCGTACTCTCGCGTATCATCCGGCAGTCCGAGCTGTCGATTCGCATCAACCGTATCAACCCCACTCTCTTGCACCGCATACGCCGCAATCTTATTCGCCAACCCAATCCCTCGACCTTCTTGTTGTAAATAACACACGATCCCCCCCGCCGCGTTCGTCTTGATGTAATCCATCGCCAACTCCAATTGCTGCTTACAATCGCACTTCAAACTCCCCAACACCTCGCTCGTGAAGCACGCGTCGTGCACGCGCACTGGGACATCACTCTTCCCCTCCACATCGCCGTACACCAAGCACACCGGCTCGGTGACTTCCCCGGTCAACGGATTCGCGTGCCGGTACGCGCGCACGCGGTAAAACCCTCGTTCGGTGGGTAACTTGGTCTCCGCCACGAACGTCGTCTCCCCGATCGCGGGCGTCGCCTCCGTGCGACCGATTTCCGTCGCCTGTGTCACATGTCTCTCGCCTTTCCCTCGCACGTCTCCACCGAACGCGTGCTCTCGCGAAGCGTTCGTCGCGGCGTCGCGCGCGGCGCGTCGCGCGCGGCGCGTCGACGCGACCGACGCGCGCGACGCGAGCGACGTCGACGACGGTGTCGCGCGCATGGACGATGTCGCGCGAGCGATCGGTCGTCTTCACCGCCCGAGCGTTCGAAGGGGAAGAAAAGCGTTCGCGCGTGCGCGTGCGCGCGCGCCGATGTGCGGTCGCGCGCTCGCAATGGGGGGGTCGACCGACGTCGCGCGCGCGCGGGTGACGCGCGCGCGTCGGCTTTTCTTCATGACGACTCTGTTTGTACATAGAAATGAGTGTCGTTGGGAAAACCCAGAAGTTTTCTCGCGTCATCGCGCGTCGCTCGTGGTGAGGCGAGGGAGGGGACGACGCGACGAGTAACGACTCACCATCGTCCCCTCGACGACGCGCGCGTCACGCGCTAGATTAGCACAGTGGTAGTGCGTTCGCCTTGTAAGCGAAAGGTCGCGCGTTCGACCCGCGCATCTAGCAACGGTATATTAACTTTTTTAAGCGTATCAAGTTTTTCTTTTTTACCATAAATAAGTTTATGAAGAAATATCAGACACACGGTTCATACGCACAGCAGAGGCGCGCGTCGACGGCGCGTACGGGGAAAAGAGCGAGCGCGGCGTCGCGAGCGTCGCGCGGAAAGGATTACATTTTTACTAAGGAATACTACCGAGGAATGATGAGGTATTGCGAACTAGATCGGTGGCACGGCGAGGCGGAATTTGGGCGCGGCGCCGATTTGGATGAAATCGACGCGCCAACCCGAGCGAACCATCGCGGCTTCGAAATCGAGCACCCGCGCGTCGGCGTACGCGTACGCGTCGACGCGTATGGAATCTCGCGACACCCCTGCTCGAGCGATGCTCAAACGACGGAGCTTTTGACACGCGAGCGCGGCGGCGAGGGTGTCGCGCGTCGACGCGCTCTCGAGCAGCATCGCGCTCGGCGCGTCGACGCGCTTTGGGTCGAATCCCAACACGTACCCACGCGTTTTCGCCAATCGCAAAGCGTCCATGAACGCTCGCCAATCTCGCGCGATCTCCGACGGATTCGCCCCAAATGTTGGCGTGCTCGATGTCACGCGCGGCGCATAGACGCCCTCGACGTCGCCGAGCGCCTCGACGCTCATCAACGCTTCGTTTTCGCTCTCGACGAAAGCGTCGGCGAGCGTCAACAATCGATAGCGATTCAGCACGTCAAACTTCAGCGCGCGCGCGCTTTTCCAACACGCAAAGCAATGCGCGCCGATGACGAACCCATAGGCGCCGAACGCGACGGCGAAAGCCTCGTACTCATCCCCTCGCGCCGCCGCCTCCGTCGCCGTCGCGCTCACCGCTTGAAACACCTTGATCCCGATCGGGAGCCCGATGAGCGCGAGCCAGCGACCTTGCACTTCGAGCTTCGCCCGAACGTCCCCTAAATTCTCTCGTCTTCCAAAATGCTGCATGAACGACCCATTAATCAAGCTCCCTCGCCCCGTGAGCGCCGCGCACCGCACGAACGTCGCGCTCGCCGCCAAAGGCAAAAACAGCCCCGGAAACACGGGCGTCACGAGTTCGATCGCCCTCGCCACATCCTCCAACGCATTCGTCACCCCCCACCACCGTTTCGGATCCTCATCGTACGCCTGCCCCCCGAACGCGCCCGCGAGCAACGTCGCCACGCTCCCGACCCCATCCTTCGCGACCCACTTCGCGACCGCGGTCAACGGCAACGCCCCGGGCGCATTTCCTAACCCAAGCGCCACGAGCAACGATTGCGCTGTGATGACTTCCAGAACGTCGCGAAAAAGCAGAGACACCAAGTGCCACTTGAGCCACGCGACGTAGTCGCGCGACACGCTCGTCGGGAACGCGCTCGGCAAGAACACGCGCGCGAGCTCGTTCCCAACCGTCTTACGCGTCGCCTCCAGAGCGTTCGCGTCATCACTCGCGCGCTTTTTCACTATGAAATCACCGTTTTGTACCCAATCGAACCGCGCGCGCGTGCCGCTCAGCTCGGTGGCGCGCGCGCCGTCGCGCGTCGCGGCGCGAACGCGCGTCGAGCGCGCTCGCCGCCCTTCGCTTCCGCATCTCCACGCGCGTTCGCGCGCGCATTCGCGCGACGCTCTCAACGCGTTCACCACGCACACCATGTCACGAACGAATGACTTAGGGGCATGGGCGATGGGATGTGATGGTCGAGACGCGCGCGCGCGAGCGCGAACGCGCGTCGAGACGCGTACGTCACACCGCGACCGTCACCCCGCGTTCGCGTGCGAAGGGAAAAGAACGACGAAGAGTGCGACGTGAAATACTTCGTCGAGGGACGTTCGAACGCGATGGCGCACGCGCTGAGGTGGTCGGTGAACAGAGCGTCGACGGCGACGACGACGCGTCGCGCGCGCGAGCGAGCGCCGCGAATGCTTCAGCGACGCTCGCGAACGCGCGCGAACGCGATCGAAGACGTGGACCCGGAAGATTTAGCGCTCATCGTAGAGCTTTTGGATAGCGACGACGGCGAGGCGTTGCGAGAGAAAGTGGATTTCATCGCGAATAATGGGTTGTTGACGACGAAAGTGGTGGAGGCGGCGCGCGCGATCGCGGAGGCGAACGAGCGAGCGGGCTCGGAGGCTGATATCGTCGCCTTGCTCGCGAGCGTGCACGAGGCGTTGAAGTATAAGTTTGAAGAGACCGCGGCGCGCGTGATGAAGGGGGCGCTGGAGTTCGCGCAGGAGTTGATGAAATATTTCACGGCGGAGGATTTAGAGGAAGGGGCGAATTCGAGCGTGGCGTTGGCGAAAGTGCAATTGATGATGCGGGAAGAGTTCGAGCGCGAGGGCGGCGTCTCCAAGGCGATGTTGGCGAAATATTTGGATCAAGTTTTGCCGGTGATGGATCAGCAAGACGCGCGGATTCAAGACCAGCTCACGGAGGCGATCGATAACGACGCCGCGGCGAAGATTGTGCAAGTCATGATGCAGCGCACGAAGGAGCGAATGCAGATTGAATACTTGCGGGACACCGCGAGCCGAATGTGAGAAGCTTCGCCGCTGACTCCGCTTCGTGTATCAATTAAAACGCAACGCGAATTTCGACGCGCCACCGCGTTGCTGCCCGCGACTATCCGCCAACCCGCTTCCTACGCCCAAGTCAAACGTCGCCTTGGACTCGACTTGCGTTCCCGACCCCGCGAACCCAGTGCCGCCTCTTTGCAACCGAATCACATCCTTATCGAGGCAAATTTTCACGCCTTCGTACGCGCCCTCCTTCTCGACGACCGCTTTGAACCCTTCCTCGCTCATCGCCTGTCCCGTGGGCTTGAGCACCACGATGGCCGTCGAGTTTGTCAACGTCTTGTACGTGATTGGACACGCGTACTTCCCGCTCTCGCCGTCGCGCGCCGCCGTCCACTTCACGCTCACTAAATCCTTCATCCGAAGCTTCTTCAACGTCGTCGGACACTTCGTATGCGTTTCAGGCTTTTCAATTTTATGCCTCAATCCGTCATCCGCGGCGCCTAATCGATAAAATTCACTCACGCTCGCCGCGCCATCACCGTCTCCCACCTTCGCTCGCTTCGACGTCAACCCACGATAAGACCCCGACGCTTTCTCCGCCTTGGCTCGTTCGATCACCACTCCTCGATCGACGCCGTCGTGATTGGCGGCGTAAAACGCTCGCAGCTCCACCTCCTTCCTCGCTCTCGCCTCCGCCTCGCCCTCGGCATCCTCCCCCGCTCGCGCGCGCTCCCACGCCCTGGTCTGTCGTTCAATCCTCTCCCGTTGCGCCAATAAGCACCGCACTATGGCCTCGCGTTCGTACATCACCCCATCCTCGGTCACCACGCCGTCGCGCGCTCGCGCGAGCGTCAGCGCGCACGCGTCGAAATCTTTCACCGTGTCTTTCCCTAAGCGTTCGCGCACGACTCCGTACCCGAGCGCGGCGCGTTCGGCGTGCGTCAACGCCTCGCTTCCCAGCGTCCCGGCTTGTTTGCTGTGTTTCTTGCTCGACCCGCGAGGCATGGCGCCAAGGGCGACGACGAGTGATGACGAATCGACGACGGATGCGCGTTCGTGTGTTCGCTCGCGTAGTCCAGCGCTCGTCAAGCCCATGTCACGGATTTACCTTGGACGAGCGCGTCGTCGACGTCGAACGACGTCGGCGCGATGGCGATCGATGGGCGGAAGTATGGACGAAAAGAAATCCCGGACGTGATGTTTACCCGGGCGGGTGGCGATTTGCTTTACATCGCGAATGTCAAATCCGTTGATGTAATGAGTCGTTTGAGCGACGATGACGTTCTCGCGCCTTCATAAACGACGATGATGTTTAAATAACGGTCGCGCGTCTTTTCGCCGACTTTCACGCGCGCGCGGTAAACGTCGACGGAGATCTCGACGATTAACATGACGTTTGCAATTCCCGAGTCGTCATTCGTCGATGCGTTTTTCATGCGTTTCGAGTAAGAAGTTCGCGCGCGCTGACGTCGACGACGCGCCGACAGGCGCAAACGGATCACAAAAATATTTCGAAACTTTCTGATGGGCGGATTTTTGAATTTCAATCTCGTTTGGGCGCTAGAGCTCTCCAAAGATGATCATTCACGAAAGTTTGAGAGGGACTCTCGCGCGCGCGCGGCGCGGCCACTTCAACCGCCGGACGTTGACATGGACCGTCATCAGGCGCGCGCGCGTGCGCACAAAAAGTACGTTGAACGTGTTCCCACCGCCCTCATCGCCGAACTTCAACGCGTGAGAGGTCGTGAGAGGTCATTCGTGACGCGCGGAAAACGACGCGCCGGCGCGGCTCGAGCGTCATCGCGCGCCGCGCGTCGCCTCGTCGTCGTCACACTTCACACGACGTTCGTTTCCACATTTCGCACATCATCATGTCGCGCACGCGTGACGAAATGCGCGAGCGATGGCGCGAGCTGACGACGCCGGAGAGAAAGCAAGGGGAGACGGCGCGAAGAAGCGCGCGCGAGTGCGTCGCGTCGAGCGCGTACGCCCTACGCGCGCGTCACGGCGTCGTCATCGTCGAAGCCACGCGCGAGATCACGCGAGGGACGAAAGTGTTCGCGCACACTCGCGAAGAGTTCGCCGGGGAGGCGCCGAGCGGGTGCGCGCGCGTCTCGGTCGAGCGCGCGACGGCGTTCGGCGTCGACGAAGCGCTCGTGGACGTCTTAGGCCGACGGTTCTGGCGCTCGAGCGACGGTGAAGAGATCGCGTTGCCGACGAGCGCGTTAGGGTACGTCTCGCACGGGTATGAACAGTATTGCGAGCGAGGACGAGGAAAAGGGAACGTGCGAGAGACGACGACGGGGACGAGGACGGAGTATCGCGCGACGGAAAACATCGCGAAAGGGGATGCACTGGTGATCGTGAGGGAGGGAGAAACGTGGAGTGGGAATGGGAAATCGGGCGAGCGCGCGATCGAAGCGCCCGAGGGCGAACGAGGGGAGGATTTGTTTCGATGGATGCGCGACGCCACGGCGCTTGAGGCGCGAGCGACGAACGAAGGCGACGTCGGAATCTTCGCCGCGAGTGCGATTCCGAAAGGGCGCGAGATCGAGTTGACGCTTCGACGCCCAGAGGAAGTGATGACGTGCACGATGCAGTTTGGAGAGGCGACGCACGGGAAGCTGATACGGGCATTTAGAGGTGAAGAGGAGGCTCTCAACGCGTTGCGACGACGGTTTCCATTCGGGGAAAAGTATCAGACTTTTCCCCTCATCGGGGGATTCGACCGCCCGTCGACGCTTAGTATGTTGCGACATTCTTCGTCGCCCACGCTCGCGCGCTCGAGGTCGTCGACGGCGACGTTCAAAGCGACGCGCGACATCGCCGAGGGCGAAGAATTGACCATAGATTACAGCGTCGACGCGCCCATCGAATTCGCCGGTACTGGTGGGTGCCGAGCGTTCTACGAATGGATCGTTGAGGGCAAACAGCCGCCGTGGGAGCGCGCGGGAGCGGGCGCACGCGAGAGAGGCGGCATAGACTATAGCAAATGGGACGAAATATTGTCCAGCGATGACGACGACGACTTCGATGACTAGCACATTGCGTAAAAGATAAACCACTAGAATTTCTAAGCTATTCGCCGATGAAGGCGTTGATTTCACTTGCGATGTACTCGGACTCTTTCCTACCCAAGTCTGCGAGGATCGGAACCGCGGAATCGTCGTCGAATACGACTCGCACCAAACCATTTGCGTCGACGACTGCACACTTGATCGACGCAGTGTCGCCCGTCTTCTCGGCGAACTTCATCTTCGCACCCTCGAATGCTATTCGGTAATTTTCTCTATCGATGTATACGTTACCCTCGGCGACGAAATTGCGGAAGATTTCTCCCGTCAAGTTAGCACCTACGGCCCAAAAAGGGAGCGAAAATAACGCCATGAGCCAGGCCCCGCTGGCGAGCACGCCCGCGGTCCACGCCGCGGTGATCCCAAGCCACGAAATGTCGAAGAACGTCTTGTACATCACGTCTGCATTCGCGCCCGAGGGTGGGATTCGAATCGACAGCGCGTCGCCGTCGCGCATCACCGTCGATTTCATGTTCGCCGGCGCGCGGACCCCGCGCGGCGCCATCGCCGTCGGAGCGATGGTCACCGGTTCATTTCGCCCCGAATCGACGCTCGATCGCTTGAAATTGCGCGCACTGATCATCGCCCCGCGCCCAGCGAGGGCGTCGAGCGCCTCTCGCGGCGTCGCGAACCGGTCCTCGGGACTTGGCTCGAGCAACCGTTCAAGGACCGCCGCGAACCGCGCATCTTCAATGTAAACTTCCCTTTTGAAATCGATCTTCAATCGCTCCGACTTGAATCCTGACGGTGCGCGACCGCTTAATAGATACAAAATCGTCGCTCCAACGCCGTATTGATCGCTCCGCGGCGAAGCTCCACCCATCATTTGCTCGGGGGCGCAATAACCATACGTGCCGACCACCGTGCTCGCCGACGCGTCGGACTCGACCGCCACCGCCGCTGCGGCGCCGAAATCAACCAACGAAATCTCTCCAGTCGATCGATCGAGCATCACGTTCGCCGGTTTTATGTCGCGATGAATCACAGGCGGTCGCACGCTCGACGCGTACTCTAAAATCTCGAGCAACTGTCTCAACGCATTCTTCGCCTCCGCCTCGGTCGGACGCCACCCATGGACGCGAAGTAAATCCTCCAAGTTCGACCCTTTCGCGAGTTTTTGCACCAAGACGAATCGCACGTCGTCCGCGCCGTCGATCTTGAACGAATCAATATAGGCTGGGATTTTGTCCGACGCGAGCGCGCGAAGCGTGGACGCCTCTCGCTCAAAAAGCTCCATCGCCTTGAACGCAACGTTTGCCCCGCGCTCGCGCGTGCGACTACGCAGAGTGAACGTTTTGAGCGCGACGGCGGTGCCATCGGGGGCGCGAGCGCGGTAGGTGATCCCAAAACTCCCGGCACCAAGCGTCTCGTCGAGGACGTACTCGACGCCGCTCGGCGACGCGAGCGCGTCGCCAATCTCAAGCTCGTTCGCGAACGCACGGCGTCGCGCACTTTGACCGCTACCGCGATGCGAGCGTTTCGCAGGCAGACGATGGAGCGCCGCCGCGGGCGCGCCCAAAGCGCGCATCCGCGGCGACAAATGAAGATTGGCGACGAAGAAAAATGTCAAAAACCATCGTCTTTACAACTCTCCACCGCGACGCGAAAGCTCATCCGCGACGCGCGCGTATCGCCCCCCGCGAACGACTTCATAATTTCTCTCCCGTTCGCTCAATCGCGGAATATTCCCCGTCGGCGTCCCTTTCGCCAAAAACTCCCCGGCGTCGTCCACTAAGACAAACGTGCGAAACTCCGAGCGCTCGCCCGGTACCCACACCAACTTCCACGCGATCTTCGATTGGAACTGCACGTGCGCCACATCCCTCGGCGGTTCTTCGTTCGCGCCTAATATGCACGTGCACCACGACCCGCCATCGCCCATGGACGCGTCCCGGGCGACGCGTATCCCTTCCCCGAGCGCGTTCCCTCGCGCGATCCCTCGTACCCTCCCATCGTTCGTATTATCGCTCGACTCCATCACCATGCACGTCGCATCGACGTGATTAAAATCATTAAAGCAGTGCGACGTGTTTCCTTTCCCTGGGGCGACGTCATTTATTTCACGTAAACCCGCCGCGCGCAGGAGCTTTGGTCGCGTCGACGCGTCCCAATCGCCATCCAGGGCGCCATCCAGCGCCTTCGCGCGCGCCCGCGCGTTCGCCGTGCGCTCGATCGCGGTGCCGACGTACGTCTCGTTCGTTTTCGCCGACGCCAACGTCGTCATCGCGCGCGAGCACAGGGCGATGGCGAATGAAAGACGCGCGACGCGCGAGCGAGCGACACTTCTCGACGCGCGCGCGCGCGTTCGATCGCTCGATCGTTCGATCGCGCTCGACCTCGCGAGGGCGATCGCGCGCGTCGTGCGAACGCAAAGGCGCGCGACGTCGAAGCGAGGCATCGAGTGCGGGTTCGTGGGTGTGAAGTGGACTTGGAATTGGAATTAAAATTGGAATCGATCGCTGGGATTCTCGGACGCGGAGCTCGCGAGATGACACCCGAGGGATTGCACGAACGCCTCCTGCGGGCGTCGAAGAAAGTGGACGTTGGGGTGCATAGAAGTTTTCGCGAGTTTGCGGATTTCGCCCGAGAGGCGTTCGCGAAATCCGCACCGGTGGCGCTGGGCGTGGTCGTCGCGCGAGTCGTCGCGCGACTCGTGGACGCCTACGTCGACGCCTTCATCGCTCCGAGCGCGACGTTGCTCGCCAAGAGCGTCAAAGCGCGAGGACGAATCGAAGACATGACAGTGGACGTGTTCGGCGTGGCGTACCCGATCGGGGTCGCGATCGATGCGACGTTGGACGTGGGGAGCACGATTTTCGTCTTATACGTCGCCATGCGCGCGGTGTATCCGCGAGCGGCGCAGCGCGAGCGCGTGAAGCGGTGCGAATACTGTCGAATGACGATCGCTGAGGAAGCGATTAAGGTACGACGAACTCGCGATCGCGCGCGAGCGACGCGTGGTGTTTATCGCGTACTGACGCCGTTCCGTAAAGTGCGCGCACTGTCACAGCGATTGCGACGCGCGCGTCGTCGTCGCCGCGGAATTACAGTGAGCGCGACGTCGTCCTTCGCGACACCACTGCGCGAACCCGTGCGACCGCGATGTCGCCCTCGCGCGTTGAGTCCGTATCGTTCATTCCTTTCCTATTTCTCGTTTCCATCGCGCGCGCGCGCGCCTGGAATACCAACCGTCACGTCGCCCGCGCGTCTCCACCCCTTCATGTACGCTTGAATCATCACTCTATACAATATCCTTGAGTCTTTACTTCACAAACACCCCC
>Ga0222712_10000436_pt1 | contig 55327 bp, 45 predicted proteins | sample C33_657DmetaG_FD_165043 | JGI IMG/M metagenome (GOLD analysis project Ga0222712, IMG submission 165043) | Estuarine water microbial communities from San Francisco Bay, California, United States - C33_657D | ecosystem: Environmental > Aquatic > Marine > Unclassified | place: USA: California... | reverse complement strand
GAGCCAACGTAGGACCACCCTCCATCTACCGTACATAATTTCGAGTGATCAAAATTGCCTTGCGCTTGCCATACTCGACATCCAGTCAAAATCAACTGATCAAGCTGTGCCATCATGGCCGCATTAACAAGTTTCAAATTATTGGCACCTGGCACAACAATATCCACGATAATTCCTCGGCGCGCACAAGTCGACAACGCCGCGATCAGCACGAGGTCAGGCAAAAAATAAGGTGACTGGATTCGTACATGGTGTTGCGCCACCGACAATGCGCCCAATAACATGTTGTGCGTACTACCCAAGGTGCTATCGGGGCCCGAGGCAACGCAACGCATCGGTATCCCGTGTTCTGTATGTTGGCTTAAAGCGGGGGCAAACCACTCGGGGCCTTTGAGTTTTTCTTGTGTGGTGAACTGCCAGTCGTGCGCAAAGCTGATAACCAGCTGGTGCACAATGGGCCCCTTCAGTTCAAAATGCGTATCTTGTGTGACGTCTGCTTTGGCCACAGCCGTCAAAAACCCTGCACGAATATTCATGCCGCCCGTAAAGCCGTGCACGCCATCGATCACTAGTAATTTACGATGGCTGCGCAGGTTGGCATACGCCAAGCGCAAGCCAAACAAGGGACGCATAAAAAGCGCGGCCTTCACACCACCTTTGAGCAACATATTGATAATTGGTGGGCGCGAATACTTCGACCCAACCGCATCAATTAACACCCTCACCTGCACACCACGCGCCTGCGCCTCAATCAACGCTTGAGCAAACTCGGCACCCAACACGTCGTGGTCAAAAATATAACTCTGCAGGGCAATTGACTGGGTGGCGCGACGAATCGCTGCCAGCATCGCGGGATAGGTTTCATCGCCGCCTCGCAGCGTCTGAATCTCATTGAAGTTCAACACCTTGAAATGACTGACGCGATCACCCAAGACTTTAAGGGTCGAAAATTGTGCGCCTGACGCAGCGCTAACATCCAGCACCAGCACCCGTTCAATCACGTCCTCAGCGTAAATGGTACCGGCCCGTGGCTGCGTGATTCGCTGCTTACGGACACGATTGATGCCGGCAACCAAGTACAGCGCGGCTCCGAAAATAGGCGAAAACATTGCCACACCGACCCAGGCGACTGCGGCACGGACATCTCGCTTGGTCATGGCTGCATGCACCGCAGCAGCCGTGCCCGCCACCCCCGACACCATAAACAAGACGTGCGGCCAGTATTCTGAGAGAAGCGCGTGCAATTCGGTCATTGAATAGTCTTACAGTAAAAACGTGAGGCCCCGCAAAGAGGGCAAACTGGGCACAAACATGCTAGAATCTTCGCTCTGTGGTGGACGTAGCTCAGTTGGTAGAGTCCCAGATTGTGATTCTGGTTGTCGCGGGTTCGAGCCCCGTCGTTCACCCCACCCCCCTTCTTCAACGGCCGGTCTTTTTACGCCAGGCCTGAAAGTCGACCGTGGTTTGCGGATCGGTATTGGGGTACAAGCCCATGATCGAACGGCCACCCCTCACTTCTTCCGTTGCAAAGTCTTCAAAAATCGTCATTTCAAACGCTTCGGCTGCCAATTCATCTGCCAAGTGCGCCGGCAACACAATCACGCCATCGGCATCACCCACGATCACGTCACCCGGAAACACCGGAGCATCGCCGCAAGCGATTGGCACATTGACATCGATGGCGTGATGCAACGTCAGATTGGTGGGTGCTGAGGGGCGCTGATGATAGGCGGGGATGCCAAGCTCAGCGATTTCAGCAGAGTCACGAAAGCCACCATCGGTCACAACACCGGCCACGCCTCGAGCCATCAAACGCCCAACCAAGATACCACCGGCTGAAGCCGCGCGTGCGTCTTTGCGACTATCAATGACAAATACGGCACCTGCCGGGCATTCGTTGATGCCTTTACGCTGTGGATGGCTACGATCTTTAAAGACCTCCATGGTGTTGAGATCTTCGCGGGCAGGAATGTAACGCAGCGTATAGGCCTCGCCCACCATATTTTTGGTGGACTTTGATAAACGCTGCACGCCCTGAATAAACTGATTGCGCAAGCCACGCTTAAAGAGGCAGGTTGCCAGCGTGGCCGTGCTAATACCCATCAGTTTTTCCCGGGTGTCTGGTTTAAGAGTGCTCATCGTGAATCTCGCTTAATAAATATCAGGTTCAGACACGGGCGCACCAAAATCGGTGCGCAAGAAATCAAAATCACAGCCCTCATTAGCCTGTTGAATATGCTTAGAGAACATCCACCCGTAACCCCGCTCGTAGCGTGGTGCAGGCGCTTTCCAGGCAGCTTTACGGGCCGCCATCTCTTCGTCAGAGATCTCGAGGTTAATCGTGCGGGCCGGCACATCGACCGAAATCATGTCGCCATTTTTAACCAGCGCCAACGGGCCACCGACATACGACTCGGGCGAAATGTGCAACACGCAGGCTCCGTAACTTGTGCCACTCATACGCGAATCTGACATGCGCAACATATCTCGCACACCTTGCTTGAGTAGTTTTTTAGGCATGGGTAACATACCCCACTCGGGCATCCCTGGCCCACCTTGCGGGCCAGCGTTACGCAAAATCAACACATGGTCGGCAGTCACATCAAGATCATCGCTGTCGATCACCGCCTTCATCGAGGGGTAGTCATCGAACACCAAAGCGGGGCCTGTATGACGATGTAAATGCTCGGGGCAGGCACTGGGCTTTATCACGCAGCCATCGGGGGCCAAATTACCTTTGAGCACCGCAAGCGCACCTTCAGCATAAATTGGATTATCAACGGGGCGAATCACGTCGTCGTTATACACGCCTGCCCCCGCAATATTTTCACCTAGGGTCTTGCCGGTGACAGTCAGTGCATCCAAATGCAGGTGCTTGGTAATACGGGTCATCAGGCCAGGCAAACCACCGGCATAGAAGAAGTCTTCCATCAAGTACTGTTCGCCACTTGGGCGCACGTTGGCGATCACTGGCACGATCCGGCTAAAGCGATCGAAGTCATCAAGGCTAATGTCATGGCCAGCGCGCTTAGCTTGCGCAATCACATGAATGATCGCATTGGTCGAGCAACCCATCGCCATCGCAATCACAATCGCGTTTTCAAAGGCGGCATGGGTTTGAATTTTGTTTGGAGTGAGGTCTTCCCAGATCATGTCGACAATGCGACGACCCGACTCGGCGCTCATGCGCATATGGTTTGAATCAGGCGCCGGAATCGACGAAAAACCTGGCAAGGTCATACCAAGCGCTTCAGCGATGGCTGTCATGGTGCTCGCCGTACCCATCGTCATACACGTACCATGGCTGCGAGCGATACCGCCTTCGATCTCAAGCCACTGAGTTTGATTAATCAGGCCGGCGCGGCGATCATCCCAGAACTTCCAGGCATCAGAGCCAGAACCCAGCGTTTTACCTTGCCAGTTGCCACGCAACATCGGGCCCGCAGGCACGTAGATCATTGGCAAGCCGGCACTCGTTGCACCCATCAACAGCGCAGGAGTGGTCTTGTCACAGCCCCCCATGAGCACTGCACCGTCAATTGGGTGACAGCGCAACAGCTCTTCGACGTCCATCGCCAACAAGTTGCGGTAAAGCATAGTGGTGGGCTTGACGTACTGCTCGGCTAACGACTGCGCCGGCAACTCGATCGGAAATCCGCCCGCTTGCAACACACCGCGCTTCACGTCTTCAACGCGTTGTTTGAAATGACTGTGGCAGGGGTTGATATCAGACCAAGTATTGATAATGCCCACCACTGGCTTACCGGCCCAGTCTTCGGGGCCGTAGCCCATTTGCATAGCACGCGAGCGATGCCCAAACGAGCGCAAATCATCTGGGGCAAACCAGCGCGCACTGCGCAAAGACTCGGGAGTTTTAATTTTTGGTTTTTTTTCTTCGGTTGTCATACTCAAGTCTCCGGAAAGGCAGAAAATTAGTGCGTGATTAAGCTTTTATTGTTCGGCTTTGGTTATTCGGCTTTGGTACAGAGCTTAGCCTTAAATGCGGCATCGGTTTCAAGTTTCCAGAGGCGACCGCCATCTGGCTGCTCAAAGAAGGGGGGGATCTCTGCCAAAAAGGGCAGGTGCTGAATAATCCACCGATCACCACGCACCCAAAATACTCTTGGTTCGCTCGCACACAGTCGCGCCACTAACTCTTTAAAATTGATCAGCGTCTGCTTGCCCAGCTCTGGATTAAACCGTGCAGCATCTGCCAATTCGTTACGCCAGTTATCGCGTTTCGGGAGATTGTCCCAGTTTTCGACCACCCAGGCAGGCTCAGTGGCACCGGCATAAAAAGCTAAATCAAACGGATAACTGCGCACATACACAAATATATCGGTCGGCTTTTTTTGAGCAACGATCTGTGTGCCCATGACGTAGGCAGTATCCGTTTGGATAAAGCGAAACACAAACATCCCTGCAACGCAGGCAACGCTAGAGATCACAAAATAGGTGGCGATCGCCCGAGGGATATGCGACGCCCAGCGGCCCCGCAAGGCCAAGAGCAAAGCTTCGGCGCTGAGCACGGCCAAGGGTGGCAACGCTGGCAAAATATAGCCAATCAGTTTTGAGGCCGGGATCGAAAAAAAGATAAAAATCAACAATAACCAAATCAGCATCAACAAGCCAAATGATTGCGAGCTGCTTTGCCAAAACCGACGGTTGAACGCCACTAACAAACCAAGCGACCACGGCAAGGTCAGGCCAAACAGCACAGGCAAATAGAACCAAACTGGCTGAGGGTTGTTAAAACCCTTGCTTACGAAGCGCTCAAACTGCTGATGGATAAAAAAGTAATTGAAAAACTCAGGAAACTTAGCCTGCATCGCCCAGAACCACGGCAAGGTCACCACGACAAACGCCACGATCGCAGGCGGCCAAAGCAACACACCGAGCTTGCGCCAGCGCTTTGTCAATAACAGCCAAAAGAATAAGACGCCGCCAGGCAAGGCCAAACCGATCAAGCCTTTTGCCAAAATCGCGAGGCCGGCAAATACTGCCGCTGCGACCGAGACCCATCGGTAGGGCTGCCCTTGCTCATTATTTAGCACCGCGTGCGCACCGGCAAGAATCGTGAGTGAAATCAACCCTGCGACCAACATATCCAAATTGGCGTATTGCGCACCACCGTAAAACAAAGGAAGTGTGCACAGGATAATTAAGCTCAAGGTTGCCTGTTTGAGACCACGGTGCTTGCGAATAAAAAAATACAAAGCAATCGCGCTTGACCAAGCCGCCAGCCACGAGGGGATGCGTACAGACCACTCGTGCGCGCCAAACACTAGCACCGACAGATCGGTCAACCAATAGAAGAGCGGCGGCTTGTGAAAATACGGCAGGCCATTCATCAAGGGCACTAAAAGGCTATCGGCGCGCGCCATATCCCAGGCCACACCCACATAGCGCCCTTCGTCGGGCAGGTGCAAGTGACGCACCCACGACAAGCAACCCAGCCAAAAGCCGGTGCCTAAGACAAGCCAGCGGGTGGCCTGAGGCTGCAAAGCTGCTATCCACAGCCGATTCAGTAAATTTTTCATAAAAACGGAAATTGAAGGACTGCCCCGATTGTAGGGCAGTCGTGCTCCGTTGGTATGCTGATTACCCCTACCGCGCAATCAGCCTTTCTTGATGGCTCAAAGGAGGGTGAGGCGCCTCGGTCGCAGCCTGCCCTCAAGAATCGGTAGGTAAGTTGAGAGCAACGGGCCACAGAGCGTTCTGATGATGGGATCCGCAGACAGGCCGACGGGTGATCTCTTAGAAACCCAGCAAACTGAAAGGTCAGGTGGCGCGAGCGCGCAGAGCCGCTTGCAAGACCGGTTTGAGATAGGTCAAAAACTTTTCAGGATCTTCGCTCATTGGAAAATGCCCCATCCCCTGCATAATTTGCCAGTGGACGCCCTCAATGGTCTTGCCTAAAAAAGCCGTATCTTCTGGCGTACAAGAATAATCGTATTCACCGGTCAAGAGCCATAGCGGGCATTTTGTTGTGTCAATTTGTTTGACTCGGTCGCGAATATCACCATCAGCGTTATAGAAAAACAAATCGCCTTTAAACACACCGGGCCCACTCTGCATGTAATGCCAAAGAGTTTCCCACTTATGCTGCGCGGGGCTTAACGGGCCAATTAAGCCTGAGACAATTCCGGCCGCAATCTCACCACCATGCACGTCCGAGCGATGCAGCCACTCGAGATCGTAATACGGTTCGACGTGTGCGCCCGATTGCAAGCCAATCGCAGCACCGAAACGCTCAGGGTGTTCAAGCGCTAGGTGCAGTACGATGCGCCCCCCGATCGAGCAGCCCATCACAATTGGCTGATCAAGTTGCAGCGCATCGGCCACCGCTAAGATCGCCTGCGTGTAATCGTGCGACGATAAACGATAGGTGCCGTTTCGCCAGCCCTCAGGCGGTGACGACTTGCCGTGCCAAGGCAGGTCAAACGCAATCACTCTAAATTGTTTGAGTAGCTCGGCATCGTTCATCAGCGCGCGATACTGACGCGTATCCGCGCCTGCCGTATGCAAACACAACAAGGGCACACCGGCGCCCGCTTCTTCAACATAGACACGGTGCAGTTGACCGTTTAAGCTCAGGTGCATATAACGACCGACAATGGGTTCTACAAAAACTGGTGCGCTCATGCTGTCGTGGCTCATGCTGTTCTGGCCTATGCTGTTCTGGCTTGTGCTGTTTTGACTCACGATGTGACCTCTTCACCGCGCACGCTTGCCAAGACATCTTTGAAATACAGAAGATGCGACATCAACGGATACAAATCGCCCTCCATCTTGAGGTGCTTGAGTTTAAGCATTGCCATCACGTCATGAAAGCCGGGCTTGGGAATAGGTTGCAAGAACTCAGCCCAGGCGGCTTCGCTTGCCCGCAGGGCAAAGACCCAGTCGGCAATGGGGAAAGGACCCTTTTTCACAGCTGCAACACGCCCGGCCAAGATCTGAATCACGTACTCAGCTCGATCCACTTGCAACAAAAATGAGGTCGAGGCGTGCCTGCCTCGCCAAACCAATCTTTCGTCAGCGTTGACTTTGCTTGCCAACGCTTCACACCACAACGCATCCATCATGACTGAGCTCTTTAGTGAATCGTATTATTTCTTGACCAGTGGGCACTGACTTTCAGACAAGGGATTAAAGGAATCCTCGCCTGACACTGTTTTGACGATTTTGTAGTAATCCCAAGGGGCTTTTGATTCAGCGGGAGACTTGACCGACACAAGATAGGTATCGTGAATCAATTTGCCATCTGGCCGTAATTTGGCATTGCGTGCAAATGCATCACGAATCGGCATCTCGCGTAAGGTTTTCATGACATCGACCACATTGTCACTGCCCGATTTCTCGACGGCGCGAAGATAGTTCAACACAGCAGAGTACTGCCCTGCCTGTAGGGCAGTTGGCATTTTGCCCATTTCTTTAAAGAACCGTTGCGAAAATTTTCGCGTCTCGTCATCCATATCCCAATAAAAGGTCTCTGCGAAATTCATGCCCTGCGCTGCTTGCAGACCAACGCCATGCACGTCAGCAATGCTCATTAACAGCGCGACCAGTTTTTGCTTTTTTCCTAAGCCGAACTCGTTGGCCTGTTTAATTTGATTCAGCAAATCACCACCAGCACTTGCAAAGGCAACTGCGTCGGCGCCACTGCCTTGCGCCGAGAGCAAGTATGACGAAAAATCATTACCGGGGAAGGGATACCGCGACGACCCGACCACCGAACCACCACCCGCTTTAATAAAACGAGCGCCGTCGCTTTCAAGCGAATGCCCAAAGGCGTAATCAGCTGTAATGAAGTACCATTTTTTTGCACCCTGCTCAACCAAAGGTAAGGTGCCGACTTTTGCCAGGGCGTAGGTGTCATAGACCCACATCACGTTAGTCGGCTTGCAATCTACGCCAGTGATTCGCGAAGAGCCCGCTCCGGTCGCCATCGTCATGCGATTTTTTTCGGCCGCGATGTTCATCACAGCCAGCGCAACCGCGCTGTTACCAAGCTCGGTGACGACGTCTACGCCATCACGATCCATCCATTCGCGCGCACGAGCGGCCGCGACATCGGCTTTATTCAAGTGATCAGCGACCACCAACTCAATCGGCTTGCCCGCGACCTTGCCACCAAATTCTTCAATCGCAAGTTTTGAGGCCAGTACCGAACCCGGGCCCACATTCGCCATGTACAAACCAGACAGGTCGGTCAACACACCAATTTTGACGACACCACCAGAAATTTTGTCTTGCGCCTGCACGGGCATGACACAGAGCGTTGCAGCGACCGCGACTGACAGTAATGATTGCTTGAACATGATGGTCTCCTGAGTAAACTTTTATTATGAATTTTTTTTGTATCGTACAGCATCCAGTGCTAGGATCAACTTCAACATTGAGTGCGAGCTCAAACGGTAAGCGTTCTCATTGAGTTCAGTAGGTGAGCAGACAACAAGAGGCATGATTGAGTTCAATCGATGCCGATATTGGCCTCTTTGATCACTTTGGCCCATTTCAGAGTTTCGGCCGCAATGAACGCACCAAACTCTGCAGAGGTTTCTGGTACCGGCACGGCTCCCAGCTCTATGATTTTGGCCTGTACGTCGGGTTGCTTAATAATGTCGACAATACTGGCGTTCAATTTATCAACGATTGGTTTGGGCGTTGCCGCTGGCGCCAGCAAGCCAAACCATGACCACACCTCATAGCCTGCCACCCCGAGTTCTTGAATCGTGGGGATCTCAGGCAACTGCGGGTTGCGCCGAGCAGAGGTCACCGCAAGCGCTTTAAGGCGCCCACTTTTGACTTGCTGAATCACTGACGGCATATTGTCAAAGATCATTGAAATTTGACCTCCCAACAGGTCAGCAACCGCTGGAGTGCTCCCTTTATAAGGAATATGGGTGATCTTCGAGCCACTCATCAAGTTAAACAGCTCGCCTGAAAGGTGTAGCGTGGTGCCATTACCCGATGAACCATAGGTCAGCTTGCCAGGGTTCGCTTTGCCGAACGCCATCATTTCTGCCAGCGTGTTGTAGGGCGCATCTTTGTTGACCACCAACAAATTAGGCACCATCGCGGCTCGCGTGATTGGCACAAAATCTTTAGCCGCGTCGTATGGCATTTTTTTGTATAAGCTCGGATTGATCGATTGCGTGCCGATCGTACCCATCATAATGGTGTAACCATCGGGTGGGGCCTTCGCCACATACGCGGTGCCGATATTGCCGCCTGCACCGGGCCGATTTTCAACGACAACCGTTTGCTTAAATTTTTCGGTGAGCTTCTGCCCAATCAAGCGCGCAAGAATATCTGTGGTGCCAGCAGCCGGAAAGGCCACCACCATCGTGATTGAGCGATTGGGATAATTGTCTGCTGTTTGCGCCAGCGAGCTTGCGCCAACGGTTAGCCCGACAAGTACTGCTGTGGCGATTTTTAATAAGACTGCATGCATGTTTTGCACTCCTTTTACGACTTAACTTCAACCCTTGCTTTGAACATCTCGACCGCAATCCACTATGGCCGATAAGTCACGGTTCGTACCCCCGCCCGACGTAAAGGCGCGGCCAGCGTCGCAAACTCAACTAACGCGGCACGCGTTTCAGCTGGGTCGATAATGTCTTCAATCACAAACGCCTCGGCGCTACGCATCGGTGAAGTTAAACCCCGCACGCGGGCTTCGATCTCGGCATGCTTAGCTTTAGGGTCTGCCGCGGCTTCGATCTCGGCACGATAGGCAACCTCAAGGCCGCCCTCGATGGGCAGCGAACCCCATTGCGCCGAAGGCCAGGCATACCGAAAATTAAAGCGCCCAGGTGCTTGATGCCCGGCAGCAGCCACGCCAAAGGCGCGACGCATAATGACCGAGCACCAAGGGACAGTCGATTGCGAAACCGCCGTCAGCGCACGCACGCCGGCACGCATCACACCATCTTGCTCGGCCTCGATGCCAATCTGAAAACCAGCCACATCCACCATATTGATCAAAGGCAAATGAAAGGTCTCGGCCAAATCAATCATGCGAACAAACTTATCTGAAGTTTGACGATCCCAGGCACCACCGTAGTGATAAGGGTTGCTTGCCGCGAACACCACGGGCCAGCCATCCACGCGCGCCAAACCGCCGACGATTGCGCGCCCCCACTGCTTGCCCATTTCTAAGAACGAACCTGGATCAACCAAGGCTTCAATGATTGGTCGGATTTTATAAACCTTGCGGGGATCTTTGGGGATCGCATTGCGCAACCAGCTTTGATCAAGCGTTTCGGTGGGTACAGCGCCACGCGGCGGTAGCTCATGCACTGAAGCAGGCAAATAGGATAAGAAACGGCGCGCCGCGACAAACGCCTCAGCCTCAGAGGCAACCTCATCATCGACCACTCCATTGCGCGCATGGATCTGGCTGCCGCCCAACTCGTTCTTTGTATAGTTCTGGCCGATGCGTGCAACCACCGGCGGACCCGCGACAAACAATTGCGAAGTGTCTTTGACCATCACCGAATAATGACTGGCCGACACCCGCGCCGAACCCTGACCAGCCACAGACCCCAAGGCCAACGACACACAAGGAACTTGAGCCAAGCTACGTGTAATCGACGCCCAGATTTTCATTTTTGGCAATAAAGCATGCCCCATTTTTTCGATGTTTTTAACCGAACCGCCGCCGCCCGTGCCATCAATTAAGCGCACAAGTGGTAAGCGCAAATCACAGGCCATTTGTTCGGCAAAAATCATTTTGTCGCCAACCGCACCGTCATTGGCGCCACCGCGCACCGTGAAGTCATCACCCACCAACACGATCGGCCGCTGGTTGATTTGCGCCCGACCGATAATGACATTAGATGGCATCACGCTGACTAATTTTCCGTCGCTGTCATAGGTGGCGGTGCCGGCCAGTCCACCCACCTCACGAAAGGTCTGCGGATCGACCAGTTGATCGATGCGTTCGCGTACGGTGAGCTTGCCGTTGTCGTGCTGTCGCTTGATCTTATCTTCTCCACCCATCGTGAGTGAAAGTTTTTTTCTAAGCGCTAACTCTTCTAATTCGGGGGTCCAACTCATTGTTTTGCTCTGTCCTTGGTGTCAGGCACACCCGCCGTTGCATGGCGGAGCATGACTCAACATCAATCAATATTGTTCTCGACCCAACAAGATACCTCATTGACACCTAATTTTGGTAGAAATTAGCGACCAACGACCAAACTCTGTCAGCACTCAAAAGTGGGAGTGCCGAGGAAACATAGGGAAATCCTTGACAAACCGCGTTCAAAACTGGCCGATCGCGCCGAAGCCATCTCGAGCGCTGCGGTGGCACAATAGCGTCTTTTGCACGAGCTTCTGCCATGACCTCAGCCACCGCCCCCTCCAGTTCTATCGTTTCGCTCGATGCTGTCAGCCTGTCGCGTGCGATCCATCGCCGCGAGGTGTCTTGTGTCGAGGTGCTAGAAGCCTTCTTAGCGCAGATAGACCAACAAAATCCAACCGTCAACGCCATCGTGGCGATGCCTGACCCTGACGCCCTATTGACTCAGGCACGCGAACGCGATGCACAGTTAGCTCGCAAGCAAAGCATGGGCGTGCTGCACGGGTTTCCGCAGGCGCCCAAAGACATCGCCCCTGTAGCAGGCATGGTCACCACCAACGGTTCACCAATTTTTAAAGGGCAAGTCACCACGACGGATTCGGCGGCCAATGCGCGCGTGCGTGCCGCCGGAGCGATTTTTGTCGGGCGTACCAATTCGCCAGAATTTGGTTTGGGCGCTCACACCTACAACCCTGTCTACGGCATCACCCGCAACGCGTTTGACCCCTCACGCTGTGCGGGCGGTAGTAGCGGCGGTGCGGGCGTTGCCCTCGCCTTAAACATGCTGCCGGTTGCTGACGGCTCAGACATGATGGGCTCGCTGCGTACACCAGCAGCGTTTAACAACGTGTTCGGCTTTCGAACCTCACCGGGCTGTGTGCCCCACGGCCCTGGTGAAGAAGTCTTTTTTCAGCAATTCAGCGTCACGGGCCCGATGGCACGCAACATTCCTGACCTAGCCTTGCTACTGTCGGTGCAAGCTGGGTTTGACGCCCGTCTGCCACTATCGCGTCGGCAAGACGATGTCAAATTATTTGAGCAACCGCTCGAGCGCGAACTGCGCGGCACCCGCATTGGCTGGCTAGGCGATTTAGGCGGGCATTTACCGATTGAAGCAGGTCTTTTAGAGATCACCGAAACCGCACTCGAACACTTCAAGACCATCGGTTGTACGGTTGAGGCTGCACGACCGAGCTTTGATCTTGAGCAACTCTGGAACGCGTGGCTCACGTTACGCAGTTTTACTTTTTCGGGGGGCAATGCCCACCACTATCACTCGGCCGGTTCGCGCGCCTTGCTCAAACCCGAGGCGGTGTGGGAAATCGAACGCGGCTTGGGTCTGTCAGGACCCGACGTGTTTGCTGCCGCAAAAGTGCGCACGGCCTGGTATCAAGAGCTACGACGCCTATTCGAAACGTTCGACTTTTTAGTCATGCCCGCTGCGCAGGTCAGCCCCTTTGCTGCAGAAGAGCACTGGCCTAAGCAAATCGCCGGAACAAATATGGACACCTACCACCGCTGGATGCAATCAGTCATCCCAGCCACGATAGCGGGCCTGCCAACTCTGGCGGCACCAGCGGGCTTTACGAGCCGCGGGCTGCCCGTTGGGCTACAGATTATCGGCCCAGTGCAAACCGACATGAGCGTGCTACAACTTGGACACGCGTACGATTTAGCCAGTGGTTATTCAAAAATTCGTAGCAAATTATTGCGGCAATCATAAGAGCACCTTGACTGCTCGTTGTGATTGACAGTGTTTCGCTGCGATCGGGTAGAAAGACCGGCAACAATGGCATTAAGAGTCCGAACACGGACGAACACGACTAAACAGGAGAAAACAAATGAATATGATTTCTAGACGTGACAGCCTAAAAGCAGGCCTGGCTGCAATCGCGGCAACCGCAACCGTCGGTGTGAGTCGCGAGACGAATGCGCAACCAGCCGCCAAAGCGCTTTTCACTGTTGAACCTACCTTTATCCCGATTGCGAACAGCACACAGCAATTTCCGGTGCGTCGCATTTATTGCATCGGTCGCAACTACGCTGCGCATGCACGCGAGATGGGCTCTGATCCAACGCGCGAGCCACCCTTCTTTTTTCAAAAACCAACCGATGCGATTCAGTACATCGCCCCAGGTCAAGTGGTTGATCACCCCTATCCCAGTCTGACCAAAAACTACCACTATGAAGTTGAATTGGTGGCGGCACTGAAGTCAGGCGGCAAAGATATCTCGATCGACCGCGCGCTAGAACATGTGTATGGCTACGCACTTGGGCTAGATATGACCAGGCGCGACTTGCAACGTATGCTGGGCGATCAGAAAAAACCTTGGGAAATCGGCAAATCGTTTGATCGTTCGGCTCCTATTGGGCCAATTTACCCGGTCAGTGCAATCGGTAGTTTTTCAAAAGAAACCATCTCTCTTTTAGTCAACGGTGTGATGAAACAACGGGCAACTCTGGATCAAATGATTTGGTCTGTTGCTGAGCAGATATCGAAACTGTCTGAAGCAAACGAATTGTTCGCGGGTGACATTATCTACTCGGGCACACCTGAAAATGTGGGCCCCGTGGTCAAAGGCGACGTGATCCTTTGCAAACTTGATCGCATGCCTGATCTGTCGATCAAGATCACGTAACGCTCAGTCAACCGGTCACCTCTCGCCTAATGGTCACATGACACTCAGCCCTTCACCTGCACTTTACCTAACGATCACATGACGCTGCGCTGTTTACTTGCCTTGTGCCTGGCGCTGCTCAGTCTGAGCAGTCATGCGAAAACCGTCTCTGAGAGCATGGCACTGTTTGACGAGGGCAAAACCTCAGAGGCCATCGCGCAACTCAACAAACTTGGACAAGGCGGCAACGCAGACGCACAAAACATGTTGGGGGTTTTGTACGACAACGGCCAAGGCGTTGCGCAAGACTACAAGCTCGCGCGGATCTGGTTTGAAAAGGCGGCAGCGCAAGGCCACGCGAGTGCGCAATTTCATTTGGGCTTTATGTATGAAGCAGGTCGAGGCGTGGCACACAGCGACAAGCAAGCCTTGCACTGGTATGGGTTGGCAGCTGCTGCTGCAAACCCGAATGCGCAGTATCGCCTGGCGATGATGAATCTGAATGGTTTTGGTGTGAAGCCTAATCCTGTCGAAGCGCGCAAGTGGTTTGCGCGGGCGGCCGCGCAGGGTGATCCGCATGCGCAACGTCAACTCGGCACCTTATATGCAAAAGGCTTGGGCGTTGCGCAAAACAAAATATTGGCCTACATGTGGCTTGATATCGCACGCGGTCTGGGCGAACAGAGTGCTATCCGTACACTTGCCGAACTATCTGAAACAATGTCAAAAGAAGCGGTAACCCGCGCACGAGAGCTTGCCACAAGGTGTATTGCCAAAAGTTACCAAGACTGCGACGCCGCAACATGAATCATCAAGAGGTCATCTAATGCATACTTCTACCAAGATCGCGCTCGTCACCGGTGCTGCAAAGCGCTTAGGGCGCTCAATCGCTCTACATTTAGCGCAAGACGGCTGGGATATCGGTGTGCACTATGGCCAATCAGCCGCTGAGGCGCAAGAGACTGTGCTGGCAGTGCAGGGTTTAGGACGACGTGCTGTTGCACTACAGGCAGACTTTGTTCAACAAACCCAAGTCGATTCACTAGTGAGCCGGTGCACAACTGCGCTTGGTCTACCCGATTGCATCATTAATAGTGCCTCGTTGTTTGCCTTTGACAATGCAGAAGATTTTAGTCCCGCGCAATTTGAAACTCACATGCAGATCAACGCGATCGCACCGATTGCACTGAGCCGCGATCTGTATCGTGCACGCTTGCACGCGAAAGAAGTCTCTGCGCGAGTGTTTGCACATCCTTCGGTGATCATTAATTTACTGGATCAAAAACTCGCTAATCCAAATCCAGATTTTTTGTCCTACACCTTGTCAAAGTCAGCGCTATATCAAGCGACCACCTTGCTTGCACAAGCGTATGCGCCCGAACTCAGAGTGGTTGGGCTCGCGCCGGGGCTGACCTTAATCTCTGGGGATCAAACTCAAGAGGGTTTTGAACGCGCACATCAACAAACACCTTTGGGTAAATCTTCTACGCCCGAAGATATCGCCAATGCTGTGGTGTACTTAGTGTCGGCGCATGCCATCACAGGCACTACACTCTTTGTCGACGGCGGGCAGCATCTAAACCCTTCAAAGCGGGACGTCATGTTTCTGACTTGATTTGCCTTTTCGATTTTTCACTTTCAAAAACGTTTTCGGTACTCTAATGACTCTTGCCCTTCTTCAGCACCCTGACCTCTCGAATTGCCGTCGTTTGTTTCTCAAAGATTTTGAGATCAACATGAATATCGGTGTCCACGAGTTTGAAAAAAAGGGCGAGCAACGCGTCATCGTCAATGTGGATCTTTATGTACCCCTCAGCGACAACACACCAAGCCGAGACGACTTGGCCGAGGTGGTTGACTACGACTTCATGCGCCAAACGATTGCCGATATCATCGCGCCTGGCCATATTCAGCTGCAAGAGACGCTCTGTGACGAGATCATGAAACGTATGCTGGCGCACCCCTTGGTGCGTGCGGCGCGTGTATCGACCGCTAAACCTGACGTCTACGCTGACTGTGCCGCCGTAGGAGTTGAGTCATTTCAGATAAAAAAATAAACATAAATATCAATAATTTATGGTTATCCAACTTAGTACAACTAGGCGACTTTATCCAGTACATCTAAATCAAAAATCGAAACAATACTTGGCATTGAATTTTTACCCTAGGCATCACTTAGAGGTCAGAACCCTTTGGCATGCATTTGTTTTGACACCTGGGAATCTGGCAAAAACGGCCGAGCAGCGTTGATCACGTTTATCGGCGAGCCGGCCAAAAAAGCTAATAAATTTTTAAGTGAGGTGTGGAAAAACTCCTCCATATTCTCTTTGGTCACAAAACCAATATGAGGCGTTGCCAACACATTAGGCAAGCTTCGGTAAGGATGATCAACGGGTAAGGGTTCGACCTCAAACACATCCAAGCCGGCGCCACCAATTCGCCTCTGTATAAGCGCTTCGAGCAGTGCGCCTTCAGCGACGATTTGTGGGCGCGAGGTATTAATTAAAAAGGCGTCTTTTTTCATCAACGCTAAATCTGTGGCTGACACCAAGCCCAGTGTGGCATCACTCAGTGGCATATGAATCGTGATCACATCAGATTGGCGAAATAGCGCCTCTTTGGTGACTGACTCAACTTGATAAACGCCTGCGCGCTCGGGCGTCATGTTGCGACTCCAGGCCACAACCTTCATCCCAAACAACTGACCAATTTGCGCAACAGGGATCCCCATGTTACCCAAGCCAACAATCCCTAAGGTTTTACCCGCTAAGCCACGACCTAAGCTCACTTGCCAACCACCGGCGCGCAATGAGGCACTCTCTTGCGGAATCGAGCGAAACAATCCAAGAATTAATGCCCAGGTCACTTCAACCGTCGTTTGATGTTGCGCCTCAGTGGTACTGACAACAATGCCCAGCTCATCGGCAGCACGCAAATCAATCGAACGTGCATTACGCATACCCGTGGCTAGCAACAACTTTAATTTAGGCAAACGAGAGAGCACTTCGCGTGGAAACTCAGTACGCTCACGAATTCGCATCACCACATCAAACTCAGCCAAGCGGTCAACTAACTCATTTTGTTCATGCACGTGATCACGAAAGCTAACGACCGCCAAACCAGGCACCACACCCCAATCGACAATCGTCTGCCCAATCCCTAAGTAATCATCCAAAATCGCTAAACGCATTTTCAACCTTTCATTTTTTTGCCAGTCGGCGCTCTCTGAGCCAAGCCATCGCTGAGCGAACGATGCCTGTGTACATCAAACACAGACATGCGTCGCCCCAACTCAACCCGCTTAGAGCCCAGCGGCCTCGCGAATCCCTTTTGTGATGCCAGTCATATCAGCGCCTGGAGTCTCTTTGACGGCCTTTGCCCATAGCGCCGCATTCGCTTCACACAACACAGTTTTAACCCCGGTCGACTCGATCAGTGACATCGCAATCCCAACGTCTTTGTTCATCAATTGCATCGCAAAGCCAAAGTTCCAACTCTTGGGTAACACGGCACGAGGCCAAGCCTGTGCAGTCATAAAACTGCCGCCACTCGACGCATCAATCACCTGATGCATGATCGCAGGATCCAACCCAAATTTTTCGCCCGCTGCAAAAATTTCAGACGTCGCGACTAAGATCGTTGCGCCTAATAAGTTGTTAAGCGCTTTGACAGCGTGACCTGAACCGACCGGGCCAACATGCACAACTTTCGTCCCCATCCGGTTGAGCAAAGGCAAAGCACGTGCAAAGTCTGCGGCCTCACCTCCGGCCATAATGGCAAGCTTGCCCGATTCGGCACCGCCGATCCCACCCGATACGGGTGCATCAATAAAGGTGATGCCATGCTGTTTTGCGAGCTTGGCGTTCTCGATGGTGTTCGCTGGCGTCGACGAACTCATATCGATCACCAGTGCGCCAGACTTTAAAGTCTTCAGTAATTCAGTGCGCAACACCTTGTCGACAATCGGGCTATCAGGCAACATTAAAATCACAACTTGGGCATCGGCCATCGCGCTGATACTAGCCACCGCCTTGCCGCCGGCCGAAGCTGCAGCCTGTTCGCGACGCGCAACATCCAGATCGAAGACCTGAACGTCCGCAAAGCCTTTCAAATGGGCAACCATGCGGCTGCCCATCGCACCCAACCCTACAAAGCCAACTTTCTGTCCTGCACCATTATTGTTTTGACTCATGCTCATCTCCTCATATCTTTAGTTAAATTATTTTTTGCCTAAGGTTTCATAGATACTGCCATAATCTAGTTTGCCGTGGCCCAATTTGCTGTGCATATCGTACAAGTTACGGGCCAAACCACCGAGGGGCACGCTACATTTGGTTGCCAACGAGTTTTCAACCGCAAGGCCCAAGTCTTTCAGCATCAAATCGACACCAAAACCGCCAGCGTAACCGTTCGAAGCGGCCGATTCTGGCATCACGCCTGGGCATGGGTTACATGAATTTAACACCCAGTTGTTGCCCGAACTCTTTGACATAATTTCAGACAGCACGGCTGGGTCAAGCCCATTGGCGACGCCCAAGCGCAGGGCTTCTGCAGTACCGATCATGGTGATGCCGAGCAACATATTGTTGCAAACCTTAACGGTTTGCCCGCTACCATGGGCGCCAGCGTGATACAGAGCTTTACCCATCTTTTGGAGGTACGGTTGCGCAGCCGCAAAGCCCTGCTCAGTGCCACCGACCATAAAGGTCAGGGTACCGGCCTTAGCACCGAAAGGGCCACCCGACACAGGCGCATCAATCATCTCTATGCCTTTTGCCGCAGCGGCCACACCAAGCTCTTTAGCCACTTGTGGTGCAATCGTTGAGGAGTCGATCAGCAGGGTACCTTTTTGCACAAGCGCCAAGACGCCTTGTTCACCCAGATATACGCTTTGCACGTGCTGGCTCGCGGGCAACATACTGACCACGACTTTGGCGCCTTTGACAGCCTGTGCCAAGTCGATCCCTTTTACACCACCGGCAGCCACCAGGCTATCAACGTTAGCCTGCGCCAAGTCAAAACCAATGACTGAAAAGCCGCCACGTAGCAGATTAAGTGCCATGGGCATGCCCATGTTGCCTAGACCAATAAATACAACTTCTGGTGTCATGAGGTTCTCCGAGAGGGGTGATGGGTTAGCGTGGTACCACGAGGCGCCCTGAGCAACCGGTAACGCCACGTCTTGCGCTCGTAACTCATTATCACATCACTCGAAAAAAAATCGCTTGGGAAAAACAAAAAAAACGATTTCAAGCAAAAATTTGCTCGGCCAAAGCAATCGGATCGTCTCAAGCAAAAAATCGCTCGCCAAAAGCAAAAGGCTAGTTTCAATTAAGAAACTAGCCTTTTGAGATTACTGGTCGGGGCGGTGGGATTCGAACTCACGACCCTCTGCTCCCAAAGCAGATGCGCTACCAGGCTGCGCTACGCCCCGAAAGATGAGCAGTGTAACAGAATAATGCTAGACGTCCAATTCTGTGCACTGAGGTGTTGATTGCGAGTAAAGACCCTGCTAATCAGCCGTCAAACTCAACCAAAACGGCCCGTAATGTAGTCTTCGGTTTCTTTGCGCTTGGGTTTGACGAAAATCTTGTCAGTCTGGCCGAATTCCACCAACTCGCCCAAATACATAAACGCCGTAAAGTCGGAGACTCGAGCAGCCTGCTGCATGTTGTGGGTCACAATCGCCACGGTGTAATCGGATTTCAACTCATGAAGCAATTCTTCGATTTTGCCAGTCGAAATCGGATCGAGTGCCGAAGTCGGTTCGTCAAACAAGATGACCGAAGGCTTGACCGCAACCGAACGAGCAATACAAAGTCTCTGCTGCTGACCACCAGAGAGGGATAGACCGCTTTGGTTCAACTTGTCTTTGGCTTCGCCCCACAAGGCTGCCTTGCTCAAGGCCCACTCAACACGCGCGTCCATTTCGCCTTTGCTTAAGTTTTCATACAGACGCACACCAAACGCTACGTTGTCATAAATTGACATCGGAAAAGGCGTCGGCTTTTGAAACACCATGCCGATTCGAGCGCGTAACATGTTGACATCCTGCTTTGGGTCTAATATGTTTTCACCATAAAAGTTGACTTGTCCCTCGGCGCGTTGGCCAGGATACAAGCTATACATACGATTTAAAGCGCGTAAGAGGGTCGATTTGCCGCAACCTGACGGGCCAATAAAGGCTGTTACCTTACCCTCGGCGATATCCAGATCAATATTTTTTAGACCTTGGAACTTGCCGTAGAAAAAGTTTAAACCACGCACCTCGAGTGCATTTTTCAAAGGCAATTCATTTGCTTGATTATTCATAGCGATATCCAAGAAGTTAACCAGCGTTGCGTTCGCGGAACCAGACGCGCGCGATAATATTTAGCACCAATACGGACAACGTAATCAGCAGAGCACCCGCCCAGGCGAGACTCACCCAGTTGTCATAGGGGCTCATTGCAAACTGGAAGATCACCACAGGCAAGTTCGCCATCGGTGCATTCATGTTGGTCGAGAAAAACTGGTTATTCAAAGCCGTAAATAGCAGTGGAGCCGTCTCACCGCTGATCCGCGCAAGCGCAAGCAAAAGGCCTGTCATGACGCCTGAACGCGCCGCACGCAGCGTCACATAATTCGTGACCTTCCAATGAGGAGCGCCAAGAGCGAAAGCAGCCTCACGTAAGCTACCGGGTACAAGACGCAACATATTTTCTGTGGTTTTGAGCACCACTGGGATGGCGATCAAAGCAAGTGCAAACGAACCGGCCCAGCCCGAAAAGTGTTTAACCTGCGCCACCAGCACTGCGTAGGCAAACAATCCCAGAACGATGGACGGCGCGGACAACATGATATCAACCACAAAGCGCGTCACCGAGGCCAGTTTATTGTCGTCACCAAACTCAGCCAAATAAACACCAGCCAGAATGCCGATAGGTGTACTGATCAACACGCTGACACCCACCATCATCAAACTACCGACGATCGCATTGGCCAACCCACCACCAGGTGTGCCAGGCGCGGGAGTCGACTCAGTGAAGATCGCTAGACTCAAGCCAGCAAAACCATTCTTAAAAAGAATGAATAAAATCCACAGTAAAACAAAGAGGCCTAAAACCATCGCAAAAAGGGAGGCAAACAGACCAAGCTTATTGACGAACTTACGGCGTCGGTACAGGTTGTTATTCATTAGGTCTTTGCCCCTTGAGCTCTTTCAGTACGCAAAATCATGATCTTTGCGATAGCGAGTACGACAAAGGTAATCACGAATAAGAGAAAACCGAGCGCAAACAATGTCGATAAGTGAAAATCATCGGCCTCACCAAATTCGTTGGCAAGCGTTGAAGCAATCGAGGTGCCAGGTGCAAACAAAGACTCGCTGATGCGTTGAGAGTTACCGATCACAAACGTGACCGCCATGGTTTCGCCCAGTGCGCGACCAAGACCCAACATGATGCCGCCGATCACGCCCTTTTGTGTGTAGGGCAAGACGATATAACGCACAACCTCCCAAGTCGTACAGCCCAAGCCATAGGCAGACTCGCGCAAAATCGGAGGCATAATTTCGAACACATCGCGCATCACTGCGGCGATAAACGGCAACACCATAAAAGCCAGAATAATGCCTGCAGCCAATAGACCAATACCATTCATGGCACCGCCGAAAAAGGGGCCGATCAAAGGCATTTGACCAAGAGTAGACTGCAGGGCTGGCTGACCATATTCGGCAAAAAGAGGCGCAAAAATAAACAGTCCGAACATGCCGTAAATAATAGAAGGCACAGCGGCAAGCAACTCAATCGCCGTACCTAGAGGGCGGCGCAACCAGAGCGGGCACATCTCCGTTAAAAATAGTGCGATACCGAAGGCCAAGGGGACTGCGATCAAGAGCGCAATCACAGAGCTAATCAGCGTGCCGTAGATCGCGATCGCGGCACCGAAGTCTTCGTTGATGATGTCCCACTCAACGGTCCAAATAAAGTCAATACCAAACTTTTTAAAAGCCGGCCAGGCGCTGATCATCAGTGAAACCAGGATAGCCGCCAGTGCGATTAACACTAGTATTGCAAACAACATCGTGACTTTGTGAAACAAGAAGTCCTGAATACGCTGCTTTTTGACCACCGCAACCATGCGCGGATCCATCATGCCACTCGTCGTTGGGGGCGTACCCATCTACTACTCCTTAGAACCGAATGTCCAGACCCACTGGGTCTGGACAAACTGATTTGACACTCTACAAAACATCTCAATTTCGATCGTACTGAATACTTCGATTTAAAAACTAAGTTCTAAGATCTCAAAGCTTAGTGCTTGATCTCTGACCAAACCTTGCTAGCAATCGCCTTGGTCAAGGCATCAGGCAGTGGCACATAGTCCAGGTCAAGCGCCAGTTGCTGACCGTCTTTGAAGGCCCAAGTAAAGAACTTGATCACGTCTTTAGAAGCCGCCTTGTCGGCAGGCTCTTTGTACATCAAGACAAACGAGGCACCAGTGATTGGCCAGGCTGAAGCACCCTTTTGCTCAACCAGCGAGATTCCCATACCTGGAACGCTGAACCAGTCTGCACCAGCCGCTGCCGCAGCGAAACTCTTTTCGTTTGGCGCCACGTACTGACCATCTTTGTTCATCATTTGCAGGTAGGTAATGTTGTTTTTCTTGGCATACGCATACTCTACGTAACCAATAGAGCCTTTCACGCGGGTGACGTTCGCTGCAACACCTTCGTTACCCTTGCCACCGACTGAGCTGCCTGCAGGCCATTTCACGGCGGCACCCTTGCCAACCTTGCCTGCCCAAGGCTTGCTGACTTCGTTCAAATAGTCAGTAAAAATAAAGGTTGTGCCTGAGCCATCCGCACGGTGGACAACAGTAATTGACTGGTTGGGCAAAGTTTTACCCGGATTGAGTGCGGCAATCTTAGGGTCATTCCAGTTTGTAATGGTGCCCATAAAAATATCACCCAATACTGGTCCCGTCAGTTTGAGTTCGGCTTGCTTAAAGCCGTCGATGTTGACGATCGGTACAACACCACCCAGAATCACCGGAAACTGGACCATGCCATCTTTTTCGAGCTGAGGACCTGCAACGGGCGCATCCGACGCACCGAAGGTCACAGTTTTAGCGCGAATCTGGCGCAAACCGCCCGATGAGCCGATCGACTGGTAATTCAAACCGACATTCTCGTTTTTTTTGTAAACTTCTGCCCATTTGGCGAAAATTGGGTATGGAAACGTTGCGCCTGCGCCGGTGATATCTGCCGCTTGCGAAGCGAAGCTCAGCGCGCCGAGTGCGAGCGCCGCCGAGAGTTTGACGAGTGAGCGTTTGAGCATGTCTTAGCCTTTTAAAATTCAATTCATGACGAGATCTAGACCCTTATTTGGCTCTAGTGCAATCATGGTACAGACCGAACGTGACGACTTTATGACAGTCACAAACAAAAATGACCCCAACTGGGGTCACATGAAAAATTTATTAAACTATTGATTTATAGGTATTTTATTAAAATTCAATCAAATGCCTTTACGATTTTTGCATCAAATGCTCATGTAATTTGAACGCTGCACGCCGGTTGGCCAGTTTGCTGTAACTGCCATCGGGCTGCTGCAGCCAGGCCAGGCGATTGTCGCGCAGCGCAAAGGTGAAGGCTTCTTCAATCACACGTTTTTTTAGGGTTTTTTCTAAAACCGGAAACGCAATCTCAACTCGCCTAAAAAAGTTGCGATCCATCCAGTCAGCCGAAGACAGATACACAGACTCGGCGCCTTGATTGTAAAAGTAAAATACTCTTGAGTGCTCAAGAAAACGGCCAACAATTGACCGCACCGTGATGTTGTCAGATAAGCCGGGCACACCCGAACGCAAGGCACACACGCCGCGAATAATCAAATCGATCTTCACCCCTGCTTGGCTAGCTTTGTATAACTCTTGAATCACGATGGGCTCAAGCAAAGAATTCAACTTCACCAAAATTCGCGCAGGTTTGCCAGCGCGCGCTGCACGCGCTTCGGCGCGAATCAGCGACACCACCGTGTCATGCAAATTAAAGGGCGACTGCAAGAGTTCTTTCAGTACACGCCGCGAACCCAGCCCGGTTAACTGCGAAAACACTTTATCCATGTCTTCGCACAGACGTGGATCGGCTGTCAGCAGACCAAAATCCGTATACAAACTCGCCGTGCGTGGGTGATAGTTGCCGGTGCCTAAGTGGCCGTAGCGCCTGATGCGGCCCTTTTCACGACGCAGAACCAGCGCCATCTTGGCGTGTGTTTTATGACCGACAACGCCGTACACCACATGCGCACCGACCTCTTCGAGGCGAGCCGCCCAATTGATATTGGTCTGCTCATCAAAGCGGGCCATCAGTTCTACCACGACAGTCACTTCTTTACCGGCCTTGGCCGCAGAGAGTAACAAGCGCATCAATTCTGAGTCTTCGCCTGTTCGATAAATCGTCTGCTTAATCGCCACCACATCTGGGTCGACTGCAGCTGCCGTTAAAAAATTAATGACGGGTTGAAACGATTGATAAGGGTGATGCAATAAGCGGTCTTCTTTCGCGATCGCTTCAAAAATGGCAGAAGGCCGATTGGGCAAACTATCAAACGGCGCAAGAATAGGCCCCTGAAACTCTGGAAACAATAAATCTGGCCTTTTCACTAAATTACAAATCTGCATTAAGCGCGACACGTTGGCCGGGCCGTTGACACGATAGGTGTCTGCCTCATTCAACGAAAACTCTTTTTGCAAAAACTTGGCAATCTCAACAGGAGTTAGCAGATCAATTTCAAGCCGCACGGCCGAACCGAAGTTACGCTGCGACAACTCACCCTGAAGCGCCTGACGCAAGTTAGTGACCTCTTCTTCATCGACAAACAAGTCACTATTACGCGTCACCCGCCATTGATAACAGCCCTGCACCGTCATGCCCGGAAACAGTTCGCCCACGAAAGCGCGCAGCAAGCTCGTCAACAGAATAAAACTGTGGGGTTGACCCGATACCTTAGGTGGCATTTGTATCAGGCGCGGCAAGGCCCGAGGTGCCTGAACGATGGCAATCGTTGCCTTACGACCAAAGGCATCTTGCCCGGATAAGGGCACAATAAAATTCAAACTTTTGTTGTAGACACGCGGAAACGGATGCGCCGGATCAAGACCGATGGGGGTCAGTAATGGCATCACGTCACGGTGAAAGACCTCTTTGGCCCAAGCGGTTTGCGCTTCGTTCCATTCAACCGCGTGATGGAGGTACACACCTTCGGTACGCAAGCGCGGATAGATGTCATCATTCAGTAAGGCATATTGCCGATCGACCATGCGGTGCACTTCAAGTTGCACCCGCTCATAGGCTTGCTCGGTGGTCATGCCATCGGGCCCCATCAGCGTTGGGTGTTGCGCCAATTGTTCTTTTAAGCTTGACACCCGAATCTCAAAAAACTCATCGAGATTCGAACTCACAATGCAGACATAGCGCAAGCGCTCGAGCAAGGGGGTATCTGGATGTTCAGCCATGGCTAAGACCCGCTCATTGAACTGGAGCAGGGACAATTCTCGGTTCAGAAAAAGCGGTTCGGCTTTTTTACGCGCGGGCATAGTGAGGGACCTTAGTTGTCGGCTTAAAGTGGTTGTACAACAGTCAGGTTACAGTTTGGTAACAATTCAGGCTACCTCGTGCATTTTTTGGATTCTAGATACCCTTTTATAATAGGCGTAATTAGGTTACAGGTTGACGTTGATGGAACACCTCTTGGCAGCAGTAGATCTGGGGTCGAACAGCTTTAGGCTATCGATCGGACGGGTAGCCGAGCAAAATGGTGCCAAACACATCTATCAAATCGATCGTCTCAAAGAGACGGTTCGTTTAGCCGCAGGCTTAAACTCCGCCAAGATACTGAACGATGAATCCGTTGAACGGGCCATCGAAGTACTCAAACGTTTTGGCGAACGTTTACGCAGCTTTCATCCTGACCGAGTACGCGCGGTTGCCACCAATACCTTCCGTGTGGCACGCAACGTCGCTGATTTTTTGCCTCGCGCCGAAGCTGCGCTTGGCTTTCCGATTGAGGTCATTGCTGGGCGCGAAGAAGCCCGCCTGATCTATTCTGGTGTCAGCCACACGCTACCGATCTCGACCGATAGGCGCTTAGTCATCGACATCGGGGGTGGCTCGACCGAGATCATCATTGGTCGCGGAGACGAGCCTCTGCTCACCTCTTCGCTGTATATGGGTTGCGTCAGTTACAGCCGAAAATTTTTTCCGGAAGGTGTCATTGACGTCTATTCGATGAAACAGGCCGAGTTAGCCGCCCGACGTGAAATTGAGGTCATTACCAAGCCCTATCGCAAAATGGGCTGGGATGCCGCCTTTGGCTCGTCTGGTACCGCCAAGGCACTTTACGCAATCTTGACCGAGGGTCGCCTGTCACCAGAAGGGATTACGAGAGACGGTCTCGAAAAACTGAAGGCTAAGCTCGTTCGTGCTGGCCGGGTGATTCCAAACGACCTACCTGGCATCAAACTTGAGCGGGCCGACGTCTTAACTGGTGGCTTAGCCATCATGAGCGCCTTCTTTGACGAGATGCATGTCGAGGTCATGAAAACCGGCGATGGCGCCTTGCGTCTTGGTGTGTTGGTTGACCTAGCCGGTCGCGAAGAGGCCCATGACCGGCGTGACGTATCGGTGTTGGCCTTCACAAAACGCTACCACGTCGATACCCGTCAATCCACGCGGGTCAAACGCTGCGCCTTGAGTCTGTTTGATGCCGTGCTACCAGGCCGAACAGAGCAAGATGAACTGCGCCACACCTTGAGTTGGGCAGCAGATCTGCACGAGGTGGGTTTATCGATTGCCCAAGCGGGTTATCACAAACACAGTGCCTACATTTTAAATAACGCCGACATGCCAGGCTTTTCACGAGTCGATCAAACACAGTTGGGTCTGTTAGCCCTCGCGCATACGGGCAAACTTAGTAAGGCGCAAAATCTGGTTAAAAATCGTGAGCAATGGTTGACGATTCTATGTTTACGTTTAGCGGTACTACTTTGTCGGCGCCGCGAAGATGTGTCGCGCTTACCGCTCTCGGTCGGCGTTAAAGGGCTTGCCATTGTGTGCAAGGTTGACAAGAAATGGCTCAGCTCGCATCCGCTGACCGATTTTTCGTTACACGGCGAAGAAACCGAATGGGGTAAGGTCGGTTTTAATTTTGAATTGATCCAAGTTTAGCGCGATCAAAGCCAAAGTGCTTACGGTAGCGCTGGCCCATATGACTGACCGACAGCAACATCGGAAAATCCGCAGTATTAAAGTCAGGATCCCAGGCTGGCTCGCCGCAAACGCGTGCCCCTAATTTCAAATACCCTTTGAGCAAGGCTGGCACCGAAGCTGGCAACTGACTATCGAGCTGCTCGACGGGATAGCGATGCAGGGGCTTTACGCTGATGTCCTCGGTAAAGAGCGAGCGTTCTTTGACCTGCCGCCAGACTTCGGCCGCAGTCACGCCGTCATCGCGCAGACTCACGCTTGCGCAACCAAACACGTGTTCGTAGTTACCTTGCTTAAGGATTTCTGCCAGGCCTGACCAAAGCATCATCAAAACACCACCTTGCCGGTGCTCTTCATGAATGCATGCGCGTCCAAACTCGACTAATGACTCACGCACCTGTCCTAAGCCGCTTAGATCAAACTCAGACTCAGAGTAATAGCTACCCGCACGCTTGGCTTGTTGCGGAGTCAAAATTCGATAAGTGCCAACCACTTGATCGGTCGAAAGTTCTCGGACTAGCAGGTGCGCACACCAGGGATCAAAGTGATCGCAATCGATCCCATCGCGATCCGTGCCGAGGGCGGCGCCACACTCTGCGCTAAATACATCATGACGAAGCCGCTGCACCAATTCGATTTCGTCGGGCGACTGCGCCAGGCCGACGACCAAACCAGCAGAGTGAGTTGAAGCCGTCGGAAGCGTGAATAGACTAGAAGCACTGCGCACAAGCTCAAGCATGAGGTTAATCTCCTGAGGTATCCCTAACTATGACAAAGCGACATTGCACGAACGTGACGAAATGATGAAGATTTTTTGACTTGAGTCACGCCATCCAGAAGCCCGAACTGCCCCCCGGGGCAGACACGAGGTGATGGACTTGCTGGATCGCGAGAGCGTTGCACCGCTGGCTGACTAGCTCGTTAAATCGACCGCCGCCAGCAAATCGACGCACTTAGTCGCTAAAGCCTCGTCATCGGCCTCGACCATCAAGCGTAGTTTGGGTTCGGTGCCAGACGCACGAATCAAGACGCGACCGCGCTCACCCAGCAAGGCTTCGGCTTGTTTTTGCGCTGCCTGTAAGCCCGCATGGGTTGCCCAATCGGTACCGGGCTTGAGCGCCACGTTGATCATTTTTTGTGGATACAAGCGCAAGGCCGATACCCATTGCGCCAAGGTCTCGCCGCTGCGCTGTAAGGCCGCCAACACTTGCAAGGCTGCAACGATACCATCGCCCGTTGTGTGTGAATCTAGACACAACAGGTGCCCTGAACTTTCGCCACCATAGAGCCAGCCGCGGTTGCGCAATTGCTCAAGTACGTAACGATCGCCGACTTGAGCACGCTCAAAGGGGATGCCCATGTGTTTAAGCTGACGCTCAAAGCCGAAGTTGGTCATCAGGGTACCCACCACACCTGCAACCGGCCCACGCGAGAGGCGTTCACGCAACACCGCGTACAACAACTCATCGCCGTTATAGACACGGCCGGTGGCATCGACCATTTGCACACGATCGGCATCACCGTCTAGCGCAATGCCAAGATCTGCGCCACGTGCACGGACTTCAGCCGCTAAGCTTTCAGGATGCAAAGCACCAACGTCTTTGTTGATATTGAACCCGTCGGGTGAAACGCCAATTGCAGTGACTTCGGCACCTAGCTCGCGAAACACGTGCGGAGCAATATGGTACGCAGCACCATTGGCAGCATCGACCACGAGTTTCAAACCGCCTAAATCCAAATCCGATGGATACGTACTTTTACAAAACTCAATATAACGACCTGGGGCATCGTCAATACGACGCGCGCGTCCGAGCTTTTCAGAGCTGACACATTGCATGGGTTCGTCTAGTGCAGCTTCAATCGCAGCCTCAGTTTCGTCAGGCAGCTTCATCCCCTTAGACGAAAAAAACTTGATGCCATTGTCGTAATAAGGATTGTGTGAGGCGCTGATCACAATACCAGCCACTAAGCGCCAGGTACGCGTCAAATACGCCACCGCTGGGGTGGGTAGCGGGCCTGCGAGCAACACCTCGATACCAGCCGAAGCAAAGCCTGCTTCGAGCGCCGATTCAAGCATGTAGCCACTGATGCGCGTGTCTTTACCAATCAATACGGTTGGGCGACCGCGCCGCGCCGAATGCTCTTTAGCCAAAACTTTACCGGCTGCATAGCCAAGCCTGAGTGCGAATTCAGCATTGATGACGTCGCCACCTACTTCGCCGCGCACGCCATCAGTACCGAAATATTTTCTTTGACTCATTTTTTTCTCCGCGAAACTCGCCGTTCAGCACAAGAGGGACATCAATGTAGATCCCCTGCAGTCTGAACGGACTGCCAAACTTTTAAAGCGTCGCGCGTAGCATCGACATCATGCACACGCAAAACAGCTGCACCTCTGACCACACCTGCGAGCGCCGCGGCAATGCTACCACTCAGACGCTGATCCACAGATTTACCTGTGACACTGCCGATCATAGATTTGCGCGAGGCACCCAACACGACTGGGTAACCACTTTGCACAAGCTGCTCTAGCCCTTGCAGTAATTGATAATTATGCTCGACTGTTTTACCAAACCCGAGGCCTGGATCCAGGCTAATACGGGCCCTCGTGACACCTAGATGCTCAAGCAACTGCGCCTGGGTCACGAGTGCCACTTTCACCTCATGTACGACGTCTTGGTAGTGGGGTGCGGTTTGCATCGTACGCGGCTCGCCCTGCATATGCATCAGGCACACCCCACAGCTGGGGTGCGCAGCAACGATGCGCCGCGCCTCGGGTGCTAGCATGCCTGTCACATCATTAATGATGTCGGCCCCCGCCTCAAGCGCAATCTGCATCACCTCTGGCTTGCAGGTATCGACTGAAATCGCAACACCACTGTCGCGCAACGCAGCGATCACAGGCAAAATGCGCGCAAGCTCATCTTGGATAGAAACGGGCGCAGCCCCTGGGCGGGTGGACTCACCACCAATGTCGATAATATCGGCACCTTCAGCAACCAATTGGTGCGCGTGTGCAATCGCCGAGGTGGCGTCAGGGTGTTGACCGCCATCAGAAAATGAATCAGGCGTTACGTTAACGATTCCCATTAAAAGCGGGCGCTTGAGTACAAACTCAAAGCGCCCGCATAACCAGCTAGCTGACATCAGAGTCAACTCTGCCGTCGTCTTAAACCACCGCTGCTGGATCGTTAGTCGGTGCTGCGCCCGTGGGAGGCGTATCCGACGAATCAGCTGGCGCCTGTGGCACCTTTGGTGGGCGCGGTGGGCGACCTTCAATGATGTCACCGATCTGATCTGCATCGATGGTTTCCCACTCGAGCAATGCCTTAGTCATGATTTCGACTTTTTCACGACTATTTTCAAGGATGGTGCGAGCACGTGCGTACTGTTCGTCGATAATTTTGCGGATCTCTTTATCGACTGTTTGCATCGTCGCTTCAGACATGTGCGTGGTTTTTGTCACGCTACGGCCTAAAAAGACTTCGCCTTCGTTTTCGGCGTACACCACTGGGCCCAATGAATCGGTCATGCCATAGCGCGTGACCATGTCACGAGCAATCGCAGTCGCACGCTCAAAATCGTTTGAGGCACCGGTGGTCATTTGGTTCATGAAAAGCTCTTCAGCGATACGACCACCAAACAACACGGCAATCGTACACAATAGACGCTCTTTATCCATGCTGTACCGATCGCCTTCGGGCAACTGCATCGTGACGCCTAAGGCACGACCACGCGGAATGATCGTGACTTTGTGAACAGGATCTGTTTTTGGCAGCATACGGGCCACGATCGCATGACCAGATTCGTGATACGCGGTATTGCGGCGTTCTTCTTCAGGCATCACGATTGACCGGCGCTCAGCACCCATGATGATCTTGTCTTTGGCTTTTTCAAAGTCAGACATATCAACTGTGCGGCCATTGCGACGCGCTGCAAACAGAGCTGATTCGTTGACCAGATTGGCAAGATCAGCACCCGAAAAACCTGGGCAACCACGTGCCAGTGTATGGGCATCGACGTTTTGCGCCAACGGCACTTTACGCATGTGAACTTTAAGAATTTGTTCGCGGCCACGAATATCTGGCAACGGCACCACCACTTGACGATCAAAACGACCAGGGCGCAGCAACGCAGGGTCAAGCACATCGGGGCGGTTGGTCGCAGCGATCACAATCACGCCAACGCCAGACTCAAAGCCGTCCATCTCAACCAACATCTGGTTGAGCGTTTGTTCACGCTCGTCGTTACCGCCGCCCAAGCCTGCACCACGCTGGCGACCGACAGCATCGATCTCGTCAATAAAGATAATGCATGGCGAATGCTTTTTGGCGTTTTCAAACATGTCGCGTACACGGGCAGCGCCCACGCCCACAAACATCTCAACAAAGTCAGAACCCGAAATACTAAAAAACGGAACCTTGGCTTCGCCAGCAATCGCTTTGGCCAACAACGTTTTACCGGTACCGGGCGAACCCACCATCAGCACGCCACGGGGGATACGACCGCCGAGCTTTTGAAACTTAGACGGATCACGTAAAAAATCAACAATTTCTTGAACGTCATCTTTTGCTTCGTCGCAACCCGCAACGTCAGCAAACGTGATGGCATTTGTGCCTTCGTCTAGCAAGCGCGCACGCGACTTACCAAAACTAAACGCCCCACCCTTACCACCACCCTGCATCTGGCGCATAAAAAACACCCAGACACCGATCAAGAGCAGCATCGGAAACCAAGACACAAAGATACTCATGAGCAGTGAGGGCTCTTCGCGCGGCTTGCCCGATACAGAAACACCAGCTTTGAGCAAATCAGACACCATCCAGAGATCGCCAGGCGAAGTCAGGGTGTAAGGGCGGCCCGAGTCGGGCGTGACATGGATGACATCGTTTTGGACATCGACTCGGCGGACCTTGCCCGACTTGGCGTCTTCCATAAATTGGGTGTAACTCACGGTGTCTTGTACAGGCGCGCGGGAGTCGAACTGTTTAAACACAGTAAACAGCACCAAACCTATCACCATCCAAACCGCGACTTTCGAAAAAGAATTATTCAAGGCCGATCTCCAGCTTGTCGTTCTGACGCGCCGCGCACCTTTGGCCCAAAGGACGCATTGCAACGAGGCAAAATAACATTCTACCTGTTAAAAAAGCCCATTCGCAGTAATCCCTTACTGCGCGACGGGACCGAAATCGCAAAGCTCTAGCCTTTTCGACCCTTGGCGATCAAGAAAGTTTCAGAAGAACGATCTCTTGAGGCCTTGGGTTTGCGCTCGACCACCCTTTTGAAGTGACGTTTGAAGCTTTCAACGGTTTGCGAAAAGCCGCTACCGTGAAACGCTTTCACAATCAGCGCACCGTCTGTTTTGAGGTGCATTAGCGAAAATTCAAGGGCTAAATCAATCACTTGTTGAATTCTGGCTGCATCAGCTAAGCCGACCCCAGACAAATTTGGCGCCATGTCTGACATGACTAAATCTACCTTGACTCCTTCGAGGGTTTGATTGAGTTGTTCGAGGACAGCATCCTCACTAAAATCGCCCAAAATGAACTCAACACCTGCGATAGGCTCCATCGGTAAGAGATCGAGCGCAATAATGCGACCATCGAGGACGCCGCCCTTGCCCACTAGACGCTCGCGTGCCACCTGAGACCAGCTGCCTGGGGTCGAGCCCAAGTCAACAATGATGTCACCTCGACGCATGATTTTTTCAGCATCGAGTATTTCGGTCAATTTGAAGGCGGCACGAGCACGATAGCCCTTTTGTGTCGCCATTTTGACGAAAGGGTCATTAATGTGCTGCATGACCCATTCTTTAGAAAATTTGTTCTTCGCCATTCCCGTACAATCTACCTTATGACTATTATGGAACTTACCCCCCGCGAGCGTAGTTCGCTTCGCGCTGCTGCTCACCCCCTGCGCCCAGTTGTACTGATTGGCGACAACGGGCTCACTGAGGCAGTTTTAAAAGAAATCGACCTAAACCTGTCTGCTCACGAGCTGATTAAGGTTCGAGCCGGCAGTGCTGACCGCGACGAGCGCGATGCCATGCTTGCCACGATTTGCGACACACTTTCATGCGCCACGGTGCACCATCTGGGCAAAATGCTGATTCTGTATCGCTTTGGCTCAAAGGGTACCTACCTAAAACCGCCGGCCGAACCCGCAACCCCGGCCAAGCGTAAGCCCAACGAACCACACACACCCAAGAAACTAGCCGCAGCGGGTAAAAAGGTTCAAAAACCAAGCCGGCGCAATCGCCCAGAACGCGAACAGACTGACTTGGCAACTGATCGCCCAACCGTCTATTCGGGGGATCGTCCTGCTCGGCCAAGCAAACGCGCAAGTGCCAAGGATACCTCACATGGGATTCCGCGTCGCAGTGGCAGCGCGTTGTCGCTACGTGCCGGAGCGCGGCGTGGGGCTCTTGGCACGACAGTGCGAAAGCGCGCACCGGTGAAACGCTAATCAGGCATCTTACAGAGAGCGCGACTCAAAGTACGCGTGATCAAAGATATTTAATGCTGATGATTTCGTATTCACGGGCGCCCGATGGGGCCTTCACTTCAACGACATCACCCTCATACTTACCAATCAACGCGCGCGCCACCGGGCTAGACACCGAAATCAAATTTGAACGGATGTCAGCCTCGACGTCACCGACAATTTGGTAAGTCACTTTGGTGCCCAACTCAAGATCTTCGATTTCGATGGTTGCACCAAACACAACGCGACCATCGGCCTCGATCGTGCTTGGTTCAATTAACTGGGCGTTTGAAAGCGTGCCATCGAGTTCGGCAATGCGCCCCTCGATAAAACCTTGACGCTCGCGCGCGGCATCATATTCGGCGTTTTCAGACAAATCGCCGTGCGAACGCGCTTCAGCAATAGCGTTAATGACCGCAGGGCGGTCGACATGCTTGAGCCGCTGCAGCTCAGCTTGTAAGCGCTCGGCCCCGCGCACGGTAAGAGGAATAGTTGCCATGGTGTTTTTCCAAAAAGCAAAACCCCGGCTCGGGTCAGAACCGGGGTGATCAACAATATCTCTATTGTGGGCAAACTTTACGGCAAATGCAAGCTTGGTGACATACGGATTACCCCAATTTTCTGTTCGAGGTTTTGCCAGGGCGGCTGAGTGGGGGCAAAACGGCTACGCATGTAAGTCAAGAGCTCACTCAGCTGTTGGTCATCAAATTGCTTAGCAAAACCCTGCATAAAGCCGATTTGCTCGCTGGCAGGTTTGCGAATCCCCTCTAAGATCACGCGAATCACGTTATCAGGTTGCGCGCTGTGCATACCAGTGCTTAGCGCCAGCGGGATATTGACGCCAAGTAAACGCGGGCCGTCACCGTCGTGATGGCATGACGCACAGGCGGCCTGAAACATACGTTGCGCGGGCCCAAGTAGCATAGGCTCGCGAGCTGCGGCCTGCGCGACGTAGGTTTTAGCGACCAGAGCCGAGGCGCTTTGCTCTTGAAACGACGCCAAATAATGCGCCATCGCAGCAAGATCGGTGTCTGGCACTTGCGCCAACTGCCTAATCACCGGCGCCATCGGGCCCGAAGCGCTACCGTGTTCGGCGCTATGGCCGTTGCGTAAATAGTCATAAAAAGCAGTTTCAGTCCAGGGCACGGGGCTGGGCGAGCGCGCATTCAGCGCAGGGGCCTGCCAACCATCAACTGTGGCACCACTCAAATAGGCCAGCCCTGAGCGTTCGCCACCCAGCGCATCGCGTGAGGTGTGACAGGCCGAACAATGCCCCAACCCATTCACAAGATATTCGCCCCGTAACCACGCTGGCGAACGCTCAACTTCAGTTTTCAGTGGCTTGGCAGAAGACCCTGGCGTTAAGTACAGCGCATTCCAAAACGCCATGAGCGGACGCAAGCTGAAAGGAAACGCAAGCTTCGTTTCAGGCGTTGCCTGGCGCACCGGCTCTTGCGACATCAGCCAGCCGTACAGTGCTGTCAGATCTTCATCACTGGTGCGCGTGAACGAGGTGTACGGAAACGCGGGGTACAAATGATGCCCATCGCGCGAGATACCTTCACGCATGGCACGATTAAACGCTTGCTGTGACCACAGACCAATCCCAGTTTGAGGGTCAGGCGTTAAGTTGGTGCTGTAGACCGTGCCAAAGGGAGTTTGAATCCCCAAGCCGCCAGCATTTGGTTTACCTTGTGCACTGGTGTGACAAGTGACGCAGTTACCCAAGGCCGCTAATTCACGACCACGCTCAAGCGTTGCGGCTGAGTAGGTCGCGATCGGTTGGGCAACCGGTGCAAGCGCAGTGCGCTGACCGAACAGTGACCACGTCGCGCCAACCAAGGTAGTCCCGAGCGCCGCCGTCAACGCAGCCGCACGCAACCACCACGAACGTGGCTTAGGCCAACGCGCGTCGGCATGATCTGTCTGTTGATTCGCGGGGCTTGCTTGCAGCGGGTCTGTTGTTTGCGAAGCTAGCTGAAGTTTGTCTGAGGCCTGCGCTGCTAACTGAGGATTACCGCAGGCGTAAGAGTCTGAGTCGCCCTGATACATCAAAGGATTCAAAGCCGCGCGCACAACCTCTGGCGTAAAAGGTGGTTGTCTGAAGCGCACACCCGTCGCATCGAAAATCGCATTGGCAATCGCGGCCGTGCCAGGCACCGAGGCCGACTCGCCTGCCCCAAGAGCTGGCTCGTTATGCCGCGGCATCTGCATGACTTCGATCACAGGCACCTGCCTGAAACTTAAAATCGGATATGAACCCCACTCGCGGGTGGCAACAGTATTTTGTTCACGTTCAGTCGGTACCTGCTCAATCATGGCGCGACTGGTCGTTTGAACCACGTTGCCATGAATTTGGTGTTCAACACCTGCAGGATTAATGGTTAAGCCAGCATCGTGACCCACCACCACCCGTTTGACGTGCACCTCACCCGTGCGCTTGTTGACCTCAACATCGGCGATCCACGCGGCCCACGCCGCACCAAATCCTGGCCACTTACTATGAACATAGCGGGCCCAGGCGATGCCCTGCCCGTGCAAAACATCACCCTCTGCACCCTGCTGCTGCGGTTGGTCATGCATTTTCCAGCCCGCTTTAGCGGCCGTCGCTTGCAATAATTCACGCGCGCGTGGGTCATCGAGATAACGCAATCTGAAGGTCAAAGGATCGACCCCAGCAGCAGTCGCTAGTTCGTCAATATAGGATTCGTGCGCAAACGAATTGGGCATCGCCGACACGCCACGCAACCACGAGGCGCGCAAAATGGGCGGCATATCATTCACCGTCACGCGCAAATTTTGCAAGGTATACGGCGGACGCGCAGTGCGATCGCCCATCTCATACGCTTGCGCGTTAGGTTCAAGCGTACGCGTCAGTAACAGCGCGAGCGTGGGCGCACCGTTCGAGGGGTAAGAGGTTGAAAAATCATAGGCAGCAATCGAGCCGTCTGCATGCAAGCCACCGCGAACCTCCATCCATTGCGCCGCACCCTTGGGCTCCCACAGGTTTTCTTGCTCACGCGTGAGTTGTACACGTACCGGCGCACCAACTGCTCGCGCCAGCAGCACGGCATCGGCCGCTACGTCGTCGGCACCGTTGCGCCCGTAGCAACCAGAGGCTTCCATCCGTATGATTTCAATCGCAGTATCTTGCAGTGCGGTTAAGCGCGCCAGGTCTGCCCGCAATACATGAGGATTTTGCGTGCCCGCCCAAACTGTTAACGCAAACGGATCGGTCGGATCGGTTTTAAATTCGGCCACGGCACACGAGGGGCCAATCGACGCGTGCATCTGATAGGGCCATATGTAGGTGCGGGGCATCGACTGCGCAGCCTGAGCGAGCGCTTGATCTACATCGCCCTCATCGACAAGTTGACGTGGCGTTGCTGGGTTATTACGTAACGCTTGCTCAATATTGGACAGGTCGGGCAAGCCAGCCCAGGGTTTCCAATTCACCCGTAGCGTGTTGGCCGCTAGCTCAGCGAACTCTTCTCTCTCAGCGACCACCCCAATAAAATCCCGTATGACGACCACCGCACGAATGCCTGGGATGTGAGCAATCGACGTCTCGTCAACCGACTCAAGCAAGTTACCAATAAAGTCACCGTGATCGGCGCCGGCATAAGGTGGGCGAATCACTCGGCCGTGCAACATGCCAGGCACGCGAACATCGTGCACGAACACTAGCTCGCCTGTCGCCTTGGCAGGGATGTCTACACGCGGCGATGACTGCCCAACTGTGCGGTAGTTTGAAGGATCTTTTACCGGCGTGGTCAACTCAAGCTTCAGATGGAGTCGCTGCCCCGCAAGTAATGTTGCGTAGCTGACGATGAGACTTGGACTAGGCGACGTCGTACCCTCTGTAGTGGTCTGCACAACGGTACCGCTCGCATTCGACGTCTGAAGTTGAGTGGGATTCGCTGAGGTCTCTAGGGACACGACCCCGGCTCTGACTGTCAACTGAGCTGTGGGCACTGCAAATCTAGCAGCTGCTAACTCAAGCAAGTATTGCCGCGCCTGTGCTGCGGCCGCTCGGAGGGGTGCCGCGTGATTTTGCAGCGAGCCACTGGCAATGGTGGGCCCTTGATTGGGTGCTGTGCCGGTGTCGCCCAAAATCACCTCAACCTGCTCGAGCGACACATCGAGTTCTTCGGCCACAATTTGCGCAAACGCGGTTTTGATTCCGGTGCCAAGATCCACATGACCATGCAAGGCAGTCACTCGGCCGTCTGCCCAAAGCGCAAGCAAAATTTCGACGCCTTCAGCAGGGTTGCCCGGTACAGCCGCCGGCTGACCAGGCGCAGGAGGGTTAGCAGGTGGCGGATCACGCACCACCAACAACACGCCTGTTGCGTTTAAAAAATCTGCGCGAGTGCGCAAAGACCTAGGGTGCGTCATGGCTGACCGGCCGAGGGGCTTGCATCAGTACTGCAGCACGTTTAACTGCCCGAATAATTTCGACGTGAGTGCCGCAGCGACAAAAATTACCCGACAAGGCACTACGAATTTCTTCCTCAGTCGGGTCGGGTGTATGCGTCAACAAAGACACTGTCATCAAAATCATGCCATTCAGACAATACCCGCACTGCGCGGCTTGCTCGTCAATAAAAGCCTGTTGCACGGGATGAAACTGCGCACGCGAACCCAAACCTTCAAGCGTGGTAATGGCGCGACCTTGTACGCCTTGTGCTGGCACCACGCACGAGCGCGCAGCCACCCCGTCGATTAGCACGGTACAAGCGCCGCACTGACCTAAGCCACAACCATATTTTGGCCCATTCAGCGCAAGGTCGTTACGCAACACATGCATCAACGACACATCCGCTGAAAGCTGTAACTCATGCTGCTGAGCGTTGACACGCAGCGTACAGGGGGACGAAGTGTTCATCAAAGACCTTAGACGCTTAAATAGGTTTGACGGACATGCTCGTTAGCATCGAGCTCGGTCATCGCGCCGCTAAAACGGATTTGCCCTTTTTCAAGCACATAGGCGCGGTCGCACACTAGGCGCGCAAAGTGCAGATTTTGCTCTGACAGCAAAATACTGACGCCTTGCTTTTTAAGTTCTAGAATCATCTGCACCATTTGCTCGACAATTACAGGCGCCACACCCTCAGAAGGCTCATCGAGCAACACCAAATAAGGGTTACCCATTAGACTGCGCGCCACGGTCAGCATCTGTTGTTCGCCGCCACTCATTTGCCCACCTGGGCGCCTGGGCATCTCTCCGAGGTTTGGAAACAACGTAAACAACTGCTGCACGGTCCAGGTCGGGGCCGCTGAGCCGTCGGGCCACCTGCGAGCCTTTTGCCGGCCGACTTCAAGATTCTCTAAGACGGTTAGATCGGTGAAAATTCGGCGATCCTCAGGCACATATCCTAGCCCACTTGCCGCGATACGATGCGCCGCATCTTTTGAAATATCACGCCCCATAAATTGCACGTCGCCGGTACGCTTTTCGAGCAAACCCATCAACGCTTTCATGGTGGTCGACTTGCCCGCCCCGTTGCGCCCCATCAACGCCACGACTTCACCGCGTTTCACCTGAAAACTCACGTCGTACAAAATTTGAGCCGCGCCATACCAAGCTTTCAAGTTCTGCACGGACAAAAGCGGTTTAATCTCACCGTGCGAATTCGAGTCTTGATGAACGTCTTCAACGATCTGGGCGGCGGACAACCCGTTGTGTGCGTCGGGCGCTAACTGAGCCTTGGGCAACTCTTTATTTAAGTCTTCAGCACTCTGAGCTTTAGCTGTCAGACCCGAGCCGCTCGCCTCACCTTCAAACGTCGCGCCAGTGCCAAAGTACACCTCTTGTACCTTGGCATCTTTGCGAATGTCGTCAGCCTTGCCCTGCGCAATCAACCTTCCGCGAGCCAAGACAATCATGCGATCGGCGTGAGCAAACACCACATCCATGCTGTGCTCAGTAAACAGCACGGCGATTTGTTGTTCAAGCACCAATTTTTTCGTCAACACCATCAATGCGTTACGCTCTTTCGGTGCCATGCCTGCCGTGGGTTCATCCATCAGTAACAGTCGAGGACGATTCGCCAAAGCGATTGCCAACTCAACACGTTTGACATCGCTGTAGGCTAACGCACTGCACGGGCGGTCGGCTTGCGACGCCATCCCAACCTGCTCAAGCAACTCAAGTGCTCGGGTACGTTCGTGTGTGCGCGCCATCTTAAAAAACGAAAATACCTGCCCTGCATGCGAAAGCAAAGCCATTTGCACGTTTTCAATGACTGTCAACGACGAGAACGTTTCGGCGATTTGAAACGTACGGCCCACCCCTAAGCGCCAAATGTCTCGTGGCGCAAGGCCAACTAACTCTTTTCCAGCGAACTGAATCGACCCGCGATCTGCCTGCAATTGACCGTTGACCATGTTGAAGGTGGTTGATTTGCCGGCTCCATTTGGGCCAATCAGGGCCAATAACTCTCCCGCCTCGAGCTCAAACGAAATCCCATCAACTGCCTTCACTCCGCCAAAGGATTTACCCAAGTCTTTCACTGTCAACAGACTCATGCTTGCCCCCTGCCTGCAAAACGCAAACTAAGGCGGCGTGTAAAGCCTGCAATCCCTTCGGGAAACAACAACACCAAGAGCAGGATAATGCCCCCCAGCATCGCGCGCCAATACTCTGTATTGCGCGCGATCACATCATGCAACCACGTGAAGCTCACGGCGCCCACAATGGGGCCCGCCAAAGTCTGTATGCCACCGAGCAATACCATCACTAAGCCATCCACCGAACGACTCACGTGTAACGTCTCGGGCGAGATGCTGCCTTTCGAAAAAGCAAAAAGTGCGCCGGCCACACCCGCAAAGACGCCAGCGATCACGAAAGCAACCCACTGCACCCGCTTAACGTGAATGCCAATTGCATCGGCACGCATCGGCGAATCTCGCCCAGCGCGCATGGCGTAACCCAAGGGCGCGTGCAACATCCGACGCAACACCCAAACACTTACGACCACGCATGAGAGCGTCAAAAAGTAATAATTCTTTTTGTCGGTCAGCCAAGCGGCTGGCCATACACCCGTCAACCCATTACTGCCACCTGTCAGTGCATCCCACTGAAACACTACGGCCCAAGTGATTTGCGCAAAGGCCAAGGTCAGCATCGCCAGATAGACGCCCGATAAACGCACACTAAACCAGCCAAACAACAACGCTCCCACGCCAGCCACAAGAGGTGCCAGCAGTAGCGCAACCTCCATTGGTAACCCAAGGGCTTTAAATAAAAGCGCAGCACCGTACGCTCCTAAACCAAAATACGCCGCATGACCAAATGAATGCATGCCGGCAGGCCCCATGATGAAGTGCAGGCTAGTCGCAAACAGCACCGCCACCAACAAATCGATACTCAGCACTGTGAAATAAGGTGACGCAGAGGTCAGCCACGGCAGCAACACCAACAGGGCCACGGCCGCTAGTTGCAAGGCGGTCGTCACGCGCGTCGGTGCACCTAACGGCGCCTCAGTATGACCGGCATGGCGCGAGAGCGGTTGTGGTCTACCCAGCAGACCCCAAGGACGTAACACCAACACCACAGCCATCACCAAAAATTCAACAACCAGGGTGAGCTTTGAAAAAGATATCGCGGTACCAAAAATATTGACCACGCCTAACCAAATGCAAATGGCTTTTAGCTCAGCGATCAACAGTGCAGCGACGAAAGCGCCAGGGATAGAGCCCATGCCACCCACCACCACGACGACAAACGCAGCGCCAATCGTGTTGAGATCCATTTCAAGGTTTGCGGGTTCGCGTGGAAGTTGCAAGGCACCACCCAAACCTGCCAACAGAGCACCCAGCGCAAACACACTGGTAAACAACCATGCCTGATTTACACCGAGTGCGGCCACCATGTCACGGTCTTGGGTTGCAGCGCGAATAAAGGTGCCCCAACGAGTTCGCGTCAGCAGCAGCCATAACAAGCCCAGCAAGACGGGGCCCACCACAATTAAAAACAAATCGTAGGTGGGAAAACTGCGTCCCAAAATTTGCACGGCTCCTTTCAAACCTGGGGCCCGTGGTCCGAGGAGCTCTTCTGGGCCCCACAGCCACAACACCGCATCCTTAAACACCAAGACCAGAGCGAAGGTGGCTAACAATTGAAACAATTCTGGCGCACGATAAATACGGCGCATCAGTGTGAGTTCGACCACCGCTCCAAGCACACCCACCAGCACTGCTGCACACAGCAAGGCCGGCCAAAAACCGAGTGTGTCAGCAAAACGGGTCACCAAGGTGTAGGCGAGATAAATCCCCACCATAAAAAACGAACCGTGAGCAAAGTTCACGATTCGTGTGACACCAAAAATAAGTGACAGTCCAGCTGAAACTAAAAAGAGCGACGAGGCCCCAGCCAGACCGTTGAGCAACTGAACAACAAAACCAGATAAATCCATCAATCGCCCACTTAAATCAAGACACTATTGTGCAGGTCGCAATTTTTTAACCTCTTCGGCAGAAGGTAAGAATTTCGCACCGTCCAAGAAACGAAAATCAACCATCACGCCTTTGCCACCCTCGTTCTTTGTGCGGCCAACAAAACTACCCATCGTAGACTGATGATCTTCAGGTCGGTAGGTGATGGCGCCAAAGGGGGTCATCAGGTTCAGTCCGGTAAACGCAGCGATCAGCTTTTCTGTCTCTGTGCTTTGGGCTTTTTTAATGCCGGCGGCAAGCGACATGATGGAGCTATAGCCCACCACAGAGCCCAGACGCGGATAGTCTTTGAACTTATCTTGATACGCCTTCAAAAACGCTGCATGTTCTGGCGTCTTGATGCCATACCAAGGGTAACCAGTCACTAACCAGCCATTGGGCGTTTCGTCTTTCAGTGGATCAAGGTACTCAGGCTCACCCGTCAACAGGCTCACCACCTCACGGCCTTTGAACAAGCCACGGGTATTACCTTCGCGTACAAACTTAGACAAGTCTGCACCAAACAACACGTTAAAAATCGCATCAGGCTTGGCGTCGGCCAACGCTTGCACGACACTACCAGCGTCTAGCTTGCCCAAGGGCGGGGCTTGCTCGGCTACAAATTCAACATCAGGTTGCGCAGCCTTGAGCAGCGCTTTGAAACTTGCAACTGCGGATTGGCCGTATTCATAATTGGGATAAACGATCGCCCAACGCTTTTTCTTCATCGCAACGGCGTCTGGCACGAGCATCGCCACCTGCATATAGGTTGAGGTGCGCAAACGGAACGTGTAGCGATTGCCGTTTTGCCAGACGATCTTATCCGTCAAGGGTTCGCTAGCTAAAAAGAAGACTTTCTTTTGCTTTGCAAAGTCAGTCAGCGCAAGACCGATATGCGACAAGAACGACCCAGTCAACACATCGACCTGATCGCGCGACACCAACTCTTCGGCCACCCGCACGGCATCCCCTGGGTTGGCATTGTCATCGCGCGTGATGAGCTCAACTTTTTTACCATTTAAACCGCCGCCCGCATTGATCTGCTCGATCGCGAGTTCCATGCCTTTTTTGTAGGGTTCAAGGAAAGCAGGCTGCGCTTTGTAGCTATTGATTTCACCGATTTTGATGACGCCTTGCGCCAGCAAACTCGTTGAGGCGGTTAACAGCGCCACTGTCGCGACGCTGAGTTTTGCAAGAGTACTGAGTCGATACTGTTTCACTTTTTTCTCCGGTTTAAAGGTCTGATTCTTTGACTACAAAACACACTTAGCGCAAACCATCTTTACCAATCATTTCATGATGCTGCAGACCGCCCACGCGGGGGTTGGGGCGTCCGCTATCGGTCACTGCGACGCACACAACAATTTCGTTTGCGCGCGGCGCATCGGTCACCCGCGCTTCAATCGCATCAAAATGCGTTCGCACATAGGCCGCATCTTTGTGCCCAAGCGGCACGTCGATGGCGGTACCCATCACCCCCATTTTTTTACTGGAGGGTACCAGTGCAGCACCTTTTTCAACCGCCACACGCAAAGGCGCACCTAATTTGGGATGCAAGATTGCGGCCGCGTGTTCGAGTTCACCCGCTTCACCCACGATGGCGGCTTTGCCATAGCTTTGAGCCTCGCTGGGCTTGATGCCGAGCGCTTGCACACAGCGCTCACCCAACAAACCACCAAGCTCTTCACCGATGGCAATCAATTTTTCAAGATCCTGAACGTAACGTCCTGCGAAAGGATTTTCAATCACGGCCATCGCCAGTGCCCGACGGGTTGGAGGCGATACAGCCTGACCATTCTCAGTCAACACTTCATCGACTTGCACCACGATCCTGCGAATGTTTGCTTGCATCATGACCTCAGGTTATGCGTTGAACTCGAGCCGTTTCAGTACTGGCAAACCAGCCCTGACAACTTAAAACACTTGCACAGATTAAACCGTTCTGCTTAAGCGTGCGCGCTTTTTTTAAGCCTGCTTCGAGTGCTTCGTGGATTTCGTGTTCACTCAACTCGGGCACGGACACCGTGACCAACTGCTGACCCAAATCTGAATCGTCTTTCAGGGCGTTGGCGGGCTCGCGCACAATACGCGCATCTTCGACATTCACGGCGTTGGCAATCATCGTTGCCGCGGCATCTGCCTGCGACGCACTGGCCGCAAACACCGTCACACTATCGGCGATACCCAAAGAAAAGCTGCGTCCGCGCCAACCACTGGTGGCCACACCCGAGATGCCCATCCCATACTTCACTTCGAATACAGCATCGGTCTGCACACCGGCAATCAACTGTTGCTCATCTAAGCGCGCCAAGTCAGCAAATAGCCCTATCGACACCGCGGTGTCTTCAGTGAGATGCAGCGCAATGTCGCCTCCGTTATTGACCCACGCGCGCCTGATCCCCGAAACTTGGTAACAGGCACTTAAGTCTTGTGCAACCGAACCGGCGACCGCGGCCATAGGCGTTAAAAACGCCTGTGCATCTGAGTCGATCAAACAGGCCTTGCACGCTTGCCACATCGACTGAGCAATCGGCCCTTTGAACCCACCCGCGCCGAGCACGGGTTGACGCAACTCAGCCAACTCATTCACCAATTCGGGCAGAATTTGTCCAAAGCGCTGCCAGGCAGCCTTATGCGCCAACGCCACACTTGCGGGATCGCCTTCGGCATAGGCAATGATATCGATCGGCCCATGTTGAAAATGGCGGCGTCCGTGCGACAGCTCGTGCGAGGTCGGCCCCATGTTCTTTACCCTAGCTGTGGTGGCTGACCCAAAGGCCAAGGATTTTGAGTGGGCTGCATCACCCACTTGCGCGCAGTCGGCGCACCATCTGCGTGCCAGGCGCCATCGCGCAGCACTGCGTCAAGCGTTCGCACATACTCCATATGGCCGCCTAGCTTTTTGAAATCCTCTGCGCGCATACTGAATTCGAAAGGGGCGACGATCGCTGGGGTGGGCACAGTCCCGAAGCTGCGATCTGGCATACGCAACACGTCAACCATCACCGTAATCCCCCCACCGGGCCACACATACGCGGGCGCCCCACCACAGGTCACATTGACCAAGGCTTGTTTAATCGCTCGAGTCAGTAACACGGGGTTGTCTGTGACGCCGGCACGCAAACTACCACCCGCCCCACCCAAGAACAGTACCGTGGTCAGTGAGGGCTCGCAGTTTTCGCCGATACGGTCGATCACCGTCTGGACCGCAGCCGGAATCTCTTGCTGTCTGGGGATCAAATCCTCGTCGAGTACGAACCAAGCAGCGTGCTCACCCGTCGTCGACGTCATCAATAATCGCAAACCGGGCCAGGCGCGTTTAGGATCCCACTTTTCAATGATGCTTAAGGGATCGGCAATATCAGTGCCGCCCCAACCAGTGCCAGGGTTTGCCACTTGAAAATAGCGACCGGGGGTTGAACGGCGACCCCGAATCGAAATCCCTGACGAGCGCATATTCAAACAGCAGCCTGCCTGATGCTCGGTCAAAACGCCGGTGATGTGATCGTCGACCACCACCACCTCGTCGGCCAACTCGAAAAATTGTTGCGCGAAGATACCAATCGCAGCAGACCCGCAACCGACCCGCATACGTCGCTCGACCACGCCATTGACAATCGGCGCGCGCCCAGCCTGAATCACGAGATTCGCCCCGCCCTCGATATTCAACTCAGCCGCCTCTTTGTTGCCCAGGGCCTGCATCATCTCCATGGTGACGCGACCCTCTTTTTTGCTGCCTCCTGTTAGGTGGTGCACACCACCCAAAGAAAGCATTTGCGAACCGTACTCAGCGGTAGTCACGTGACCCACTCCCTCGCCCCGGCACAGCACATTGGCCTGCTCAGGCCCTAGATAACGATCAGTATCAATTTTTATTTTTAAGCTGCAGTAACTAAAGATGCCCTCGGTGACAACCGTCACCATGTCGACACCGTCAATCTGCGAACCCACGATAAACGGCGCGGGCTTGTAATCTGGGTATGTGGTCGATGACCCGACGCCAGTAATGAAAATATCGTTGGCATGTATCAGATCGCCTGTCCATTCACCCTCAGACGCGCCAGGCGCAAAGGGTACCAACGCCGGCTCTTCAGTTTTCAAGGCCCGATTTAGCACCAGCACTGGATCGACTCGAATGAGCACGCCCTCTTGGTTGGCATAGCGATCGCAGGCACCGCTACGACCCACACTGATCTGGCACAAGACTGGGCACGCGTTACACTCGATTTTGGTTGAGCCCACTGGGCGCGTTTGCGTGACCGGCGTGCCCTCCTCGGCCACTACCGCCTGCTCTGAAAGTCCGTCGGTTTTCGTGTGTTCAGTCATGTGGGGTTGGGTGAAAAGCGTATTGTTTTTTAGTCGTTGCCTAAATTACACCACAGGGGTTAACATAAATGTAGCATTTGCTACAATTTAGTGTTGCATTCACTACATTTACTGGTTAATTTAATGCATCCATCGCAAGCTCGCAATGTATTTATTGGGCCTGCCCCCGACTTAAAAAGATTTTGATACCCAAACCAACCATGAGCGCCTTCAACGAAGAAACCGTTTTGTCCGTACACCACTGGACTGACCGCCTGTTTAGCTTCACCACCACACGAGATCCTTCGTTACGCTTTAGTAACGGCCACTTCACAATGATCGGGTTGCGCGTCAACGACAAGCCCTTGCTGCGAGCCTACAGCATCGTCAGCGCCAACTATGAAGAGCACCTTGAGTTTTTAAGCATCAAAGTCGAAGACGGGCCCCTGACCTCAAGGCTGCAACACATCAAGGTGGGTGATTCAATTGTGGTCGGGCGCAAACCAACTGGCACGTTGCTAATCGATTACTTGTTGCCTGCCAAACGTTTGTATATGTTCTCGTCTGGCACGGGCTTAGCGCCGTTTTTGAGCGTAATCCGCGACCCAGAAACCTACGAAAAATTTGCAGAGGTGATTTTGGTACATTCAGTGCGCGACGTTGCCGAACTCGCCTATCACGATTACCTCACACAAGAACTACCCAAGCACGAGTTCTTAGGTGAAATGGTGAGTAAACAGTTGCGCTATTACCCGACTGTCACGCGCGAACAATACAAGCAGATGGGCCGCATCACGACTCTGATCGAAAACGAAAAGCTGTTCAAAGATTTGGGTGTTCCTGCGCTTGATCGTACGCAAGATCGCATTATGATTTGTGGTAGCCCAGGCTTGTTACGCGATTTAAAAACCATGCTTGAGCAGCGCGGCTTTAATGAAGGCAACACCACCAAACCAGGCGACTACGTGATCGAAAGGGCCTTTGTCGAACAATGAGCACCCGCATTTCAGCCCCTCTCAAAGCGCCGCGTAAAACCGGGGTACGAGAGCGTGCGGCTGAAACCACCCGCGAGAATATCCTGCGCGCGGCGATCAAAATTTTTGCCAAACATGGCCTCGATGGTGGCAGCATCGATCAGATTTCTAAGGCGGCCAATTCGCACGACCGCATGATTTATTACTACTTCGGCAATAAAGAGGGCTTGTTTGTCGCGGCGCTTGAAGAGATCTATCGACGTTTTAACGATGCCGAAGCTGCACTTAAGCTTGACACTGCCCAACCACTCGTGGCCCTCAAGCAAGTCGTGCAATTCATTTTGCAGTACTACAAAAAAAATCCAGAATTTGTGACGCTATTAAATAGCGAAAATCTGCACGGCGGTAAACATATCGCAAAATCCAGCAAAGCCCGCGAATATTCGTCACCCGCCATTGGGGTTGTGGATCAGGTCTTAGTGTGCGGTGTCGAACAAGGCGTATTTCGAAAAGACCTCTCGTCACGCGATCTGTACATGATGATCGCTGCTCTCGGTTATTTTTATCAATCCAATCGTTTCACATTGTCTGCCTTTTTAGGCGAAAATCTAGAAGCGCCGGCCACCTTCAAACAGTGGGAAGCGTTTGTTGTGGATGCGGTACAACGAACCGTCGTGCTGTAACCTCGACGGGTATGGGCGTCATTAGGCGCAGGTAATATAGTAAGCGTCCCATACCAGTTAGAGCGCAGAGCGGGCAATTGAATCGTCGCGAGGATCACGAATTTAGGTAGAAGCGAGCTCAACGCACGGCTTCTAAATCACAAATTAAACGAAGCGGTCAGGAGAACAACATGGCAGAAGTCGTTGCAAACGAAAAATCAGGCAAAGTCGTCATCAAAAACATTGGTCTACTGTTGTCAGGCGATCTAGACCAGCCGATTCTGTCTGCCGATACGATTGTGATCAACGATGGGCTGATCGTTGCAGTCGGTAAAGAAAAAGACTGCGACATCGCGCACGCTAAAACAATCATCGACGCCCACAATACGTGCGTGGCACCCGGCTTGATTGATAGCCATGTGCATCCTGTGTTTGGCGATTGGACGCCGCGCCAAAATCAAATCGGCTGGATCGAGTCGACCCTCAACGGCGGTGTCACAACAATGATTTCGGCTGGCGAAGTGCACTTGCCCGGCCGGCCTAAGGATATCGTCGGGCTCAAAGCGCTCGCCATTACGGCTCAACGCGCCTTTGACAACTTTCGCCCAGGTGGCGTCAAAGTCTTAGCGGGTGCACCAGTCATCGAACAAGGCATGGTCGAACAAGACTTCAAAGAGCTGGCTGAGGCTGGCGTCAAACTGTTAGGCGAAGTCGGCCTGGGTTCAGTCAAAGCGGGCGAAGAGGCTCAAAAAATGGTGGCGTGGGCGCGCAAATACGGCATTCAAAGCACCATTCACACTGGCGGGCCCTCGATCCCGGGCTCGGGGCTCATCGATAAAGACGTGGTGCTCGAGGCAGACGCCGATATCATCGGTCACATTAACGGGGGCCACACGTCGCTGTCTGAAGCCCACGTCTGCGAACTATGCGAAAAATCTTCACGCGGCATCGAGATTGTGCATAACGGTAACGAAAAAATCGCCATCGCTGCAGCGCAAGCAGCCATGCAACTGAAGTGCCCGCACCGCGTGATTCTGGGTACCGATGGGCCCGCAGGCTCGGGGGTCCAACCTCTGGGTATCTTGCGCATGATCGCCCTGCTTTCAAGTCTGGGCAACATCCCCCCTGAATTAGTATTCTGTTTTGCTACCGGCAATACCGCGCGCATGCGTGACTTGAACTGCGGTCTGATTGAGCCCGGTCGTGCGGCCGATTTAGTCTTTATGGATCGCGCGCAACACACTGCTGGGCGTGACTTGCTCGATAGCGTCAAGCTTGGTGATATACCTGGCATTGGCATGGTGATGATTGATGGGCTAGTGCGTTGCGGGCGCAGTCGTAACACGCCCCCTGCAACCATGATCCCGAGTGTGGTTCATCACTGAGCTGACCACCGACGCTTGCGTATAAGCAAGGTCGCCTTGATTTATAAAAAAGGGAAATCGATGCACCTTGCCTCTCGTTTCTGTGCCGTTCTAATTGCCGCGCTGGCGACAATCACTTTCAATGCCTCGGCGCAAACCGTGACGGTCATCACCTCGTTTCCTAAAGAGCTCACTGCGGCGTACAAAATCGCCTTCGAAAAAACGCACCCAGGGATCACTCTTGAGATCCTAAATAAAAATACAGTCGCGGGTATGGCTTACCTACGCGAACTACCCGTCGGCCAGCGACCTGAAGTCTTCTGGGTCAGCGCCCCCGATGCCTTTGAAGTACTCGCGCGCGAAAAACTACTCGCCTCAGTCGTCGATCTGAAAAATCCTCAGGTGCCTGAAAAGATCGGCTCTTTTCCGATTAATGATCCGCAGGGACTCTATCTGGGGCAAGCCCTCGCCGGTTACGGCATCATGTTCAACACGCGCTACCTCAAGGCTAACAAGCTGAGTGCTCCGAGCGAATGGCAAGATCTACTCGCCCCCGCATGGTTTAACCATGTGGGCATTACCGCTCCGTCGCGCTCGGGCACCATGCACCTGACAGTCGAAACGATCCTGCAAAGCAATGGCTGGAACGCAGGCTGGAACACACTACTGCGAATGTCAGGCAATAGCGCGGCCGTCACCGAACGCTCGTTTGGCGTACCTGATGGCGTCAGTAACGGCCAGTTTGGCGCTGGGCCTGTGATTGATTTTTTTGGTTTGTCTGCAAAGTACTCGGGCTTTCCGGTTGAGTTTGTATACCCGGCTGAGACTGCCATTGTGCCTGCCAATATTGCACTGGTAGCAGGTGCAAAAAACCCTGAGGCTGGCAAAAAGTTTATTACCTTTACCCTAAGTCAAGCGGGGCAAGAAATTCTATTGCAACCCAAGGTATCGCGCCTACCCGTACTTCCTTATCGCGAACTCACGAGTAAAGTCCCCGCAAATTATCCCGATCCCAACGCGATTGCCGCCCGCAGTACCGTCAAATTTGACACCGAACTTTCAGCAGCGCGTTACGAAGTCGTGCTCAAGCTTTTTGATCAGACCATCACATTTAGACTCAAAGAACTGCAAGCCGCCACCAAAGCGATCTTTGAAGCCGAGCGCAAACTCAAAGGCGCCACGACTGGGTCTCAAGAAGAACTACTGGCTCAGGCACGAACACTTGCCTACACTCCTCTGGTAGATGACAAGCAAATTAGTGATGTCGCCTTTTTAAAGATTTTTTCTGGCAATAAAAAAGATCCTGAAGTGAGCAAAGCCATCAGTCAATTTGAAAGTGACTGGAACGCGCGCTCAAAAGAACGCTATGAGCGCGCGCTTGACCTCGCGAAAAAGGCCGCACAGTAATGCAACGCCTTGGCGGGCCAGCGCTTGCCGCTTTGGCGATCCTGGGGTTTCTCGGATTATTTCTGCTTGTGCCCATCGCGATGGTGTTTTTCACTGCCTTTAGCGATGCGCAAGGGCATGCCACACTTGGACATTTCGCGGTATTTTTTCAGCAACCGCTGATGCTCGAGTCGTTCTATAACAGCCTCTACGTCGCACTCAGTTCCTCGCTGGCCGCCGCGCTGATTGCAGTCCCCCTTGCCTATCTCACCGTGCGCTTTCAATTTCGCGGCGCCCTGCTGATTCAAACGCTTGGCGTTCTACCCTTAATCATGCCCCCCTTCGTGGGCGCGGTTGCCTTACAACTAATCTTCGGTCGCTCGGGCAGTGTGAATTTGTTGCTTGACGACTGGTTTGGTGTAACGATCCCCTTGATGGAGGGACTAAACGGAGTCATCTTTGTCGAAGCCTTGCACTACTTTCCTTTTATTCTGATGAATCTGACGATATCGCTGCGCAATATCGACGGAGCCATGGAAGAAGCCGCATTAAATTTGGGTGCCCGTGGCTGGCGCTTGTTTAGCCGAATCATATTTCCACTTGCCTTGCCGGGCTTTGTTGCTGGCGTTGCCCTTGTCTTTGTCAAAGTGTTTGACGATCTGGGTACGCCCTTGGTGCTAGGAGCAACCAATATGCTGGCACCGCAAGCCTACTTGCGTATGACGCAAGTAGGCACCGACGATCCGATGGGCTATGTGATTAGCGTCATGATGATTGTGTTTTCAATCTTTGCGATGTGGTTATCGGCGCGCGTTCTCAAAGGCCGTGATTATTCAACCTTGCAAAAAGGCGGCAGTGCCTTGCAACAGCGCGCTTTAAGCAAAGGCGAAAGCATCCTGGCCTATGGATGGATTGGTCTGATCATGCTGCTGGTCTTGTCACCTCACATCGGAGTCTTATTACTTTCGTTTGCCAGCATCTGGAGTTTTGCCCCGCTACCCGATGGCTACACTTTCGCGCACTACGCCACAGTATTCGAACAATCACCGGGCATGATTAGCAATACGCTTCTATATTGCGGCTTGGCGGCGGGGATTGATGTGGTGCTAGGCACCGGCATTGCCTATTTAATTCTGCGCACGAAAGTCGTTGGACGCCAGTGGCTCGATTGGATGGCCTCGGCTGCGCTGGCGATTCCAGGGTTAGTGCTTGCGATTGGATATCTCAGAACGTTTCGCGGCGTCTTGGTGCCTGGCACCGACATCTTGTTCACCGCAACTTGGTTTTTGATCATGATCGCCTACGCGATTCGCCGTCTACCCTATGCACTACGTTCTTGTATGGCCGCCTTGCAACAAGTGCATCAATCGCTCGAAGAGGCTGCCGAATCGATGGGGGCAACACGCTTGCGCACGATTCGTCGTGTGGTGATTCCGTTAATGGCGGGCGGCATGCTGGCGGGGTTTGTCACAAGTTTCATTACCGCTGCGGTTGAACTGTCTGCCACAATGATGCTAGTGACCAAAGAAAGTCAGGCACCTATGAGCTATGGTATCTATTTATATATGCAAAGCACCTCGGGTCGCGGCCCCGGTGCTGCTCTGGGCGTGCTTGCCATCCTTGCAGTTGCCCTTGGCACCTTTGCTTCTCACTGGCTGGTCTCGCGCCATCAGCGGCTGACCCAACTTCACCGACGCGAGGCCTAAACGCATCATGAAAAAAGTCAGCGTCGATTGCCGCAATATCAGCCTGTCTTATGGGGCGACTCAAGTCTTGAAAGACATCAATCTCACCATTGAGCCAGGTGAATTTTTTGCACTGCTCGGGCCCTCGGGCTCTGGCAAGTCGACCTTACTGCGTTTAATCGCCGGCTTCAATCAACAAAACTCGGGTGAGCTACTGGTTGACGGCATGGACATCAGTCAAGTCCCACCCTGGCAACGCGACATTGGCATGGTGTTTCAAAACTATGCGCTATGGCCCCACATGACCGTTTGGGATAACGTAGCCTTTGGTCTGGTTGAACGAAAGGTGGCACGCTCAGAACTCACGCAGCGCGTGCAGGCCGTTTTAGAACTAGTCGGTTTGACCGCGTACGCCAAGCGCTATCCCGGACAACTATCCGGCGGGCAACAACAACGCGTGGCGCTTGCCCGCACCATCGTCATCGAACCAAAAGTACTTTTGCTTGATGAACCTCTTTCTAATTTGGATAAAAATCTACGCGTGCAAATGCGCCAAGAGTTGTTGTCTTTGCAACGCAGGCTAGGCATCACGACAATTTTTGTCACGCACGATCAAGAAGAGGCAATGACCACCGCAGATCGCATGGCTGTTTTACATCAAGGTGTGGTGCAACAGGTTGGCAGCCCAGCTGAGCTCTTTGATTCGCCTGCCAATCGTTTTGTGGCAGAATTTGTCGGCACGATGAATCGGCTACCTGCAACTGTACGCGACATACTGGATAAGACTCTTGTCCTCGCACTTGAAGATGGCATGCAATGCGCCGTCTCTAAAAGCGCTGTTGCCTCGGATGTACTGAGCACGTTACGCATTGGCCTGGCTGTCTCGGTCTGCACAAGGCCGCATCAACTATCTTTAAAGCCAACCTTGACTGAGCAAACCATGACTCGATCCGCAGGGCTCACCTTAACAGGGTCGATCCTTTCAAAAGAATTTATGGGTCAGCAAACGCGGTATGTTGTCAGTACCGGCTTGCAATCACTCATGATCGATCAAGTCAATCAAGTGGGAGACCCCACGCATGCAATCGGTGCGCAAGTCTTGATCGATATCCCCACTTCAAACATTAAAATTCTGGATACATAGCATGACCGAAATTTGGGTAGTGAGACATGGCGAGACGCCCTGGAATGTTGTACGCCGTGTGCAAGGCTGGGAAGATATCCCCTTAAACGAAAAAGGCGTCGAACAGGCACAAGCCTTGGGCAAGCACCTTGCAACACTCAGGGCAACGGGTGATGGCGTTGACGCCATCTATACCAGCGACCTCAAGCGCGCGCACCATACCGCTAGCATCTTGGCCGACTCATTAGGCTTGCCTCTCAATATCGAACCCGGTGTACGCGAGCGTCACTTTGGCGTACTGCAAGGGTTGATCTATGGCGAGATGGATCAACACGCGCCTGAGGCTGCAAAAGTTTGGCGCAGTCGTGATCCAGATGCTGAACTGCCCGGTGGTGAATCGTTAGGATTTTTTCATCGACGCGTCGTGCAAGCGATTGATGACATCGCAGCAAAACATCTTGGTCAACGTGTGATGGTAGTCAGTCACGGTGGTGCCATGGATATCATTTGGCGCCATGCCACCCAAGTCAGTCTGCGCGTGCCGCGCGAAGCGCCGTTATTGAACGCTAGCTTGAATCGCTTAAGCGTTTCAAAAGACGGTTGGAAGCTTATCAATTGGGGCGATGTACGTCACCTAGAACGCGGCGCGAGTGATGACATTACGTCGTCTTGATATTGCCGTGCTCAACACGCGTGTTTGATTCACTCGGCATGAGTGGCATCTTTTAGCGGTAACTGTAAGAGCGTGACACTCTTGTCTCATTCTCTTTGAATCGCGATTAAACGCATGATAAAAATCTTGGCTGAATGAAAATTTTGCTAAAGGTTCGTCATGACATTCGAGCATCTAGGGTGGCTAATCGTTAACATTTTGTTACCATTTTTCTTACCCATACTCGGTCTGTTGTCGTTTAAAATCTTGCCACTTCCTTCTGCAATTGAGGTTAGATTTATCGCGTTAATAAAAGATGGGCAGTGGTGCTGGACTGCCATTGCGTTGAGCGTATCAACGGTGTTTGAATACTTAAACACACAGCGCCTCAGCTCCTCATCTTTTTCTCGCGATAGTTTATTTTTATTTTTACTTGGTTTGACAACGTTTTTATCAGTCGGTTTGGCCGCTGGGGGTGCCGTGTTCAACACCCCCTACCTAGCAAAACCATACTCTCTCAAACAGTGGCTCAGCCACTACAAAACCTTGGTCACTTCGATCGGCATCAGTTTCTTAACCGCCATATTGGCATGCATTCTGCATTTTGTTACTTAAGTTTTTTATCAGAGGGATTTCTATGTTGAAGTACATCACATACCGATTCAGTGACGCAGAAAAAGCAAGAACAACAATGTGCGTCGTTTCGCTCACCTACTGCGCTTTCGCTTTTTTGAGCCTTATCGTTATCATGATATTTACATGACTCTCGTGGCAAATTGGCTACTGATAATCAGCCTGCTCGCCTAGGTTTGCGCGGCCCATTCACAGCCAGTCTGTCGTAAAACCAATTCGGTAGCAGGCGCATCAGCTTACCCACCACCCCCATCTGCCACGGGATCACAACGTAAGATTTTTTTTGTTGTATCGCCTTGAGCGCCTTCACTGCAAACACCTGAGCATCCATCAAGAACGGCATATGATAAGGATTCTTTGCAGTCATCTCTGTACGAATAAAGCCAGGCGCAATCGTCACGACTCCAACATTGTGCGGCTTGAGCTCTAAGCGCAAGCTTTCGCAATAGGTGGTCACGGCCGACTTTGAAGCGCTGTAAGCCCCAGCACCCGGCAAGCCCCTGACACCTGCGACACTCGCAATCCCCACAAGCGTACCGGCTTGACGCTTGATCATTTGCGACACAAAGGGCTCAAACGTCGAAACAGTGGCCATCACGTTAGTTTCAAAGATCGCTTTGAAGACACCGAAATCATCGGCTTCTTCAGTCAGCGTGCCTGCGCTG
>Ga0222712_10000435_pt1 | contig 55357 bp, 47 predicted proteins | sample C33_657DmetaG_FD_165043 | JGI IMG/M metagenome (GOLD analysis project Ga0222712, IMG submission 165043) | Estuarine water microbial communities from San Francisco Bay, California, United States - C33_657D | ecosystem: Environmental > Aquatic > Marine > Unclassified | place: USA: California... | reverse complement strand
CGCCCTCTTCCTCGACGCCTCCTACGCGCAATCCCTTCGCGAGCTCATGGCCGCCGCGCGCAAGCGTGACCTCCAGGTCCACGTCCGTGGCCTTACCGGGCGAGCCCAGCGGGATTTCAGCCGATTCGGGCTTTGATCGATAGGGATTGGGGATCGGGCACCCACTCACCCCTCCTACTCCCTATTACCTACTCCCTACCACCTAATCCCTGCTCCCTATTACCCATTCCCTATTCCCCCATATCTTGCCTTTGCCCGCCCTGGCCCTAGCCCTGACCCCAGCCCTCCGTCTTCCGACACCATGCCTTCCCCCACCGACTACAAGGACATCGCCCTCGCCACCGCGCTCGCGGCCGGCGACCTGCTCGCCGCCGGAGCGCAGATGAAAGTCAACGCGTCCACGGATGATGACGTGAAGATGCAGGCCGACGTGGATTCGGAGACGTTGGTGCGCGAGCGTCTGAAATCCACCGGCCTCCCCGTCATCGGCGAGGAACTCGGCGGCGATCCGGCGCTCTTCGACGGTCGCGAACTCTACTGGGTCGTCGATCCCCTCGACGGCACCTACAACTACCTGCGGCGCCAACCGGCGACCTGCGTCTCGCTCGGCTTGATGCGCGGCTCCGAGCCGATCCTCGGGGTGATCCACGACTTCACGGCGAAGAAGACGCTTCTGGGCCTCCCCGGCGAAGGCACGTTCGTCAACGGCCGCGCCATCCGCCCGGGCTGGGTCGCCGACATCAAGGACGCTTGCATCATGACGGGCTTCCCGGCGGCCGCCGACAAATCAGGCCCGGCGATGCAGTTGTTCGTCCAGCAGGTCGGGCGCTACAAGAAGATCCGCATGATCGGCTCGGCGGCGTTGGCGCTGGCCTACGTCGGCGAAGGCATCGCCGACGCGTATTACGAGTCCGGCACCAACCTCTGGGATGTCGCCGCCGGCCTGGCCATCATCAAGGCCTCCGGGGGCTACTACCGACTGACCCCGACGGGCAAACGCCCGCTCAACTACGACCTCTGGGCCGCCGCCCGGGAGGAATGGACCCGCTGATAGGGCTTGGAGACCCTAGGCCGCCCCAGCTAGGGTAAGTCCATGCCCCACCCCCTCAAAGGCCTCCTAGGCGCGCTGGCGATGGCCTGCGGCCCCCTCTGGGCGGCCGCGCCGACCCCTTACGCCACCCCGGCCGCCCCGGCCGTCCCGCTGGTCGCCTGTCCGGTCCCGGCCGAGCGTCCCGACGTGGGCAACCCCTTCGCCAACCTGGAGCCCCCGATCGACGGCGCCGCGCGGATGAGCGCGGCGCAAACCAACCCCGGATGGAAAGCGCTCCTCACGGACCCCGACCCAGAGGTGGTGGCGTGCGCGAAGTTCCTGCTGGTGACGATGCCCGCGGCGGATTGGGAAAAACTGCCACCCGACTTCCTCGCCGTGAATATCCGCGAGGCCTTGGCGGCCCGCCGCGCCCACGCCTGGGCGGCGAAGGTGCCCTGGCCGCTCTTCCTGAACGACGTGCTCCCTTACGCATGCCTCGATGAGCCGCGCGAGGCTTGGCGCGCCGACTTCCGCCGGCGCTTCGGGGCGATGGTCAAGGACGCCCGCTCCCGCGACGAGGCCGCGCGGATCGTCAACGCGCGCATCCAGGAGGAGACCGGGGTGCGCTACAACACCAAGCGCCGCGCCCCGAACCAGAGCCCGGCGGATTCGATGCGGCAAGGCATGGCCTCGTGCTCGGGTCTTTCCATCCTGCTCTGCGACGCCTTCCGCGCGGTCGGCCTGCCCGCCCGCGTGGCCGGTGTGCCGACCTGGACCACGATCAACGGCAACCACAACTGGGTCGAGGTCTGGCTCGGCGCGGATGGGGCCGCCGCCGCCGACGCCCCGCTCACCCCGCCGGAGGCCGCCGCCTGGGCGCAGGCCTGGCGCGTGACGGAATACAACCCCGACCCGAAGGGCTGGGACCACGCCTGGTTCATGGAGCGCGCGGCCGCCGCCGACCCCGCCCGGCCGGAGACCCGCATCTACGCGACCAGCTGGCACCCGACGGGTCTCTCGTTCCCGATGGTCTGGCACCTGGCCTCGCGGCAGGTGCACGGGGTGGATCGCACGGCGGCCTACCACGCGCTGGCCGGCGGCCATCGCCAAGCGATCGCGGGGGATCGCTGCCTCATCTCCGTCCGCGCGACCCGCGGCGGGAAAAGGGTCGCTGCCGACGTGGCCATCGTCCAGCCCGGCCAACCCGACCGGACCGTGACCACCCGCGGCGAGGACAAGGACCTGAACGACATCGCGCGCTTCGAGGTGCCGGCGAACGAAGGCCGCGTCGAGCTGCGCGTCGGCGACGTCACCGCCGTGGCCGTCCCCCTCGGCGGCAAGGAAGTCGTGGTCGAGCTGGTCCTGCCTTAAAGCGTAGACAGGGCGGAAGGAATCCGTAGAAACGGGCGCGTGATCCTCCTGCTCGCCAACCCCGTGACCGCCGTGAAGGAAGCGGTCATCAAGCACGCCGTCGAGAACTACGCGGAGAAGGTCCTCGGTCAGGACTACGGTTCGCCCGGCTTCTGGGTGGCGCTCACCATGGCCCTGGTCTACCTCCCCTTCCTGGGGCGCCTCGCCGCCGCGCATTTCTTCGGCAAGGACGGCACGGTCTTCGGCATCGGCCTCACCGGCATCTGCTCCGTCGCCCTGACCTTCGGGGCGATCTGCATGGCGGACACGAGCCTCTCCGGTTTCATCCCGAAGTCCGTCGAGGTCCTGGTCATCTCGCTCTGCACCGGCACCGTGGTCCTGCTGGTCACCAGCGCGGCCGCCCAGGTGCTGGGGATGGGTTTCGGCCCCTCGCTCGGCCTGCAGCTGGTCTTCTGGAACATCGTCTTCCTGGCCCAGCTCGCGACGCGCTTCCTGATGGATTTCTGGAAGCACGTCTGACCGCCGGAAGCCGCATGAAGCCCGCGCCGGACCGCCGGCGCCCGTCCGGACTCAGCCCGTGGCCTGCAAGCCGGCCGCGATCGCGTTGAGCGAGAGCAGCATCTGCGGCAGGAGGGCGTCGGCTTCCTTGCGGTCGCCGGCGGCCACGTGCTTGCGCCAATCCTTGAGGAGGGCGACCTGCTGCTCGTGCAGGAGGTCGATCGCCGACTCGCGCAGGGCGATGACCTTGCGGAGGCGCGGGCGCCCCTCGGTCAGCCTCGAGCCGGAGAGCTCGTCGAGCATCTTGCGCGTGAGCGAGTGCTCGGCGAGGATGCGGGTCAGGAAAAGCTGGCGCAACTTGCGGTCGGCGACCATGCCGCCGTAGAGCTTCATCATGCTGCGGTTGGCGGCGAGGACGCTGGTCGAGGCGTTCTTGAGCATGTAGCGCAAGGGCGGCCAGTCGTCGTAGTTCCGGCGGATGACCTCGAAACCCTTCGGGTCCTCCTCCTTGAGGCGGGCGAGCGCGGAGCCGACGCCGTACCAGCCGGAGAGGTAGAAACGGGCCTGGCTCCAGGCGAAGACCCAGGGGATCGCGCGCAGGTCCTCGAGCGAGGCCGCGCCCGTGCGGCGGGAAGGCCGGGAACCGATGCGGCTCGCCTCGATCACGTCGATGGGCGTGGCCTGGCGGAAGAACTCGATGAAGCGGGGCGTGCGGATGAGCGTCTGGTAGGCCTCGCGGGAGAACTCGGCGAGCCGGTCCATGACCTTGGACTGGGCGGCCTCGTTGCGCACGGCCATGTCGTGCAGCAGGGTGTTCTGCGTCACGCCCGCGGTGAGCAGCTCGAGGTTGTTCACCGCCGTGATGTGGTTGGCGTACTTCTGCGTGATGCTCTCGCCCTGCTCCGTCACGCGCATCTCGCCGTTGATCGAGCCCTGGGGCAGCGCGTCGATGAAACGGTGCGTCGGGCCGGCGCCGCGGGAGATCGTGCCGCCGCGGCCATGGAAGAAGACGATGCGCACGCCGTGCTTCTCGCCGACGGCGGCGAGGTTCTGCTGGGCGCGGTAGAGGTTCCAGAGGGAGGCGAGGATGCCGCCGTCCTTGTTGGAGTCGGAGTAGCCGATCATCACCTGCTGCGTCAGGCCGTCCGTGAAGCCCGCGTCGCGGCGGGCCGCGAGCGTCCGCTTGGTCATCGGGTGCGACAGGAAAGAATCGAGGATGGAGGTGCTCCGCTCCAGGTCGTCGATGGTCTCGAACAGCGGCACGACCGGCAGCAGGCAATAGGAGTCGTCGGAGCCCCCCGCGGTCAGGCCGGCCTCGCGGGCCAGCAGGTAGACCGACAGCAGGTCGGAGACCGAGCGGGTCATCGAGACGATGAGCGAACCCAGGCCGGCGGCCCCGTGCTTGCCGATGTGGACGACCAAGGCGCGATGGCAGGCGAGGACGGCGTCGGCCTCGGCGCCGATGCTGGCCTGCTCGCGCATGAACGGACGGGTCGAACGCAGCTCGGAGTCGAGGAAACCGAGCCGGCGGGACTCGTCCCACTGGGCGTAATGGTGGTCGTCCTGGCCGGCGGCGGCGAGCAGCTGGCCGATGGCCTTGTCGTGGAAGGCGCTGTTCTGGCGGATATCCAGGCAGGCCATGTGGAAGCCGAACACGCGGAGGAAGCGGATCAGCGGGTCCAGCTCGGCGCGGGCGATGCGGCCGGCGCCGACCTCGATCAAGGTCTCGCGGAGGAACAGGAGGTCGGCCACGACGCCGTCGGGGGTCGCGTGCTGACCGGCGGCCAGCTCGCCCTCGACCGGCGGCAGGCGCAGGCGCACGAGGTTGACGTACTGGCGCCAGGTCTCGCCATGGTTGCGGGCGAGCGCGGCCGCGCCGGCCTCCCCGTGGGCGGCGGCGTGCTTCTCGACCTGCTTGACGAAGACGGCGGGCGGGAGCTGGAGATGGTCGCCCAGCGACAGGCGCTGGCCGAGGACCTCCAGGCGCTCCTGGCAGATCGCGATCGCGGTGGCCCGGAAGAGGCCGAGGGCGCGGGTGGTGACCTCCGCCGTCACCAGCGGGTGACCGTCGCGGTCGCCGCCGACCCAGGTGCCCAGCGCCACGACCGGCAGGGCGTCGGGATGCTCGATGCGGCTGATGTCGAAACCGGCCTCCTCCCAGGCCTGCCGCAGACGGAGGTCCATGCTGACGATCGCGTCGGGGAAGACCTTCGACAGGAAGTAGTTGATGTTGCGCAGCTCGGACTGGACGTCGGGCTTCTGCTGGTAGAACTCGCCGGTGCGCCAGAGGCGTTCCAGCGCGACCTTGATCTCGTCGCGGATCGCGCGCTGCTCGGCCGCGGTCCACATGTTGTTCTCGCGGCGCACCAGGAGCTTGTAGATCTCGCGATGGATCTCGAGGACCGTCGCGCGCTTGGCCTCGGTCGGGTGGGCGGTGAGGACCGGCTCGACGCGCACGCGGGCGAGCCGCTTGGCGATCTGCTTGTCGGTGATGTCCGCGCCCCGCAGCGTCTGGAAGGCGCGCCCCCAGGAACCGGGGTCGGAGGCGAGGCCGAGCTTGTCCTCGCGGAGACGCTTGGACTGGGCCGACGCGTTCTCCTCGACCATGTTCAGCAGCTGGAAGGCGATCGAGTAGGCCTGGACGCCGCGGTAGGAGAAGATCTGCACGCCGCGGAGCTTGCGCTTGCCCATCCAGGGCAAGGTGCCCGCGAGATCCTTGTGGTCGAGCTGCTCGAGCACCTCGACGAAGCAGCCCATCATGAAGTCGAGGTCCTTGTCGACTTTCTTCAAGCCGCGGGCGAGGTCGGTGCTGATGGCCATGCGACGGAGGTCGTAGCATGGACCGCGGAAAAGCCGCAACCGCAAACCCCGGCGGCTTGCGTTCGGGGCGGTCCGTCCTTTGCTGGAAAGTCGCCATGGCGGACCAACGGCTCATCCTCCCCGACCTGTGGCAACAGGAGGCGCTCCGCGCCCTCCGCCAAGGCGAGGACGTGGTCGTGCAGGCCCCGACCGGAGCGGGCAAGACCTACATCTTCGAGCTCCTCATGCGGCACGGCCACCGCGGCCAGGCGGTCTACGCCGTCCCGACCCGGGCCCTCGCCAACGACAAACGGGCCGAGTGGCGGGCGCTGGGCTGGGACGTCGGCATCGCCACCGGGGACGTGAGCGAGAACCTCGACGCCCCCGTGGTCGTGGCCACCCTGGAGACCCAGCGGCACCGGTTCCTGGCCGGCCGGCGACCCGACCTCCTGGTCGTCGACGAGTATCAGATGATCGCCGATGAGCGGCGCGGGCCGGCCTATGAGACGGTGCTGGCGCTGGCTCCGCCGGCGACGCGGCTGCTATTGCTCAGCGGCAGCGTGGCCAACCCCCAGACGGTCGCCGACTGGCTGCGGCACCTTGGCCGGACCGTGACCTTGATCCAGGAGCACACCCGGCCGATCCCGCTGGAGGAGGTCGCGCTGGATGCGCTCGAAGGCCGGGAACCCTCGGGCATCAAGGGACACGTGGCCCGGGCGGCGGTCCGGGCGGTGCTGGCCGACCTCGGACCCGTGCTGGTCTTCGCCCCTCGGCGCCGGGCGGCGGAGCAGATCGCGCGGGAGATCGCCCATGCCCTCCCCCTGGGCAACGGGCCGCAACTGACGCCCTCCCAGCGGGCCATCGCCGGCGACGACCTCAACCGCCTGCTCCGGCAAGGCGTCGGCCTGCACCACAGCGGCCTCACCTACGAGCAACGGAGCGAGCTCATCGAGCCTTGGGCCAAGTCCGGGCGTCTCAACGTGGTCGTCGCCACGACCGGGCTGGCCGCGGGGATCAACTTCTCCTTGCGGTCGGTGCTCGTGACCGACCGGCGCTACGCGGCCGACCACGCGGAGCGGGAGGTGCGGCCCGACGAGTTGTTGCAGATGTTCGGCCGGGCGGGCCGCCGCGGCCTGGACGAGCGCGGCTACGCCCTCTGGACCGGCTATTCCCCCCGACTGGGCGAGGCCCGGCCCCTGCAGCTGCAACGCAGCGGCGGGCTCGACTGGCCGGCGTTCCTCTGCGTGATGAAGCAGGCGGCCGACCCGCTGGCCGCGGCCCGGAGCCTGGCCGGGGCGCTGTTCAGCAAGGAGCCCATCGACCTGGCCTTGGACAAGCTCGACGAGCCGGAGCCGCCGACGGCCCCGCCCGCGCCAGGCTCGCTCCGGCTGATCCAGGAGATCCGCGGCCGCAACGGCACCTGGCAACGCGAACGGCCGCATAAGCGCGTGCCGCTCACCCAGGCGCTCATCCGGGTGAAGGGCGTCTGGTACCCCGCCTTGTCGAAACCGGACTCCTTGCGCGCGATCCCGCTCGGCACGCCCTGCAAGCTCGAGCTGCCCGAAGGCGGCTTCCGTTACGGTCGGGCGGTCCCGCTCGCGCGTTTCCCGAAATCCCGCGACCGCGAGCAGCTGGAGCCCGCGGATTGGCTGCGCAAAGCCCTGCGCGACCTCGAGCGCGGGCGCGCCCGCCCGCGCACCTGGCGGCTAGAATCCCTCGAGAAGGAGATCCTGCCGTTGCTGCCGCGCCTGACGCAGGGCGGCTTGGCGCATGGCCCGCTGTACATCGCGCAGGACACGGTGCAGGTGCGGCTGGACTACTCCCGCGCGGAGGTGAAGGCCATCCCCGACGCCGACGACCAGTGGTTGATCAACCCGGAGACCCGCACGACGGAGGTGGCCGACATCAACCTGCGCGAGGTCCTGGGCGGCGGCACCTTGCATGCGAGCCGACCGGGCCGGCTCTGGCGCAAGCTGGGCCTGATCGACGCCCACGGCCGGCCGACCGAACGCGGGGAGATTGCCTCGCTTTTCCAGCATGGCGAGGGTCTGGCGGTGGCCGCGGCCCTGGAGGACCCGACGTACGACGCCGAGGCCCTCGCCTGGGATCTGGCCGAGCTGCGCGCCGGCGAACGCGTCTCCGCCTCGGCGCGCAGTTCCAGCCGCCTCGGCGCCTGCTGCCGGCTGACGTACCGGTCGCTGACGGCGCCCGGCTACCTGCGCGACGGCCTGCCCGCGGGCTTCGGCGAAGGGTGCGCGGAGACCATGCGGGCCTTCGCCCTGCATGGCAAGACGCCCGACGACGACCAGGAGGGCCATGGCCCCGGGGTCGGCGACCTGGAGCGCGCGGTCCTGGAATGGCGCAGCACCCTGCAACTGGTCGCCCACGGACCCGACCACCCCTCGGCGCGCTGGCAGGCGCTCCGGCGGGCGGCGGGCGACGTGCTCCCCTTGCTCGGCGGACCGAAACCGGCCGCGCGCTGACGGCTTACTTGCCGGCGATCGCCTTGGCCGCGGCCTTGGCCATCTCGGCCGCGCCCTCGTTGTTCGGGTGCACGCGGTCGGGCAGCATCTCCGGATGAGCCTCGAGCGCGGCGTGCATGTCGATGACCTCGCAACCCAGCTCCTTCGCGAGCGCGTCGATGCGGGGAATCTCCTTCTGGACGTTGGCCTCGTTGATGCCGTAGTTGCCCGTACCAGGGACCGGGACCGGACGGCAGAGGAAGACCTTGGGCTTGGAGGAAAGCTTCTGGAAGGACTTCACCAGATCCTTGTAGTCGGCCTCGAAGTCGGCCTCGTGCTTCCAATTCTGCGGCTTGGTGTCGTTGGTCCCCAGCATGATGACGACCATGTTCGGGGCGAACTGCAGCGCGTCCTGGTAGCGCTTTTCCTTCGTGTAGGGGAAGTCGCCCTTCTTGAGCAAGGTGCGACCGCTCACGCCGAAGTTGCCGACCTTGAACTTGTCGCCCAGCAACGCCTGCAGCTGGTCGGGGTAGCTCATCCCCTTGCCCTTGGTGCCGGCGCCCTGGGTGATGCTGTCGCCCACGCAGGCGATCTTGGTCACGGCGGGAGCATCGGCGGCCGAGGCGACGGCGAGCGAAGCGAGGCAGGAAGCTACGAGGGAGAGAATTCGGCGCATGGAGTTAGGTGGGGGTGAGGAGTCAATAAGGGGAGTAGGGGTGGATTGGAAGATAAAGGGATGGAATCAACAGGGCGAAGGTCAGGGAAAGGGGTAGAATCGAATCGTGAGAGTTTGGCCTAGCCCTAGCCCTGGCCCTATCATCCGCCCCCCCCACCACTATCCTTGCCCTCCCCTCCCTTTCGCCTCAACCTGCCAGGACAGTCATACACGCGCATCCGCACGGAGTGATCCGTGAGGAAAGTCCGGACATCACCGGGCAGGATTCCCGCCGCAAGTCGGGGCACGACGCAAGTCGTGACGGACAGTGCCACAGAGAACAAACCGCCTCCCCCGCAAGGAAGGAGGTAAGGGTGAAAAGGTGGGGTAAGAGCCCACCGCTCCGAGGGTGACCGAGGAGGCAGGGTAAACCCAATCCGATGCAAGACGAACAGGGACCGTCCGAGGCCGCCCACCAAGGTCCCGGGTTGTCGCACCGCCGCGAGGCGGGTCCGCAAGGTCAGAGAAATGGATGCGCAGGGGGTCGGCGAGAGCCGCCCCGGACAGAATCCGGCTTACAGTGCATGACTCAAAAGACGGAGGGTCGGACGGAAACGTCCGACCCTCCCCCTTTGCGCGTGGTCGCCGACGCGACGGAGGCCGACCTCAGCCCCGCTGGGCGATGCCGACGTACTTGCGCTCGGTCGAGCCGACGTAGATCTGGCGCGGGCGATGGATCTTCTGCTTCGGCGTCTCGGCGATCTCCTTCCAGTGGGAGATCCAGCCCGGCATCCGGCCGATGGCGAAGATGACGGTGAACATCTCCGTCGGGATGCCGATGGCCTTGAGGATGATGCCCGAGTAGAAGTCGACGTTCGGGTAGAGGTTGCGCTGCTTGAAGTAGGGGTCGTTGAGCGCGGCCTCCTCGAGGCGCATCGCGATGGCCAGGAGCGGGTCGTTGATCCCGAGCACCTTGAGCACCTTGTCGCACTGCGCCTTGATGATCTTGGCGCGCGGGTCGTAGTTCTTGTAGACGCGGTGGCCGAAGCCCATCAGGCGGACGCTCTTGGTCTTGTCCTTGGCGTCGGCGATGAAGCGGGAGCCGTCGTCGCCCGAGGCGTGGATCTCCTGGAGCATCTCGATGACGGCCTGGTTGGCGCCACCGTGGAGCGGACCCCAGAGGGCGCAGACGCCGGCGGAAACGGAGGGGAAGAGGTTGGCGCCGCCGGAGGCCACCATGCGGACCGTGGAGGTGGAGCAGTTCTGCTCGTGGTCGGCGTGGAGGAGCAGGATCAGGTCGAGCGCGCGCGCGACCTCGGGGTGGACGGCGTAGTCGGCGTTGGGCTGCGAGAAGAGCAGGTGCAGGAAGTTGGAGCAGTAATCCAGACCCGGCTTCGGGTAGACGGGCGGCTCGCCCTCCTTCGAACGATGGGCGAGGGCCGCGAGGGTGCGCACCTTCGAGATCAGGACGGCGGCGGTCTCGTCGAACTTGGCGAGGTCATGCGCGCGTTCGTTGGTGCCGAGCTCCGGGTAGTAGCAGCCCAGGGTGTTGAGCGTCGCGGAAAGGACGGCCATCGGGTGCGCGTTGCCGGGAAAGCCGCTCAGCGCGATGCGCAGCCCCTCGTGCACCTGGGAGTTGTCGAGGATGCGGGCCTTGAAGGCGGTCAGCTGGGCGGCGGTGGGCAGCTCGCCGTAGATGAGCAGGTAGGCCGTCTCGATGAAGTTGGACTTCTCGGCCAGGTCCTCGATGGCGTAGCCGCGGTAGCGGAGGACGCCCTGTTCGCCGTCGATGAACGTGACCTTGGACTCGCAGGCCCCGGTGTTGGCATAACCGTCGTCGAAGGTGATGTAGCCCGTCTCGTCGCGCAGCTTGCGGACGTCGACGCCGCGCTCCTGCTCGGAGCCGACGACGATCGGGAGGACGATTTCCTTGTCGTCCAGTTTCAGGGTGGCGGTCTTGGCGGTCATGGCGGGGTGGGTGTCCGCCCAGGCCGTCTAAGCGCCGCAGCGGTCCGCCAAAGTCAGGAAATTGCGGTAGAGTTGCAAGCCTTTGACCTGACTTTTCTCGGGGTGGAACTGGGTGGCGAGCACCCGCCCCCGCCGGACCCCGCTCACGAACCGCCCGGCATAGTCGGTCTCGCACCAGACCAGCGACGGATCGGTGGCGACGACCCGGTAACTATGGACGAAATAGAACGGCTCGCCGGCGACGTTCAGGCCCGCCGTCAGGGGGCCGGCTTCCTTGAAAACGGCCTCGTTCCAACCCATGTGGGGGATGCGCAAGCCGGGCTGGGACGGGAAACGGGTCACCACCCCCGGAAAGACGCCCAGACCCGGGACATCGGCCTCCTCGGAGCGCTCGAACAGCACCTGAAGCCCCATGCAGACCCCGAGGAAAGGACGATCGGCGGCGATCCAGTCCTTGATGAAGGATTCGAAGTCGTTCCGGCGGATGCAGCCCATGCAATCGGCCATGGCGCCCTGCCCCGGGAAGACGACCGCCTCCGCGCCTTCGGCCGCCTGCGGCGTGGCCGCGAGGAAGGCGTCGGCGCCGGCGGCGACCATCGCGCGGCTCACGCTGCGCAGGTTGCCCATGCCGTAGTCGATGACGGCGACCCGCGGACGGCGCGACTGACCGGCGGCTTCCACGTTCAGGCGAGCGTGCCCTTGGTGCTCGGGACGCGACCACCCTGGCGGGGGTCGACCTCGAGGGCGACGCGGAGGGAACGGGCGAAGGCCTTGAACAGCGCCTCGGCGACGTGGTGCGGCTCCTCGCCGTACTCCAGCTTGAGGTGCACGTTCGCGGCCAGCGAGTTGGCGAGCCCCTGGAAGAACTCGCGGACGAGGCAGATATTGAAGTCGCGCACCATGTAGTTCGTGACCTCGACCTGGTAGACGAGCATGGCGCGGTTGCTCAGGTCGACGGCGCAGCGGGCGAGCGTCTCGTCCATCGGGAGCAGGAAGAAGCCGTAGCGACGGATGCCGGCCTTGTCGCCCAAGGCCTCCTTGATCGCCGAACCGAGCACGATCCCCACGTCCTCCACCGTGTGGTGGTAGTCGACGGCGGTATCACCGTCGGCCTTGACCGTGAGGTCGATGAGCGCGTGACGGGCCAGCAAGGTCAGCATGTGGTCGAAGAACGGCACCCCCGTCTCGATCTGGGAGGCGCCGGTGCCGTCCAGGTTCACCGTGAGGGCGATCTTGGTCTCGGCCGTGTCACGGCGGATGGTGGCCTGGCGGGCTCCGGCGGTCATATCCCAGCAATCCCCGCGGGGAGGCGGAATGTCAACCTCACCCTTCCGTCCACGCCTTGGCCGCGGCGAGGAAGACCTCGGTTTCCGCCTCGGTGCCCACGCTGATCCGGAGCGACTTCTCCGTCGACGGGTGATGCGGGAAACGGCGGACGAGGATCTTGTGGGCGCGGAGGAACTCGAAGGCATGCTCGGCGGCCGCCGGGGACGTCGGCCGGCGCGAGGAGTGCGGGGCGGCGAGGACGAAGTTGCCGGACGACGGGATCACGGACCAGCCGAGCCCGATCAGCTCGCGGGTCAGGCGGTCGCGGGTGGCGCGCACCTGCCCCGAGGTGACGCGGAGCCACTCGGTGTCGTCGAGCGCGGCGGCCGCGGCGACCTGCGCGAGGCGGTCGACGTTGTAGCTGTCGCGCACGCGATGCAGGATCTCCGCCACGCCGGCCGGGCAGAGCGCGTAGCCCGCGCGCAGGCCCGCCAGGGCGTGCCCCTTCGAGAGCGTGCGGGTGACCACGACGTTCGGGAGGCGTCCAGCCAGCTCGACGCAGTCGCCCTCGGCGAAAGCGGCGTAGGCCTCGTCGACCACGAGCAGGCCGGGTAAGGCGCGGGCGAGCGCCTCGACCTGCTCGGCGGGGAAAGCCACGCCCAGGGGCGCGTTCGGGTTGGTGAGGAAGAAGATCGCGGCGCCGCAACCGGCGATCGCCGCGACGTCGAAGGACCGCGCCGCGGTCAGCGGCACCTTGACGACGGCGGCGCCCTGGGCGGCGGCGAGCACCGGGTAGAGCGAGTAGCTCGGGTCGAGCATGCCGATCGGCCGGCCCGGTCCGGCGTAGGCGCGGATCAGCAGGTTGAGGACGTCATCGGAACCGTTGCCCGCGACGATGCGCTCGGCCTTGAAGCCATGGAAGCGCGCGGCGGCCTCGCGCAGCGGGGCCGCGTCCGGGGACGGGTAGAGCCGCAGGGCGGCCCCGTCGTTGAGCAGCGCGACGCGCACGGCCTCGAGGGCGCGCAGGCTCGGCGGGTACGGGTTCTCGTTGGTGTTCAGCTTGACCCAGCCCCCGCCCTGCGGCTGCTCGCCGGGCGTGTAGGCGGACATGGCCGCGACGTGGGGATTGGGCGTAGGGACGGTGGCGGACATCAGCGAAGCTTGAGTTTGGCGGCGGCGAATTCCTGCAGGAGGCCGCGCGTGGCGGCGGCGGCGCCGGCGGCGAGGACGCGCTCGGCCAAGGTCCGCAGCTCCTCCTGCCGGGCATGGCGGAGCAGGAAGCGGACTTCCGGCAGGGCGGCGGGCGTCATGCTGAGCTCATGGGCGCCCAGTCCCAGCAGCAGCGGCGCCCAGACGGGGTCGCCGCCGAGCTCGCCGCAGACGGCGGCCGGGATGCGGGCCGCGGCGGCGGCCCGGAAGATCTCCGCCAAGGTCCGCACCACGGCCGGATGGCAGGGGTCGTAGAGCGTGGCCACGCGGCGGTTGCCGCGATCGACGGCCAGCAGGTACTGGACCAGGTCGTTGGTGCCGACGCTGAAGAAGTCGCACTCGCGCGCGAGCTCCGCCGCGACCAGGGCGGCGGAGGGGATCTCGATCATGGCGCCGAGACGGATGGGCGCGGCGGGACGGACGCCTTCCCGGGCCAGCTCGGCCTCGACGAGCCGGAAGAACTCCTTCGCGCGACGAAGCTCCTCCACGCCCGAGATCATCGGGAACATCACCGAGACCGGGCCGAGCGCGGCGGCGCGGATGATCGCGCGCAACTGCGGCCGGAAGACCTCGGGCCGCTCCAGGCACATCCGCACCGCGCGATAACCCATGAACGGGTTGGCCTCGTCGCTCAGGTCGCCCAGGCGCTTGTCACCGCCGATATCGAGGGTGCGGAAGGTGATCGGTCGCCCCTGGGCCAGGCGGACGGCCTCGGCGTACTCGGCGAATTGGTCCTCCTCGGAGGGCCACGCGTCGAGGCGCAGGTAGAGGTTCTCCGTGCGGTAGAGGCCGACCCCGCGGGCGTGGTAGCGCAACGCGTCCTCCATCTCCTCCGGGCCGCCGATGTTGGCCTGGAGCGCGAACGCGACCCCGTCGGCCGTGGCGTCCGGCAAGGCGATCTCGCCCATCACGCGGTCGCGCCGCGTGCGCATCGCCTGTTCCTTGTCGAGGTAGGCGGCGAGCGTCTCGGCCGAGGGATGGAGGATGACGAGGCCGGCCTCGCCATCGACCAGCAAGGTGTCCCCGGCGCTCACCGCGGCCATGAGCCCCTTCACGCCCACCACGGCGGGGATGTCGAGGGAGCGGGCCATGATGGCCGAATGGCTCGTGCGCCCGCCCTCCTCGGTGACGAAGGCCGCCACCCCGCCCTCGTGCAGGCCCGCCGTCTCGGTGGGCGTCAAATCGAGCGCGACGACCACCTGGCGACCGACGACCGGACCGAGCTCGGCGGGCGCGGCCCCCAGCAGCTGGTCGAGCACGCGCCCGGTGACATCGCGGATATCCGCCGCGCGCTCGCGGAGGAAGTCGTCCTCCATGTTGGCGAAGATGTCGATGTAGCGCTGGGCGACCGTCTCGAAGCAATGTTCGACGTTGAAGCCGGTGCGCCGGACCTCCTTCGTGACCTCGTCGATGAGGGCCACGTCCTCGAGGACGAGCAGATGCGCGTCGAAGATCGCGGCCTCCGACTCGTTGAGTTTGCGGGCCACGTCGTGCCGCAGGCGGGCGACCTCCGCCCGGGTCGCCACCAGGGCGGCCTCCAGGCGGGCGAGCTCGCGCTCCGGGTCGTCGACCTGCCGGCGCACCACGAGGGCGCGGCCTTGATGGAGCAGGTAGGCGGTGGCCCGGGCCACGCCAGGGGCGGCGGCGGTCCCGTTCAGCCGAACCTCGGCCCGATGGGAGGAGCCCTGCATCCTATGCGTCAGATGAAGCCTCCGGAGGGAGGAAGCAAGGCAGGATTACCCCCTCAGGCCGCGGTCGGCTCGGAAAGCTCGGTCGACTGCAGGAGCTCGGGCGGCGCCAAGTGCGGCACGACCATGTCGTGGACCTCGCCCTTGGGCAGCTCGAAGTCCGCCGGCAATTCGATGTTCACCAAGGCCATGCCGGCGACCTCGGGCAACGTCGGCATCGCCCCCATCTCCGGCATCTCCTCGACCGCCGAGATATCCGTGAACAGGACGAGGCCGGAGACTTCGTCCGGCAGACGCACCTGCAGTTCCACGAAGACGAGGGCCAGCAGGCAGAGGTGGGCGAAGGACCGGCCCGCGCGCTGGGCGAAGGCGTGCAACCAGAGCATGGCCTGGCGCGGCGAGCGGCTCTCCTGCTTGGCCAGGTAGGCCATCTGCGCGCGATGGAGACGCAGACGCGCCTGGAAACGCTGGTGCATCTCGGGCGAGGACTTGATCGCGTCGCGCAGCCGGATGATCTGCTGGCGGGAGGCGGCGCCCTCGAGGTAGAGGACGATGAGCGACTCGAGCTCGGCGTTGCTCATCCGCGGAACTCCTCCCCCATCAGGTCGCGCAAGGCCTCGCGGGCGCGGTTGATGCGGCTCTTCACCGTCCCGATGGAAAGGCCGAGCTCCTCGGCGATCTCCTCATAGGACATGTTCCGCACGTTGCGCATGGTCAGGATACGAGCGTGCTCGGGCTTCAATTGTTCCATGCACTCGGCGACTTTATCCACGAACTCGTTCTGCTGGGCCTCCCGGCCGGGGCCTTGGCTGCCGTCGGAGAGGATGTCGTGCAGGGTCGCGCCGGGATCGTCGCCAAGGTCGGCGTCAAGGGACATCGACTGGTCGCGTTTGCGGCGGCGCCAATACCAGTAGCGGTTGCGGGCCAGGTTCGTGCCGATCTGATGGATCCAGGTCGAGAAAGTCGCCGTCCCGCGGAAGGAGGCCAGCACCCGGTGGGCCCGGATGAACGTGTCCTGGGTGATCTCCTCGGCATCCTGGCGATTGCGCAGGAGGGAGAAGACCTTCGCGAAAATCCGCCCCTGATAACGAAGCACGAGCTCGTTATAGGCCGCGAGATCCCCGGCGCGGGCGCGGTCGAGGGCGGACTGGTCGGCTTCGGTCTCCATGGTTTAGGGGTGGATTTCAGGCGGGGATACCCGACAATGGTGGTGACATCCCTGCGGAATTCAACTGCTGTCTGCAACCCTTTACCGCCCCTCCCCTCCCCACCGGCGACCATGTTCTCCTCGACCAAGAAAAGCCCGACCTTCCGCTGGGTCAACTGCCTCAGCGGGGCCCGGGGTTTGGTCGACCAATTCCCGGGTCGGCTCCCCGCCGGTTCCCCCACCCCTCAGGTGGAAGTCCAACCGGCCTCCCAAGGCCTGATCCTGACGCCCACCCCCGGCCGACGCATCCTGGTCAACGGCCTGGCGACCGACGGTCCGGTGACCATCGGGGAGACCTCGACCCTGCAGTTGGAAGACGGCCTGCTGGTCCTGAGCCTCGACGAGTCCGACCCCTTCGGGGAGATGCGCGCCGACGCCTGGATGCTTTTCGACGCCTCGACCGGCGAGCTCCTCGGCGAATTCGCGCCGGCGGAACTGCTGGACCGCGCCAACGAGCTCGGCCGCCCGCCGGAGCAGCTGGCCTGCACGCCCGCCGGCCTCGAGGTCGGCTTCTCCCTCTCGCTCGCGGCCCCGCTCCTCGCGCCGCGCGAGGAAGCCGCGCCTCGCGCCGCCACGCCGACGCTGCTCGCCGCGGAGCAGAACCGCGGCGCCCACCTGTGCCCGGTGTGCTGGACCCGCTTCGACGCCGGTGACGCGCTGAGCATCGCGGTGCACGAGGACCTGCGCGGGGATCCGATCCTCGGCTCCGACGCCCGCCTGCGCTTCCACCCGACCCGCTTCAACGACCAGGGACTCGCGCTCGACCCGATGGGGCTGGCCTGCACCGACCTCGCCTGCCCGCACTGCCGCCGGCAGCTGCCGCCCGGCTACCTGGACATGCCGCATCGCATCCTCTCGCTGATCGGCGCGCCGAGCTCGGGCAAGTCCTACTACCTCGCGGTCCTGACCCGGGAACTGCAGGAACGGCTCCCGAAGGATTTCGGCCTGGCCTTCAAGGATGGCGACCCGAGCGGCAACATGCTGCTCAACCAGATGCGCAACACGCTCTTCTCGGCCGCCACGCCCGAGGAGGCGCTGCTCGGCAAGACCGCGCTGGAAGGCGCCACCTACGAGAAGTTGCCGCGCCTCGGCCGCATGGTCTCGTTGCCGCGCCCCTTCATCTACGCGCTGAGCCGTCCGGGCGCGCGCAAGCAGGAGACCTCCGTCATCCTGTACGACAACGCCGGCGAGCATTTCGAGCCCGGCGTGGACATCCACGACTCGCCCGGCGCGATGCACGTCGCCACCTCGGCCGGCCTCATCTTCCTGTTCGACCCGACCGCCAACGCCCGCTTCAAGGCCCGGCTCATCGGCGTCGAGGACCCGCAGCTGAGCCTCAAGGGACGGGTCGACCAGCAGGACAGCATCCTCGCCGAGATGGAGACGCGGATCAAGCGGGTCATGGGCCTCGCCCACGACCAGCGCATCGCGACCCCGCTCGCCTTCGTGGTCGGCAAGTGCGACACGTGGTCGCGCCTCCTGGCCTCCCCCCTCGAGCCGGTCATGACCGCCGCCGGCCTCGACCTCGCGGCGATCGAGCGCAACTCCCAGCGCGTCCGCGCGGTGCTGCTCGAGCTCTGCCCCGGACTCGTGGCCTCGGCCGAATCCCTCGCCGACGAGATCCGCTACTTCGCGGCGACTTCCTTCGGCCACAACCCCGTGGTCATCCAGCAGGGGCCGAACAAGGGCCGCATCGCCCCGGACCCCCAGCGGCTCGCGCCGGCCCACGTGGAGGAGCCCGTCTACTGGCTGCTCCATCGCGCCTCCCCCGACCTGCTGCCGTCCGCCCCCCGCCTGAACCTCGCCAAGGCCACCGCGCCGAGCGGCCACTGACATGCCCCTGCAACTGATCTTCACCTCCGCGCGCCAAGGCCTCGTGCCCGGTCGCTCCGGCTTCTGCACCGTCGCCCGCCATCGGGCGATGCCGGAGCGGCTCGCGCAGCTGCTCGAAGGCCTCGGGACGCCGCATGAGGCGGCCGAGGGCGCGACCTTAACCTTCCGCCTGCTCGAGGCCGCCGGCCAACGCTGGTACGTGCTCTCCCGGTTCGTCGCCCGCGGCCTCGACTACACGCAACGCGACAACCGGCTGGCCCATCACCTCGCCTTCTCCCAGGAGGAGGCCGCGATCCTGCCGCCGCCGGCCGCGCTCGCCTACCGCTGGGGCCAATGGAAGGACGAGTGGTCCGGCGACCCGACCTGGCTCGAGGGCGAGGCGAAGCCGCTCGCGCTCAAGCCGGGCCCGGCGCTGACCCCGGCCGCCACCTGGCGCCAGGTCGCCGGCACCGGGGCGAAAGCCGCCTGGCTCGTCAACGCGAGCGGGCCCGCCGCGATCACCCTGCGCAACGCGCCCGACACGGAGACCACCCTGCGGCTCCTCGCCGAGTCCGCCGCGCTGCTCGGCAAGGCCGGCTGGGCGGCCAGCTTCACCACCGAGGCCGCGGTCAGCGGCGCCGAGGGCTTCGATTGGTGCGTCGGGCTCGTCCCCGGACGCACGGAGATCGACCTGGCCACCGCCGCCGACCAACCCGCGCCGACGGGCGAACTGGCCCGCGCCGCCGCGATGGGGCTGACTCCGCCGCCGGCCGCGGCCGCGGCCACCCCCGCGCGCAGACCCAAGACCGGAAAAAGCGGCGAGAGCGCCGGTCCTTCGATGGCCTTGATCTTGCTCGTGCTGGTCGTGACGGCCTTGGCGGGCTTCCTCGGATGGAAAGTCCTGCAGGCGCCCGCGCCCGTGCCGCCGCCGGTGGCGACGACCCCGCCCCCGACGCCGATCGACACCGCCAAGGCGGATGAGATCATGAAGGCGAACCTCGCCTTGAAGGACATCGACGGCCTCATCGACCGGGAGGAATTCATCGAGGCGGCCAAGCTCTGGTTCGAGACGACGGCGCTCTCCGCGGACTTCGCCGCGAAGCATCGCTCGCGCGTGGTGCCGCGCCTGACCGCGCGTTTCGCCGAGGTCGCCGCCGCGCGCCTCGCGACCCGGCTCGACGCCCTGCCGCCCGGCGGCGACGGCAAGGAGGCCGCGAACCTCGTCGCCGAAGCGCAGGAGGCCCTCCGCGTGGGCGCCCGGCTCGAGACCCCGGTCGACGCGTCCTGGAAGCATTTGCAGGAGATTGCCGCCCGCGCCGAGCTGGTGGCCACCTTGGATGTCCGCCCGACCTTGCTCGTGACCGGCGCCTGGGAGACGGGCGACAACGGGCCCGCCGGCCCTTCGCAGGCGAACTTCGCGCTCACGGTGGAGGCCGGGCAGCGGCTGACCAAGTTCCTCGAGGCCAGCGGCGTCGGCGCCAACTCCGCCGCGGCGGTCCAGCTGCGACTTCTGCCGCTGGCGCGGCTGCACGTGCGCGAAACCAAGGTCCGCCCGACGATGGGCGAGGTCCGCCGCGGCGGCCAGGGCCTCTGGGTCGAGGCGCGCGCCGAACCCGGGCAACTCAACCGCCCGATCGTGCTCGGGGTCGGCCCGCGCGGCAACTCCCTCGAACTTTCCTTCCGCGACGGCGAAGCCCGGGGCTACCCGGAGACGAATCGCCTGCTTGAGATCACCTTGCCCAACGGGGAACGCCTCGCCCTGGGCTTGCTCGCCAAACCCGCGCTCCTGCAGCCGCTGGAATTCGGCCTGGGCGGCCTGCGCAAGGACGCCGACACCGGGGTGGTCCGCGCCGCCGCCTGGACGGAGACCGCCGTGAACTCGGTCAGCTGGGTCGGCGGGACCGCGGGGCTGTTCCCCGCGGGACATGAGTTCCCGGACCGCGACCTGCCCTCCCTGCGCGCCACCCGCTCCTCGCTCGAGACCGACTTGATCCGGCTGGAAGGCCGCTCCGGACCCGGCACCCCGCCCTCCGCCCAGCTCGCCGAACGTCGCCGCCTCTTCGGCGAAGGCGAGTTCATCCGCGCCGGCGCGCCCTGGCGGATCGCCCTCGTCGGCCCCCGCGGCGAGGAGCTGCTCAGCCCGATCCAATTCCGCTGAACGCATGCAGCTCGACCGCCTCATCGCCCGCATCCGCGGCCAGCTCGAGCTCGGCACGCCCGACCTGGAGGCGCGGTCCTTGGCCGGCGAATACGCCGCCTTGTGCGCGCGCGCCCGCGAGCGGCTCGAGCAATGCGCCGCGCTGATCCGCGGCGGGCAGGAGCACGCGGCGTTCCAGGCGGCCGAGTCCGAACCCGAGCTGCTCGGGCTCTGCGCGCAGCTGAGCTTCGCCGAATCCGAGCGCTGGCACGCCCTGTGCCGCGAGCGCGGCCTCCCGACCGGCTTCCCGCTGGACGACCAGCACGTCATCGCTCTCGAGGGGTTGTACGGCAAGGAGATCGGCGAGAACCACCCGCTTTACCGCGACTACCGCGAGGCGATGCGCACGCGCCAGGAAGACCGGGCGCTGACCATCCTCCGTTCGATCGTCCGCATCAACCCGAACGACCCGAACGCGCGATCCGAGCTGGACCGCCTCTCGGCTAAATTCCTGCGCGAGTCGCTCGGCAAGGTGGCCGGCCTCTTCGAGGCGGGCCGGCAGGAGGAAGCCGTCGCCCTCATGCGCCGCATGGAGCTCTTCGGGGCTTCCGCCCTCGCGGGTGACGCCCGCTGGGAGGCCGTCCTCCGGGCGCGGCGCGACTGGCTCCGGACCAAGGCCCAGGAGCAGATCGCCCAGGCGGTCGACGAGGCCGCCAAGGCCCGCGAAGGTGGCCACTGGGAGACCTGCGCCGCCGCCGTCGGCCGCGCGCGCTCCCTGGAACGCGACCATCAGGTGAACCTGCCCGACGCGCTGGCGCGAACCTTGGCCGCCCTCGAAGGCTGGGCCGGCGAGCTCGCGGCGACCGCCGAGGCCGAGGCGACCCTGCGCGCGGCCGTGGAGTCCTTGACCGCCGAGTGGCGCGGACTGCAACAGGAGGCCGCCCGCGGGACCTCGCCCGCGACCTTGGTCGCCCGCCTCGGAAACTGGCTCGAACGGGCGATCCCCTTGGCGGACCGCCTGCCCGAAGGCCTGGTGCGCGACGCGCGCACCTTGCGTCAGCTCACCCGGGTGCGCCTCAGCCGCCGCTACGCCCTGCTCACGGCGGGCTGCGTCGTCGCGATCCTCGGCGTCGGCGCAGGCGTCTTCCTCTGGCTCCGCGGCGAGGCCGCCGACAAGGAGGCCCAGGAACGTTTCGCCGCCGCCGGGATCGCCGTCGAGCGCGGCGACCCCGAGACCGCCGCGCGGCTGCTCGATGAATTGCGCGGGCGCGACCCGCAGGCCGCGGAGCCGCCCGCCCGGAAACAGGCGGAGGCGGAGATGCGCCGCCGCATCGACGATCAGCGGACCGCCCTCCAGCGGCTCCAAGGCGAGGCCGGCTACCTCAAGGCCCGCCAGGCCGAGGGCCTCGCCCTCGCCGGCCTGGCCGACGTCCGCAAACGCGCGGCCGCCTACGCGGAGGAGGTCGGCAAGCTCGGCCCGGCCGCCCAGGCCGCGCTCGCGAAGACCTTGCCCGACGCGACCAAGCTGCTCGCGGAGGCGACCCGGCTCGAGGAGCAGGCGACCGCCGACCTCACGGTCGCGCGCCGCCGCCTCCGGCAAGCGCTCGGCGACACCGAGGACATCGGCGACGTCGCCAAGTCGGTGGCGGCGCTCGACCAGTTGCGCGCCCTGCTCGACCAACTCCGCCAGGCCGGCCTGAAGAACCTCGACGAGGCCTACGCGGAGGCCGACCGGGCGGGCAGCCGCCTCGATGACGAGCGCAAGTCCCTCGGCGCGGTCAAGTCGCTCGAGACGACCGCCGACCTCCGCTCCTACCTCGCCGCGCTCAAGGACGCCGCCGAGGCCGCGCCCGAGAAGTCGGACCTCCGGCAGCGCGGGCAGACGGTGCTCACGAAGGCCGAGACCCTGCGCAACCTGCCGCGCGCGGCCCTCGGGCCGAGGTTCGGGGCGATGTGGGACGGTTGCGCCAACTCCGACCCGCAGGGACTTTTCCAACCGAAGGACCTGGGCGAAGGCGAGGCCAAGATCCTCAAGCAGCTGACGGATGAGACCGTCCTGCGCTCGCTGCGCAAGTTCAGCGTCGTCGCGCACGCGGCCCAGGGGCCGCGGCTGCTCCGCTCCGTCTACGTGGTCGGCGAGCTCGCGCAGTCGCGCAGCTCCTTCGGCGACGGCCTCGAGGTCCGCACCGAAGGCAAGGAGCTCACCCGCGAGGGCGCGATCGTCGACGCGGTCTGGAGCCGGCGCGACTTCGTCAACGGCGTCAAGTCCGGCGAGGAGCTGCAGGAAGGCCTGATCATCCCCGAGGTGGAATACCTCCGGGGTCTCGGCCGCTTCCACGACCCCAAGACCGGCCAGCTGGCCGAGCCGCTCCTGCGCACGCTCGACCGGCTTCGCCGCGGCACGGCCCCCTACCTCGAGGTGCGCGCCTACCAGCTCCAGGAGCTCTACCGGCTGGGCGCCCAACGCCCCGACGCCTGGGGTCTGCTCTATTCGCCTTCGGCCCAGCGCGACGCCGAGCAGTTGCGGCGGATCACGGCGAACCGGATGGGCGCGTTCGATTTCCTGTACAAGGACAAGTGGGCCGACGCCCAGACGGAGCTCAAGGTCTTCCTGCTGCCGCGCACCGGGCCCGGCTACGCCGACGAGGCGCGCTTCTGGCGCACGGTGCTCGGCACGCTGCGCGAGCGGTCGCTGATTTTCGCGGGCCACGTCGGCCGCGACGGCAAGGCGGCGTTGCGCGACCCGCTCGCCAACGTCGTCCTCTACGGCATCGACACCGAGGGCAAGGCGACCGTGCTCTTCCGCGTGAACTCCGAGGGCATCCCGGTGCGCGTCGCGGAGGCCGCGCCGTGGACGCCGTTGCTGCGGCTCCCCGGCACCGTCGCCGAGGCCGCGCAGGCCGCGGGCATCCCCGCCGGACTCCCCACCCCGACGGGTGGATGGGAAGCCCTGCTCCAGGGACGAGACCTCTGAGCCATGGCCCCGGACAACACCTTCAAGCTTCGCTGGAAAGGCGCCGTCAGCGGCCCCTTCCCGCTCAGCCGGATCACGGAGATGCTGCGCACCGGCGAGATCAGCCTGCTGCACAACATCGAGGTCGACGGCAAATGGACCACGGTGCGGGACTACTTCCGGTCGACCGGCCTCACCCGGGCGCACACGCCCGGCCCCGGCTTCGCCCCGCCCCTCTCGCCTTTCGCCAGCGACGAGACGCCCCCGCCGCCACCCGGCGCCCCGGGCGCAGGCGCGCGACCGGGGCCGGCCCGTCGCCGCCTGAGCCCGTCCGAGATCCTCGAGCGCTCCGTCCGCGAAGGGTATCTCTGGTGCGGCGCGACTTTCCTCCTGCCCCCGATCTTCGCCCTCATCGTCTTCCCGATGTCCTGGCTGCAAGGCGTGGAAGTCGCCGCGATGCGCAGCCTGCATCTGGCGATCGCGTTCATCCTGGCGGCCCTGCTCGGCAGCTTCCTCCCCTTGGTCTTCGTCCGCCGCATCAGCGGCACCCTAGGCCAGGCCGGCCTCAAGGAGGAAGGCGAAGCCCAGGTCAAACTCGCCCTAATCCTCGGTTTTTCCGGGGCGATCCTCTGGTTGGCGATGTGCGGCTGGTACCTCTCACATCGCTGAGGACGGTAACGGCTTGACGAAATCCGGCCGTTTCCATGGAGTTCGCCTCCTCGGTTTTCGGTAGCGTAGCTCAGTTGGTTAGAGCGAGGGACTCATAAGCCCTAGGTCGGCAGTTCGATCCTGCCCGCTACCACCACCGAGGATGAATCGGACTAGGGATTGTGGAATAGGAAGTAGGTATTGGGTATTGGGAGAACGGAAGAGCCTTGCCGCTGAAGTCAGCAGGCCCCTGCTCCCCACTCCCTAACACCTACTCCCCACTCCCTAACACCTAGTCGCGACTCCCTAATTCCTAACCCGCAACAGCGTCAGGCCTTCAGGATCGCCGAGACCGGGATATCGAGCCCGTCTTTCCAGAGGGACTCCAGACCGTAACTGCGACGGGTGTCGTCGCGGAAAAGATGGAAGACGACGTCGAACGCGTCGACGACGGACCAGCCGCTGTCCTTATGGGCCTCGGTGCGGGTCTTGGAGCCGGCGGCCTCCACGACACGCTCGAGCTCGATGCGCAGGGCGCGCAGGTGCGGCTCGGAATTGCCGGTGGCGACCACGAGGAAATCGGCGACGGAAGAAAGCTGGCCGAGTTGCAGGACGCGCAGATCCACGGCCTTCTTCTCGTCAAGCGCCTTGACGGCGGCGACGAGATGGGCCGGCATCAACGGCAACTGGAAAGCGACGGGCGCGGCGGCGGGGACGACGTGGGCGGAACGCCCCTTGGCCTTGAGGCCGACGGGCTTGACGGCGGCGCGCCGGACGGGCGCGGCCTTGGCGGCCGGCTTCGCCGCGGGCTTCGCGACCTTCTTGACGGGCTTCGCCGCCGGCTTGGCCGGAGCCTTGACGACCTTGGCCGGACCCTTGACGACCTTCTTCGCCTTGACCGCCTTCGCGAGCTTGGCGGACTTGGCGGGTTTGGCGGCAGGCTTCTTCTTCTTGAGGGCGGACATGGTCAGGCTTGGTAAAGGGAGTGCTCTTCGATGTGGCGGCGCACGGCGGGGAGCAAGCCGTTTGTCGGCCGACCCGTCCGCAGCTGCTCCCGCAGGATCGTCGAGGAGACGGCGACCGGCGGGGCGGCGAGGACGTGGAGCCGGAGCTTGCCGCGCAAGGCGGGCGGGGGCTCGACGGCGAGCTCGTCGCGGACGAGGACGGCGAACTCGACCAGGCCGGCGAGTTCGTCGATGTCCTTCCACCGGTCCAATCGGCCGAGCTGATCGGCGCCGAGGATCCAGACCAGCCGCGCCCCGGGCTGCTCGCGGGCCAGTTCCCGGGCGGTCTCGATCGACCAGCTCGGACCGGCGCGCAGGGTCTCGCGCGGATCGACGATCGCCCACGGGGCTTCCGCGAAAGCGAGCTTGGTCATGGCGATCCGGTCGCGCGCCGAGGCGCGCGGGGGGCCGTCGCGCAGGGGCGCCTGACCGGCCGGGATGACGCGGACCTCGTCCAGGCGGAGCTGACGCCAAGCGGCGGTAGCGGCGGCGAGATGGCCGACATGGGGCGGGTCGAACGACCCTCCGAGGATGCCGAGCACGGCGGACATGGGTGGATTACGCCCGCGCGGCCGCGGTCTGGCAACCCAAAGCAGGCTTGAGCCCGGCCCGTTCCCCGGGAACGATGCCCGCATGGCGTCCGCCTCGCGTTTCCTCCCCGCCGACTTCGACCCGGCCCGGCCCATCGCGGTCATCGCGGGCAAGGGACGCTACCCCGCCCTGCTCGTCGAATGCGCCCGCGCCCGCGGCGCCCAGGTGCGGCTGGTCGCGTTCGAGGAGGAGACCGACCCCGCGCTCGTGGCTTCCTTCGAGCCCGCGCACCGTCGGTCGATCCCCGTGGGCAAGCTGGGCGGGCTGCTCGACGCGCTGGCCGAGCTCAAGGTCGCCGGGGCGCTCATGGCCGGCCAGGTCACCCCGCGCAAGTTGTTCTCGGGGATGATCCCCGACCTCAAGCTGGTGGCTTTGCTGGCCTCGCTGAAGGAACGCAACGCCGAGACGATCTTCGGCGGCATCGCCCGCGAGATCGAGGCCACCGGGGTGCGCATGCTGGACGCGCGCGTCTTCCTCGACGACCACCTCGCCACGCCGGGCTGCCTCACCGGCTGGCTCAGCGGGATCGCCGACGAGGAAGTGGGCTTCGGCGTCCGCATGGCGCGCGAGATGGCCCGGCTGGACATCGGCCAGGCGGTCGTCACGGCCAAGGGCACGGTGATCGCGGTCGAGGCCTTCGAGGGCACCGACAACATGCTGAAACGGTGCGCGGCGACGGGCGGCAAGGAGATGCTGCTCACCAAGGCCGCGAAACACGCGCCAGACTGGCGTTTCGACGTCCCGTGCTTCGGGCTGCAGACCCTCGAGAGCATGGTGGCGGGCGGCGTGAAACGCGCCGCGCTCGAGGCCGACGCGGTCATCCTCATCGACAAGCCGGCGGTGATCGCCCGGGCCAAGGAGCTCGGCGTGACGCTGCTCGGCTTCCCCGCCGCGTGAACGCGCTCGAGACCCTCATCGCCGAGGCCGCGACCCGCCGGCTCGCGGGCGCGGGCCGCGTCACCGCGCTGCGGCTCGGCGGCGAGGACGTCGACGTCACGGTCGAGCTCGACGGGCAACCGGCGCCGGTGAGCTTCCACGCCGACGGCCTGCGCTGGTCGGTCGACGGGGCCGACTTCCGCCTCTCCTTCGCGTCCGCGCGTTGCTCGCTGCCCTGGTTGCACGCCTTGCTCCAGGCCTGGGCGGAGAAATCCGGCCGGACCCTGACCTTCCGCGACGACCTGAAGTTCCTCCCGCTGAAGCTCCGCCTGCGCCGGGCCGACTGATTCAGCCGTCGAGGAAATTCCAGGCCAAGGCGCTTTCGACGATGAGCCAGGCGAGGGCGAGGGCGCCGAGGAGGAGCAACCAGCGGCGGTGCTCGATCCAGAATCCCGGCTTGTCGTCCGTCGGGTCGACGCCCCCGCGACCGGTCAGCATGAGGCGCAACCGGACATGCCAGGCCAGGCCCGTCTCCGCCGACAGGTCGGGATGGGCGTAGGCGCTCGCGCGGTACTCCTTCCGGCGGAGCAGGCTGGCCAGGCGGCGGAACATCCCGGGAGCCTACGACCATTTCCCCACGCTTTACAAGCGGAGCGTCACAAGGTAGCACCTTCGTCGTGAAGACCACCACCCGGTCCCTCCGCGCCCTCAAGGGCGTCCGGCCCATCGTCTGCCTGACCGCCTACGACGCGGTCACGGCCCGTATCGCGGAGGAAGGCGGGGCCGACCTCCTGCTGGTGGGCGACTCGGTCGGGAACACGATCCTGGGGCTCCCCGACACGGTCGGGGTGACGATGGACATGATGATCCATCATACGGCGGCGGTCACCCGGGCCAGACCCGCGGCCTTGGTGGTCGGCGACCTGCCTTTCGCGCTCGCGCATGACAGTTTCCCCAAGCTGCTGGGCTACGGCCGACGCTTCCTCCAGGACGGCGGGGCCCAGGCGGTGAAGATCGAAGGCGGCGCTTCCCTCGCCCCGGCCATCGCCAAGCTCGTCGATGCCGGCATCCCCGTGATGGGGCACGTCGGCCTCCTCCCCCAACGCGTGCACGCCGCGGGCTACCGCCGGCGCGGGCTGACGCCCGAGGATCAGGTCCGCCTGCTCGCCGACGCCGTCGCGGTCGCGGAGGCGGGCGCCTTCGCCATGGTCGTCGAATGCGTGGACGAGGCCTTCATGCCGGCCATCACCGCCGCCGTCGGCATCCCCACCATCGGCATCGGCTCGGGCCGAGGTTGCGACGGGCAGATCCTCGTGCTGCACGACCTGCTCGGACTCACCCCGAACCCGCCGCCCTTCGTCCGCCCCGAGGCGCACCTCCACCGCGACGCCGTCGCCGCCGTCAAACGCTGGGCCCGCCAGGTCCGCCGCCCCTCCTCCCGCCGATGAACTGCACGATCTTCGGCGCGGGCGCCTGGGGCACGGCGATGGCCATCCACCTCGCGCGGCAAGGCCACGCCGTCACCTTGGTCCCCCGCCGGCTCGAGCATGCGCTCAGCCTGGCCAGCGCCCGCGAGAACACCGACTACCTGCCGGGCCACCGCCTCGACGAGTCCATCCAGATCGGTCTCGAACCCTTGCCGGCCTTGATGGACGCCGAGCTGGTATTCCTCGCCTGTCCGTCCAAGGGCCTGCCGGCCTTGCTCGCGCAGATCGGGCCCGCCGTGCGGGCCTCGTCGACCCTCATGGCGATCTCGCTCTGCAAGGGCCTCGACCAGACGACCCTGCTGCGCCCCAGCGAGCTGATGGCGCGCGCCTTCGGGCCGATCCCGGTCGCCACGCTGAGCGGTCCGAGCAACGCGGCCGAGGTCGCGCGGGGCCTGCCGACCGCGCTGGTGCTGGCGGCGGAGCGCGACGACGCCACCCTGCGCGCCGTGCAAGCCGCGGTCAGCGGGCCGACCTTGCGGGCCTACACGTCCTCCGACCTCGCCGGGGTCGAGATCGGCGGGACGCTCAAGAATGTCTACGCCGTCGGCGCCGGGTTGTGCGACGGCCTGGACCTCGGCGACAACGCCAAGGCCGCCGTGCTCTCCCGTGCGCTGCAGGAGATGATCCGCCTCGGCGTCGCCCTGGGGGGCCGCGCGGAGACGTTCCTCGGGCTCGGCGGCGTGGGCGACCTCATGGCGACGGCGCACGGCGGCTGGAGCCGCAACCGCACCCTCGGCGAACAGGTGGCCCGCGACCCCCAGGGGACGCTCGCCGCGCTCGCCCACCGGCGCGAAGCGGTCGAAGGCCATCGCGCCACCGACACGCTCACCCGCCTGGCCAGGCAACGCGGGGTGGAGGCGCCGATCCTCTTCTGCCTGCACGAGATCCTCTACCAAGGCCTCGATCCCGCCGCCGGCGTCACGGCCTTGATGACACGCGACCTCAAGCCCGAGGCATGAAACCGCCGGAGGTCGAGCCGCGCCCCTCCTCCATCGCCGGTCTGGGCCTCTTCGCCGCCCGCGCCTTCGCCGCGGGCGAGCGCATCGTCCCCTACGAAGGCCGGCGCACGCGGCACCCGCCCGACCCGGGTCGCCCGGGCGCCCCGACCTACCTGCTGGAGATCGAACCCGGGCTCTGGCTCGAGGGCGACGACCCGGCCAACCCCGCCCGGCACGCCAACCACGCCTGCCACCCGAACGCCGAACTCGTCTACGATCCCGTCACGGCGACCGCATGGCTCACCGCTTCGCGACCGGTGCCGCCAGGCGCGGAAATCACCTTCGACTACGGGTTTTCCTTGGCGGAAAGCCTCTTCCATCCCTGCCGTTGCGGGGCCCCGGACTGTGTCGGAAGAATCCTAGCCGCGCCGCTGCGCGCCGGCTTCCGCCGCCACCTGCGTTTTTCGCGTCCAAGGGATTGACCCCCCGCCCCCCGCGGCTCAGTTTCCGCTGGTTCTCGCCCTCCCCCTTTCCATGAAAAAAGTCGCCCTCACCGAACTGGACCCCCGCCTGCAAAAGCAGGTCGCCGCCGCCGAGCAGCAGCTGAAGACCAACCCGCAGTACGCCATGGAAATCCTGAACGGGATCCTCGCCCGCAACCCCGGTTGCGTCGAGGTGCGCCGCAGCCTCCGCCGGGCCCAGAAGGCGATCCTCGGCACCAAGAAAGGCCTCTTCGACGGCATCGTGGGCGGGCTGATGGCCGGCAAGGCCGCCAAGGCCGCCGAGGCCGACCCGGTCGCCGCCATCGCGGCCGCCGAGGAAGCCCTCGCCAAGAAGCCGACCGACGCCGTCGCCAACCGGACCATCGCCCTCGCCGCGCTCAAGCTGGAGTTCTACGAGCTCGCCGCTTTCGCCTACGAGGAACTGGCCGCCGGCGACCCCAAGAACGTCCAGCACTTCGTCGACCTCGCCAACACCTGGATCGCGGGCCACGAGTACGACCACGCCCTCGCCGCCGCCGACGCGGGCCTCAAGGCCTTCCCCGGCAACGGCGACCTGCAGGAAGCCGTCCGCAAGGCCTCGGTCAACAAGACCATGAAGAAGGGCAACTGGGAGGACACCAAGGGCGACTTCCAGTCCAAGCTCAAGGACAAGGACGAGGCCCTGCGGCTCGAGCAGGCCGCCCGCACCGTCACCGACGCCGGCACGGCGCTCGAACAGGCCGCCGCGCTGGCCGAGAAGATCCAGGCCCAGCCCGACAGCCTCGACCTCTACCGCGACATCGTCCGCCAGTTCATCTCCGCCGGCGACCTGGATTCCGCCATCGCCTGGCTGCAGCGCGGCCGGCAGACCACCCTCGGCCGGGCCGACTCCTCCCTGGAACGCCAGGAAAGCGACCTGATCGTCACCCGCTTCGAGAAGAACTCCAAGGCCCTCCGCGAGGCCCTCGCCGCGGGCGACGCGTCCGCCCAGGCCGCGCTCGACGCCAACGAGAAGGAGCTCGCCCAGTACCGTCTGGCCACCGCCGCCAGCCTCGTCGAACGCTACCCGAACGACTACGCGTTCCGCTACGAGCTCGGCAGCCTGCTGCTCGGCGCCCTCCGCATCGAGGAGGCCATCCAGCAGCTGCAGTACGCCCAGCGCAACCCGAAGTTCCGCCAGCCGGCGCTGCTGGCCATCGGCCGCGCCTTCATCCTCGGCGGCAAGTTCGACCTCGCGGTCGAGCAGCTCACCTCCGCCAAGGCCGAGATCGCCATGATGAACGACCTGAAGAAGGAGGTCATCTACGAGCTCGGCAACGCCTTCGACAAGATGGGCAAGGCCAAGGAGGCCGTCGACGAGTACAAGATCATCTACATGGCCGACTCCGGCTACCGCGACGTCTCCGCCAAGATCAACGCCTTCTACGAAAGCCAGAAGGGCGCCAACGCCTGAGCCCGCGCGCCGACCTCGCCTAGCGTCCGGCCCGGCCGGTCGCGTCCTTCCCCCTGTCCATGGCCCTCACTCCTTTCCGCAGCCACCTCATCGCCGACGTCGGCATCAGCATGGGGGACGAGGGCAAGGGCCGGCTCATCCCCGAGATCGTCCGCGAACTCCAGCAGTCCACCGGCCGCCGCGACGTCGTGGGCACCGTGCTCAAGGTCAACGGCGGCGCCAACTCCGGCCACACCGTCGCGGGCCTGAAGCTCAACCTGCTGCCCGGCGGCGTGGCCGAGCATGACGTCGCCTGCCTCGCGCTCGGCGCCGGCGTCGTCGCCGACCCCCGCAAGGCCCTCTGGGAGGCCTTGCCGCTCGAGCGGATCGGCATCCCGGTGCTCTCCCGCCTGCTCATCGACGAGCGTTGCATGGTGAGCGACGTCGCGCACCGCGTCCTCGACCTCGCCTGGGAGGACTACCGCATCCACGTCCTGGGCCACGAGGCCCGCGGCTCGACCGGCCGCGGTATCACGCCGGCCTACGCCGACGAGGTGGGCCAGTTCCAGATCCACTATTCGGAGTTCCTCTCGGACCGCGCCGACTACGCCCGGCGACTCTCCGCGCGGCTCGACCGCGCCGCCGCGACCGTGCGCGACGTCTGCCGCCTGGCCCCGGAGAAGTGGGCCGGCCTCTTCGTGAAGCTGACCGAGGCCGAGCTCCGCGCCAACAAGGGCGCCATCGAGTCCGGCGTCTTCACCGCCGCCGAGTTCGACTTCACCCGCTTCGCCGGCCGGGAGCCGTTCACCTTCGATCACGCCGCGATCCTCGACGCCTACTGGCAGGCGGGCGCCCGCCTCGCTTCCGCCATCGGCGATGTCCGCGAACGCATCCTCGGCGACCTGGCCGCGGACCGTCGCGTCATCGGCGAGTTCGGCCAGGCCTACTGGCTCGACAAGCGCGCGGGCTTCGCCCCGAACGTCACGGCTTCCCACACCTACACGCCCGAGTTCTTCCAGTCGGCGGGGATCCCCGTCCAGGCGATCCATACGGTCGGTTGCTGCAAGGCCTACGACACCAAGGTCGGCACGCACGTCTTCCTGACCAAGATGCCGGAGGAGCACCCGCTCCAGCGGGCCCTCGCCAAGCTCGAGTTCGGCACGAGCACGGGCCGGCAACGCATGGTCGGCTGGTCCGACCTCGTCGAGAAGGCCGACGCCCTCCGCTACGGCGGCTACGACGACCTCGTCCTGAACAAGCTCGACGCCCTCTCGCCGCACGGCGAATGGAAGGGCGGCGACCTCCTGGTCTGCACGGGCTATCGCGACGCGACCGGCAAGGAGATCCTCGGCGTGCCTCGCAATGACGCGGTGCGCCGGACGCTGCGTCCGATCTACGCCACCCTGCCCGGCTGGACGGACGACATCACCCAGGTCCGCTCCTACGGCCAGCTGCCGGCCGCGGCCCGCCGCTACGTCGCCTTCACGATGGCCGAGATCGTCCGACTGGCCGCGCGCGGCGGGGCCCGGACCGCCCTCCCGAACCTCCGCTACATCGGCGTCGGCCCGGACCCCGACCAGATCATCTCCGACGTCCCCGCGACGGCCGAGTTGATCAAGCAGGCCTGAGTTCCCACCCGAGGATGGAGCCGCTCGAGCATACCTTCGCGGTCCCGCTGGGCGCGGTCATCGACGAATCCAAGGTGGAACCCGGCCAGTCGGACCTGCGCATGCTGGCCCGGCAGCTCGGCCGCTGGCTGACGCACAACCTCGACATCGCCCACAAGGGGACGGCCATCGAATCCAACGACCTCGGGCCGATGCTGATCGTGGCCGGCGTGGCGGAGCCGCAATGGCCGGTCATGCTGGCGCTGGCGCAGACCCAACGGTGCGCGCTTTTCCTGGTGCTGCCGAACGGCCAGGGGCAGCACTACCTCAAGCCGCTCGACGTGCCGCCGGCCTGAGGGCTCAGCCCTTGGCCTCGCGCACCAGCCGGCGCAGGATGGTCGCGGCCTCGTGCCCGTCGGCGCCGAAGCAGAAGTAGATGTCGGGACCGGAGTCGCGGCTGATGCCGACGCCGTTGGTGAACTCCATGACGGCGAGCACCTTGCCCAGCTTGAAGTTGAAGTTCTTCAGGGCGCCATCGAAGACGACGCGTGACGAGGTGAAGAGCGCGGTGCCGCTGTCGATCTGCGTCATCTGGTCCTCGGTCTCCCGGGCGACCTGATAGCTGCCGGTCCGGTAGCGCACGCCGAGGATCGCCCCGGTCGAGCCGGCGAAACCGCCGAAGCTGCGCCGGACCGTGACGCGCTTGTTCTGGACGAGATCGACCCGCCGGGACCAGTAGCAGACTTCGGCGCCGCCCAGCACGAGGTCGGTGGCGACGGGCCGGAGCTCGCCCCGCGCCAGCTCCCAGGCGCGCTCGGCGCGCTCCAGCCGCCCGGCCAGGTCCGCGAAGTCGCGGGAGAGGTCACGGCCCATCGCCGCGGCCAGCGAGCGGACGGCGCGCGCCTGCGGCGGCGACATCAGCTCCTGGCCCTCGTCATGCTCGACGGCGGCCTGGAAGGCCTGCCCCAAGCGGGCGCCCAAGGCATCCCGGACGAGCGCGGCGAGCTCGGCCGCGGGCAAGGGCACTTGCTCCGACAAGGCGGCGATCGCCCGGGCCTGCTGGTCCGCCGGGACCGGCCGGGCCAAGGCGGTGGCCAGACCGGCGCGGAAATAGGCGGTGAAGGCCGCGCGGTGCATGGCCTGGGCCTGCGCGGCATCATAGCCGAAACTCCAGGCCAGACCGGTCAGGTCCGCCTTCTCCTCCGGGGTGAAGACGCGATCCGCCAGCACCTCGGTGACCATGGCTTGGTACCAGGCCGCCAGTTCCTTGGCGCAGCGGGCGCGTACGCGCACGCCGGTCTCCTCCTCGATCCGCCGCACCGCCTCCTCGTCGACGGTGCCCCCCGCCGGCGCCGCGGCCAGCAGGTCCCAGAACCGGGCGAGGCCGGCCGTGCGATGTTCGCGCCCGAACATCCCGTCCAGCAGGTTGGGGGTCTCGGGGACCGGACGCGGGAAGGGCAAGCGGCGGCGCGCCGGGCCGAGGTCCGCCAGGGGCCGCCAGTCGGCCATGCCCGGCGACCAGTAATGGTCCGTCGGGCGGAACTCGCCGGCGGCCAGGCGGGCCGCGACTTCCGACGCCGGGCAGGTCGCGAACTCGGCGCCGGCGCGGGCCACATGGACGACGGGGTCGGGCATGAGAACTCTCCTAGAAGCGACCGCGCGCGCAGGCAAGGGCGAAGCCTCAGGCCGCCGCGCACGCCCGCACCGTCTCAAGGTGCAGCTGCGCGATCTGCGCGAGCGTCCACCCGCCCCAGCGGTAGCCGCCCGCGAGCGCGAAGGCGACGGGCACCCGGCGGCGCCGCGCCCAGCCGAAGACGAGCTCCTCCCGCCGCCGCACGAGATCGGTCGTCAGACCCTTGATCCCGCCGGCTTTCTCGTGGACGTCCATGCCGGCGTTGTAAAGGAGGCAGCGCACGCCTTCCACCGCCTGCAACGCGCGGGCCACGGCGTCGAGGTAGTCCGCGGGGTCGGCGACCAGCTCGACGTGGTGGCGGGCCGGCGCCGTCGGTTCCCATCGGTCGTAGCCGTTCACGCTCACGTCGGCCAGGCGGACCTGCGGATGCTCGCCGAGGATCTCGAAAGTCCCGCCGCCGAAGTGGGCGTCGAGGTCGAGGATCCCGACCGAGGCGACGTCCCGCAACGCGCGGAGCGCCCCCAGCGCGAGGCCGTTGAGCGTGCAAAAACCCTCGCCGGCGCCCCGCCGCGCATGGTGCAGCCCGCTGGAGAGGCTGCCGGAGCGGCCCGTCCGGAGGGCCTCGGCCACCGCGTCGCGCATCCCGCCGGTCGAGGCCAGCAGGCTGCGCCGCAGCGCCGGCGTGCGCGGCCCGGTCGCGAGCTCCCCGGGCCCCGCGGCGAAGACCGTCCGCAGGTAGTCGTCGTCATGGATGGCCCGCAGCTCGTCGCGCGTCGCCGGGGCGGGCGCGACGAGCCGCACCGCCAGGCCGGGCTCGGCGGCGATCGCCGCGGCGACCTCGGCGGACTTGGTGACCGTCTCGAGCCCGGTCGCGAGGGCGTACTCGTCGCTGTAATAGATATTTACTGTTTCATCCACCCCGCGAGCCTACCGCCGGGCCGGGGCGCGTCAAACCGCCCCCCTGTCATAGGCCTAGCGCGCCGGCGGCAAGGCCGCCCGGATCGCCGCGGCGACCTGGGCTCCCAGGAAATCATAGCCCGCGGCCTTGAAGTGCACGTCGCGGGGGTTCTGCAGCTCGGCCAGACGCGGGCTGACGGCCGCGAAGAGGTCGTCGATGGCGATGCCCCGCCGCCGCATGATTTCCAGGGCGACGGCGTTGCGCTCGACGATCGAGGCGGCGGTCTGCTTCTGCGCCGGGTCGTCGGGGATCGGGGTCGTCGTGGCCCAGATGACCTTGGCGCCGGTCTTCTGGAGACGCTCGGCGATCTGCTCGAGGCGCGCGGCGTAATCCTTGGGCGGCGTCGCGCGGTCGTGGATGCCGAAGTTGAAGTGGATCGCATCCCACTTCCCGTCGCCCAGCCAGACCTCAAGGTGCTTCAGGCCGGCCGCCGTCGGGCCGCAGTTGGCGGGGGCGCGGTGGACGTTGGCCACCCCGGCGAGAGCCGCACGCGTCGGCTGGGTGTAGCCCCGCGACACGGAATCCCCGATGAGCAGCACGCGCGGCAGCTTCGGGTCGTCCGACACGAAGTCCCAGGCGTTGGACTTGCCGGCGATCTTGTCGCGCTTGTGCAGCGGCAGGTAGAAGTTGCCGAGCTGCCCCTGCAGGACCTTCTCCCAAGCCTGCTCCGCCGGGGAAAGCCTGGCCACCCAAGCCGCGTAGCGCTCATCGACGACCTTATCCTGGGCGGCCTTCTTCGCGGCGGCCTCCTGCGCGTTCGTCGGCTCGACCTTGGTGGTTTCGGCGGCGTCCGCGGCCAACGCGGCGACCAGACAGAGCAACGGGAACAAACGCATGGCCGCATCCTTGCGGACGAGCTTCGCCCCGCAAGGCGGGACTCAGGCGAGAATCGCGCGCAGGCCCTGCGTGAGCATCCGCCGCCGCAGGATCTCGGTACGGGCCGCCGCCTCCGAGGATTCGGCGCGCAGGGCCGCGACGCCGTCGGGGCCGTTCGCGGCCACCACGAAAGCGGCGTCCTCCGCGGCCCACAGGCAGGCGGTGGGTCCGTCGATCTCCGGGTGGAACTGCAGGCCGAGGCTGCGATCAAGCCGGAACATCTGCACGGGGCAGACCGCCGTCGAGGCGAGCAAGGTCGCGCCCGCCGGCAAGGCGCACGCGTCACCGTGCCAGTGCAGGACTTCCATCGTCGCGGGCAGACCGCGCACGCAAGGATCGGCCTCCGGGTAGACCTGCAAGGCGCCCCACCCCACCTCGCGCACCCGCCGCCCCGCGGCGTCGAGCATCGGGGCGACCTTCGCGCCGGCGGCGTGGGCGAGCAACTGGGCGCCCAGGCAGATGCCGAGATTCGGGGCGCCGGCCGACAACCGGCGCCGCAGCAAGTCGGCGACCGGCCCCAGCCACGGATAAGCGGGCGAGCCGAGGTCGGCCACCCCCATCGGGCCTCCCATGACCACGAGCAGGTCGGCGGACGAAAGATCCGCGGGCCAACGCTCCCCGGCATAGGCCTCGACGGTCTGGACGGTCCAACCCATCTCGCCCAGGAGCTCGCCGATCAGGGCGGGACCCTCGTGAGGGACGTTGGTCAGGCAGACGGCGCGCGGCATGCCCTCATGAAGCAATGCCCGTGCCAACCCGCAAGCCCGGCGCGCTCAACGCGGGCGCAGCTCGATCTGCTTCAGCGCCAAGCCCCGCTGGGAGGGCACGGTGAAACGCAAAACCTGCGGACCGGCCGCGAGCTCGACCTCGACGGCGGGCGTATCCGCCCAGAGGCCGCGGGAATTCGGGACGGCGATCGTCGAAAGCTTCTGACCGCCCGCCGACAAATCCACGACCTGCCCGGTGTTGGGCGTCGCCGCGCGGAGGACGACCTGGTACTTGCCCGGTCGGGAGACCTCCACGGGAAATTCAGCCCAGGTATTCGGCGCGTTCTTCTCGAAATAAACCTGCCGACCTCCGTCGAAGCTCTCGTGCGCGCGGGCTCCACCGAGCTTGCCGAAACCGGCCGCGGGAATCGTCGCCACCCCCGCCCCCACGACGGTGGTCACCGCCTTGGCCACGACCGGGGCGGCGGTCTTGGTCGGGGGCTCCTTCTCGGCCTCCGCGGCGTTATCGTCGTCGCCGAAGACCGGCTTGGCGCGGCGCACCGCGTCCATCTGCCCGGCCAGTAAGGCCTTGAGAGCGGGGCGCGCGGCGGCCGACGAAGGCAGCGCCGCGCCTAACCAGCGCAAGCGTTCGACCCGGGTGAACTCGGCGGCGCGGGAACGGGCCGCGACGGCCTGCAGGAAATCCGGGCCGCTCAAGCCGTTGATCCGGGACTTCTCCCAGCCGGCGCCGTAATCGACCTTCCAGATGTTGCCAGGCTGGGGCTGGGTCTCCGGGAACGCCGTCTTGAACGCCACGCAGGCATGGCCCGGCTGCGCCACGCCCACCGCGGGAATGCCGAACGCCTGGCACACCATCACACCCCACGAGGACCGGGGGCCGCACTTCCCGCCGCCATCCAGCACGTCCATGTAATCACCGTAAGGATGCGGCGAGTTGCCATACTTCACCTCGCTGACCGTCTTGACGACCTGTTCTTTGGCGCGCAGGTCGGGGCGCCACGTGTTGACCATGCGACGCGTCCACGCCAGGTCCGCGTCGGAGGCGGGCGAGGAGACCACCTGCATGTACTCCCAGACGGAATGCCGCTCGAAACTCGGGTAGAGTTCCTTGGCCTGATAGGCCCGCTTGAAATGCAGGTAACGGCCCAGCGGATCCGCCGGCGGGACCTGCTGACCGGCGCCATGGTTGCCCTCGCCCGGAGGCAGGAGCGCCGTCGCGATGGCCAGGCGCAGGAGCAACCCTTCGCGCGCCGACGCGTCCAGCTGCCAGAGCCGCGCCCAGAGCGCCAACGTCTCGACCTTGATCGTCCAACGGTCCTCCTCGCGCTGGGCCAAACCGAGCGGCGTGGCGCCTTCCAGGAAAAGACCCAGGGCGTTCGCGTCCTCCCACAACCACGCCAGGAACGCGGCCTGCGGACCGTCCTGCCGGAACGCCTGCAACGCCGGCGCCCCGACCTTGCGGAGCAATTGATGACGCGACAAAGCCAGCGCGGCGGCCGGGTCGGCGTCGAACTTCCGGAGATCGGCGACGTCGGCGAACCCAAAGCCGTCGGCCCGGGCGGCCAAGGCGGCCTGCAACTTAGCCTGCTCGGCCACGAGGTCGGTCGGCAGACCGGCGGCGCCCAGCGCGGCGGCGAGCAAGGCGAACAGGCAGGCGAAAGGTCTCATCGGCGACCTGGTCTCAGCCGCAGCCACAGCCGCCCGACCCGCAACCGCGGGCGCCGGCGAGGCGCTTTTCGATGGCGAGCGACGTCGGGGTCACGGACAGGCCGCCGAGCGCGGTGCAGCGATGTTCGCGGGGCATGCGCTCCGCGACGGCCTTGGCCGCGTCGACGACCTCGTCGAAGGGGATGACCTGGTCGAATCCGGCGAGCGCCATGTTCGCGCAGGAGAGCGCATTCGTCGCGGCGAGCACGTTCTTGCCGAGACACGGGGCTTCGACGCGATTGGCGATCGGGTCGCAGATCAGGCCCAGCATGGACTGCAGCGCCAGGGAAGCGGCGGCGCAAGCTTGCGTCGCGGAGCCGCCGGCGAGGTCCACGAGCGCGGCGGCGCCCATCGCGGCGGCGGAGCCCCCCTCGGCCTGGCAACCGCCGACCTCGGCGGCGAAGGTCCAGCGCGTCGCGATGAAAGCGCCGATGACGCCGCTCGCGAGCAAGGCCTTGGCCGTGGTCTCCTCGTCGAGCCCGCGTTCCTCGGCGACGGCGAGCACGACTCCGGGCAAGGCGGCGCAGGCGCCCGCGGTGGGCATGGCGACGATGACGCCCATGCTGCTCTTCACCTCCATCAAGGCGGTGACGTAGAGGATGGCGCGGTTGAGGCCCCCGGCTTCGAGCAGGCGACCCGCCTGGAGCGCGCGCGCGAAGGCCGGCGATTGGCTGCCCAGCACGCGGTCGGCGTAGGTGGTGCCGGCGAGGCCTTGCCCGATCGAACGACGCAGCAGGCGCACCAGACCGACGGCCCGGGCGAGGACCGCGGACTCGGTCAGCCCGCCCCGTTCCATCTCGTAGCGCGCGGCGAGGCGCCACAGCGGCTCGGTCGCGGCCTCCGGGGTCGCCAACATCTCGGCGCAGCTGCGGTAAGGGACGTGGCTGCTGCGCACGGTCGGCACGGGCAAGACCGGCCCCAGGTGCCAGGCTCGGGCGATCCAGCCGGCCGCACGCCAGTTCGCGACGGTCGCGGCGGGGAGGAAGGCCCGGCCATGCACGGCCAGCAAGGAACGTCCGGCGGTGACGAACAGGGCGCTGCCCTCATGGTCGACACGCAGGACTTCCGCGCGCAGGTCATCGGGCTGGCCGGCGACTTCGAGCAGGGTGACATGGGCGTCGCCGTGGAGCGAGACGGCGATGCCGTCGATCTCGACGACCTCCATCATGCCCCCGCCGGTCGAGATGGCCCGGAGGAAATGCGTCGCGCGCGCGTTGCGTACGGTGAGCCGGTAGGTGTTCGGATGGGGGTCGCCGACGTCGACGGTCTCGAAGCGGGCCAGCCCCCCGCCCTGCCGGAAAAGCGCGAGCGAATCCGGCAGGCGCTCGTCGTCGGCCTCCCAGCCCATCAGACCCCCGAACAGGCCCATGTCGGAGCCCTGCGTATCGTGGGTGGTCGGCAACGAACCCGCGCGGTCGAACTCCACGAGCACCTCGGTCACCTCGCCGCCCAGCAGGTCGCGCGCGAGCCGGCCGATGCGCAGCGCGGCGGCGCAATGCGAGCTGGACGGACCCCGCATGACCGGGCCGAGGACGTCGTTGAAGATGCTTACATCCATGCGGGGAGGATCACGTCCCGGAGGCTGGCGGCGTTCCGGACGGGGTCAAACCACGAACCAGCCGCCCCGCCTACTTGCCTACGCCGCTCAGGGGGTGCTCGGTGACCACCTGCCAGGCGATTTCCTGCAACAAGCGGTTGAGCTTGTCCGCCTCCGGCAACTTCGCCAGCTGCCCCGGCACCGGCAGGCCGACCGGACTGCGACGATAAAGCACGGCGAAGTGACAATAGGCCGACAAGACCCGGATCTGCGGGCCGGGATGGCCGAGGACATCGGTGAAAAGCTCGTTCTGGGAGCGCACGCCGGGCGCGGCGCCCTGGATGACCTTGGACCGGAGCGCGAGGACCGCCTCGCCGCACGGCACCACGGCGATCTTGGCCGAAGGGATGAGCTGGTTGAGCTCCCGGACATGGTCTTCGATCAGCTTGAAGTAGGGGTCGTGCTTGGCGCGCAACTGGGCGAGGGTGAGCACGTCGCGGTCGAGCGACTTCGGCTTCACGGGCTGCAACCAGAGCATCGGGTCCTCGTACGGGACCCAGTTCTGCTGCAGCGTGAAACGAAGCCGGGGGTTATGCTCCAGTCCCAGGCGGACGAAGTTCTCGATGCCGGGATCCGGCAGGAACGTCGGCGCCATCGTGAAGACGTCCGCCCGACCGGCGACGAGCACCGGCTTGGCCTTGTTGCGCTCCGGCGGCAGGTCCCAGTGCTGGATGACCTTGGAACCGCCGATGGAGGAGATCGCCAGCTGTTCATGTCCCTGGATGCCGGCGGCCTTGGCCATCTCGGCCACCAAGGGCGGCATCCACACGTGGAAACTATGGCCGGCGGTCAGCACCTTGAGCCCGGCGGGCGGCGGCGCCACGACTTCGCCCCGGGCGACGAGGACGGCGCACGCGGCGAGGAAGAGTCGAAACAGACGCACGGGCGGCGGGACTTACTTGTCGCTGCGCCAAGGGCCGGCCGGCAAGGCGTCGGCCCCCGCGGAGACGAGGGAGACTTCCGGGAAGTTGGCCCAGGCGTAGCGGGCGGCCTTCGGCGCCTTCACCTCGGCGGCGGCGACGGAGACCTTCGCGCCCTCGACCTTGGCCGTGGCGAAGGCCCACTTGCCGTCGGCCTGCTGGACCGCCCAGCCCTTGCCTTCGCCCTTCAGGGCGACGGGGCGATCGTACGTGAGCACCCAGGCGTCGCCTTGGAGCTCCGCCTTGACGACGCGCGGGGCCTCGCCGACGGGGCGGGTCTTGTAGACGCGCTGGAGGGCGACGGCGGCGAGACGATCGCCGATCTGGAACTTGTCCTTGGGATGGATATCCTTCTCGTCGCCCAGGTCGATGTTGACGCTCATCATCGCGCCCGGGACATGGTCGGCGATCCACTCCATGGATTCGCGGATGACCGGCCAACCGCCGTCCTCGACGGCGACGGGCTTCTTGGCCATGAACCGCGGCAGCTGGACGATGATGAAGGGGAACTCGCGCCCCCAGGCCTTGTGCCAGGACTTGATCATGTCGCCGAGGATCCACTTGTAGGCGGCGGCCTGGCCGGCGTTGGATTCGCCCTGATACCAGATGGCGCCCTTGAAACTGTAGCCGACGAGCGGGGCGACCATGCCGTTCCAGTTCATGTGCGGCCCATTGGACCAGACGGCCTGGGTCTTGGGGTCGGTCTTGGCCTTGGCCACGCGGGCGGCGACCCCGGCATCCTCCTTCTCCTGCCAACCCTTGGCTTCCGGCTGGGCGTCGTACATGCCGCGCGGGCCCCAGGCTTCGGCGCGCGTGCCGCCGATGGAGGTGACGATCATGCCGACGGGCTGCTTGAGTTCGGCGCGGACGGTCGAGGCGAAGTAGTAGGCGGCGGCGGAGAAACCGGCGACGGTGTCCGGGCCGGCGATCTTCCAGGAACCCTTGACGTCCTCGACCGGCGCGGCGGCGGGGATGCGCTGCACGAAGAAGACGCGGATGCCATTGTCGCGGGGACGGGCCACGGTCTCCTTGGCCGTGAAGGAGCCGCCGACCGTCATGTCCATGTTCGACTGGCCGGAGCCGACCCAGACCTCGCCGACGATCACGTCCTTGGCGACATGGGACTCGGCGCCGGACTTGATGACGAGATCCTGGCCTTCCTCGGCGGACTTGAGGCCGGTCAACGTCGTCTTGAAGACGCCGTCCGCGCCCGCGGTGGCGGAAGCCTTCGCGGAGCCGTAGACGACCTCGACCGAGGCGCCGGGCTTGGCCTTGCCGTAGATGTTGGCCTCGCCCGCCTGCAGGACCGCGTGGTCCGAGAAGACGGAGGAGAGTTTGAGGTCGCCAGCCTGGACAAGCGACGAAACGAGGAGCAGGAGCGGGGTAAGACGCAGCATGCTCAGGAGACAAAGGGCGAGGGCCCCGGTTCCGAGCCGAAAATACGCGAATCAGCGCCCGACGTCGGGAAAATCGGTGAAAACCCCGTCGACCTTGGCATCCCGGGTCAGGAAAACGAAGTAATCCCGACCCGAGGCGAACCCTTTCGGCAAGGCATCGTTCCGCAAGGTGTAGGGGTGGACTTGCAAGCCGACAGCCTGGGCGCGGGCGACCAGACCGGTCAGGCTGCGCTCCACCGCCACCGCGGAGAGCGGCGGGCCGATGCCATCGACGAGCCGCGCGAGCTCACGCAGTCCCTCGGGGGTATCCGTCCAAGGCGTCTTTCCTCCGGTCAGGAAGACCAGACGGCCTTTCCATCCGAGCTCGCCGCGCAGCCGCCGCAGTTCCGCGAGTTCGAAACTCTGGATGAAGCAAGGGTCATCCTTGGAGGCGTAACCATACTTCGCCAACAACGTCAGGATCGCCTTGGAGACGTCGTGGCCTTCCTGGCGATGCCAGGCGGCGAGCTTCACTTCAGGATAGATGCCGACCTTCCGGCCCGTGCTCCGGTTCAGCCCTTGGATGAACTGCAGTTCCTCCTCGAAGGTGTTGATCCGGAACTCCCCCACCCCGCCGGGGAAGCGCCCCGGGTAGACGGGCTTGCCCGACTTGGGGCTGAAGCGTTCGACCACCCGCAGCTGTCGCAGTTCCGCCAAGCTGAAGTCGATCGCGTAGAAGTTGCCGTTGGCGCGCTGCCGTCCCGGGAAGCGCGTCGCGACGTCGGTGGTGCTGTCCAGCGTCACATCATGCTGCACGATCGGCACGCCATCCTTCGACAGCACGACATCCTGTTCGAGGTAGTCGGCCCCTTGGGCATAGGCCAGAGCCTTGGCCGCCAGCGTGTGCTCTGGCAGGTATCCGCTCGCACCGCGGTGGGCGATGATGAGCGGCGCCGGGGCGGCGGCGAGGAGCGGGCTGAACGCGCAGGTGAAAAACGCGAGGAACTTTCGCATGGGAAGGCTGGAGACGGCGACAGGGAGGAGCCGCCGCGACGCCGGACCTTGCCCACGCCATCCCACCCCGTCAACCCCCGCGCCTAATCGTAACGTACGACGACGATGGCCCGGCGCTTGCGGCTGATCGCCGCCAGTTCCCCGGGCCGGGACGGATCCCACGCGAAGGCCTGCCCTTCCCCGGGGAACGGCCGGACCGCGACCAAGGTCGCCACCCCGCCGCCGGCCGGCAGGTCGAGGATGTAGAGTTCGCGGGCGTCATGCCCGGTGACGCCCACCTTGCCATCCGGACCCACTCCGCCGCCGGAGCAACTCATGCGTCCGAACTTGGCGAGGACCTCGGGCGCGAAGGACCACTCCCGACGGGGACGCCAGTCGCGGTCATAGGCGACGAGCCGGCTCCGGGCGACCTGGCTGGTGGCGGCGTAATGGGCGAAACAGGCGAGCCAGCCATCCTCATGAGGCACCGCCCAGGTGAGCGAACCAGGCGGGTCGCGGAAGACGTGCCGATCGACCGGCGTCAGCGTGGCGACGTCGAAGACCTCCGCCGAACTCTCGTCGGGCTTGAGGGGGAAATTCGAATGGGCGCAGTAGAGACGGCCGTCGACGACGACGCCGGCGTTCAGGTGGCGGATCCCCGAGCCCGCGGGGGCGGTCCAGCGCCGGACCAAGGAGCCGTCCGACTTCCGATATTTGCCGAGGACCGCGTCGCCGATGGCATAGTAGTGTTCCGCGTCGACCGCGACGCCTTGATTGGCCTCGGCCGCGACCAGCCGGCGGAGCTCGACGAACCGGTTCGCCGCCGGCATCGGCGCGCAACCAACGAGCAAGCCAAGACCGAGGAGCAGGAGCCCGACCGTCCTCATCGGCCCGCGACCGGCACGCGCGCGGCGAGGTCCTGCAGGCGGGCGGCCTCGACCTCGGGCAGCTTGCCACGATAGGCGACCTTCAGGTCCTTCGGCTGGTAGATGACGCGGTAGAAGAGCAAGGCGTTGAGGTAGGTGCCGGCGAACTCAGGGTGCGAGTTGTCCTTCTGATGCAGCCGGAGCGCCGGCGTCATCCGGTCGTTGAGTTCCCAGGCGTCGCCCGCCGGGACCACCGCGGTCGCCCGGCAGAGCGTCGCGGCCTCGCCGTACCATTTGCGGATCCGCGCCTGCATCTCCGCCGGATCCTTGCCCACCTCGGGATTGAAGTCCTTGGCCGTCCAGAAATCCGGGTGCCGCGACCAGGTCTCGTAGAAGTAGATGCGCGCCTGCGGGCTCTTGGCGCGGACGCGGGCGCAGAGCTGCTGGGCGCCGGCGAGGAAGTCCGCCCGGATCCTCGGATTCACCTCCGCGACCGCGGCCTCCTGGCTCTGCCCCTGCAGGACGACCACATCCCAGGAACCTTCGTCGATCGCGGCGAGGGACTTCGGCTGGACGGTGCAGTGCTGCAGCAGGGTCTGGCCTCCGGGGGTGCTGGACTTGATGACGGGCGAACCGGCGCCCGCGGACTTCAGGACCTCGCCGAAGACCGTCGGCAGCTGGTTCACACCGGTATAGCTGTTGCCGATGAACAGGATCCGCTTGGGCGCCTCGGCGGCGGACGCGAGGAACGCGGCGGCCAGCGCCAACCAGAGGGTCAGGAATCGTCCCATCTGGGCGGGACTTAGCGGGCCGGCTGCTCGCCGCGCGGGGCGCGGGACTGGTCACCGCCCTCGTTCCCGCGCGGATTCGGACGCTGGTTCTGCTGGGCCTGGCGGAGTTTGTCGAGGATCGGCTCGAGGGACGGATCCACCTTCAAGGCGGCGGCTTCCGCGGCCTTGCGCTCGGCGAGGCGGGCTTCCTCGAGGGCTTTCTGGGCCTTCACGGCGACCTCACGGGCCTCCTTCACGGCGGCCTCCTGGCCGGCCTTCTCCATCGCGGCCTTGAGCTTGGCCTGCTCATCCGGGGTCAAGGCGGCGAAACCCCCGCGCTGGCCATTGGCCTGACCTTCGCGCGGCTGGGCGTTCGGACGGCCCACGTTCGGACGCTCGATGTTCGGACGCTCGACGTTGCCCCGGACGACATTCGGGCGTTCGAGGTTGGGACGTTCCACGTTCGGGCGCTCGAGATTCTGACCGCGACCGGGCTGCGGCTGGCCCGGAGCCTGCGGCAGCGGGACGAGCATGTAGGCACCGGGAGGCAGGCCTTGCGGCAGAGGGATGACCACCGGCTGACCGCCCTGGGACTGCCCCTCGGGGCGGCGCTCGCCACGCGGCTCCGGACCGCGGTCGGTCCGGGGAGCGGCCGGCTGGTCGGCGGCGACGGCGCAGGCGGCGGCAAGGAGAGACGCGATCAGGACGGGGGGCTTCATAGTATGGATAAAACAACCCCCGGGCGGAGAAGTTGCAAGCCCCTCCCCACGACCCCGGCGGGCTGGCCGCCCCATTTTCTCCGGTTGTCCCGGACCCCGCCCAGCCTCAGATTCCCCGCCATGCCCCGCCTCGCGCTCCTGCTCCTCGCCGGCGTCCTCGGCGCCCGCGCCGACGATGTCCGCGACGGCCCGCTCAAGGATTTGAACGGGTTTTTCCCGCTCCGCGCGGACACCTCCCCCGAGACGACGCGCGCCATGCGGACCGACGTGGCCGTCGCGCTCGGCCTGCACCCCCTGCCGACGAAGGGTCCGCTCAACGCGGTGATCCATGGTCGCATCGACCAGGGCGACTACACCATCGACAAGGTCTACTTCGAGAGCGCGCCGGGGTTCTTCGTCACCGGCAACCTCTACCGGCCCAAGTCGATCCAAGGCCGGATCCCGGCGGTGCTCTTCGCCCACGGGCATTGGAAGGATGCGCGTTTCCTGAACCAGCCGGCCGACCATGTGCGCCAGGAGATCGCGACCGGGCAGGAAGTCTTCGCGGAGGGCGGCAAAAGCCGCTTCCAGTCGCTCTGCGTCCAATTGGCTCGCATGGGTTGCCTCGTCTGGCAATGGGACAGCCTGAGCGACGGCGATTCGCGGCAATTTTCCGAGGCGGTGGTGCACCGCTTCGCCAAACAGCGTCCGGAGATGAACCGACCGGAGGCCTGGGGGCTCTACAGCGCGCCGGCGGAAGCCCGGCTGCAGAGCGTGATGGGGCTCCAGACCTGGAACAACGTGCGGTCGCTCGACTTCGTGCTCAGCCTGCCGGAGGTGGATCCGACGCGCGTGGCGATCACGGGCGCGAGCGGCGGGGGCACGCAATCGATGATCCTCGCCGCGCTCGACGACCGGCTCGCGCTTTCCTTCCCCGCGGTGATGGTCTCGACCGCGATGCAAGGCGGCTGCACCTGCGAGAACGCCTCGCTGCTGCGGCTCGGCCGCGGAAACGTGGACTTCGCGGCGCTGTTCGCGCCGAAACCCCAGGGCATGACCACGGCGAACGACTGGACGAAGGAGATGGCGACCAAGGGCTTCCCGGAGCTGCAGGCTTATTACGCCCGGCTGGGCGCGGCCGACCAGGTCATGCTGCATCGGGATGAACGCTCGCCGCACAATTACAACCGGGCGGCCCGCATGGCCTTCTACGAGTGGCTGAACCGGCACTTCCGGCTCGGCCTGCCTTCCCCGATCGTGGAACGCGATTACCAGGTGCTGGGCAAGGCCGAGCTGACGGTCTGGGATGCCGCGCACCCGGCCCCGGCGGCGGCGGATCCGGACTTCGAGCGCGGGCTGCTCCATTGGTTCGACCGCGATGCCTCCGCCCGGCTGCGCGGGGACCTCGCCGCGGGCGGCCCCCTGCTCGCGACGGGTTGGCGCAGCCTGGCCCGGGCCCGCCCGTCCGGGCCGGTCACGCTGCTCGAGCCTTCGACCCAGTGGCGTTCGACGCATTTCGAGATCAAGGGCACGCTCCGCAACGCCCACGGGGAGGAAGTCCGCGTCGAATGGTTGCACCCGGTCAACGCCACCGGCGCGGCGGTGGTGTGGCTGACGGGCGCGGGCAAGGCCGGGCTGCGCGACGAACGGCGTCAACTGCTTCCGGCCGTGCAGGCGCTCATCGATGCCGGTACCGCGGTCCTCGGGGCGGACCTCTACCTCCAGGGCGGCGAGCCGGTGACGCAGACCCGCAAGGTGAAGGAGCCCCGCGAGGTCGCGGCCTACACCTTGGGCTACAACGAGAGCCTGCCGGTCCAGCGCGCCCACGATGTCCGCACGCTCCGCGACTTCCTCCGCCAGCCCGCGCTCGGGGCCGGCCTCCCGACGCTGGGAGGTCCGGTCAAGATCGCCGCCTGGGGCCCGGCCGCGCCGGTCGCCGCGCTGGCCGGACTCGACCTCGGAGCGACCCCGCTCGCGCTCGACACCGAGGGCTTCCGCTTCGCCACGCTGGCCGACTTCCGGCATCCGCTCTTCCTCCCGGGGGCCGTCAAATACCTCGACGTTCCCGGCCTGCTCGCCGCCCTGCCGCACGCACAACCCCTCTGGATCGCCGGCGAGGACGCGGGCTCCGCGACACCCGCGCCGGGCGCGCCTCGGACCTACTTCCAAGGCGCGGCCGAGGCCAAGCAGGCCGCCGCGGCCGCCTGGCTGCTCCGTTGAGCCCGGCGGTTTCCCCCTTCCCTCCCTGCGCCCGCCCCGCCAATCTCCGGCCATGTCCCCCTTCCCTCTCTCCGGCTTGGCCGACGAAGCGGCCGACGACATCGCCGGGCAGGTCGCCGCGCAGCGGACCTTGGGCTGGCCGGCGATCGAGCTGCGCCTCCTCGACGGTCGCCAGGTCTGCTCGGCGGCGGTGACGGACGACGCCTTCGCGCGGGCGATGGACACGATCGAGGGCGCGGGGCTCCGCGTCAGCAGCTTCGGCTCCGCGATCGGCAACTGGAGCCGCCCGATCACCGGCGACTTCGCGACCGACCTCGCCGACCTGCGCATCCTGATCCCGCGGCTGCGCCGCGCGGGCACGCGGCTCGTGCGCACGATGGGCTGGATGCAGGCGGGCGTGAGCGACCGCGAGTGGCGCGACGAGGGCCTGCGCCGCTACCGCGAGATGGCGAAGCTGGCCGCCGACGGCGACATCGTCCTGCTCTTCGAGAACTGCGAGGGCTGGGCGGGGGCCACGCCGGAGAACGCGCGCGCCTTCCTCGAGGAGCTCGACCACCCGCACGTCCGCTACCTCTTCGACATCGGCAACACCGCTTCCTACGGACAGGACACGCTCGCCTTCTATCGGGCGGTGCGGCCGTTCATCGCCTACGTGCACGTGAAGGATTGCCGCCGCGCCCCCGGGGGCGGCAAGAGCGACGCCTTCACTTATCCGGGACAGGGCGACGCGCAGGTGCGCGCGGTGCTGGCGGACCTGCTCGCCACCGGCTACGCCGCCGGCCTCACGATCGAGCCCCACGTCGCCAAGATCGTGCACCTCGGGGCCGACGCGACGCAGGCGAGCCCCGAGGAACGCTTCCGCTCCTACGTCCGCTACGGCCGCGAGCTCGAGCAGCTTCTGGCCGGCCTGCCGAAACCGGCATAAAAAGGCCCCCGGCCGGAGCCGGAGGCCGTTCCGCCTCGGGCGCGAAAATCTTACTTCGCGGGCTCGGCGTTCCAGACCTTGAGATCGTCCAGGCAGCCATCCTTGCCCGCCACGCCGAACTCGATCCGCGACTTGGTCGCGTGGGCGATGCCGGAGGACTTCAGGTAGGCGACCGGCTGGCCGTCCACGGACAGGCGCATCTCCTCGCCGACCGTCTCGACGACGACGGCGATCCACTTGCCCTCGGCGAGGTCGGCCTTCACCGGGAAAGTGGCCTGACGGCCGACGAGCAGCTTGGCGACCTCGGCCTTCTTCGCCGGGTCGTTCTTCATCGCGTAGATGTCGTTGCGCATGTTGCCGTCCTTCTCGTCGATGATGACCGCGGAGAAAGTCTTGTCCTTCGGGTTGAAGCGCAACTGCGCGCGGCAGATGTGGCCGTAATGGCAACCCGTGTACTTGCGGTCGTCGAACTCGACGTCGATCATCGTGGCGCCGTCGAAACGGACCTTGCACTCGACGATGCTGTCCTTGGTCGGCACCTCGAGACCATGCACCGCGGCATGCGGGGTCACCGCCGGCTTGCCGTCGGCCGCCGGGATGGCCTTGTCACGGGTCTGGGTGCCCTTGAGCACGCCCTGGGCCACGGTGAAGGTCGGGACGACCTTGACCCAGCGCTTGTCGGACTCGGCACCCTCGAAGTTATCCTCGAAAAGAAGCTCCTTCTTCTTGGCGATCGCCGCGGACGGGATCGCGGGAAGCTTGGGGGCCGCCGGAGCGGCCTTGGGGGCGTCGGCGGCGCAGAGACCGGCGACCAAGAGGAGGGGGAGCAGGGAACGCATGGGAGGGGTGTCCCGCCTAACTAGGACGGAAATAACCCAAAGGAAAGCAGAGAGGTGGGAAGAAGGGCTGGGGCTGGGGCTGGGGCTGGGGCAACCCAATCGGAATCAAGTTAAGAGGGCATCAAGGGATGCAGTGCCTCGGAGAACAATCAGCGTAACATGCGCACCGCGAACAACGCAGAGAACAATGTCCTGTGCCCGACCCTAGCCCTGTCCCTTAGTCCGACTTACCTCGGCCCGCCTTGGCGACGGGTGCCGGGGCGACCGAACGGACGGTAGCGACCTTGGGCCGCCTGCTGGCCGCCGAAGCGACCGCCCTGCGGGTGCTGGTGGCCTTCCTGGGAATGCTGGGGACGGCCGCCGCGAGCGCGGGGATCCTCGTGGCGCTGGAAATCCTCCGGCGTGCGGGCCGGGGCTTGCTGCGTGTAGTCGAAGCCCGGGAGTTTGCCGCAGTGCAGGTGCTTGCCGACGATGCGCTCCAGGCGACGCAGTTCGGGATAATCCTCCCGCGTGATGAAGGTGATGGCGGTGCCGGTGGCGAGCGCGCGGCCGGTGCGGCCGATGCGGTGGACGTAATCCTCGAGCGCGTCGGGGAAGTCGAAGTTCACCACGTGGGAGATGCCGTCGACGTCGATGCCGCGGGAGGCGATGTCGGTGGCCACCAGGACGCGGACTTCGCCGTTCTTGAAGGCCTGCAGGGCGCGCTGCCGCTGGCTCTGCGAGCGGTTGGCGTGGATCGCGGCGCACGGGATGTCGGCGCCGGCCAGCTTGCGGCAGATGCGGTCCGCGCCATGCTTGGTACGGGCGAAGACGAGCACCGTCTCCATCTTCAGCTCCGGATTGGCGAGGAGGTGATGCAGCATGACCTGCTTGAGCGCGCCGGGGCACTCGAAGAGGAGCTGGGTGACGGTCTCGGCGGGGTTGGAGCGGCGGCCGATCTCGAGGATCTTGGGCGAGCGCTGGAACTGGGCCGTCAGGGTCTCGATCTCGCGGGAGAGCGTGGCGGAGAAGAGCAACGTCTGGCGCTCCTTCGGGAGGGCGCGGACGATGGTGTTGATCGCGGGCAGGAAGCCCATGTCCAGCATGCGGTCGGCCTCGTCGAGCACGAGGTACTCGAGGGCCCCGAAATTGCCATGCCCCTGGCGACCGAGGTCCAGCAGGCGGCCGGGGGTGGCCACGAGGACGTCGCAGCCGGCGCGCAGGGCGGCGATCTGCGGGCGCTCGCCGACGCCGCCGTAGCAGGTGGCGACGGACAGGCCGGCATACCGTGAATAGGCGTTCACGTTCTCGGCGATCTGGACGACGAGTTCGCGGGTGGGGGCGAGGATCAGGCAGCGGACCAGGCCGCGGTGGGCGCCGGACTTGGTGCGCAGCAGCTTCGTGATCAGCGGGAGCGTGAAGGCGGCGGTCTTGCCGGTGCCGGTCTGGGCGATCCCGATGACATCGGTCCCCTCCAGGATGACGGGGATGGTCGCCTTCTGGATGGGCGTCGGCTCCGTGTACCCCTGGTCGGCCACGGCCTTCAGGATGGCGGCATCAAGGCCGAGAGAATCAAAAGACATCGCCTCAAAGTGAGTAGGTAAAACGAAAAGGGCGAGATTAATGGGCATTAGCCGTCGGGCGCCTTTTTCAGCCGAACCGACACCTACCCCCTTGCCCTCGGCAGGTCCTGCCGTTAGGAAGACATCATCTCCCCCATGTCGACGAAGAAAACCGAAGCCTGGAGCTCCAAACTGGGCGTCATCATGGCCGTCGCCGGCAGCGCCGTCGGCCTCGGCAACTTCCTCCGCTTTCCCGGCCTCGTGGCGGACCCGGAGACCGGCGGCGGCGCCTTCCTCATCGCCTACTTCATCTCGCTGCTCGTGGTCGGACTGCCCATCTGCTGGGTCGAATGGACGCTCGGCCGCTTCGGCGGCACCCAAGGCTACAACTCCTCGCCCGGCATCTTCCATGCGATCATCCGGCGGCCCTGGGGCAAGTACGTCGGCCTGCTCGGCTTCATCATCCCCGTAGGCGTCTACTTCTACTACGTCGTCATCGAGTCCTGGTGCCTGGGATACGCCTGGTCCAGCTTCGGCGGGGCGCTCGACCTCGGCAAGGAGCCGGCGGCGTATTCCGCCCACTTCGCGGCGTTCACCGGCCTCAAGGCGGACGGCGCCGTGCTCGGCCTGGGCGCGCCCTTCCTCTTCTTCGTCGGCGTCTTCGTCCTGAACTTCGTCATCATCTACCGCGGCCTCTCCAAGGGCATCGAGTTCATCTGCAACTGGGGCATGCCCCTGCTCATCGCGATCGCGTTGATCCTCCTCGCCCGCGTGATGACGTTGGGCACGCCGGACCCCGCCAAGCCCGAGCTCAGCGTCTGGAACGGCCTCGGCTACATGTGGAACCCCCGCGATATCGCGCATGGCTTGGCGAACCCCGCCGTCTGGCTCAAGGCCGCTTCGCAGATCTTCTTCACGCTGTCCGTCGGCTTCGGGGTGATCATCACCTACGCGAGCTACCTGAAGAAGAAGGACGACGTCGTGCTCAGCGGGCTCACCGCGACCGCGGCCAACGAGTTCTGCGAGGTCGGCCTCGGCGGCCTGATCACGGTCCCGGCGGCCTTCGCCTTCCTCGGCGCCTCCGCGGTCGCCGGCGGGACGTTCGCCCTCGGCTTCAACGTGCTGCCGCAGGTCTTCGCGGGCATGCCCTACGGCCACCTCTTCGGCGGGCTCTTCTTCGTGCTGCTCTTCATCGCCGCGATCACCTCCTCCCTCTCGATGCTCCAACCCGGCATCGCGTTCCTCGAGGAAGGGCTCGGCCTCGACCGCCGCGGCTCGGTGGCCTTGCTCGGCCTCATCACCGCGGTGGGCTGCACCCTGGTCGTCTGGTTCAGCGAGGGACTCAAGGCCCTCTCGACCGTCGACTTCTGGATCGGCGACATCGGCATTTTCCTGCAAGGCACCCTGCTCATCTACATCTTCAACCTGTCCTTCGGGACGGAGCGCGGCTGGCAGGAGGCGCACCATGGGGCCGACCTCCGGATCCCCCGCCTCTTCAAGCCCGTCATCCGCTGGGTCTCGCCGGCGTTCCTGACGACCATCTTCGCCCTCTTCGTGCTGAAGAACGTGGCGGGCTGGAACCTCTCCTTCGCGGAGGCCCGGTTCACGCCGACGGAACCGATCCTCGACCTCATCGGCGGGCCCGGCCACCCCGCGAGCGGGGTCGCCCGCCTGACCGCGCTCTTCCTGCTCGTCTTCGCCGGCTTCTCCGCGCTGCTCATCCGCCGCGCGGGCCAACGCTGGGAAGCCCGCTGAACCACCCCTCGCCATGACCACCGCCGGACTCCTGTTCATGCTCATCTCCGTAGGCGCCGTGACGACCTTGTTCGTCTGGTGCCTGTGGAAGGTCCTCGCCGGCACCAAGCCGCCCGAGCACCTCGCCCACGTCGAACCGATCGAAACGGCCGATCTGGAAAAGCGCTGAGCCCCGCCTACTTGGCCGGCGGCGTCGCCAGCTCCTGGCGCGTCGCGATGGGCACATAACCGACCTCGAGGCCCTTCGGCGGCGTCACCACCTGGGCCGGATCGAGGTCCGCCAGCTTACCGACGGTCGGAGGCGCGAGGTAGTCGCGATCCTTCGTCCAGGCGCGGTGAAGCTTCTCCACCTTGGCCTGCATCGCCTCGCGCTCGGCCTTCGTCAGGTCGGCGTTCAGCAGCGCCGGCTGATCGGCGAAGCGATACCAATAATAGGTGACGACGCTGCCGTCGCCCAGGAAGGCCTTGAACGGGCCGGCCTTGGGCCCGGGCGTCTTCCAGGTCGTCTGGGCCCCCTCCGGGGTGTCGTAAGGCTTCTCGGGACGCTCCTTCGGGCGCGGGAAGGTCTTGGCCTGCAGCTGCGTCTCCGCCGGGACGTCCGCGGGCTTGACGGGGAGCCATTGGGTCCGCTTGGGATCCTCGTTCAGGCGGAAATACTCGGGCAGATTCACCTGCGCCCCCTGCTTCGTCGTCGAACGCGTCACGAACGCGTCGTTCCACTTGTAGCCGTAGGTCGTCGGCTCGGGCGAGAACGGCGTCCCGAAGGACTTCCAGTCGAGCGGCGTCTTCTTCTCCTTCGGGGTCCCCTCGGGGTAGATACGCCAGGTGGAGCCGCCCCCGTTCTTGAAGGACTGGACGAAGGCCCCCGCCGGGTTGATCGCGCCGCTGACCGGCGCGCCGCCGTCGAACCAAGCCTTCACGCCGTCGTAGAGGGCCGAGCGGTCATAGGAGGTCAGGCGGTGCATCGTCACCGTGTAGCCCTCCGGACCGACCGGGAAGACGGTCGGCGCCACGCGGGCGAAGGTCCGGCCCTGCGCGTCCGTGGCCACCGCGGCCGGGACATACTGCGTCTCCATCTGGAACGCCTTGTTGGGCTCGGACGGGCGCGTGTCGAGGAGCAGGCCCGCATAGGCGGGATTCACCTCCGCCGAATGGGCCCAGAAATACGGCGTGAAGAAGCAGACCGGCCCCTTGAAATTACCCGTGTTCAGGAAAAGCGTCCAGCAGTTGTCGCCCATCGGCACCTTCGCCGCGGTCGTCGTCTTCGCCTGCGCGAGCGGCAGCGGCAGGTAGCCGTAACCGAAGAGGCCGCCGTGCGTGCCCTGCTTCACGTTGAGGCCATCGATCGGGAAAAGCAGCCAAGGACTCAACTGCGCCACGCCGTAGAGCCCCTGCGGCTTCTCCCAGCTGCCGCGGCCGTGCGCGGGCCCGTTGGCGATGTCCTTGAAGTTCGCGCCCACTCCGCCCATGATGAACTTCGGCGTCTCGGTCGGGAAGCGCGTGTCGCGCCACCAACCCAGGCCGCCCTCGATGTCGGAATAAAGATCCTTCGGCTTCTCGCCGTCGTGCTGCGCGAACATCCACGTCCCGAAGAGCCCCGTCTGGAAACGATGGCCCGGATACTGCGTCAGGAGCGGCCACGCCGCGGCGTAGACGGAGAAGCCGGCGTTGTACTTCGCCGGGACGCGCTCGACCGGGACGAGCATGTAGCCGGCCATCTCGGCCTTGCCGGGCTCGGCGGCCGGGGCGGCCGCCGCGGCGAGCAGGAGGGACAGGAACAGGCGAGGGGCGCGCATCCCCGGAGGTCTATCAGAGAGCCTCGAACCTGCTAACCGAAAGTGCCACCCCGGCGATTTGAGCCCAGCCCACCCCTCCGCCCCCTCATTTGTCCTTGTTTCAGGGCCCCCTCGGGGGTTAACCATACCCCTCGACTCCGTCGACCCGCCCCCGCCATGAAACGCTCCCACACCTGCAACGCCCTCCGCCCCGCCGACGCCGGCCAGACCGTGACCCTCGTGGGTTGGGTCGACACCAAGCGCGACCTCGGCGGCGTGACCTTCATCGACCTCCGCGACCGCGAAGGCGTGACCCAGGTGGTCTTCAAGCAGGGGCCCAACCAGGAGGTCGCCCAGCGCCTCAAGACCGAATCCGTCATCGAGGTGACCGGCCTGGTCACCGCGCGCTCCGCCGAGACCGTCAACCCGAAGCTCGGGACCGGCGCGATCGAGGTCGTGGCCGCCACCATCGAGGTGCACAACGTCTGCGCCGACCTGCCCTTCCCGATGGACGACGACAAGGCCGACAAGGTGAACGAGGACCTGCGCCTCGAGTACCGCTTCCTCGACCTGCGTCGCCCCCGCAACATCGGCCTGCTCAAGCTGCGCGCCCAGGCCGCCCGCGCCATCCGCGCCGAGCTCGACAGCCAGGACTTCCTCGAGATCGAGACCCCGACCCTCTTCAAGAGCACGCCCGAAGGCGCCCGCGAGTTCCTGGTGCCGAGCCGTACCAATCCCGGCGAGTTCTACGCCCTCACGCAGTCGCCGCAGCAGTACAAGCAGATGCTCATGGTGGCCGGCGTCGAACGCTACTACCAGATGGCCCGTTGCTACCGCGACGAGGACCTGCGCGCGGACCGCCAGCCGGAGTTCACGCAGGTCGACCTCGAGATGTCCTTCATCGACCGCGAGGACATGTACAAGCTGATCGAGGGCATCCTCAAGCGCACCTGGAAGGAGACCCTCGGCGTCGACATCCCCACGCCCTTCCCGCGCATGTCCTACCAGGAGGCGATGGACCGCTTCGGCATCGACAAGCCCGACACGCGCTTCGCGATGG
>Ga0222712_10000434_pt1 | contig 55460 bp, 53 predicted proteins | sample C33_657DmetaG_FD_165043 | JGI IMG/M metagenome (GOLD analysis project Ga0222712, IMG submission 165043) | Estuarine water microbial communities from San Francisco Bay, California, United States - C33_657D | ecosystem: Environmental > Aquatic > Marine > Unclassified | place: USA: California... | reverse complement strand
CACCAACGCCGACATCGTCCATTTGCGAACGGCGGCGAAGAACGGCGACAAACATGACAACCGTTACAAGAGCGGAACCGATAAGGAAGCCGAAGTCCACACGAGCCTCAAGTCCGCCAATCAGTGCCATGCATCCGATTGCGGTGAGCAGACCGAGACACCATGCAATTGCAGTCATTCGATGACCGCCAAGAGCCATGAGTGCCTGCGCGAGAGTAAGCGCAATGATGAACACGCCGCTGCCGGCTGCGAGTAACGCGAGTCCGTTTGCGCTCATGGTGAAATCTTTGAAGAGAATTTTGCCGACGGTTGGGCCAAGTACAAACGCACCAACGGTACCGAGAATCGCGATGCCCACAACGAGGGCGAGCAACTTTTCAAGTCCACTTTTAAACTCGTCCTTCTGCCCGCTGCCCGCCAAGCCGGCGAGTTTGGGCAGGAGCACTCCTTGAATCGCACCGAAGGCCAAAATGGGAAGTCGAGCGATAAAGAATGCTGAGGCAAACCCAGCGACAATCAATTCGTCTTCGGGACCTCCGAGAAGGTTCACGCCGAGCAGAGGCGAGTACGCGAGGGCCTGCATGAAAACCGAGCCGGCGAGCAACCAGCCCAGATTCTTCGAAAGTTCGACGAATGGTGCGTCGGTTCCCGGTTGAAGAATCTGACGTTGTCCACGAAGGGCAAACGGCAGAGCGACCAAAGGTGCCAAACCAATACACAGCGCAAAGATTCCCGCAGAGGTCACACCAGCCAGGACGAGTCCGATCGCCATGACCAACCGCACGACTGCGTCAATAGCGATGATCTCAGCGTAGGGACGGAATCGACCTTCACCGGCAAGGACTCCTCTTGAAAGGTGCAAGAGGAAGAACGACACCAAACTCACAGCAAGAGCAACGGTGAAGAACTCGTCTCCGTCATAGATCTCTTTCGAAAGCAGCGGCGAAAGCGCAATCGTCGCAATGATCAAAAGGACCGTCAGCCCCGCTCCCAGTTTGAACGCCTTCGCCACAAGTGGACGGCTTCCGTCGCCTTGCGCTCGTCGGTGGGCGACGGCTCTCCCGACTTCCTGCTCCATAGGAAGGAAAAAACCCGGGCCGACCACGAAAATGACAGCCCAAAACGCAGAGAACGCCGCTTTCGCTCCACTGTCGAGTGTGTTCAGCGTGATGACAACAAAGATGTACGACGCAATTGAGGCGATCGCGATGCCGAGGCCAATTGAGGCTGCTCCACCGGGCACGGCACTTTTAACTTTTGCCGCTCCTGCGGTGATCTTCTTCTTCATCCGAACCATGTTCGCATGCCCAAGCCCCTGACAGAGCGACAGTGGTAATGAAAAATAGGTTTCCGACTATTCCTAATTGCGAAGCAATTTGCGAGCAACCCTCCGCCGAACACCGCTTCGCACCGCCAAGTCTGCGGCGATGACCACGATGCGACGGAAACGCAGCTATCGAGAAGCGAAATGCGGTGCGTGCGGGGTGCAGTACTGGTCGTACTCAGCAATCACGATTTCTTGTGGCTCGATAGAGCACGCCGGGCACTTCGGATCACGACGGATCTTGTAGGTCATGAACGACTGCTCGAGGCTGTCATAGGCCATCAAACGGCCAGACAGGGAATCACCAAGACCAAGCAGGAGCTTGATCGCCTCGATCGCCTGAATTGAGCCAACGATGCCCGGCAGAACACCCAGCACACCAGCTTCGGCACACGAGGGAGCAAGTTCCGGCGGTGGCGGCTCAGGCAAGAAGCAGCGGTAGCAAGGGCCATCGTGAGGAAGGAACACCGTGACTTGACCTTCGAAACGGAAAATCGAACCGTGCACAACCGGTGTTCCCGTCTTCAGCGACGCGTCATTAAGGAGGTAACGGCTCGGGAAGTTGTCTGCGCCATCGACCACGAGGTCATACTGCGAAAGCAGTTCAACAACGTTCGATGCGTCGAGACGCATGTCGTGAGTGATGACGTTGACTTCAGGGTTCAGCAACTGCAGCGTCTTGGCCGCCGACTCGACCTTGCGCATTCCAACACGCTCAATGTTGTGAATGATCTGGCGCTGAAGGTTGGATTCATCGACGACATCCATGTCGATAATTCCAATTGTTCCAACGCCGGCAGCGGCGAGATAGAGCGCCGAAGGTGAACCAAGGCCTCCAGCACCAAGAAGAAGCACCTTTGCATCAAGAAGCTTCAGCTGCCCTTCTTCACCCACCTCGGGAAGGAGAAGATGGCGCTGATAACGATTGCGCTGTTCTGCTGAAAGTGTGCGCGGCGCCGACCAATCGCGACCCTGATCTTTCCAGGCATTGAAGCCGCCATTCATTGAAAGGACATCGGTGTATCCAAGCTCGCCAAGAGTCTTGGCGGCAAAGGCGGAACGAACGCCGCCGGCGCAGAACACGACGACCTTCGAGTTCCGATCGGGAATGCGACTTTCCACCTGTGCCTCGAGGTGGCCACGAGGGATGTACACCGCGTTGGGGATGGCGCCCTGTTCGAACTCATCGGGCTCGCGAACATCAAGAAACACGGTGGTGGGTTGGGCGCGTAGTGCCTCAGCCTCGGCTGGTTCGATCTCGGTTATCTGGCTTTTGGTCTGCGAGAGAAGGTCTCGGAAAGTCGCCATGGTCTGCCTCTACTACTCGGGGGAGCATGCACATTGGGTGCTTGGGAGTAAAACCCTACCGATTAGGTCGGCTTTCTGCCACCCTCGCAGGGAGATCAAAGAATGGCGGGAAGAATCTCCGAAGCCGACCCTTGCACCACCACTGTCGCCTGAGGGTCAAACGGCGTTGATTGTGCGTTCACGATTACAACGGAGCGGCCAGCCTCGAGAGCGATCTGTACCATCGCGGCAATTGGGTACACCGTCAGACTCGTGCCAACAGCGAGCAGCACATCGGCTTCGGTTGCTGCGAGTTCCGCCCTCATGAGATCAGCGGTCACTAGCGATTGGCCAAACATAATCGTGGCGGACTTCATAATTCCGCCACAGATGGGACATGCCGGGTCAGGGTCCCCCGCTCGAACACGGTCAAGGGCTTCGTCCATCGGGCCGCGCGCTCCACAATCGACACATTCCCACCGGTGCACCGTGCCATGAATTTCCACCACTTTGTCGGGTGAACTTCCGGCGATGACATGCAGCCCATCAATGTTCTGGGTAACCAGGGTGTGAAGCCGCCCCGACTGCTCCAGACCAACAAGCGCTCGATGGCCGTCGTTGGGCGACGCAGTGAACATGTCCGAATCGAGCCGAATCTGCCACGCGTCGCGCCGCACTTGAGGATCGGCCAAGTAGTGCTGAATCGTTGATCGCTTCTCGGCGTCAGGATTTCTTGTCCAAACACCATTCGGACCGCGGAAATCGGGGATTCCTGAGTCAGTGCTAATTCCAGCGCCAGTGAGAACAGCAACGGTGGCCGATTCACTGATGACGCGACGAGCGGCCTCAAGAGCGTGCGCATCGATCTTTTCTGCGGAGACTGCCATCTGCCAATTCTGGCCCACCAACCGCTCGCAACAGAGAGCCAAGGCAGGAAAACGGACTGGAGTAGCCTGCGGACCAATGCAGGACAGGGCCGACAATCGCAACTCTGTGCTCGTCATCATTCCCGCGTTCAATGAACACGAGACCCTTCCGTCGACCCTTGCCGAATTGAAGCACACGGTTCCGGACTACGACGTCGTCGTGATCGATGACGGCTCAACGGATAACACCGCCGACCTTGCGGAGGCTCATGGCGCGATCTGCGTTCGCCTTCCGTTCAATCTCGGAATCGGCGGCGCCCTTCGAACCGGTTTCCGATTTGCTGTTGAACGCGGCTACGGCCGCGCCATTCAGTTCGATGCGGATGGCCAACACGATGCATCGCAGATCGCAGCGATCCTCGCTCCGCTTGATGAGGGAGCCGACATGGTCATCGGATCGCGCTTTGCCGGAGTCGGCGACTATCACGTCGGCCGAAGCCGCGGGTTCGCTATGGGAATTTTGCGTTGGTCAATCCAACATCTCGCCGGTCAAAAGTTCACCGACACTTCCTCAGGTTTCCGATCTTTCGACAGCGAAATGCTTGCGATGTTCGCAACGGATTATCCGATCGAATACATGGACTCAGCCGAGGCACTCGTTCTTGCGTGTCGAGCCGGATTTGATGTTCGTGAGGTTCCTGTCTCCATGCGCGAGCGCGCTGGCGGCCAGGCATCGAACAGAAGTTTCCGCCTCGTGTATCACTACCTGCGCGTTCTGGTGTCTCTCGCAAATACCCCGCGCCGTGGTCCCAATCCGAAGGCGGCAACGCCATGAGCCTTCGCGCTCACATCACACTCGCCTTTCTTGTCGCGCTTGCCATTATCGGCATTGTCGTACTCGTTCGTCGACGTCACTTGAAAGCGAAATATTCACTCCTGTGGCTCAGCTTGGGTGCCGTAATGGTTGTGATCGCCGCCGTTCCGGGTCTTCTCGACTGGACCGCAGAGCGCCTTGGTATTTGGTACCAACCAACGCTGCTCATCCTTCTCGGCCTCGCTCTCTTGCTCTTGATCGTGGTGCATTTCTCCTATGAGCTCACGCGTTCTGAAAACCGAACGCGAGAACTCGCCGAACAACTCGCACTTTTGAGGTTGCGCGTGACGGAACTACAGCAAAAGTTCGATAGTTCTGCTGACGACAACGACCGCGGAAGCGATTCGTCCGCTTCCTGAGCCGTTCGACACCTCAAGGTGTGAAAACAGTCCATCTGGCCCGTTGACCTTGGCGCGCTCTGAGACGACAGTCACCGAAACATCACGAAACGACGTGATGCTCAGCGAGGTTCTCAGGAGGAGAAGTGACAATCATCAGCGATTCAGTTCCGCCGGCAATGACGTTCGCGGTCGACACATGGTCTGATCCTGTTATCGATCAACTGGGCCATGACCCCAGATCGGCCTATGTCGAAAAGTTTTGGTTGCCGATCCTTGGACCCTCATCGGTGTGGCTGCTTCGCCGCATTGCTGACGGACTTGACCGTCACCCTCAAGGATTCGACCTCGACCTTGTCGACACCGCCCAGTCCCTTGGGGTCGGTATGCGCGGCGGACGCAACGCTCCACTCCTGCGCACGTTCGAACGCTGCTGCCGTTTCGGAGCCGCACGCATGCACGGAACTTCATCCATTTCCGTTCGCCGACGCCTTGCTCCCCTTACACGCGCGCAAACTGAACGACTTCCCCGTTCGCTCCGAGCGGAACATGAACAGTGGCTCAGTCGCCCGCAGGGAACTCCCGCATTTGAACAAATGCAAGCCCGAGCGCGTTCTCTCGCACTCTCAATGCTCCAGCTCGGCGAAGACACTCAAAGTACTGAACGGCAACTCCACCGCTGGCGATTTCATCCAGCGCTCGCTCACGACGCGCTTCGGTGGGCACTCGCCCATCATTCACACATCGGACCTGGGTACGATGCAGTGCGAGCGGAAGAAATTAACGGCGACGCGGCGTAAAGGTTCGGGCCAACTCAAGCAAGGTTCGGACTCCATAGCCCGTGCCGCCCTTGGTGGTTTCCGCATCATCTGCATCGGACCACGCCGTACCAGCGTTATCGATATGGGCCCACGGGATGTCGTTGCCGACAAACTCTTGCAAAAAGAGCCCTGCGGTGATGGTTCCGCCACCGCGCGACTTCGAAATGTTTCGAAGGTCGGCGACATCGGAATCGAGGAAGGGTCGATAATCAGAGGGCAACGGAAGCGCCCACATACGTTCGCCAGCTGACGCAGCAGCTTCCTCAACATCGTCAAGCCACGCGTCGTTATTGGACATGACTGCAGCGATCCGACCACCAAGCGCAATTTCAACCGCACCGGTAAGTGTCGCAAGATCCACGATTGCGTCAGGTGCATCTTCGGTTGCCAGCGAGAGCGCATCGGCGAGGATGAGGCGTCCTTCAGCGTCAGTGTTGAGAACCTCAACAGTTGTGCCGTTACGGATCGTGAGGACGTCACCTGGACGTGTGGCGTCACCATCGCTCATGTTGTCGGTCATCGGGATGTAACCCACGACCTTGCACGTCGGAGCAACCGAACGAAGAGCAGCAAAACAGCCGAGGACCGCCGCTGCTCCACCCATATCCATCTTCATGGTCATCATGCCTTCGCCGGTCTTAATGGAAAGACCACCCGAATCAAACGTGATGCCCTTGCCCACGAGTGCAAGCGTCCCCTTCGGCGAACGCGGCGCATAGGTGATCTTCACAAACCGAGGCTCGTGTGTGGACCCACGATTCACCCCGAGAAGACCACCCAATTTCTGACGACGAATCTGCGCAAGATTCAAGACTTCGATCGTGAGTCGTTCTCTGCGAGCAAGCTTGACCGCCTCTTGAGCGAGAGCCGCTGGAGTCAGATCTCCACCGGGACGATTCACCAAGTCACGGGCAAAGTTTTGAGCTTCACCGATTTTCACTCCGGTCGAAAACGCTTCCGTCGAGGACTTTCCGCTCACCCCAGCAACCGTGATGGCAACGAGGGCAACCGGCTTCGGGTCGGAGCGGTACTCAGTGAAACGATAGGAACCGAGAACGAGACCTTCGGCAAGTGAGCGAACCGCGCTCGCCCGTTCTGCTGCAGTCCGACCTTCGATGAGATCGAGTACATCGACACCGGCGCGCTTTGAGCGCGAACTTGCGCGAACAGCCTGTGCGCCGAGTCGGCGAAGTCGATTGTCGTCAATCGACTTCGAAGCACCAACACCGATCGCAATGACGGATCGACCCGATGGGTCAGAAACGTATGCCACCTGATCTGCAGCACCAGTGAATCCTTGAGTGCGAAGGGCAGCGACTGGAAGCCCACGGGCCTTCAGCACACGATCAGAACTCTTGTCCGAAGCAACCGCGACGACGACTACGTCAAGCGCTGCCGGAAGGGCACGAGCAGGAGAAATCTTCAGCGACATGACGACCTCAAAGTTCGATGCGATAAACGATTGGATTACGGCTGCACCGAACGAGTCGGCAACGAGGTTCCTTCTTGCCAACGCGCCAAGGTCCAGAGCAAATCGGAAAGTCGGTTGAGATAGGGAACGACAGCACTTCCCGGACCGGCTGCAGCGAGGCTGTCCCGTTCTGCGCGCCGAGCGACGGTTCGAGCGACATCAAGTAGGGCCCCGATGCGGTTCTGTCCCGGAACGACAAACTCGGTCGGCGGATCGAACTTGGCGCTGGTTGCATCGATCAGTTCTTCGAGGTGAGTGATCATGTCATCGGTGACCAAAGTCGCGCCGGCAGTGAGCTTTTCGCGACTTCCCGGGTCGGCAGCCAGCTCACCCATCAGAACCCAAAGGTCACGTTCTAGGTGCACGAGGATGTCACCAAGTTCCGCGTCGGCCTCGGCCCGTGCGAGGCCGAGAAATGACTGGAGCTCATCGACCGTGCCGTACGCGGTGGGCGCCGCGGAATCTTTTGCAACCCGACCTCCGTAGAGAAGTCCGGTTGTGCCGTCGTCGCCTTTGCGCGTGTAAATCTTCACGTGAATCAGCCTAGAGGCCGCACACTCGAGAACCCGCTTCCAGCGTCGGATTCGAACGCCTCTCTGCTACCGTGTGAGGGCCGAAGCTGACCTGATGGGTAGGGCGTGATGCCCCGGCTTGCGGCGAGATCACATCCGATCCTCGTTCCGCGCCCGGACCATCGCCAGGAGATCCACGGTGAGTACTTTTCTCGAAGCAATCCATGAACGTGTCGTTATTTTCGACGGCGGTATGGGCACCTGCATCCAAACCAGCGGCGTCACCGCCGACGACTTCGGCGGCCCCGACCTCGAAGGCTGCAACGAACTCTTGGTCGTCACCCGCCCTGACGTGATTGCTGACGTGCATGCCCGGTACCTCGAGGTTGGCTGTGACGTCATCGAAACTGACACCTTCGGCGCATTCGCCATCCCCCTTGGCGAATACGACATCGCCGACCGAGTTCACGAACTCAATGTGGCGGCCGCTCGACTCGCTCGAGGTGTCGCCAACGACTTTTCTACCCCCGACCGACCTCGATGGGTTGCCGGTTCGATCGGTCCAGGCACGCGCTTTCCATCACTCGGGCAAATTCGTTACGCCGAACTTCGTGACCATTACGAAGCACAGAGTCGCGCCCTGATCGAAGGCGGCGTTGATCTGCTCATCATCGAAACGATGTTCGACCTCCTCACGGTGAAGGCGGCCATGAATGGTGCCCGACGCGCCATGCGAGCCGAAGGAAAAGAACTTCCGCTTCAGGTGCAGGTCACGATGGAACTCACTGGCCGAATGCTGCCCGGTACTGAAATCGCTGCAGCACTTGCGGCCATTGATCCGCTTCATCCCGATGTCATTGGCATCAATTGCGCAACCGGACCGGTCGAAATGGGTGAACACCTTCGCCACCTGGCCGCCCATGCACGCATGCCCATTTCGTGTATCCCCAATGCTGGTCTGCCAAGCGTTGTCGACGGCCATATGCATTACGACCTTTCTCCGGAAGGTCTGGCCGAGCACCACGAGCGATTCGTCACCGAACTTGGTGTGAACATCATTGGCGGCTGCTGCGGAACAACGCCGGAGCACCTTGCTGCAGTCGTCGAACGATGCAAGGACCTCACACCTGCACCTCGAGAACCAATGCACGAGGCTGGGGCTACCTCGATCTATTCACTCGTTCCGTTCGAACAAGACACTTCGTTCATGATTATCGGCGAGCGAACCAACGCGAATGGTTCGAAGAAGTTCCGCGAAGCGCTTCTCGAGGCCGACCTCGACACCTGTGTGCAGATGGCGAAGGATCAGGTTCGCGAAGGCGCTCATGTCCTTGACCTTTGCGTCGACTATGTCGGACGTGACGGCACAAACGACATGGATGAGCTCGCCAAATTGCTTGCAACGCAATCAAGCGTTCCGCTTGTACTCGACTCCACCGAACCCGAGGTGATGGAAGCCGGTCTTTCGTGGCTCGGTGGTCGCGCCATCCTCAACTCCGCCAATCTCGAAGATGGCGAGGCCGAAGGAAGCCGACTCGATCGCGTCATGAAGTTGGCTGCCGAGTATGGCGCCGCCGTTATCTGCCTTCTCATCGATGAAGAAGGCCAGGCCCGGGATATCGAATGGAAGTTGCGTATTGCGCACCGAATCCACGATCTGGCCGTCAATCGCTATGGGCTCGAACCGGGCGATCTGGTTTTCGATGCACTGACGTTCCCACTTTCAACAGGCGATGACGATCTGCGCGGCGACGCCATTGCAACCATCGAAGCAATTCGTCGGATCAAGTCAGAACTTCCTGGCGTCTACACAACACTCGGCGTCTCGAACGTTTCATTTGGACTGAAGCCTGCAGCCCGTCATGTTCTCAATTCAGTGTTTCTCGCTGAATGCGTGAACGCCGGTCTGGACTCAGCGATTGTGCATGCCGCACGCATAATGCCGCTCAACAAGATTCCCGATGAGCAGCGCGAAGTGAGCCTCGACCTCATTTACGACCGCCGTCGAGATGGTTATGACCCGCTCACCAAACTTCTTGACATCTTCGCTGACGTGCAGACCACCGAGGTTGTGCGCGAAGACCGCAGCGACTGGACCATCGAGAGAATCCTGAGTCAACGAATCATCGATGGCGAGCGCGAAGGGCTTGAAGATGATCTTGATCGAGCACGCGCCGACGGACTTGAACCACTTTTCATCATTAACGACGTCCTCCTTGCTGGAATGAAAGTTGTGGGTGATCTTTTCGCCTCTGGTGAGATGCAGCTCCCCTTCGTTCTGCAAAGCGCAGAAACGATGAAGACCGCCGTTGCTCATCTTGAACAGTTCATGGAGAAGGCCGACGATGGAGGCAAGGGACGAATTGTTCTCGCCACCGTCAAGGGGGATGTTCATGACATCGGTAAGAACCTTGTCGACATCATCCTCACCAACAATGGCTACGAGGTCATCAACCTCGGAATCAAGATTTCGATTGCCGAGATGATTGAGAAGGCCGTTGAAGTCAAAGCTGACGCCATCGGGATGAGCGGCCTCCTCGTGAAGTCCACACTCATCATGCGAGAGAACCTCGAGGAACTGAACACTCGCAACCTTTCCGATATCCCGGTTCTTCTCGGCGGTGCAGCACTCACACGCAGCTATGTCGAACGCGATCTGCGCGAGGTGTACGAAGGCCGCTTGTTCTATGGCAAGGACGCATTTGAAGGTCTTCGTGTCATGGATCGCCTTGGGGATATCAAGCGCGGCAACGAGGCCGACGATGCCGATTGGGGTCGCGTCCCCAGCGAAAGCACCGTCCCAGCCCGTTCAGGAACGAAAGCTGTTACGCCAGCCGAAGATCTCCCTTCCCGCTCCCCCGATGTCGCGACCGATAACGAGGTCTTCACTCCCCCGTTCCTTGGCACCAAGGTCGTCAAGGGGATCCCGATCGACGACATCGCCGCGTACATCAACGAAACCGCGCTGTTCCGTAATCAGTGGCAGTTCCGTCCTGAAACGATCGACGGTGTCACCGAAACGGACGAAGAGTTCAAGAACCGAATTCGCTCAATGCTTCGTGCGCAACTCGCTGAAGCCAAAGCCGCAGACATGCTGATTCCTCAGGTTGTCTACGGCTACTTCGCAGTCAATAGCGATGGTGATGATCTCGTGGTTTGGACCGACGCAACTCGTTCAGAAGAACTCACCCGATTCAATTACCCGCGTCAGCAATCTGCGCCGTTCATGTGCATCGCCGACTTCTTCCGTCCTATCGACTCGGGCGAGGTGGACTACGCGGCATTCCACATCGTCACGATGGGACAACGTGTAAGCGATATCGCAGCAAAGCTCTTCGAAGAGAACCGCTATCAGGAGTACCTGATGGTGCATGGTCTCGGCGTCGAAATGGCCGAAGCTCTTGCCGAGTACTGGCATCGACGCATGCGTGAAGACTGGGGCTTCTCAGAGGATGACGGTCCATCACTCGCCGGACTCTTCCGCCAGCAGTACCGCGGCGGTCGCTATTCGTGGGGTTACCCCGCGTGTCCTGACCTTGAGGACAACGAACGAGTTGCACAGATCCTCGACGCAGGACGCATTGGCATTGAAGTCAACGAAGACACTGGGTTCCAGTATCAGCCGGAACAAACGACCTCAGCGCTGATCTGTCATCACCCGCAGGCCAAGTACTTCGTCGCCCGCTGAGCATTACGTACCTGACGAAAGCAACGCTCGCGCAACGAGGTCGATACCAAACGCAGTGAGAATCGCGAGATACAGCAACCCGGTGGCCGCCATTACCGCCGAGTACGAGCGCTCTTTCAACGCAAGGCGCGTGGTGATGATTAGACCGATCGTGGTGACCACACACATCACCCAGAACCAAGTGAGCAGACCGTTGTAACCATCGTCAATGGTTCCGTTGATTGCCGAAATCATTCCGGTGGGAACCAGCAGCAAAATCACTTCAGGCACCCACAGCCAGCCTGTCCAGTAGACAAGTTCCAACAACGCGCCACGGGCCAGACCGGGCTGCACGAGATACCAGTGGCCAAGCAACATCGCGTCGGTCACCGCGCCTAAGAAAAGCGCTCCGACGACGAATCGAGAAACCGCAAGCCACGCCGGACCACCGGCCTCTAAACCGGCGGCGATAACCCCGATGAATCCGAAAATCGGCGCAATGAGATCGAGCCGGGGATCGAACTCGCGAACAGATACGTCCTTTGCGGCGGCTTCACGTTCGATGCCAGTCATTGCCGCCACACGTTCGGTACGCGCCTCGGCAAGTGCAACTTGCCCCGCTACGCCGGCCTTGCGTCGAATAATCGATGACGCGAGCGCGTAGCCCGAAGTAAGTACGACACAAATTGAGGCAATGTCGCGAACCGCCATGGGCTCAATGACAAAGATGCCGATATACGCCGCTCCCCCAGCCATGAGGAGGTAGGTGCCTCGCATGAGCCAGCCGTAGCCAAGCGAGACTTCACGGCGCCGAGTTGTCACCCAAAGGAAGAGAAGGCCACCTGCTGCCCACTGGAGCAAGAGCGAAGCGGCGTCGAAATCAATCATCGGACCGTCACTTTGTCATGCTTCGACCGAGAGCAATGACCGATTCGCATTGGTGATCGATTCAGAACCTGTCTCGGTGACGACGAGGATGTCCTCGAGCCTGAAACCGAACTCGTCGGGCAGGTAGATGCCGGGTTCAACTGAATAGGCGTTGCCCACCTGCAAGGGAAGACTGTTCCCCAACACGATGTAGGGGTCCTCATGTTCCTCGACACCAATGCCGTGCCCGGTGCGATGCATGAACCATTGACCGAAACCCGCTGCATCGATAATCGTTCGAGTTGCCGAATCAACATCCTCAGCGGGAACCCCTGGCTCACCAGCAGCACGTCCTGCAGCCTCTGCGAACTGAAGAACCTCGTACACCTCGGTCATCCGAGAAGACGGCGAACCCGTGACAACGCAGCGAGTGATATCTGAGCAATAGCCGACACCGTCGTCATCGGCCATCGTTCCCCCAAAGTCGCAGAGAACAACCTCATTCGGCTGGATGACTCGAGATCCGGGTTCATGATGAGGACTCGCAGCATTCTCGCCGGCTGCGACGATCGCAAAGTTCACTCGATGGTGACCTTCAGCAAGGATCCGTCGGCCAATGTCCGCAGAGACCTCAGCTTCGGTCCGACCGATGAGGGGAATATCTCCAGCCTGCAATTGAGCTGCGATGCGATCCACCGCGTCGGCTGCTCGCCGAAGGGCCTGTACTTCTGATTGATCCTTTACTGCTCGCAACGGACCGATGACCGAAGCTGTTGTCTCAAAGACAAGATCAGGTCGTGCGTTCTGAAGTTCGACGAGGAACCGGGCCCACGTGCGTTCGCCAATGGCAGCTTGTGAGGCTGTGCCAATGAGATTGGCGACGATCGCGATCGGATCTTCGGTCTCGCCCCACGATCGAATTGCGAAGATGTCATCGCGGGGACGAACTCGCGGGCGTTCAAGCTCAGGCACGACCAATGTCGCGTGCGCATCGCGCGGCACAACGAGCATCGTGAGTCGTTCGAGCGGCATCGCCTCGTAACCAGTGAGCCACGGAAGGTCGGGCCCAACGGAGAGCAAGCACACGTCGACACCTTGCTCAGCCATCGCCGATCGGACTCTGTCGATGCGTTGACCAAGCACGAAGTGATCGTATCGGCCTGGATCACCGAGATCACCCGGTGGAGAAAAGCAGTGTTCAAGCGTTAGCCAGATGTCCTGCCGGAAAGGCGCCACGCACCCGAAAAGGGATCTTGCGGTCGATCAATCGGTTCAATTTCCCGATAGGTCACGCGATCAGATTTAGGAATGGCAGCACCATCTCGGTAAAAGCCGTAGGACCACCTTGTCGGTTCAAGGCCCTTCTTGAAGTACTCAATACGCTCGAGATACCAGCGCCAGAGATCCGCCACCAACGGGTTCTGCATCATCTTCATTTTCGACACTTCGAATCCGATTCCGAGCGCCTTCGTGAAGTGGTACATCACGAGCGGATCGTCATTCACCCAGTAATCGCCGCGGTCGTCGACCGAAAGATGTCGCTGGTGAAGATTCCAGGACGCGAAGTTGACACCTGCATGCCGAAGGATCGAAAAGTTTGGGAAGAATGACGGAACGAGGTCTCCCCAACGCTGATCGACAAAGAGGCCTCGTCCAATATCGTCGACACATAGTTGTTCGAGGCGGCTCGACCACCACTCGGCGAATTTGCGGCCTTCCTCGCTCGGACTCGCTCCGAACATTCCGAAGTTGTACGTCCCATGCGCCAGCGTGCAGATTTCTTCCTCTACAGCTGGGCCATCAGGGGCCACCGGCTCAAGTTGGTGTGGCGTCAGCAATACAGAGCAACTGTCAAGCGCATCTTGCACTTCGGCCAAAGATCCAAACAGCGCCGTATCGGGGTCGAGGTACAGAACGGAATTCCCACGGTCGAGTAGTCGAACGAGAGCGCGGCCTTTTACCGCCGTACAGGCTTCCACCACGTCGTAACCGAACATCCAGGACTCATGGTCAGAACCGATGAGTTCCTCTGCCGTGACAACATCATCGAACAAGCCATCTTCTAACCACCGGGCATTCGTGGACCCACTTGAGGGGAGAGCGTCAACGAGCACAAGAGTGAGCCGGGCTTCAGGAGCATGCCGTCGAACCGACTCGGCGAGCACTAAAGCCTGCGGAAGATACGCAAGATTCGCGGAAGTGAAGATTTCGAATGTCAAAACGTTGTCTCCGATAGCAGTGACGGGGTCAAACCCGTCAAGCGGAATTCGCCAATATCGTTTCGGCGTTTCCGTCGTATCTCATCTCTCAACGCCAAGTAGTCAAGATTGGCGAAGTCATCCTCGCGTTCAATCAGGAGATTTTCTGCAGATGCTGCGGCAACAACGTTCCCCGATCGTGGGGAGGTAACGATGCAGCATCCGGCGGCCATTGCCTCGAACGTCACAAAGTTGAAGGTTTCTTTCCCGTCGACGAAATTCACTACTGCGTCAATGCGATGTTGAAGAAGTTTTTGTGTCGCAGCGGAACGGCCGCCCGGCTCTGGCTTGAGTTCGAAAAAACTAAGTCCAGGCACAGATTGCTCGCCAGTTCCTAAGTGAAAATATTCGAAGCTGTCCGCGTACTGCCCACTTTGAGAAAGAAGTGAAAGGAATCGATCCCATCCTTTGGTCGGGGACGGTTGTCCCACAAAAGCGAGGCGCACCTTTTCGTTCGCGTTGCAAGGATCTCGCGTAGCCCCGTCTCGCCAAATCGAGCCATGTGGAATCACCAAAGGGCGTCGAGGTAACGGCGTATGGCCACCTACTGATTGTTCGGCCGCGACCTCAGAGGGAGCGACGAAAACCCAATCGACACCGTCAATGAGCGATCGAATTCGATCGATATGTTTCCGACGAACGAGACCGTACGAACACAATTGACATGACTGGCTGTCGGGCGCTGGATCACCGCACCAATTCACGCCGTTCCGCGTGAGTCGATAATTCTGGCAGTGGATTGAAAAATCGTGGATCCACCAGAACGCTGACAAGGGTTGAAGTCGTTCCATCGACTTCATAATTGCTTCAGGCGAGTGGCCGAGAACTGAGTGCATTACGACAACAACGCTCCGCTCAGCAGACCAGCCCGCAAACGCATCAGCAAAATCGACGAGCGGAAATGCGCCATCGAGGAGTTCGCCGCCGACACGACACCGGACAAGGAACTCCTCCGGAGTTGAGGCGCTCAAGGCGATCGATTCACGAGACGGAAAGATCGAGATGTACGAGTCGCCAAGTTCTCGGAATATCACCTCCTCGCGCGCCGAAACGATCTGGATGCCTCCGATATGTTCGGCATAATCGTCGTGCGCGAAGGCGACGATGACTTTCCCGTTTGCGAGTAGTCCACGTTCAAGAAGTTCTGAGATGACCGAAGATCCGGTTCGACGATCGACAACCCCGTCGGCATCCTGATCGCAAACTTGGACAGGTACCGATCTCGCCATAAGGACGCGCTTCGTGTCAGTCCGTAGCGAAAACGCATCCGCAGTTGCCGCGTTCGGAAATCGGCCTTCCCGGTGGCCATCACTCACGAAGTGGGCGAGGGCGGAAATTCCCGCCGCGTCGACGTCGGCATACATGCGAAGGTAAAAATCCGCGTCAAACCAATCCAGGTCCCCCTGCTGGCAAGAAACATCACCGGCAAGATCTAAGTCTTGAGAGTCGAAATCGATACCTAGGTGACGTAGATACAAAGTGAGAGATTCTCGAATGGCTGCAACCGACGGCGAATCCGGAGCGCGGTACCCGGGCCGGGAAAACGCAACGGGATCTACAGGCGGTCTTCCTTCGAGAAAGCCGTGATGCACGAAGTGTGTCAACGGATCGCTTTGGCCTGGTGCAACATCGGGATTGTCGTGCAGGTAGCCAGCAGTGGAGAACGTTGGATGAGGATCCAACCCGATTCGCCAACCAGTTTCGAGATAGTGATCAAGAGCACTCAGGACATCATCGAAATGTTCGCCAGGCACCTGCGATTGGTAGTGCGCAAGGTCGAGTAATCCCACGCGGCGAATGATCTTCTTCGAATGATGCCTACCTTCATACTCGGCAACAGAAATGACAGTCCGTAGCTCGCTTCGCCCCCACTTTTCATAATGGACAAGAGGATTCACTCCCGCTTTCCATACGTCTGGATTCTCGGAAAGGTAGCCATTTGTCGAAAACAACGGATGCGGATCGAGGCCGAACCGCCAACCGACCGACTCGTAATGACTCACGAGGTCCTTCGGCGGTGTTGCCTGCAACCCCTGAACTTGTTGTCCGTAGTAGGAGCTATCGAAGTACTCGGACTTATCCAGCACACGGTCCCCTCAACCCATCAGTGGCCTCTGACCCTACCCTGATCGTCGGCGCACAAATCCGCATTAAGCCCCGCATCAAAGGGAAGTTCTTGCCTCGCTTAACGCAGCGTGACAGGAACAGCACTTACGGCAGCCGCTTGCTTTGCATGAAAACTTGAGCGGGTCAATGGGCTTGATTCGACATGATCAATACCCAAGCTGTGACCCAAGGCCGCATAGGACGCGAACTGCTCCGGAGTCACCCAACGGTCAACGGGCAAATGTGTCGAGGTCGGACGCAGGTACTGGCCGATCGTGACAATAGAGACTCCGATACCGGCAAGATCGGCCAACACTGTCGCGATCTCGTCATCGGTTTCGCCCATACCTACGACGAGCCCTGACTTTGTCAACAGGCCTGCACGTTTTGCTCGAGCCAACACGGCAAGAGAGCGGGCGTAGCCAGCCGATGGACGAACGGCGCGCTGTAATCGCGGAACTGTTTCAACGTTGTGATTCAAAACATCCGGGCGGCTCTCGAAAATGAGGTCAAGCGCGGCGGCCTTTCCGCGACAGTCGGAAATCAATACCTCAACCTGTGTGCCAGGCACCCGATCGCGAATCGCTCGAACGGTGTCAGCCATTGCCCCGGCGCCCTCGTCGGCAAGATCATCCCGGGCCACAGTTGTGACAACAGCAAAGTCCAACGCCATCCGAGCAACGGCTTCGGCAACTCGTGCAGGCTCCTGAGGATCGAGTGGTTCAGGCAGCCGGGTATCGACCAAACAGAACCCGCACTTTCGAGTGCAGCGTTCGCCATTAATCATGAACGTCGCAGTGCCATCAGACCAACACTCAGAAAGATTGGGGCAACCCGCCTCCTCACACACCGTGACGAGTTGAAGGTCGCGCAAGGTCTTCTTCAACTCAAGCGGTTTCCCGCCGATATTCACTTTGGCACGCATCCATTCGGGCTTGCGTTCCATCACATCGATGCCGTCAGCGACTCCGGCTTCGGCCAATCGGCCCTTGAGACGTAACGACGGTCCTGCACGATGATCGGCTCCCGTCTTCACAGGCAGCCCAGCACCAGCACCACGACTGAACGGAGAAAGATCGTCATCGCCGTCAGTCGAGCGACGGACGATATCGGCCCGATCGACAGCGCGATCTGAGGCCCACAATGCAGTTGCTTGTGCGACGACCGCGTCGACCACGTCGGCCATCGAAGCGTCGATGCCCTCTTGTGCAAGCGAGGTCACAGATTTATCGGCGATGCCGCAGGGGACGATATGCGTGAACATCGACATGTCTGGGTCGACATTGATTGCGAAACCGTGCATCGAACGTCCGCGGGTGAGTCGAACCCCGATTGCAGCGATCTTTCTTGGCGTTTCCGATTCAGGGGCAACCCAAACACCTGGGTACTGCTCAAGCCGTCCGACGTCGGCGAGCCCCAGATTCGTCAGCGCACCGATTACGAGTTCCTCGACCGACCGCACATACGCGACAGTGTCGGCCATCCCTCCACCGCGCTTGCCGGGAACCGACATCACGGGATACCCAACGAGTTGGCCGGGCCCGTGATAGGTCACATCTCCGCCACGGTCGGTGCGCAGACATTCCGCGCCGACAGTTTGCGGATCTACCAGCACATTGCGAGGGTCAGCGTTTGCACCAAGTGTGTAGACGTGAGGGTGTTCAAGAAGCAGCAACCAATCATCGGTGCCGTGCTCGAAGAGCGCGTGCTGGAGATCGGAGGCTTCCCCATAGGGAACGACTCCGAGCCAGCGGACGCGCAAAGATGACATACCGACGGTGGGGGTAGCCCCGGCCGTCGCCATGATTAGAGCTCCGCCTCCCAATCGCGGGTCTCGATGATTTCCTTGACGTCACGCAGGAATGCTGCGGCGTAGGCACCGTCGAATGCACGGTGGTCCCAGCTCATTGCGAGCATGCCAACCGAATGAATGGCGATCGATTCGCTTCCGTCGGTTCCATTGACGACAACTGGCTTGCGATGCACGCCATCGGTGGAGATGATCGCGACCTGTGGCTGATTAATGATCGGCAACACAAGGTGACTTCCGAACGAGCCCGAATTGGAAAGCGTGAACGTTCCACCCGAGATGTCGTCTGCTGACAACTGCTTGGAACGAGCACGAGCGGCGAGATCGTTGATGTCGCGAGCGATTGCACGAAGTCGCTTGTCGTCGGCTTCGTGAATGACTGGAGCAAGTAGACCCGTGAAGTCGAGGTCGACCGCAATGGCGAGATTCACATAGTTATGAACGATGAGTTCACCGTCGCCAACCGACGCGTTCATATGCGGGTAATTACGAAGCGCATCAATGACTGCTCGCGAAATAAAAGGCAGATAGTTCAGGCCGAAACCTTCGGCTGCACGGAACTCATCGCGATGAGCGCGGCGGACGCGTTCGACATTTTCGTAATCGACTTCAACGATTGTGTAGGCGTGCGGCGAAACCTGCTTCGACATCACCATGTGCTCGCCGGTACGGCGGCGAATGTTGTTCAGCGATTCAACGGTGTCGCCAGTGCCAGAGCGAGGTGCCGGAGTAGCGCGACGCTGACCGCCGGTTGTGGCCGCAGCGACGGGAACCGACGCCTGTGCAGTGCCGGTTGAGGACGACGCAACGCCTGAGCGGATCGCTCCTTCGACATCGGCACGAGTAATGCGTCCGTCCGGGCCCGTTCCCTTGATGCGAGACGCATCGAGTCCGTAGTCAGTGATGAGGCGACGAACGATGGGCGACAACACCTGTCCGGCGGTGCTGGGCGATGGCGCTGCAGCCGCAGGTGCCGGCGCTGGTGCTGGTGCCGGCGCTGGTGCTGGTGCAGCCGCTACAGGAGCGGGAGCGGGTGCCGGAGCGGGAGCCGCTTCAACGACGGGGGTTGGCGCAGGCTCGGGTTCGGGAGCAGGAGCAGGAGCAGCCGCTGCTGGAGCAGGCGCAGGAGCAGCCGCTCCATCGCCAACGACAGCAATGATGGTGCCAACATCGACCGTATCGCCCTCGGCAACACGAATCTCGGTGAGCACACCACCTACAGGTGACGGAACTTCGGAGTCGACTTTGTCGGTCGAAACCTCAAACAAGACCTCGTCCTCTGCAACGGAATCACCAACAGCCTTGAACCACTTTGTGATGGTTCCTTCAGTGACGGACTCACCAAGTTGCGGAAGTTGAATCTCTGCCATGGAATCCTCCGGGATTCAGCCGTGAAGTGAGCGGCCAGTGAGAGCGAGAACGCTCTCGCCAAACAGTTCGCTCAGCGTGGGGTGCGGTTGGATGAAAGCGGCAACGTCATCGACGTCGGCTTCCCAGTTCACTGCGAGATAGGCCTGACCAAGTTGTTCGGTGACCCACGGGCCAACCATGTGTACTCCGAGCAACCGACCGCCGGTTCCATCGGAACGCTTTTCGGCGATGATTTTCACCATGCCCTCGGGTTCGCCGAGGATGAGCGCACGTCCGTTACCTGAGTAGCGGTGTTTGCTCACGATGACGTCGAAACCAGCTTCTTTGGCCGACTTCTCGGTGTGGCCAACGAAACTGACCTCGGGGTGGCAGTAAATGCACCAGGGAACCTTGGTGTAATCGATCGGCATTGGGTCTTCGCCGAGCATGTCGCGGATCGCGAGCATTCCTTCAGCGAATCCGATGTGCGCAAGCGCCGGTGTTGCGATGAGGTCGCCGACTGCCCACACACCGGGTTCGCCAGTGCGGCAATGTGAATCGACAACGACATGGCCGCGATCGCTCACTGCGACAGCGGTGCCATCAAGTCCAAGATTTTCTGAAAGAGGACGACGACCAACCGAAACGACAACCATGTCGACATCAATAGTTTCGCCTTCACCGAACTTCACCGTGGTGCCGCCGCCGAACTTGATGTCGTGGCCATTCACCGAAACGCCGGTACGAACCGTGATGTTGCGATCCTTGAATGACTTCAATACCACGCGAGTGATGTCTTCGTCGCAACCAGGAAGGATCTGCGGGAGCGCTTCAAGGATCGTGACCTCGGTTCCGAGGTCGGACATCATCGAAGCAAACTCACAGCCAATTGCTCCGCCACCGATAACAACAGCGGTAGCCGGCAATTTCTGAAGCGAAAGGAGTTCGTCAGAGGTCAGAACGGTGACGCCGTCAACATCGAAACCGGGAATCGTGCGAGGCACCGAACCTGAAGCGAGGATCACGTGGGTGCCGTGAAGTTCGACGTCGCCCGAGGACCCGCCGGATACCTTCACCACATGACCAGCATGAAGCGTGCCGATACCGTCATAGACGGTGACTTTGCGCTTCTTCAGAAGGCCAGTGAGGCCACCGATAAGACCGTCAATCACGCCCTGCTTGCGCGCTTGGGTCACCGAAAAGTCGAGTTCTGGCTCCGAGGTGGTCAGACCAAAAGCCGCTGCGCTTTCGATGGCTCGGCGGATCGATGCCGTCTCAAGAAGTTCTTTGGCAGGGATGCAGCCGACATTGAGGCAGGTACCGCCGATGCGGTTCTTCTCGATCAGGGCGATGTTCAGGCCTGCCGACGCTCCATACAGCGCTGCGGCATAACCGCCGGGACCGCCACCAATGATGACGACGTCGAAGTTTTCGGCCATTCGGACCACCTCTATCGCGACTACGGGGAGCCTGAGCCTACCGGTGTCGGGCCCGGCACCTGACCGATGCTCACTGCTGTTGCTGGTGCTGCTGAAGGAGCCGGCCGGGAAGGGCAGGCGATCCCACCTCTGCCATGGCGAGACGTCGGATCTCGACGTCGGGGGTAACCATGGCTCCGGCCGCCCCAGAGAACACACCGCGGAGGGGCTGAACATCGTCGTAGTCGCGGCCATGTCCGATTTTCACGTGACGTTGACCAACTGCCTGTTGGTTGGTCGGGTCGAGTCCAAACCATCCCCAGCCAGGAACCGCAGCTTCAAACCATGCGTGGGTTTGGACCCGAACAGGCTCGTCGTCATCCAGTTCAGCATCGTCGAGGACGGTTTCATCCCTCGTAAAGAGGTATCCAGACACATAACGCGCTGGGATGCCTTGGCTGCGGCAAAACGACACCGCTAAGTGGGCGAAGTCCTGACACACGCCGTATCCATGGGAGAGAACTTCATCAACAGGCTCCCCCACCTGGGTGTAGCCCTTGCGATACTCCACCCTCGTACCGACTAAACGATGGAGCGCAAGGACACGTCCAACGACATCGGGACCGGTCTGAGCGACATGCTCCTCCGCGAGGTCAGCAACAGCCTTTCCCCAATCGCAATGCGGAGTGCGTTCGAGGTACTCCCCGTGGAGATCAAGGAAGTCAGGGGCAAGAAGAGAGTCCGGCCGGCAGGCCCCAGCTGGTTGAGGCCGTGGTTTTGTGTCAACGGTGGCTTCAGCCAACACTTCCAAGCCAACGTGTGGGCTGCGATGGCCGAATGTGTCCACTCGAGTGCCCCAGTAGTCGGTGTACGACGAGACCTTTGTCGAAGGAAGTACCGACACTCGATAGCGAATCAGGTCCTGATACTCGTCTGCTATCGGGCATGCTCGAAGTTCGTTCTGAGATTCAGTCACGACATCGTCATAGATGAATGTCGTCCGGTAGCGAATGTCGAGCCTCATTCCACACCTGCTCCAGGAAAGACCTGCAACATGTGCAGATCAACATCATGAATATTGATGAAGTACTGGACACCGACGGCGCTGCATACGCCACGAATTGAACGCTCGATGCGAGTCAACTCACCTTCGAAATCTCCTGTCAGAAGTTCTCTCGGATCAGCAAATTCCAATTCCGCACGCAGTCGGCCGACCAGACGCAATGGCTGACTTGGCTCATCGCCCGTACCAAGTTCCCGCAAAGACGTCTCGGCCGAGCGAATCGCAAAGAACACACTTCGTGGGAATGAATCAGACAATAAAAGAAACTCGATGACATCAGCCGGATCCATCGAACCGCGTGAGGTTCGCCGATAGGCCTCAAGCGCGGAGGCGGATCGCAATGTTCCTACCCATTCATGGAAACCCGGCGCCTCAAGATGGACTTGACGGACTCGGAGCAAACGACAAGTCCATTCAGCGCGCTCCAAGTTCCACCCGAGGCGCAGGAACCGCCACCCGTCATCGCGGGCGAGGGTTTCACTCGCTACACCTGCGACGGTCTGACATTGCCGACGAATGAATCCGTAGAGCTCATGTGGTTGTTGTTCAATTTCTATTTCAAGATTCCGTGAACGCATCGACAAGCAAAACGAGTTAATTGCTTCCCAACATTCCGTCGAAAGCGACTCACGAACTGTCCGAACGTTTTCACGTGCCGCCTCTACAGCCGAAACAATGGAACCCGGATTTTCTCCATCGCGGACGAGGAACTCGGAAACATTCGCGGCGGTAAGCGATCGACCGGATTTTTCGAATGCGTCTCGCAGGCCAACGGCTTCAAGTGCGCTCGACCAAGCAGCACGCTGCTCGGCAGCGTTCGCTTCAAGTAGGCCGTGGTAGGTCACGTCGAGCAGACGAGCGGTGTCTTCGGCCCTTTCGAGGTAACGCCCTGCCCAAAAGAGGTTCTCTGCATCGCGAGCAAGCATCAGGCCGACACCTCTGCCGAACCCGGACGAGCTTCGCTTGATCCCGTTGCTACTTCAGCTTCGAGGTCCTCGCGAGTTGGAGCGAGGACCCACGTATCTTTCGAACCGCCGCCCTGCGACGAATTCACGACCAGCGAACCCTTCTTCATCGCAACACGAGTGAGGCCCCCTGGAATCACTTCGACAACATCACTCGTGAGAACAAAAGGTCGAAGGTCGACATGACGGCCTTCAGCATGGTCATCAATAAGCGTTGGGTGACGAGAAAGCGAAATAAGCTCCTGAGCAATCCAATTTCGCGGGTCGGCAATGATGTCTGCGCGACATTTCGCGAGGTCTTCGTCGGATGCTGCCGGCCCGATGGTGATCCCGTAGCCGCCCGCTTCCGCCACCGGCTTAATCACCAATTGGTCAAGTCGATTGAGTACCGACGCGAGCTGGTCAGGATCCCACAACAAATACGTCTCGACATTCGGGAGAATCGGTTCCTCGTCGAGGTAGTAACGAGTCAGGGCCGGAACGTACGCGTAAACAGCTTTGTCATCAGCAACGCCGTTACCAACTGCATTCACAATGGTGACCGAACCGGATCGAGCCGCCGACATCAGTCCCGGCACACCAAGAGATGAGTCTGGGCGAAACACCACCGGATCAAGAAATGCATCGTCGATTCGGCGGTAGATGACATCGACTCGCTTCAAACCTTTCGTCGTGCGCATGTAGACGACCTGATCGTCAACGACGAGGTCCCGCCCTTCCACAAGTTCGACACCCATATGCGCTGCCAAGAAGACATGCTCAAAATATGCAGAATTAAAAACGCCAGGCGTAAGCACCACGACAGTTGGATTGTCGCTAGCTGAAGCTGGAGCAACTCGATTGAGTGCGCCAAGCAACGAGCGACCGTAGTGGTCAACTGGTCGGACAGGCGTATCAGCAAACATCTGTGGCAGCAGACGAGTCATTGCGACACGATTTTCCACGACATAAGAAATACCGCTGGGACTGCGGAGATTGTCTTCGAGCACTCGATAAACGCCATTTCCGTCACGGACGAGATCGATGCCAGCGACAAGACAGCGGGCGCCGAGGGGCATTGGAATTCCGAATGCTTCTCGTGAAAAACCGTCGGAGGACGTCACAACCCACCAAGGGATAACGCCATCGTGAATGGCCGCTCGTTCACCTACGTAAAGATCATCAAGGAATCGATTCAAAACCGTGACTCGCTGTTCAAGGCCAGCCTCAATATGCGACCACTCTTCAGCCGTGATGACGCGCGGCATGAGGTCCATCGGGAAGGTTCGCTCAATGCCTTCGTCTTCGCCGTAGACCGTGAAGGTGATGCCCTGGTTCCGGAAGTCAGCGTCGCGGCGTCGCTCGCGTCGGGCCAACTCCTCAGCACTGAAATACGAGAGCCGCTTCAATAACGCCGAGTAGTGCTGACGAGGGGCTCCGGTCGCCTCGAAGACCTCGTCAAAGAAGCCTTCGGTGTCATAGTCGTTGAACAGTTCGCTGGCCACGGAGCGAACCTACGACCACAATTCTTTGCTGTCACCGAAAACAGGCCCGGTTCACAAGCCGTTCACGGAAGATGCAAACTCCCGCAACAAATCTGCACTCCTAGCGGGTTGCGAGGAACAACTGGGCTGCTGCCGCAGCCAAGATCGCCAGACCACAGGCCAGTGAGAGAAGGATCAGTTTCCGGGTGCTCATGAGCCTCCGAGCGTATCGGGGCCGGGCCAAGCACCCGAACCGCAAACTTGCCTCCGGTTGGCATAGGAACGCAGTCGACGGTGTTACACCTCACCGACCCCCCACTTTCAGGAGTACCCGTGAAGATCGCCATCACCGGAGCATCAGGCCTTATCGGCCGCTCACTCGCAACATCGCTCACGAACGACGGACACCAGGTCGTGCCCGTCGTGCGTCGCCCATCATCAGGCGCAACGGAATCGATCGAGTGGAATCCCGCCAACGGAACAATTGAAGCCGCCAAGTTCGAAGGCGTTGACGCCGTTGTGCATCTTGCTGGCGCCGGCATTGGCGACAAGCGTTGGTCCGATTCCTACAAACGCGAAATCCTCGAAAGCCGTACGAAGGGAACTGCCCTTCTGGCGAGCACTCTTGCCTCACTCGATGCCCCGCCAGCAGTGATGGTCAGCGGATCGGCGATTGGCTTCTACGGCGACACCGGCGACACCGCCGTCGATGAAACCGCACCCGCGGGTAACGATTTCCTCGCCAAGGTGTGTGTCGACTGGGAAGCAGCTGCTACTCCTGCGATCGACGCTGGCATCCGCGTGCCGTTCCTGCGCACCGGCATCGTCCTCACCGCCGACGGCGGGGCACTTGCCAAGATGCTTCCCCTTTTCCGCTTTGGTCTCGGCGGTCGTATGGGTTCGGGCAAGCAGTGGTGGAGTTGGATTTCGATGGCCGATGAAATCGGAGCAATCCGCTGGCTGATTGATCACGACATCAGCGGTCCCGTCAATGCCACCGCCCCCAGCCCTGTGACCAACCGCGAGTTCACCAAGGCCCTTGGCGAAGCAATGCACCGTCCGACCTTGGCGCCAGTCCCCTCATTCGGACCCAAACTCTTGCTCGGCGGAGAACTCGCTGATGCCCTGCTCTTCACGAGCACCCGTGTGCTTCCAAGCGTCCTTGAAGACAGTGGCTACTCATTTGCCCATCCCACAATTGAGGCCGGGCTGAAAGCTGTGCTCACTTCGAAGACAGCGGCCTGAGAGACTGACCAGATGCTCACTCCTAAGGCAGACCGTCACGTCTCAACAACCCGGGTCATCGCGGCGCCACCTGAGGCGATCTTCGAAGTTCTTGCTGATCCCGCTCGCCATTCGATCATCGATGGTTCTGGGACACTTGTTGGCGCAAAGAGCAATCCTCCGCGCTTGTTTCTCGGTGCGAAGTTCGGCATGCAAATGAGCTTTCACGCCACCATGCGAAACAAGGTTGTGGAGTTCGAAGAAGGAAAGCAGATCGGTTGGCGTCATATAGGTCAGCACATCTGGCGCTACGAACTCGAACCAGTCGAAGGCGGAACAAAGGTCACTGAAACGTTTGATTGGCGACCGAGCCCGCTTCCCTGGCTTCTTCAGCGACAAGACATCCCCACGAAGAATCTTGCTTCGATGGAAAAGACCCTCGAGCGTCTTGATTCCTACATCACCACTGGGAACGTGCCGGAATCTTGAACTCGTGAGCACTTCACTTGACTCTTTGATTCCGCTTGGCTGGGATCCAGGATGGGCAAAGACTCTGGTTGCAACAGTGCACGGTGCAGATCCAGGGCGCGTGCTCCAACATCACGGTGTTGCTCTCGTACTGGCGTTACCCGATCGAACCGAAACGGTGATGCTCACCATTCGTCTCGACCCGCAGCCGACCGTCGGCGACTGGGTGGCGGTCAAGAACGGCGAAGCCGTCGCCGTGCTTCCGCGGCGTTCACTTTTGCGTCGCCGAAATGCCCATGGTGACGGCGAACAACAACTTGCGGCAAACGTTGACAAGGTGCTTCTTGTTTGTGGCCTTGACCGACCAGTAAAAGACGGTCGCATTCAACGAGGAACAGCGATCAGTCGAGATGCTGGCGCCGAACCTGTTGTTGTGCTCACGAAGGCGTCGCGCGATTCAGGTGAAGTCGTCGATCCTCAGCGTGCCGCTGACGAAGTCCGTGCTGCGCACCCCGGCATCGATGTCATCGTGACGTCGGTAAAAGAAGGAATCGGCATCGATGAACTCCGATCAGTCATCGGTAACGACACGGTGACATTGCTTGGTGAATCCGGGGCCGGAAAATCGAGCATCGTGAACGCGCTCATTGGCGACGATGTCGCGCAAACCGGCGACGTACGCGAGGGCGATAGTAAGGGTCGCCACACCACGACGACTCGAGAGCTTCACCTACTTCCAGGCGGCGGAGTTCTTATCGACACACCCGGCATTCGCGCCGTTGGACTTGTTGCTGACAACGACGGAGTTGCCGAAACATTTGCCGATGTCGATGAGATTGCCTCTACGTGCCGATTCGCTGACTGCCAGCACGAGGGCCAACCCGGTTGCGCGGTTGCGGCGGCACTCGCCGATGGGTCTCTTCTCGCCGAACGAGTTGACGCATGGCGTCGGCTTGACGCCGAAACGGATGCGACTGAACCAGTCACTCCCCGATCGAGCGCACCGCCTCGACGATCTCGTTGACCGGGCGGAAGGTAAGTCCCGCCGCAGCTCGGCGAGCCCAACGAATAATTCCCTTTGCGTCGATCACGAAAACTGAACGTCGATAAAAACCAAGAGGGCCGAGGATGTCGAAGTCCTTCGCAACTTTCCTATCGACATCGGAAAGAAGTGGAAAGCCGAATCCGCCATTGCGCTTGGCAAATTCCGTGTGGCCGGCCAAAGACTGCGGGCTCAATGCGAGAACTTGTGCATCCACCGATTCAAACGCCGACATGTCATCGGTATAGGAACGCAATTGCGCAGTGCAGATCGGCGAATTGTCGGCAGGGTAAAAGACAAGAACGACCGGGCTCCCCCGGTAGTCGGCAAGCGAGAACCGCTTCTGCTCGGCACCGTCACCCGTAATCCCCTCAAGCGCGAAGTTGGGTGCGATATCTCCCACTTCGATCATGACAAGAAGCCCCTCCGTGCGACGCCGACAAGCGCTCCAACCTTAGGCGAGCAGAGCTCAACATTCTGTCGCTGAATTCACAAGCGGGTTAGAGCGAGCGAAAACCAATGTGAAGCCACAACGATCAGAGATCGATGGAGCCCATGATCTCGTCGGGAATGTCGAAGTTTGCGTAGACGTCTTGGACGTCATCATCGTCTTCAAGTGCATCGATCACGCGGAGCACGGCCTTGGCCGCTTCGGCGGTGTCAAGCATCACCGTAGTGGTGGACACCATTGTGGAATCGGCGGACTCAATCGCGATACCGGCCTCTTCGAGTGCGGTGCGAACAGCAGCAAGGTCCGTCGGAGCGCACTGGAGTTTCCACGTATCGCCCTCGTCGGCGAGGTCTTCAAGACCAGCGTCGAGTGCCGCCATCATGATGTCGTCTTCTTCAGCTGCACGGGGAAGGATGATGACGCCCTTGCGTTCGAACTGCCACGACACGGCGCCGGGTTCAGCAAGCGAACCGCCAGTCTTCTTGAGCGCAGTACGGACTTCGCTGCCCGAACGATTGCGATTGTCAGTGAGCACATCGATGAGGATCGCGACGCCGTGGGGCGCGTACCCCTCGTAGGTAATTTGCTCGTAGGTGACGCCCTCGAGTTCACCAGTACCGCGCTTGATCGCGCGTTCGATGGTGTCGATCGGAACCGAGTTGTCGCGCGCCTTCTGGAACATCGTGCGAAGCGCTGGGTTCATTGCAGGATCGCCGCCGCCTTCACGAGCGGCGACCTCAACCTGGCGGATCAACTTGGCGAACACCTTGGCGCGCTTTTGATCAGCTGCGCCTTTCTTGTGCTTGATCGTCGCCCATTTGGAATGTCCAGACATTGGTGCCTCTCTTACGGTTCAGAAATAGCGAGGAGCGCAGTCATGCTGCCATCCCCTTGATGAATAGTTCATGGAGTCGAAGATCTGGTGACAATTCTGGGTGGAACGAGGTCACAAGGACCTGGCCCTGACGGCACGCCACCGGTCGACCTTCGTCAACCGCAGCAAGAATCTCAACGCCCGGACCCACACGTTCAACAACTGGTGCACGGATAAACACTGCGTGCACGGGAGCCTCGGCCAAACCGATGACTTCGAGGTCCGTCTCAAAGGAATCGATCTGGCGACCGAACGCGTTGCGACGCACCGAGATGTCGATCGCACTGAACGACAACTGGTCTTCACGTCCGTCGAGAATTTCCGACGAAAGCATGATCATCCCCGCACAGGTTCCGAACGCAGGCATACCGGCAGCCAGCCGTTCTGCTAACGGATCAAAGAGTTCATTGATGACGAGGAGTTTTGAAATCGTGCTGGATTCGCCACCGGGCAGAACTAACCCGTCGACGAGAGCCAAATGTTCAGCTCGACGGACCTCAACGGTTTCAACACCGAGTCGTTCAAGCGCGTGGACGTGAAGATCAACTGCGCCTTGAAGCGCGAGCACTCCGATACGGGGAAGAGCCACCTGGGGGCTCCGATCCACGAGCAGACATCAGAAATGGTTCACCGCAGTGCGGCTCACCAACCCCGCTCAGAAAGTTTGGTTTCAAGCGAGCCAATTTCGAGACCAGGCATTGCATCGCCAAGACCACGACTGACCTTCACGAGGATGTCGGGGTCGAGGTAATTGGCGGTGGCCTCAACAATGGCCTTGGCCATGTGTGAAGGATCGGAGCTCTTGAAGATGCCCGAACCAACGAATACGGCCTGTGCACCAAGTTGCATCACGAGGGATGCATCAGCCGGCGTGGCGATGCCGCCGGCACAGAACATTGGGACGGGAAGCGTTCCGGTCTCGGCGATTTCCTGCACAAGCGGAAGCGGAGCCTGAAGACGCTTGGCCCAGTCGAACAGTTCCGCCTGATCGGCAGTGGTGATCTTGCGGATGTCGCCAAGAATCGAACGAAGGTGACGCACTGCTTCGACAACGTTGCCGGTGCCGGCTTCACCCTTCGAGCGGATCAAGCATGCGCCTTCAGAAATGCGGCGAAGTGCTTCCCCAAGATTGGTTGCACCACAGACAAACGGAACATCGAAAGCCCACTTGTCGATGTGGTGGGCTTCGTCGGCCGGCGTAAGAACTTCGGACTCATCGATGTAGTCGACCTGAAGAGCCTGAAGGATCTGCGCTTCAGCGATGTGGCCGATACGGGCCTTGGCCATCACCGGAATGCTGACGACTTCCTGAATGCCTTGGATCATCTCCGGGTCGCTCATACGAGCTACGCCACCGTCGCGACGGATGTCGGAGGGCACTCGCTCGAGCGCCATAACTGCGACAGCTCCGGCATCTTCGGCGATCTTGGCCTGTGCCGGATCGACAACGTCCATGATGACGCCGCCCTTGAGCATGTCAGCGAGTCCACGCTTAACGAGGTCGGTACCGGTCGAGCGGGAGACAATCCCGTTGGTCAGATCAGCCATGTATTCAGTCTACGGGCGGGGACCCCGCCCGAACGAAGTCGGACCGGCTTAACCCTTGATGGCGAGATACGCGTCGGCCGTCGGCTGATCCAACATAGAGATGGCCGAACCTGCTCGGGGTAACGCCACCCATGTGCGACCAGGCGTCAGGAGGATCGGGGTGCCGTCGTTTGCGGTGTACGTCGTCGGCTTCTCGGCACTGGGACGTGACCAGTTGCCGGCGATCAGACGACCGTCGGTGAAGACAAGCACCTTGCCCGAACCGACCGTGAGGGCCATTGGAGAACGACTGTCGGACGGGCTTGTGCCGTAGTCGATGAATTGAACAATCACATTGGCCGGCGACACCTGAACACCGGAGGTGTCGAGAGTCGCGCTCTTGGCCCGAGGATGAGTCTGATCAACCTGAAGGCGCGACCAACCCTTCGTTGTCGGGTTCCACACGTAGTCAACCGCGACGCCGCCGAAATCAAGGGTGAAGCCTGGAGCGGGAGAACCCGGAAGCACCGTGGTAGTCGTCGTTGGCGCAACGGTCGTGGTGGTCGACGATGACTTCTTTGAGGTTGTCGTCGACGAAGACGTCGTTGTCGTTGATGGCGTTGTTGTCACTTTACGGAAGTCGAAAATCGGAGCCGGGTTCGTGGGATTCGCAGGTGCCTTCAGTTCAAGAAGTTGTGGAAGATGAACATACAAATTGTGCGGAGCCTGACGATCGTTCGATCGGTAATAGGCCGGTGACGCAGAGTCATAGGACGCGTCAATGAGAATGCCCTTGCGAGCCGCAGCCGCAACTTCGCCGATGACACCACCATTTGCGCCTGACCACGCGAACAACGGTGTTGAAAGGTCGGCGACGAGATTGATATCGCTCGAGCGCGCCGAACGCACCGGACCAACCGGATCGACAAGGTTCGAGTGATACACAAGGGCATATCGAGTGATGCCTTCGACAAGAAGTTCATAGACAACGTCGGCTTCATTGATGCCGGTCTGCGGACGAGCGTCAGGACTGTTGTCCATCTTCACGACAATCGCCGGGTGCGCAGGTCCATTCGCCTTTGCATCGGGAAGTCCAGTGAGAGGCCAAACCGGCAGCGGAACAGTTGTCGTTGTTGTCGAGGTGGTGACTTCCGGCGCTGCTTCGTTGTTGGAATCGGAACGGGTCAGCGCGAATACTGCTCCCCCGGCGAGAACCACGACACCGACTGCCCCGCCAATGATCAACCACAGTTTCTTCCGGCTCATAACAGTCGAAGTGCTTCCATTCGGTGAGTAAGGGCATCAACATCTGCAGTCAGCGGATCAACCAACCAAAGACGACGCAGTGCGGGCGAACCAGCAGAAACCATGGATCCAACTCGTGCGCACACACCGAGCGCCCCAATCAGGCCCGGTGGGTAGCGAGTCAACATCACCGCTGCGCGATCGAGAAGAACATCACGATCGGGATCATCAAGGTTCGAGCTATGACCAAGCACCGACGCAAAGATTCGCGTTGCCGGTGCAGCCTCGAGTCGAACACCCATCGTTGCGGAGAAAACATCGCCTTGACGTAGCTGCACAAATGCCCGAGCAACCACGCCTTCGAGTTCGACGCGACTGAGTTCCGAAAGCAACCCAGAAGTGGCGATGATCGCAGCGTGCTCGGCATCGGTACCGACTACAAGAAGGTTCACCGATGGCGTCTCAAGAATGAGTAACTGCGGGAGTGGCACGCCAGCTGTTGCCGAAAGTCCTTCCGCCAAATTGCGAAGCCCGGCCGCCTCGGGACCGTCAGCCGGTCGAGCGCCAAGCTGTCCGAGGATCGCGTCGTCGATTCCGGAAGCAAAGGTCCGCATTCGGACCACAACAGCAACCACGGTGATGGCCAAACCGACGATCAGCCCGATGACTCCGACCACAACAGTCAGCACTGCGGTGATGATCAGGCCACCGAGGGCAAGGGGCAGAGCGGCAGCGAGTCCGTAACTGGTGGACCGAGGCGACGCTTGCTCAAGAGTGGAAGTCACACGAAGCCTTCGATCGGGGAAGAGGACGAAGCGATACTACCGGCGAAGTGCCACACGCTCGAAGATCTCTTCGTAGCGTTCAGCGAGGTGATCCATTGAAAAACCCTCGGCACGCCCAGAACCAGAGCTAACCAGCGAATCACGCAGCGGGTCTTCGTCGAGGACCCGGCGCAGTGCCCCAGCGAGCGCTGCTGGATCGCCAGGCGGAACAAGAAGAGCGTCACGATCTGCACGAGCAACGTTCGCGTAACCAGGAAGATCGCTCGCAACGACTGCCGTTTTCGCTGCCATTGCTTCGAGCAACACCACTCCGAAGGACTCTCCACCAAGCGAGGGAGCGCAGAAAACGTCGGCGCGGCGAAGTCGTTGGATCTTCTCCGCTTCAGAAATGCGACCCAACCATTCAATACGTGTATCGCCAGCCACTCGACGCCGAAGCTCTTCCGTCTCTGGCCCATCGCTGGCCACCACCAGTCGAACACCAGCGGGAAGTTCCCCCATTGCTTCGAGCAAAACTGCCAGACCCTTACGAGGCTCATGGCGACCAAGGAAGAAAATCGTCCGAGGTTCGGACTTCTGAATTGCTTCACCTGCATAGTCAGCGAGATCGACGCCGTTGAAAAGAAGCTCGTAGGAACCGCCGACCGCTTCGATCGCCATGTCACGTGCGTCGGCCGAAACTGCGCAGCGCACATCGATCTTGCGCGCCAGCCATCGGACAACTGGTTGAAGCCAGCGATACGCGGCACTCTCCCCCGCAGCGTGGAACGTTCCGACAATCGGCTGCGATTTAAACAACAGAGCGGTGTTCGTGACACCCGGAGCAAGTGGCTCATGAACATTCACGACATCGAAGCGTTCGTCGCGCAGTGCACGAATTGTCCGTAGTTGCGCAGAGGGATCCGGTGCGATTGGCGCAACCGAACCATTGGCTGCAGTTGGAAGGCTGTCGCCAAGTGGCGTGACTCCGGCATCGGGTGGCGGGCCGTCGCAGGGCCCGAGTACGCGAACATCGTGTCCTCTTGCCCGAAGTGCTCGTGCAAGCGACAACACCTGGCCCTGAACACCGCCTGGAAGCGTGAGGCTGTAAGGGCAAACGATCCCGATGCGCATGTCAGTTGCCACCGCTCGCGGAAAGTGATGCTGGGCCATGTTGCGGGCGAGGATGAGGTTTTCCGATTCGCTCGAGCTCGGCGTAGTCACTCGGCCAATTCGGTTGCTGAAGATGCCATTGCTGCGGTGCCCGACGAATCAGGCCCTCGAGATGACCTGCCAGTTCAATCGTCACTCTCCGAACATCGTCACGAAGGCGTCCCTCGCGGACAACTTCCATTGGCGGTTGGACGACTGCGAGATGACCGGTTCGACCTTCAAAGTAGACCGCACCGGGAATCAATGCAGCACCTGTGCGCAACGCCAATGTGGCAGGACCAGCGGGAATCGTTGTCGTCTCGCCAAAGAATTCAAGTTCAATGCCATCGCCAACAATGTCGCGATCGGCAAGCAAACACACGATGTGGTTCGCTTTGAGGGCCTGCAAAATCTCGCGACCAGCGTCAGGACCTAGCGGGACAATGTTCATCCCAAGTTTGCGGCGAAACTCCGCAAAGAATTCGAATAACGCTGGGGGCTCAACTGGTTCGACAGCAACGGTGACAGGAACTTTCATCACTTGCGTCATCCAGAAACCAGCCCATTCCCATCCACCGAGGTGCGGGAGAACGACGATTGCGCCCTTACCGGCAGCGCGCGCATCTGCGATGTGGGCAAAATTGTCGAGCGAAAAACCGAAGTCGACCTCTTGAGGCGACAGTTGCGGTAGACGAAATGAATCGATCCAGTACCGCGCGTAACTGTCGAACGTTGCGTCGACTGCGCGGTCAAGGGCTTTGCCTTCGAGCGTGGGATCAGCACGTCGAAGATGACGAGCGACCAGCATGCGTCGCTCTTTTGAGACCGACGCTGCCAGTCGACTTAAGCCCTTTGCCGTGAGTTCAGCAACGGGACGCGGAACAGACCGCGAGAATGCTGCACCCGCGCGATAGGCAGCGGTGACCGGATCAAGCGCCATGCGCGCCTAACGGCGTCGACGCGCCTGAAGGTTCTGACGCCACTGAGACGACCCGGCGCGAGTGGCGCGGGTGGCACGGCGGCGAGACGCACGACGAGTTGGGACGACAACCGGGCGTTCCTGCGATGCCTGGCGCCATACCTTCACGAAACGTTGGACGGCAGTGACAATCGTAAGGACAAGCATGATCCAAAGCACTGGGATCAGCAGAACCGGGAAGAGCAAACCAAGACCAAGCAGGATCACGCGCTCGGCGCGCTCCATAACGCCGCCCTTGGCGTTGAACCCAAGAGCTTCGGCTTTTGCTCGCTCGTAAGAGATGATGAGCGATGCGCCAAGCACGGCCATGGGGAGCAGCGGCAGGAGGCCCCCATGGGTGTCGGCGAGATACCAGGCCACGCCACCGAGGAGCATGGTGTCAGAAACACGATCGGCAACCGAATCGAAAAACGCTCCGCGAGGTCCGGCGGTTCCTGCGGCTTTCGCAACTGCGCCGTCGAGGGCATCGGGCAGACCCGTGAGAACGAGGAGGAGAAGGCCCAGCGGGAGGAAACCAGCGGCGATCGCAACTGCGGCACAGGCTGACATGACCACGCCAAGAGCCGTCAGGCGATCGGCGGTGAATCCAAACTTGAGCAGCTTCGCCCCAACCGGCTTCAGGCCTTTTTCTATGTTGGTTCGCCAGCGTCCATCAAGCACAGGAACAGGCTAGCAGTGAGGCATTGACTGGCTCCGGCACGCCCCTAAGGTGCACCAATGACCGAGTACTCGACGCTGATGCCCGCCGATGCCGTTGTTGCCTTGCGATCCCTCCCCCGCCGGGTCACCGCTGCGCTTGGTGTCTTCGACGAAAGCACCGAAGCAAGGGCCCATCAGTTAAGTCGTGACGGGGTCTCCGCCGTTGAGGTACTCCTTGGGGCTGCCGCAACTCTCGCAGTACTCGAGAAAGGTCTGCGTGACGTCACGATCCTCGACACTCCGGCGCTGCATCCTGCGGTCACGAATCGCCAACTTCGCTCCATCGAGATCTCGACGAATGAGCCCACCGAAGCGGTCTTGGAACAATTCTCCGACCGGGTCGGTTCGACTGCCGCATTGGCAGAGTCGATCAAGGGCCATGACTGGTCACGCACGGGCACGGTGGGTGACGTCAGCGTGAGCGCGCTTGACCTTCTGCGCGAAGCGGTCGCCGTTGGAGTCGATGCGCTCGCGAAGGTTGAGAAAATCATCGCTTCGCTCGACTAGCGGAAGCGACAACGACAACCCTCAAGCGTGTTAGGACTCGAGTTCTTCCCAGTTCTCAGGATTGTCTTCAACGAACCATTCGACGATTGAACCGTCGACGCCATCGACCAACACGAGTCCGCGCTTTTCGGGCGGATCATCGGCGGAATACAGCAAGATTCGCCATGTGGGACGGCTGAGTAGTCCGCGCCAGCCCATTTGCGCCGATGCGTGACCAACAGGAAATCCGACTTGCTTGGTTGCAGCAACGAGAGCATCGCTTTCATCAATCTTCAGATTCCAACCAGAAACGAAGCTGTACAACCCGATGAGGGCGAGCACGATCGCTGCAATGAGCACGCCTTGGTTGATGAGTACCGGATCGCTTCCGCGTCGAAGCACCCAGATCAGAATGCAGACCGCCGAAATTGCCCAGTAGAGGTAGGCGGGAACCCGACGGCGGTTGTTGTTCGGAAAGAGGTAGGGGCCGACGAAGCCCGCCGCGTTGAGATCTTCGGGCAGCGCGTCTCGAATCTCGGCATCGTTCAGTGGTGCTGTCGAAGCGGATTCGGCGTCGTCGTTCATGTCAGACATCGGGTGCGACCGTAGCCCCCTGTGGGCCACGGCCGCACACCCATGATCAGGGAGCCTTGACCGTGGCGGTCACTTTCATCACACCGCCGTTGAGGAAACCGAGATTGATATCGAACTTCTGTCCCACCTTCAGCGGCGCAGCCAAGCCGGTCAGTGTGATGTGGTAGCCGCCTGGCTCAAAGGTGACAGTGCCGTTGGCCGGAATGGCAACCGAGGCAACTTCCTTCATCGACATCATTGAGGAGGAATCTGAGCCCATCGTGGTCGAACTCGCTGACTCCATGGCCATCGTCGTTGCGGTAGATCCGGCGGCCATCACCATTTCGTGGATCGACGCGCTCTTCGCAAAAGATTGGGGCACCGATGCCGAAAACAGTTTGTCGACTGTTGCCGAATTATTTTCAATCGTGAGGTAGACCGCACCGGTGTCGGTCGAACCGGCCGACTCACGAGCCCACACGTTGCTCACCACAATGTTCTTGCTCGTAAACGTGGATGAAGACGATCCCGAACTTGAACAAGCCGAGGCGGCAAGTGCCAAACCTGCAATCAGGGTCAGGGCAACAAGCGCCATTGGGCGTGAAAGTAAGCGGGGGTTCATCGTGTCTCCATCGGGGGGGGTGTAGTGACTGTCTGTACTGGAACTTCCAGAGTTAGGACTTCGGATACACCGTGTCCATCAACGCATTGAGTGTGGCAGCAACTTCGGGCCCTGTCGTACCAAAGGGCAATTCCCACACCAGTTGACCTTTATCGTCAACGACATACGTCAATCCCGAATGGGCAACTCCGTAGGTCGTTGCACCCGGTTCATGAGGGTCAACTTGCCATTGCGCACCGAACTGGTAGGTCACGCCATACAACTGAAACGAATCGGTTGCGCGCAGCGCGTGCACTTTTGAGTTCGGAAAGAAATGTGTGAGGTAGTCGAGTATCCGAGGGCCCGTATCACGTTCGATATCAACGGTTGCAAAAGCGATTTCGACGTGACCAGCAATTTCGGCGCCGACCTCCTCGAGACCTGCAGCGATATCCGCCATCGTGACCGGGCAAATGTCGGGACAGGTGAGATAGCCGAAGAACACAACCAGAAGGTCGCCCGGTGACGCTTTGAACGCGAACTGCGCACCATTCGGATCGGTCGCATAGTCAGGTAGCGAAACGGTGTCGGTCTTGCGCACTGGCGTTGGCTTGTAGCCACGGGGCGCAGACAGTTCCGATGTACTTGTGGAGGATGTCGACGATCCTGACGAACATGCACTCACCGTCAAGAGGAGCACGATCGACAACACACACCCAGCGAAAAGAGAACGACGCATAGACACACTCTGTCGCTTTTCACGCCCAATTCGTTCCCGATCCGGAAATTTCGCGCCTCAAGACCTCACGTTATGGGGCTTTCGCCCTCCAACTGTGACGAAAGCCACCCTTTTGAGGCGGTTAACCAGGCCAGGCCGCTCGAACTTTCTTGAGCGTTGCATCAAGAGGCTCAGGCAACACCCGCGCCAGTGCAACAGCAGTCATGAAGTTGCTATCCGCGTCCCAGCGAGGAAGTACATGAGTGTGAAGGTGATCGGGAACACCTGCTCCCGCAGCGCGACCAAGGTTCAGTCCAACATTGACTCCGTCGCATCGATATGCAGCTTTCAGCGCAACGACTGCGTCTCGAGAAAGACGAGACATCTCGACGAGTTCCTCGTCAGTGAGACCTTCGAGTTCAGCAACAGCGCGATTTGGCACCACGAGAAGGTGACCACTTGTGTACGGATACGCGTTCAAAAGCACTGAACACGCCGGGCCTCGATGAACAACCATTCCTTCGTCATCGGAAAGCGCAAGAACACGTTCAAACAAGGATCCGTTTTCGTCCGGATCAAGTGACGTGTCTTCCGGCCGAGTTACCGCGGTGATGTACGACAACCGCCATCCCGCCCAGAGATGATCGAGATGCGGCGCGTCGGACATGGTCTAGGAATGAGCAGCAACGTCGGCGGCGAGACGCTCAACGAACGCTTCGAAGGCAATGTTGCGCTCGACCTCTCCCCCTCGAGGATTCACTCCGACGGTTGAGTGGGCGACATCGTCGTCGCCAATCACGAGCACATACGGAAGTTTCTCGAGTTTCGCTTTACGAATGCGGCCACCCAGAGGTTCGTCGGCTTCCACCATATCAGCGCGATAACCACGAGCACGAAGACTGGCCACCAGCAAATTCGCATGCGCATCGTGATCGTCGCGTACAGGGAGAATCCTCACCTGCACTGGAGCGAGCCATGCAGGGAATGCGCCGGCGTAGTGCTCGAGCAACACGCCAAAGAAGCGTTCAATCGAGCCGAACAACGCTCGGTGCAACATGATGGGGCGCTTACGCGAACCATCGTCCGAGACATATTCGAGATCGAAGCGTTCGGGAAGATTGAAATCGCACTGGATCGTGCTCAGCTGCCAGGTGCGACCGATTGCGTCTTTGATATCGATATCGATCTTTGGTCCGTAGAACGCCGCGTCGCCTTCCTTGACCGAATACTCAAGGCCGTATTTCTCAAGTGCGTTCTTCAACGCTCCGGTGGCCTTGTCCCAGATCTCATCGCTTCCGACGTGCTTCTCTGGATCCTTTGTGGACAGGTTGGCGGTGAACTCGGTAAAGCCGAACGCACGCAAAACACTCATCACGAAATCAAGCAGCGAGGCGATTTCATCCTGCAGTTCTTCTTCAGTGCAATAGATGTGGCTGTCGTCCTGCGTGAAGCCACGAATACGCATGAGCCCATGCAGCGTTCCCGCACGTTCATAGCGGTACACCGTGCCGAGTTCGAACAGGCGCAGCGGCAGTTCGCGATAACTGCGCTGGCGACTGCGGAAAATCAGACAATGCATCGGGCAGTTCATGGGCTTCGGGTAGTACGAACCGTTGTCCATCTCCATCGGCGGGTACATGCCGTCTTTGTAGAAGTCGAGATGGCCTGATGTCTCAAAGAGATTCGCGTTCGCGAGATGAGGAGTCACGACGAACTGATAGCCACCCTTTTCGTGACGATCGCGGCTGTAGTCCTCCATGAGCTTGCGAACAATCGCACCCTTGGGATGCCACACCGCAAGACCGCCACCCAGTTCAGACGGGAAACTCAGAAGGTCGAGTTCGGTCGCAAGCTTGCGGTGATCGCGTTCAGCGGCTTCTTCGAGACGTTTGAGATAGGTCTCAAGATCCTTTTTCGATGCCCATGCGGTGCCGTAGATGCGCTGAAGCATTGGATTGCGTTCATCGCCTCGCCAATACGCGCCGGCAACTCGCATGAGTTTGAAATGTCCGAGACGACCGGTGTCGGGGACGTGTGGTCCGCGACAGAGGTCAATGAATCGCGGCGGATTCTCGTAGGTGCGCACAAGACCCGACTCGGTTGCCGACGTCGGATCATCGGCTGCACCACGAATGATTTCGCACTTGTACTTATGACCGCTGAACAGCTCAAGCGCGGCATCTTCGGGGATTTCGTCGCGAATGAACGGCTGCTTTTCGGCGATGATTTCTCGCATGCGCTTGTCAAGACGATCGAGATCATCAGGCGTGAACGTTCCGCCATCGGGAAGTTCGAAGTCGTAATAGAAACCGTTCTCGATGGGAGGACCGATTGCGAAGGTGGCACCCGGGAAGAGGTCAAGCACAGCCTGAGCGAGCACATGGGCGGTTGAGTGACGGATGGTGAAAAGGCCACGTTCGTCGGTCTCAGTAATGATCGCAACCTCATCGCCGCTTTCGAGCGGCCACACCAGGTCTCGTTCGGTGCCATTGACTGCACCAATGACGGCGGCCTTGGCGAGCCGTGATCCGATCGACGAGGCCAACCCAGCGACGGTTGTACCGGCGGGAACAGAACGCTCGGAACCATCAGGGAGGGTGATCGTGATCTCGTCAGACATGACTGCGAGCGTACCCGAGGTGCTCTCGCGCCCCGGAAGCAGTTCGAAGATCAGCGCTGAGGCTCGCCCACGAGGAACACTCCCAGGAGTTCGGCTGCCGATGCAACACCCTCTCCTCGTTCCACAGCGCGATCGATTGCTTCGACAGCTCCGGGCGTATCGAGATCGTCGTCGAGACGGGCACGGACCTCGTCGAGTGCCGTCTGGCTGTCGACTGCTCCGGGCGCCAGCGTCGATGCAAGCCACAACTCAAGGCGAGCTGCTGCGATCGGCATGATCTCGTCATGCCATTCCCATGAGTCGCGGTAATGGTGCGAAACAATCGCCAGACGAATGGCACGGACATCCCAGGTCTTTCGCAATTCGCTAATGAAGACGAGGTTGCCGAGCGACTTCGACATCTTCTCGCCGTCCATGCGCACCATCGCCTGATGCATCCAGTGGCGAACGAACGGCTGACCGGTTGCAGCCTCGCTCTGCGCTGCTTCACATTCGTGATGCGGGAAGACGAGGTCGGAGCCACCACCATGAAGATCGATCGTGGTGTCGAGTTCTCGAAGTGCAAGCGCCGAGCATTCAATATGCCAACCGGGACGGCCAGGACCCCAAAGCGATTCCCAACTTGGTTCGTCGGGCGCCGACGGCTGCCACAAGACGAAGTCAAGCGGATCGCGCTTGTTGGGATCATCGGGATTGCCGCCGTGCTGACGAGCCAATTCGATCATTTGTTCCCGGTCGTAATGCGACACCTGACCGAAGCGATCAAACGAACTCACATCGAAATAAACAGAGCCGCCGCTTTCGTAAGCATGGCCCTGATCAAGAACCATGCCGATGAATCCGCGAATGTCGGCGATAGCAGAGGTTGCGCGTGGCTCACTCCAGCATTCGACAACATTAAGCGCTTCCATATCGGCATCGAACCGAGCGGTTTCAGCTGCAGCGAGATCGAGATAGTGCACGCCAAGTTCACGCGCTTTACGCAGCAGGTCGTCATCGACATCGGTGACATTGCGAACACAGCGCGTTTCATGTCCAAGGTCACGAAGTCGCCGCTGCAACACGTCGTAGGTGACGTAGGTGGCGGCATGGCCAAGGTGCGTCGCGTCGTATGGCGTAATGCCGCACGTGTACATGAGCACGATCGGGCCCGGCTCAAACGCAACGACCTCGCGACGGGCGGTGTCATAGAGATGCATCGGACCAGCCGGAGTCGCCATGGTTATCGAAGCTTTTCAGGATCGATTCCGGTGAACTTCACCGCAACGCGCGTCTTGTATTTCAGGTTGAGTTCCAGCAATACCGCAGTAAACGCTTCGATAGGCGCAGCTTGCGTGAGGTCGCCTGCATCAAGTGCTCGCATATTGGGCATCTCATTAATGAGATCCATCGACACACGCTTCGCCACCGGATGGTCGGAGCACACCAACACGTCGGACTCGATCGGGTGATTGAGATCGGCGAGTTCCTTGGCCGGCACATGGTGAAGCGCCCCCACGACAAGTGAACGAGGTACCGCGGCTTGAACACTTGCCGCAACCGAACCACGAGGCGGTACAAGCGGTTGGAACTCATGACCCACACGAATAAGCGCGTTTGCCATACAAATGACGATCTTGCCTTCGAGGAGATCAGAGACGGACTTCGCAGTCGTCCACGCAGCGTCCCAAGGAGTCGCAATCACGATGAGCTGAGCGGACGCAGCCCCGGCGTTGTCGGCAGCGGTGATGGCGAGGTTGCGGTCAGGCCAATCGGCATGAATGCCGGCGACCACCTCGGCCGCCCGTTCTTCGCTGCGAGAGCCCAGGATGACCTGATGACCTGCCGCTGCGAGTCTGATTCCGAGGGCACTTCCTGCTGGGCCAGTGGCGCCCACGATTCCGATCTGCATGCGGCGAACCGTAGCGGACCAATCTGTGCCCTAGGTGCTGCTCCCCCGAATGATGGGTTCAGCAACGTAACGTCTCAGCCGTAACCGCGATCGGAGGAACCATGGGACTGCTTGAAGGTAAGCGACTGCTGATGACCGGAGTGCTCAACGACTCCTCGCTTGGCTTTGGCGTTGCCCGTCTTGCCCAGCAGGAAGGAGCCGAGATCGTTCTCACCGGTGTGGGTAATGGCATGAAGCACACCATGAAGGCAGCGAAGAAGCTGGAAGTGGAACCAGAGGTCATCGAACTCGATGTCTCCGTCCCCGCACACCTCGACGCCGCTCGCGAGCATCTTGAAAAGAAGTGGGGTCGGGTGGACGGAGCACTTCATTCGATTGGCTTCGCCCCACCGGTCTGCCTTGGTGGCACATTCATGGATGCCACATGGGATGACGTTTCGGTGGCCATGAACATTTCGGCGTACTCGTTGAAGGCCCTTGCCGATGTCGTCGCTCCGCTCATGCGCGAAGGTGGCTCCATCGTTGGTCTCGATTTCGACAACACCGTTTCTTGGCCTTCTTATGACTGGATGGGCGTTGCGAAGTCGGCGCTCGAATCAACCTCTCGATATCTCGCTCGCTATCTCGGGCCACAGCAAATTCGCGTCAACCTTGTTGCTGCCGGTCCCATCAAGACCATTGCGGCCCGCTCGATTCCAGGCTTCTCGAAATTCGAAGACGTGTGGGACGAACGCGCACCTCTCGGCTGGGACGTCCGCAACTCAAGCGCCGTGGCGAAAGCTTGCGTTGCTTTGCTGTCAGACTGGTTCCCACAGACAACTGCAGAAATTGTGCATGTCGATGGCGGCTACCACGCCACCGGCGCCTAATCGTCGGTTAGGTCGCTAAGCAGTTCTTCCAACAAATCATCGAGTGTGACAATGCCGGCGGTTGATTCGTCGTCGTTGTACACCGTCGCGAAGTGAACCCGAGTTGATTGCATCTTTTTCAGCAACTCTTCGAGTTCCTGACCACACACGGACTCAAGCGCTGGCCGCACGAGTCGCGGCGGGAGTGGGTTGTCGATTTCCGCATCGGGAATGGTCAACAGGTCTTTCGCGTGGAGAAATCCGCGAACGTCGTCGATGCCTCCGTCGCCCACTACCAGCAAGCGCGTGTGCCCAAGTTCCTGCACGGCATCTTCCACCTCGCGCGGCGTCGCCTCGACCGAAACCGCTGCAATCGATTCTCGGCTCACCATCACAGAAGCAACCGTGCGCTGTCCGAAATCAAGAACGCCAGACAGGAGTTCCGCCGAAAAGTCAGGGATCGCCCCTTCCTCTTGAGAAACGGCAACTAGTACGGCCAGTTCTTGAGCCGAATGCGTATCGGAAAGTTCATCCTTTGGTTCAACGCCAAACATTCGGACGCCAATATTGCCGAACCAATTAAGAACGATAACGAGCGGCCTCGCAACAAAGAGATAGAGACGGTTCGGGCCGCTCACAATCTTCAGCACTGCCTCTGGATGCGTAAGCGTCAGATTCTTCGGCACCATTTCGCCCAGCACCATGTGTGCAAACACGATGATGAGAAGTCCCAGCACTGCAGCAATGGGATGTACCCAACCTTCAGGGATCCATGACACGTGATGCGCGGTGGACTCAATGACCTGTGCGATCGCAGGTTCACCGGCAAGACCCAACACAAGCGATGCAATGGTGATGCCCAACTGCGCACCTGCGAGCTGAATGCTCAATTCCTTCATCGCCGCCAGCGCTCGAATCGCTGAGCGATCACCGTTTTCGGCAAGCGGTTCGAGTCGGCTTCGACGCGACCCAACGAGTGCGAACTCGAGAGCGACAAAGAATCCATTCACGGCGAGAAGGACGATGATTACGACGAAAGGCCACATGTCACTTCTCCCCTCGCCTGTCGTCCCGATCAGCACCAGCTGGAACGTCATCGGCGACATCGTCCACGGTCCTGCGGGCCGTCACTTGTGCAATGCGACGCCGGTCCATCTGGGCGACTTCGAATGTCCAGCCCTCCCACGAAACAGATTCACCAACGAGCGGAAGGTGTCCGAGTCGATCAAGCAGGAAGCCCGCAAACGTCTCATATTCGCCTTCGGGGATGACGCAGTCGATCTGCTCCGCAACCTCGTCGGGATGCAGTCCGCCTGGCAACGACCACTCGTTTCGGCGGCCGGGAACAGAAGTCGACGGGGTGCGCCGATCATGCTCATCGCCGATTTCACCAACGATCTCTTCGAGAATGTCTTCAAGCGTGATGATTCCTGCAGTGCCACCGTATTCATCGACAACGACTGCCATGTGGGTGTTCTCACGACGAAGATCGAGCAACACGTCCGCAAGGTCCCGACTTTCGGGCAACTCAAGCATCGGACGCATCAGTGACGAGACCATCGTGGTCGCCCGCAAATCACGCGGAACGCCGTGCACGGAACGTACGTGCACCGTTCCAACAATGTCATCAAGGTCTTCGCCGTAGACCAAGAAACGTGAATGACCTGTGGTGACCGATGCATTCACGAGTGCGTCGACAGTTTCGGAACTCTGCAACGCGGTCACCGCAGTTCGAGGAACGAGAACGTCTTCCGCGCTCTTGCCTTCGAATCGGATTGATCTCGTGAGTAGTTGAGACGCGGAATCGTCGATCGCTCCCCCACGACTCGATGCGCTCACCAGAATCTGCATTTCCGAAAGGGTTCGAACATGAGAAAGTTCTTCGGTCGGCTCAACACCGAGCAGTCGAACCGTTCGGTTTGCTGCGCCATTCAGCATTCGAATGAGTGGCCCAAAAATGATTCCGTACACCCGCACAAGTGGGCCAAGCAGGTAAACGGTGGTCTCAGGTCGAGCGATTGCCAAGCCCTTCGGCACGAGTTCACCCACGATCATCTGGACGACCGTGGCGAGGAAGATCGCGATCGCCAACGACACACCGATGACCGCGGCGGAGCCAAGCAGCGGTTCAAGGGCAGGATGCAACAGCTCCGCTATCGCCGGTTCAGCGAGAAGACCAATCAAGAGCGATGTCACCGTGATACCGAGTTGCGCACCCGACAGATGAAATGACAGATGGGCAAGGAGCCCCTTTGCGACCCGAGCTCGGCGGCGGCCCGCCTCGACATCGTTTTCAACCTTCGCTCGATCAACCGCAACAAGCGCGAATTCGGCTGCAACGAAAAAGCCGTTCGCAATGATCAAGAAGAAAACGAGAACGAGACCAAGCGCTGGATTCATAGGTCGGTCCCCCACGCCCACCAGCGGCCATGACGGCGTTCGAGGCCTAGTTGCATCTCAAAGCAGTCGGAAAGGTTCGCTTCGGTGAGCACATCATCAAGTGTTCCAGCACTGAGTACCTGACCCTCGCGAAGCATGAGAACGTGGGTGAATCCTTCGGGGATTTCTTCAACATGATGCGTCACAAGAACTGTCGCTGGCGTCTCCACCCCCGCAGCGAGAACACCAAGCGTTCTCACAAGGTCCTCGCGGCCCGCCAAGTCAAGACCTGCGGTCGGTTCATCGAGAATCAATAGTCCTGGCTCTGGCATCAAAGTTCGAGCCAGCAGCACTCGCTGCTTCTCACCGGAAGACAGCGTTGCGAAGCTTCGATCGGCCAGGCGCCCGATTTCCATCCGGTCGAGACAGTCGCGGGCCCGTTGACGATCGGCGTCGTCATAGGTGTGCCACCAAGGTTCCAGCGCTGCGTTCTTTGCGGTCATCACTACGTCGGTAGCGGCCAGATCAGACCGAAGCTGCTCAGCCATCCCCGAACTGGCGACACCGATGCGCTTGCGCAAGGAACGCACGTCGGTTCGGCCGAGTTTCTCGCCGAGCACTTCAACCTCACCCGAGGACGGATGCAGATACAGCGAAGCGATTTTCATCAGCGTCGATTTCCCGCAACCGTTGCGACCAAGAACGACCCAACGTTCGTTGGGCGCTACTTCCCACGAAACGTTGTCGAGGATCGCGCGACCTTCACGAACAAGCGTGACGTCCCGAAGTGAAAGTGCTGTCGGGTCGGTTCGACCCATGAAGACCTACTTGTCGAGCAGTAGTGCGAGTGCGACAGAGGCGAAAATGAAGATAACTGCGGCGACAACGGTGATGCGGTCGAGGTTCTTCTCGACAACCGTTGATCCAGCTGCAGACGCGCCCAAACCGCCGCCGAACATGTCGGAAAGGCCACCTCCCCGGCCGCTGTGAAGCAGGACGAGGAAGATAAGAGCGAGGGCGGAGAGCACCTGGACGATGAGGACTGCGATCAGCACGGACGAAACGCTATCAGGACAGGCGGAATTGGACGATTCGAGCGAATTCCTCGGGGTCGAGGGCCGCTCCCCCAACGAGTGCACCATCGATATCGGGCTGACCCATGAGTTCGGCAGCATTTCCTGCCTTGACCGAGCCGCCGTACTGAATGCGAACGGCCTTGGCCGCATCGGCACCCTTCATGTCCTTGACCTTGGCTCGGATCCAGCCGCAGACCTGCTGTGCGTCTTCAGCGCTTGCGGTACGTCCTGTACCGATGGCCCAAATGGGTTCATAAGCGATGACCATCGAGGCCACCTGCTCGGGCTTGAGCGCTTCGATACCGGCGTGGATCTGTCCCGTGATCTTTCCGTGCGTGGCTTCACCTTCACGCTCTTCAAGCGTTTCGCCGCAGCACAGGATGGGGGTCATACCGTTTTCGAAAACGGACTTCACCTTGCGGGCAACGATGATGTCGTCCTCTCCGAAAATCTCACGACGCTCGCTGTGGCCGACGATCACGTACGACACGTTGAGCTTGAAAAGCATTCCCGGAGCAACTTCACCGGTGAAGGCGCCATTGGCTTCCCAATGACAGTTCTGCGCACCAAGAGCGATCGGAACTTTTTCGCTCTCAAGGAAGGTTTGCACGGTGCGAATGTCAGTGAACGGCGGGTGCACCGACACATCAACGGCCTCGTAATCGTCCTTCGAAAGGAGATAGCGCAACTTGTCGAGCGTTGCTGTTGCCTCGAAGTGATTGAGGTTCATCTTCCAGTTACCGGAGATGAGAGGTTTGCGGTCAGGCATTTGATGCTCCTCGTAAGGCTTCGAGTCCGGGAAGGTCGCCATTCTCAAGCAACTCGAGCGACGCACCTCCGCCGGTTGAGACGTGATCGACCTCGTTGGCGAGACCGAACGCGTCGAGTGCTGCAGCAGAATCGCCGCCACCGACAACGGTAAAGCCACGGGCTTCGGCCATCGCTTCGGCAATCACGCGAGTTCCTGCAGCAAAGCGCGGATCTTCGAACACACCCATCGGACCGTTCCAGAAGATTGTCTTTGCTTCAGCAATGATGTCGGCGAATTCCGATGCCGTTCCGGGACCAATATCGAGACCCTTCCAATCGTCGGGGACATCGGCACCGAGTTGGCGAACCTCTCCCCCAGCTTCGGGGTTCATGATTTCGCCGCCCGGGCCAAGCGCCGTCACATCGTGCGGAATGTGAATCGTGACGTCGGAATCGAGGAATCGTTTGCAAGTTTCGATCTGGTCAACTTCGAGCAACGAATCGCCAACGTGATGTCCTTGTGCAGCGAGGAATGTGAAACACATTCCGCCACCGATGATGAGCGCGTCGGCAACTTCTGACAACGCGTCGATCACGCCAAGTTTGTCTGACACCTTTGAGCCACCAAGGATCACAACGAACGGACGCTTCGGATCAGAACGCAGCGGCAACAACACGTCGACTTCACGCTGAAGAAGACGACCTGCGGCCGACGGAAGGAACTGCGGAGGACCAACGATCGATGCATGCGCTCGATGCGACGCACCAAATGCGTCATTGACGTAGAGGTCCTGACCAGCGATGAGTTCCTGCACAAACGCAGGATCATTGGCGGTCTCGCCTGGGTTGAATCGCAGATTGTCGAGCAGTTCAACACCCGGTGCGAGTTCAGCGAGACGACGACGAACGGGCTCCACCGAATAGTTCGGATCGGGAGCACCCTTCGGGCGACCGAGATGCGTGCACGCGGTAACGGTTGCGCCGCGAGACGTCAGGTATTCGATCGTGGGAAGCGCGGCACGAATGCGGAAGTCGTCGACAATCTCACCATTGGAGATCGGCACATTGAAATCTGCGCGAAGGAGAACTCGGCGACCACTGACGTCGCCGAGGTCCTCCAGCGAAGGAACGCTCATCGGGCGGTACTACTTCGCCGCGTTGGCCATGACCTGCACGAGGTCGACCAGGCGGTTGGAGTAACCCCACTCGTTGTCGTACCAGCCGAGCACCTTCACGAGGTTGCCCATGGCCATGGTGAGCTTCGAGTCGAACGTGCACGATGCAGGCTGACCGACGATGTCGGAAGAAACAATTTCTTCATCGGTGAACACGAGCACCTTCGAAAGCGGACCGGAAGTTGCGGCCGCCTTGAATGCTGCGTTGATTTCATCGACGGTGACGTCACGCTTGAGCACACCAACGAAGTCGGTGATGGAGCCGTCCGGAACCGGCACGCGAAGTGCGGTGCCATCGAGCTTGCCCTTCATGGCCTCGAGTACGAGGCCAGTGGCGCGAGCAGCGCCGGTTGACGACGGCGTGATGTTCGCGGCCGAAGCGCGTGCACGACGCATGTCGGTGTGCGGTCCGTCGACGAGGTTCTGATCGCCGGTGTAGGCGTGAACGGTGGTCATAAGGCCCTTTTCAACGCCGAAGGCATCGTCGAGAACCTTGATCATCGGAACGAAGCAGTTGGTCGTGCACGAAGCGTTGGACACAACCTTGTGCTTGGTCGGATCGAAGGTGTCGTCATTGACGCCAACAACGAAGGTGGCATCGGCGTTGGTGGCCGGGGCCGAAATGATGACGTAGGGGGCGCCGGCTTCGAGGTGAGCAGCGGCCTTCTCGCGATCGGTGAAGAAGCCAGTGGACTCGACGACGATGTCGACGCCGAGTTCCTTCCAAGGAAGATCCTTGGGGTCACGGATTGCGGTGATCTTGAGAAGCTTGCCGTCGACGAGGATGCCGTCGTCAGTTGCTTCGACGGTGGCGTCGAGGCGACCCATGACCGTGTCGTACTTGAGGAGGTGCGCCATTGCGGGCACCGAACCCAAATCGTTGGCGGCAACGATTTCGACATCAGCGCCGGACTGCCTCACCGCCCGGAAGAAGTTGCGGCCGATGCGACCGAAGCCATTGATGCCGACACGGATGGTCATTGTGGGCACTGCCTCCTGGGTTGGCCGTCGACGGTCGACGGCTTTAGTGACGAGATGGACTGACGTTACGCCAGTCGGCGCACGCGTTTGGCCGGTCTGACTCCAGCACGACCGATTCTCGCGGAATCGGCGCCCGAGATGATGTCAGCGGTCAAGGTCGCGATGGGTGACCCGAAGGTGGAATCCCCGCTCGCGGAGGGCCTCAGCCACGGCTTCGGCGATTGCGACCGAACGATGGCGACCACCGGTGCAGCCGAATGCAACGGTCAGGTAGCTCTTGCCTTCGGCCACATAGGCCGGCATCAGCGTGCCCAAAAGCCCGTCGATCTGCCCGAGAAACTCGGAGGTGAGCGGCTGGGACAGGACATAGTCACGCACGGGTTCGTCGAGACCGGTGAGCGGTCGCAATTCTTCGACCCAATGCGGGTTCGGGAGGAATCGGCAATCGATCACCAGATCGGTATCGAGGGGAAGCCCGTGCTTGTAGCCAAACGACAACACGGTGGTCTGCATTCCGCCGGCAGGGGCATCGGCCGCAAAGAGGTCGAGCATGCGGGCACGAAGTTGATGGACATTGAGTTCGGTGGTGTCGATAACGACATCGGCTTCGGCCTTCACCGATTGCAGAACTCGGCGTTCTTCCTGAATTGATTCCGCAAGAGAACGGTCTTCAGCGGCAAGTGGATGTCGGCGGCGGGTGCTTTCGTACCGACGTACGAGTTCATCGGTCGCCGCTTCAAGGAACACGATGCGAAGTCGGTTGCCCTGGCGGCGCAGCGCGTCGAGGGCAGGTAACGCTTCGGAGTGATACGGCCCGGTACCGACGACAAGGACGACATTGGTGATGGTCGCATCGGGGGCATCAGCGAAATCGGCAACGCGCCCAATAAGCGCAGGCGGCAAATTGTCGATGATGTACCAGCCGAGATCTTCGAGAACGTCCGCGGCTTGAGACCGTCCGGCTCCCGATAATCCCGTGATCACAACGAAGTCGCTCACGCATCAGACGCTACCCGTATGACCTCTAACCTCACGGCATGGACAACATCACCGCCCTCCCGATCGCCGCCGCCCACTTCGAATCGGTCGCCGCTCTCGTCACTGCCGACGATCTCAGCAAGCCAACACCATGTGGCGACTGGACCGTTCAGCAACTGCTCGACCATGTGATTGGCGGCAACTTGATGGCCGCAGCTCTTCTCAGCGGTGCGTCGCGTGAAGATGCGGTTGCGGTGCTCGCCGAGTCAACTGTGGGCGCAGACACGTTCGCTGCTGTTCAAGAGTCGATGCGCGCCCAAGCCATTGCGTTTGCTGATTCCGCCGCACTTGAACTCGTCGTACACCACCCGGCAATGGATATGCCCGGCGCGCAACTTCTTGGCTTCCGTGTCGGCGACCTTCTCGTGCACTCGTGGGACTTGGCTCGTGCCATTGGCGCCGACGAAACACTCGATCCCGAGGTCGTTGCCGTTGTTGCAACCAACATTGAACCGATGCGTCCATTCATCGGCCAGGTCGGCATGTTCGGCGAAGGCCCGAGCGGAACGCTCGACGACAGTGCCGACGCGCAGGCGGCACTGCTCGACCTGATGGGCCGACGCCCGTAAACGTTTCGTCGGTCAGGACGACCGACGAGCAACCAATGTCAGAAGTCGCGGGATCGTCGTGACTTCGGTGTATTCCGGAGCACGATTAATGAAGCCCTGCGGCGGCGCTGGTTCGATCATGCGTTCCAGCGCAAGACCCGAATCGGCCATTGCGTTGATGTAGCGACTGAGGGGTCGGTGCACGAAACGGATGAACACATCCTTTTCGACCTCTTCAATGGTTGCCTGTTCGATGAGGTACGGACCGATGCGCCAGTACTGCTCGGGCGGGTCAAGGATCTGATCGTCGATCCAGCCGGAACCGGGTGTCTGCAGCAACGGATGATTCAGGCAGAAAATGAACCGTCCACCTGGCCGCAACACACGAGCAACTTCAGCGAGCGCTTCGTCGACAGCGTCGATGTGTTCGAACACCAGACAACACACGACTGCATCGAACGACGCGTCGTCGAATGGAAGAGATTCGGCACCCGCGAGTCGATACTCGGGGCCGCCGCCACGACGAATGGCTTCATCGATCTGGTTGACGGTCGGATCAATACCGATCACGGTCGCGCCGTGCGTCGCCGCAATTGCACGTGCGACCTGACCTTCACCAGTGCCAACCTCGAGCACGCGCTCGAAGCCTTCGGTCCATTCGAGAATCAGCGGAATGATTTGCTCGGTGTATTCGGGATCAACACCATCGGTGAACTCGCGCTGCCACCAATCGGCATGGGCTTCCCATAGTTGGGCATTGGCATCAGGTTCAGACACGAAATCTCCGATTCAGCGCTGGTCTCGACGAGAAGGAACATGGATCTTGTCCCAAACCGCTTGGCCAACCGAATCGGGAAGCCACGGAAGGGCTTTGAGTTCCTCTTCAGTTGCTCGTTTCACCGCAGTGACTCCCCCAAGTTCTTTGAGCAAGCGCGTCCGACGCGCTTCACCGAGACCGGGGATGTCATCGAGTACAGACTTCGTCATGCGTTTGCCGCGCAGTTCACGGTGGAACGAAACCGCGAATCGGTGAGCCTCGTCGCGGATGCGTTGCAGCAGATACAGCGCGTCGCTCCCCCGGGGAACTTCCACAGGCTCGGAACGATGCGGCAGATACACCTCTTCGAAACGCTTTGCGAGTGACGCAACGGGAATCTCTTCGTCGAGTCCGAGTTCCTCGAGCACCTTCACCGCAACGCTGAGCTGCCCCTTGCCGCCGTCGACGAGCAGCAATTGCGGCGGATAGGCGAACTTCCCTGATCGTTCTGCAACCGGCTTGCTGCGCTCTTCGAGATAGGCACTTAAGCGACGGGTGAGCACTTCTTCCATAGCCGCGAAATCATCGTTGCCCTGGTTGCCCTTGATTTTGAAGCGGCGGTATTCGCGCTTGTTGGGCAAACCGTCTTCCATGACGACCATCGAGCCGACATAGTCGCTGCCCTGAATGTGGCTCATGTCGTAACACTCGATGCGCAATGGAGCTTCGGGCAGACCCAAGTGTTCTTGCAGATCATTGAGAGCACGCGCACGACTGTTGTGATCGGCAGCGCGCTTCAATCGGTGCCGAGAGAATTCTTCGGTGGCGTTCTTTGTCACCGTCGCCATGAGTTCGCGCTTATCGCCCCGATGCGGAATCCGAATGCTGACCTTTGAGCCGCGCTGAGAACTTAGGAACTCTTCGTACAGTCCCGGGTTCGCGCTTTCGAACGGAACCAGTACTTCTTTGGGCACGCCCAGCGGAGGTGGATCGCCATAGAGACGTTCGAGGATGCAGTCGATGAGTTCGCCGTCGGAAAGATCTTCTTTGCGATCAAGGACGTAGCCCTTACGCCCGACCACGCGACCTCGACGGACGAAGAACACCTGCACCGATGCTTCGAGTTCATCGCCAGCAAGTCCCACAACATCGAGGTCTTCGTCTTTCTCCAAGACCATTTGCTGACGCTCGACCACCTTGCGCACCGCGCCGAGACGGTCACGAAGCCGAGCAGCACGCTCGAACTCCAATTCATCGCTTGCGGTCTGCATCTCGACTTCGAGCCGAGAAATCACTTCGTCGGTATCGCCATCAAGGAACCGGATGAGATCGCGAACCAGCGATTCGTACTTCTCCGGAGTGATCTCGCCGACACACGGACCGCTGCACTTCTCAATGTGAAACAGCAAACATGGTCGACCAAGTTTGGCGTGACGGGACAGCTTCGTGTCTGAGCAGGTTCGTACCGGGAAGGTTCGCAACAATTGGTCGAGAGTTTCGCGGATCGCCCACGCAGCGGCATACGGGCCGAAGTATCGAGTGCCCTTGCGCTTATCGCCGCGCATCACAGTGGCTCTTGGCCATTCATCGTCGACCGTGACGGCCAAGAATGGATAGCTCTTGTCGTCCCGAAGGTCGATGTTGAACCGAGGCTCATGCTGTTTGATCAGGCTGTACTCGAGCATGAGCGCTTCGAGCTCATTGCGGACCTGAATCCATTCGACCGTCTCGGCCGTGGCCACCATCTGGGCGGTGCGGGGCGCGAGATGGACCGGATCTTGGAAATAGTTCGACAGTCGCGACCGAAGGCTCTTGGCCTTGCCCACATAAATGACGCGACCGTTGATGTCCTTGAATTGATACGAGCCGGGCTCGTCAGGAATCGTGCCGGCCGGCGGTCGCTGCACCATTGCTGAGCATCATACGGCTCCCGAGGTTTCGTCCTTCTCCCGTCGATGAACACGCGGAATCGAAGGCCAACGTCCCCAATCAACTAAGTCCCCCAGCAATACTCCTGTCCACTCCCAACAAGCCCATCGAGCTCGAGCGCGGCGGGCATCAACCTTCTCAATGATTCACTCATTTAATTGCGTCAGAACCTTCTCGAATTCGTCGGCGTTTCCAACCGCACCTCGTCCGAAAACACCGAGCAGTTTGCGATCAAACCCATCGGTAAGAAGAACGTTTGAGCCAAATGGCTTCGGCTCAAACCGACGAACCTCCGACGCCTTGAAGCGAAACGAAGAAAAGAGGTTGTGCACCCGAACCTCGTCTCCGTCAACGATGACCCGGACCTTCCAAGCCAAGATCAGAAAGAGAGCAAACAGAATCGCCCACGCGAGATCAAAGAGCCTCAAAACCCAACCATGTCCACCCACGCCCGCAATTGACGCAACGAAAAGAAGCAGCGTTGGGGGTGTACCCAAAATTTTTTGCCACGTCGGATAGGAAAATCGACGTGTCACCATGGCGGCCATCTAGTCCAGGAATATAGAGCGTTCATCGGATTCAAACTTTGAATCCACCCGCCCCACGAGAGATTGCCGGGATTGTCAATCACATAACTGACCGTTCCCAAAGCCACCGCACCCATTACAAACGCAAAAGGACATCCAATCCCTGCGGTTGCGGCGCAGGCTGCAACAGTCAAACTTCCCGTCAGAACCGCCGTCGTGGCCTTAACCGTAAATCTCACCCAGCCTGGATACGCATCACTATTTGGACTCGGGTGTTGAGTAATTGGGGAGTACGACCAATCGGACGCAGACCGAACCTTTTCACTAACGGGCAAGGCTCGCAGCATTTCGGAGGTGTTGGCCAGGGCAGGTTTGAACATCGGATCACCGTTCGCGTAGTACGCGCTGATGAGCGCAAGGAATCCACACTCCGGGCATTTGCCGGTGAGGTCATTGACATTTGCAGGGTCACCGAAAACGTAGGCATACGCGTTCGCTGATCCGCCGGTGATGGGGTCGGTTTGAAGAAATCGTCCGATGCGTGGCGAGTATTGACGTGCACCCATCTCGATGATGGGTTGCAGGCCCGGTTCGGTTTCGGTGGGGCGTTGGTATTGCCCGAGCCACCGGTTGTCGAAGGTGCCAGCAGCGTTGTCGGCAACTGTGCCGGAAGTCTGATTGCCGCCTGAGTCATAGTTCGCCGTCGTACCGATCTTCGTTCCGGCCTGCGTGGCAGTAACAGCGGTATCGCCGTGGAGGTTCGGATACGACCACACATTCCCAGCCGCCCTAACAGTGAGATTCGCGGAATCGAAAACCGTTGGTGCACCCAGTTTCACTGCCACCGATCACGAAGATAGAACCCCAGTGGACCTAGAACGAGTACACAACTCCCGTAGGCAACTCGGATGATCATTTCATCCGAAGCCCCCTCGGAAAACTTCCAAACTGCCGCGGTGACAACAAGAAATCCGACAACTGAAATAATTGGCGAAGCGACCCTCTCTACAGTCGATGCCGAAGCGGGGGCTGACGCCGCTTTCACCACGCTTCGAAACACCTGCACAAAGAAAGTAGCAACCGAACTCATTTCCGTACCGGCTCCGTGCCCGCGTACAGTGCGAAAATCCCAACTCCGCAGCCAGCCAATCCTCCAAGAAACTCGTTAACCACGGGGATGCCGTGACTCACCAACACTCCAACTGCCCCCGAGGCAAGACAAGCTTCGACGTACGAGGCTCCCGTAACAACTTTCGTCACGTCGCTCTCAATACGGCCCCAGTCAATCCCTGGTTTGACTGTCCCGCTGCTCGGGCTAGGCACCAAGAAGGAAGGGTTCCGACGTTCGTATCGGGGCACTACCGGATTCAGCGGGGGTTGAAATTCAGATCGAAGTTCGTATCGCCCGCTCCCAAATCCCCACATAAAAGCTCCCGGGTTGTGGACAAAGAGCGCTTCGAAGGCTGCGAATGCCCAGCACGCGCCGCAAAGACCGCTTAGATCGCTGGTATTTGCAGGGTCACCGAAAACGTAGGCATACGCGTTCGCTGATCCGCCGGTGATGGGGTCGGTTTGAAGGAATCGTCCGATGCGTGGCGAGTATTGACGTGCACCCATCTCGATGATGGGTTGCAGGCCCGGTTCGGTTTCGGTGGGGCGTTGGTATTGCCCGAGCCAC
>Ga0222712_10000432_pt1 | contig 55507 bp, 64 predicted proteins | sample C33_657DmetaG_FD_165043 | JGI IMG/M metagenome (GOLD analysis project Ga0222712, IMG submission 165043) | Estuarine water microbial communities from San Francisco Bay, California, United States - C33_657D | ecosystem: Environmental > Aquatic > Marine > Unclassified | place: USA: California... | reverse complement strand
CTTTCTGCTTCGACTTCTAAATCAATATCTTTTAACAGTTTCTGAATTGCTTCTGCTCCAATTCCTACCTCTACACCGTACAGTTCCGAATCTTCTTGATATAACTGATCTTCAATTTCAATCCATTCATCCTCACTTAATAGTTTTTTGTATGTTAAACTCGAACAGTTCCCTGGTCTAGTCACAATGTATGAATTAAAATATACTATCTGTTCTACATCTTTAAGTGGAATATCTAACAGAATAGAAATAAAACTAGGTAGACCTTTTAGATACCAGACATGGGTCACCGCTGCAGCTAATTGTACATAACCCATTCGATGACGCCTAACTTTAGATTCGGCTACCTCGACTCCACAACGCTCACATACAACCCCTTTGTATCTAACTCGTTTGTACTTACCGCAGTGGCATTCCCAGTCTTTGATTGGACCGAATATTCTTTCACAGAATAAACCATCCATCTCTGGTTTTAATGTTCGGTAATTGATTGTTTCAGGCTTAGTAACTTCTCCTACGATTTGTCCATTAGGTAATGTTCGTTCACCCCATTTTTTTATTCGTTCAGGGGAAGCTAGATTAATTTTTATATAATCGAAATACTGTTCTAATTTGGGCATTGCAAAATATTTTTGATTATAAATAAACAGTGTTAAATTAAGAAATTCTTTAAGTCCTCACTCGTAATCGATTCATAAGTAGGTCTAGAAGGAATACGACGACTATTAGTATTAGACATTAAGTCGACTTCTACGCCTCTAGTTTGACCATCTGGTAAATTTTCAATTTTGTAAGCTCCAATATCTAAACACAACGATTGTAACTCACGCATTAATACTTTAAATGATTCAGGAGTACCTGGTCGTGGGATTGGTTTTCCTTTAACTATAGCATTCAGTGTTTCATTTCTACCTTGCATGTCATCTGATTTAACGGTTAATAATTCTTGCAATGTATAAGAAGCTCCAAAAGCTTCTAAAGCCCATACCTCCATTTCACCAAGTCTTTGACCACCATGTTGAGCCTTACCACCTAGTGGTTGTTGAGTAACTAAAGAATAAGGTCCTGTAGATCGAGCATGTATTTTATCATCTACTAGATGAACTAATTTCAACATATAAGATATACCTAGCATTACTGGGTTATCAAATTTTTCACCTGTTCTACCATCGAATATCGGAACTTTTCCAGGATGTCGAGAGTCAAAAATCCAGTCTTTTCCAGATATGGACCTCGCTTTAGTTAGTTTTTCGTTAACTAAAACACGGGAAGCTTCGGCTCCATGCATTTCATCAAAAGGTATAATTTTAAATCTTTGGTTTAGGTTTTCAGCTGCCAAGCCCAGTAAACATTCGAAGATCTGACCTACATTCATTCTAGAAGGTACACCCAATGGGTTGAGAACTAAATCAACGGGAGTACCATCAGGTAAATAAGGCATATCTTGTCTAGGCAGAATTCTGGATATAATGCCCTTATTACCATGTCTTCCTGCCATCTTGTCACCTACCTGAATTTTTCGGCTTTGGGCTACATAAACTCTTATAACAATATTTGCTCCCGTCGGTAACTCGTCACCTTTTTCTCGAGTAAAAATTCTAACGTCTAAAATTCTCCCTTTACCGCCATTTGGAACTCGTAAAGAAGTGTCTCTAACATCTCGAGTTTTTTCCCCAAAAATAGCTCTGAGTAGCTTTCCCTCTGGTGGTTGATCTGATTCCCCCTTCGGTGTAACTTTTCCAACTAAGATATCTCCTGATTCAACCCAAGAACCGATAGTTATAATACCGTTGTCATCTAATTTACGTAGGGCATATTCCCCCACATTTGGAAGTTCTCTAGTTATTTCTTCTGAACCTAATTTAGTTTGTCTTGCTTCAATTTCAAATTTTTCTATATGGACAGAAGTATATACGTCGTTGTAAACTAAACGCTCACTAATTAAAAAGGCGTCTTCATAGTTATAACCTTCCCATGGTAAATAAGCTACTAATATGTTCTGGCCTAAAGCTAATTCTCCACCTTCCGTAGCAGCGCCATCCGCTAAAACTTGTCCAGCAACCACCTCTTCTCCTAACCATACAGAAGGTCTTTGGTTTATACATGTGTCTTGATTAGATCTTTGGTATTTATGTAAAAAGTACGACACTTCATTTCCTAAATTGTCAGTTACACATATTTCATCCGCAGATACATAAGTCACCACACCATCTGAACAGCTAACAGTTACCATACCAGAATCTCTTGCAGCTTGGGCTTCTAACCCAGTCCCTATCAATGGACTTTCTGGAAATAATAAAGGTACTGCTTGACGTTGCATATTAGAACCCATTAAAGCTCGGTTAGCATCATCATGTTCTAAAAACGGAATTAAAGAAGTAGCAATCGAAATTACTTGAATAGGAGAAACTGCAATGTAGTCAACTTGTTCAGGTCTAGTTGTCGTAAAAGCTTGTCTATATCTTACAGGTATCGCTTCGCCTTCTATTCTATTATTTACCTGTAACGGTATATCTCCTGGTGCAATCCATACATCATTTTCCTGATCTGCAGTTAAATAAATAGGAGATTTATTATTTAAAACAAAACCATCTTCTACTTTATAAAATGGTGTTTCAATAAACCCAAAAGAATTAATTCTCGCATGAGTTGCCAAAACACCAATCAATCCAGCATTAGGTCCCTCTGGTGTTTCGATAGGACAAATTCGGCCATATTGACTTGGATGTATATCTCTAACTGCAAAACCAGCTCGATCTCTACTTAAACCACCAGGGCCTAAGGCACTAACTCTACGCTTATGAGTTAACTCTGCGAGTGGGTTAGTTTGGTCCATAAATTGTGAAAGTTGACTAGAACCAAAAAATTCTCGGATAGCAGCTATTATTGGTTTAGGATTAACCAAAGTATTTGGTGTTAAAGTATTCAAATCACAAATAGTCATTCGCTCTCTTATGATTCGTTCTAACCGAGTTAATCCAACCCGAACTTGATTTTGTAATAATTCACCTATAGAACGAACTCTTCGGTTACCTAAATGGTCGATGTCATCAATCTCTCCTATATCAAATTTTAGATTTATCAAATAATCTATAGCTGCTAACGCATCTTGTGGTGTTAAAACACGTATATTTTCTGGAATAGAAAGACGTAATTTTTTATTTAGTTTATAACGCCCTACTTTACCCAAGTCATAACGTTTAGGATCAAAAAATCTGGAGTATAGAATATGCTGGCCTCCGTTGACACTTGCTGGCTCCCCAGGTCTCAACTTTGTATACATCTGGATTAAAGCTTCTTCCGTAGTATAATTTCCTTCTATTCGAAAGCTCTTTTTTAAATAATCTGGGTTTTTTAAACCATTATAAATATCAGTATCACTTAGGCCCATCGCTTTTAAGAAAACATGTGCGGGAATTTTACGAGTTTTATCGATTCGAACCCACACTAAATCATTTTTATCTGTTTCAAACTTTATCCAAGCTCCACGATTTGAAATTAAACTAGCACTGTACGTTCGTCTACCTTGCTTGTCTGTTTCAGATTTGTAGTAAATACCTGGGCTTCTAACAATTTGGTTGACGATAACTCTTTCAGCACCATTAATTACAAAAGTACCTCGATCTGTCATAAGAGGTAAATCACCTATAAAAACTTCCTGTTCTTTTATAACTCCAGTTTCTCTATTAATTAAACGTGCAGGTACGTAGACTTGCACAGAATAAGTAGCATCTCTCCTTTTTGACTCACTGATACTATATTTTGGACATTTAAGCTTATACTCGTCTCCTAATAGATATAGCTCTAAATTGCCAGTATAATCTGTGATAGGAGAAAAACTATTAATCTCTTCTGCTAAGCCTTCTTCTAAAAACCAACAAAAACTTGCACGTTGAATTTCTACTAAATCAGGCAAGATAAAAGTAGAAAGTTTAGTGCTAGACATGAGGGTCAAATCTCCTTTATATAATTTTATGTATTACTCAAAATAGAAGATGGTAAATTTATTGAAAATGGGTAAACACTTAGTTTGAAATAAGATACAAATTTATTAAATATTAAATTAAAAAGAATACAACAAAAGTTATCACAATGTGATACTTCTGTTATATCTAACAAAAACTAATTAAATAGATGGATGATGTAGAGTTATTTACTTGCTAACTTTAATGCTTTAGCAATAGAGGATTTTTTCGCTGCACCAGTGTTAGAGTGTAGAACACCTTTTTGAATAGCTTTATCAATTTTACTGTAGGCTAAAGACACTAAACCCTCTACCATTTTTTTATTATTAGAGTCTGCATTTTCTATAGCTAAAATGCATTTTTTATAAATTGTTTTTATAGTTGACTTGTAAGCTTTATTACGTAAACGATTACGTTCGTTAGTTTCGATTCTTTTTTTAGCTGATCTACTGTTTGCCATTTACTTTATTTATAGATTTTAAATACTATTGGTCGTTTCTCTAAAAAATAGTCGTATTAAAAAGATTTTTATCTAACTATTAATACGTAGGACCTATTATAACACTTTATATTTTTAAGGAATATCTTTGAAAAAGTTCTAACTTCTAAGCTACATTTATCTCTAGCAATGCAATTATGATCATTTTTTATCTTTAGAGCTTAAACGATTAAAAATCTCAACTGAAGGACTTACAATTTCATTAAATTTTAGTTATAGTGTGTATAACATGAATCTATTTTCATAACAAAAATAATAAAAAATATCACTTAAGGACAATGGCTAAAAGTAAAGGCGTAAGGGTCGTTATCACTCTGGAGTGTAGATCTGCAGAAGGTGTATATAGATATACAACTACAAAAAATCGAAGAAATACACCTGAAAAATTAGAATTAAAAAAGTACTGCCCATTGTCTAAGAGACATGAGGTTTTTAAAGAAATAAAATAAATAAAAATAACAAAGAATATATGGTTGTATATCGTCGTAAGGTTTCTCCTTTAAAACCAAATGAGCCCATTGATTACAAAGATGTAGAATTATTAAGTAAATTTCTTACGGAACAAGGAAAACTGTTACCGAGAAGATTAACAGGCTTAACTACAAAACAACAAACACAGATAACTAACGCCGTTAAAAAAGCTAGAATTTTATCCCTATTACCATTTGTTAATAGAGAAAGTTAAAAACTCCTATTGAAAACTCTAAGAGATTTTCAATAGGAGTTTTTTATGTTAAAAGTCTAATGCATTTTACATTTTAATATAAGATTTATAAAAATCCGACCACATACTACCTGTTTCTTTTCTTTTGGACTAAATTGAAAGCTTTAATCTCGTCCTTTTCGATCCAAGTATCAAAATCTTTGACAAATACTCCACACTCTGTATTTTCTTTTACTTCAAGAACATCTTCTTTTAGTCGCTTCAGAGAGTCTAAAAGTCCTTCATAAAGTAATTCTTGATTTCGGAAAACTTTTATGTGACAGTTTTGAGATAATTTACCTTCAGTCACTAAGGAGCCTGCTACATAACTTTTACCCAATGGGAATACACTTTTTACAATAGCTGAACCTATTGGATATTCATCGTATTCAGGTCCTACGATTTCATCTATTAAATCTTGTACGTAATCGAATAAATCATAAATTACATCTGCTTCTTTAATAATGACATTTGCGCTCTTCGCAGCTTTTCGTGCTCCGGGAGCCATAGTTGTATTAAAGGCTAAAACTGTAGCATTACTAGTATAAGCAAAATCTATATCTGTTTCAGTAATCTCACCTGGGGAAGAATATAAAATTCGCGTTTGCACCTTCGGGTGTGATAATTTATAAATGTTATCTACCAATGCTTCTACAGAGCCCTGAATATCTGTTTTTATTATCAGATTTATCTTACCTTTAATATCTGTGTCAGAAACATTGTACGTCTCTGTTAGGTTTTGTCCAATACTAGTCTTAGATTTAAACAGCTCCTGAGCTTTTTGTACTTGAACTTTAGCTTCTTTTTCATCTAAATAAATAGAAAAAGTGTCACCAGTAGTTGGAGGTTTAGATAATCCCCAAATGACTATCGAAGAGGAAGGAGGAGCTGAATCTATCTTTTCTCCTTCAGAATTAATAATGCCTCTTACTTTTGCTATAGCATCACCAGCTACTAAAATATCGCCTACTCTTAGAGTACCATTCTGTACCAGTAAATTAGCTATAGGTCCTTTTGTTCTATCTACATAAGACTCTAAAACCGTTCCTTGAGCTAAAACATTAGGATCTGCCGTGAACCCTTCTACATCATCTATTAATGCAATCATTTCTAGAAGGTTATCTATATTTGTACCTTGTTTTGCACTGATTGGTACCATTAATGTGTCACCACCCCAACTTTCGGGGATTAGGTTATACTTTGCCAATTCTTGTTTGATATTCTCAATATTTGCATCTTCTTTATCAATTTTATTTATAGCAACAATTACTGGTACATTTGAGGCTTGTATGTAATTTATAGCTTCAATAGTTTGAGGTCGAACACCATCATCAGCTGCAACCACCAGAATAGCAATATCGGTTACTTGGATACTTCTTGATCTCATTCCTGAAAATGCTTCATGACCTGGTGTATCTAAAAATACTAACTGACGTTTAGAATCTTTGTAATCTACTGTAACTTCATATGCACCCAGCTTTTGGGTTATACCTCCAGATTCTTTTTGAGCCAACTGAGTTTTTCGAATTCGATCTAATAAACTTGTTTTTCCATGATCCACATGTCCCATAACAGCAATGATAGGAGCCCGTTTTTGTGCATTAGATAAATCTAAAATCTGAAGTTTTTTATTTTCTTCTTCTTCATTAACAATATACACATCTATGTCAAATTCCTTACCGACAGTTACAGCAGTGTTTATATCTATAAATTGGTTCATAGTAACAGATATTCCTTTGAGGAATAGGCTTCTTATAATGTCTGTCTCAGGTGTAACAAGTAATGTAGAAAGCTCCTGTATAGTTAAAGGACGTGATATGGAAACTTTATCTGGTTTAACAGCTACTTTCGGATCATTCAGTTTTTTATTATTTGACGCATTTCCTTTTCCTTTATTTGGGGCACTAGCTTTCTTAGCTTTCGGTTTAGTGGCTGAAAACTTTCCAATTCCTAAGCTATCATTAGGATTAATAGGTCGTTGTAATGACAGAGAAGAAGCATCTTGATTCTGATCCGTATTAGTAGAGTCATCACTAATGCTTTCATAATCTTCATCAAAGTCTACTTTAGCTTTAACTTTCTTCTTTGTTTTTAATTTCGACTTTATAATTTCTTTTTCGTCATCTTTTTCAGATTTTTTTTGTTTCTTTTCTGGTCTAGGAAAAGGTTTCGTTAACAGGTTGAGACCCACTTCTGCTTCAGGATTTATATTAAAAGTAGTTTCTTCTTTATTTAGATTTCGGTCTTCTGATTTTGATTGGCCAGGAGATATTAATAAAGGGTTTGAGAGAACTAGTACATTATCATTACTAAGCTTAGAATCAATCATAATTAAAAGTAGTGTATGTTGTTATAATCAATAGATGGGAGTTAATTCTATAAATCGAGTAATTGAAATAATTATTTTAACATTTCTAAAAAATAATACTTGAAATAGGCTGTAGGGCTGTGATAAACAATACAAGAAAAAATATATAGAATGGTTATAGATACTAGTAGGCTTTCCCAAAAAAGAATCAAAGTTAAAAAAATTTTGTGATTACTTAGTAATCATAACCTAAAGAGTCTCGACACTTATTCAAATACTATGGTTAAATAGTAATATCTAACATTCAAATTTATATAAAAATTTGGATGAATATAAAATATAAAGCCAGTAACTTAACTATGCCTAGATTTCAGAAAAATGACAATTTTATTGATAAGACATTTACTATTCTAGCAGATATTGTATTAAAAGTATTGCCAGCAAGTAAACAGGAAAAAGAAGCATTCTCTTACTATCGAGATGGTATGTCCGCTCAATCTGAGGGCGAATATGCTGAAGCTTTAGAAAACTATTATGAAGCTTTACGTTTAGAAGAAGATCCATATGACAGAAGTTATATTCTCTACAATATAGGACTAATCTACGCTAGTAACGGAGAATATATAAAAGCACTAGAATATTACCATCAAGCACTAGATCTAAACTCTCGTTTACCACCTGCTCTTAATAATATCGCAGTTATTTATCATTACCAAGGCGTGAAGGCATCAGAGAAAAAAGATTTAGAAACTGCTAGAAGTATGTTTGATAAAGCCGGTGAGTATTGGAAACAAGCAATCAGATTAGCACCAAATAACTATATTGAAGCACAAAACTGGCTAAAAACTACAGGTAGAATGTCAGGAGATAATTTCAATTAAGATTCGGTAGGTTTTTAAGTGATTAAAACTAATAAAAAAGTTAGTATAAAAATGTTGATTAGGGAACATTTTACATCTATTTCTATGTTCTTTAAATATAGAATATAAAGTCTTGTGACTTTAGATATAGACAACATTCATTATTTCTATTCTACAATATACTAAGAGTCATTTAATATGCCTCAAGTAAATAACATATAATTTATTACGAAACTATTTGATCTTCTATTCAAGACACTTAAAACAATATGGTTAACACTGCAACGAATACTGGTTTCATCACTCAAATTATTGGTCCTGTTGTTGATATCGAATTCCCAAACGGAAAATTACCAAAAATCTATAACGCTGTTGTTATTGGAGAAGGTGAATCTTCCGTAACGTGTGAAGTACAACAATTACTAGGTAATAACCGAGTAAGAGCGGTATCTATGACTTCTACAGATGGTCTAAAGAGAGGAATGCCTGTAACAGATAGCAAAACTCCTATTAGTGTACCAGTTGGTAAACCAACTTTAGGACGTATTTTTAACGTTTTAGGAGTTCCTGTTGATGAAATGGGTGACCTTCCAACTTCAGAAACACTTCCAATCCACAGACCTTCTCCAGCTTTTACACAATTAGATACTAAGCCATCTATTTTTGAAACTGGTATTAAAGTAGTAGATCTTTTAGCTCCATACCGTCGAGGCGGAAAAATCGGTTTATTCGGTGGTGCAGGTGTAGGTAAGACTGTATTAATTATGGAACTTATCAACAACATTGCTAAAGCACACGGTGGAGTTTCTGTATTTGGTGGTGTTGGTGAAAGAACACGTGAAGGTAATGACCTTTACATGGAGATGAAAGAATCCAAAGTTATCAATGAAGCTAATCTTGGTGAATCTAAGGTAGCACTTGTATACGGACAGATGAATGAACCTCCTGGGGCTCGTATGAGAGTTGGTTTAACAGCATTAACTATGGCTGAGTACTTCAGAGATGTTAACAAGCAAGACGTACTTCTTTTCATTGATAACATTTTCAGATTTGTACAAGCAGGTTCTGAAGTGTCTGCGTTATTAGGACGTATGCCATCCGCAGTAGGATACCAACCTACTTTAGCTACTGAAATGGGTGGTCTTCAAGAAAGAATTACATCTACATTAGAAGGTTCTATTACATCTATTCAAGCTGTATACGTTCCTGCAGATGACTTAACAGACCCAGCTCCAGCAACTACATTCTCTCACCTAGATGCTACAACTGTATTATCTAGAAACTTAGCAGCAAAAGGTATTTACCCTGCAGTAGATCCTCTAGATTCTACATCTACTATGCTACAGATTTCAATCGTAGGTGCTAAACACTATGCGACTGCTCAAGCTGTTAAGCAAAACCTTCAAAGATACAAAGAATTACAAGATATTATTGCAATTCTAGGTCTAGATGAATTATCTGAAGAAGATAGAAAAACAGTTGCTCGTGCTAGAAAAGTAGAAAGATTCTTATCTCAACCTTTCTTCGTAGCAGAAATTTTCACAGGTTCTCCTGGTAAGTATGTATCTTTAGCTGACACTATCAAAGGATTTAACATGATTTTAGATGGTGAATTAGATGAATTACCAGAACAAGCGTTCTATCTTGTAGGTAACATTGACGAGGCTCTTGAAAAAGCAAACAGCTTGAAAGGATAGGTAAAAATTATGGCTCTACATATTAGCATAATCGCACCAGACAGAACTGTTTGGGACGCAAACGCTGAGGAAGTAATTCTACCAAGTAGCACTGGTCAGCTAGGTATTTTACGTGGTCACGCTCCACTATTAACTGCACTAGATGTTGGAGTTATGCGAGTACGTATAGACAAAGATTGGACTCCTATTGTTCTTATGGGCGGCTTTGCTGAAGTAGAAAACGATGAGTTAACTATTTTAGTAAACGGCGCAGAAGAAGGTTCCAAGATTGATAAAGAAGAGGCAGAAAAAACTCTAGAGCAAATGACAGTTCGTTTTAACGAGGCTGTTACTAGCAAAGAGAAAATTGAAGCAACTCAAAACTTACGTAAAGCTAGAGCGCGAGTTCAAGCTGCTACAGCGTAATTAAATATAAAAAATCGAGAATAACACTTAATAGTGCTATTCTCGATTTTTTATTCCAAGACCGCATAATCAAACCTTAAGGGTGTAGTGGAACCATTACAGATTTTTTAGTGATTTTACACATGGGCTTATCACAAATTTCAACAATCAAATAGCTCTTACTAACAAATTATGAATATAGTAAGACAAGAATTAATAAACTAATTACTATTTAATAAAGAAGAAACTTTTATATATCCACCTAAAGCTAATTTTTAAATTATGTCAGGAAAACTAGACTATAAGAATAATGTAGGATTAATACCCTATTCGGTTAATTTTAAACAAAGTGAATCCGAAATGTCTTTATCTGAACATTTAGAAGAGTTACGTCAGCGTGCATTTTGGTCAATAGCAGCGTTAATTGTGAGTGTTGGAGTCTGCTTAGTTAGTGTTAAAACTATAGTAAAACTGTTACAAGAACCAGCTACAGGAATAAAATTTCTTCAATTTGCTCCTGGAGAGTATTTTTTTGCATCTCTAAAAGTCGCAACCTACAGTGGGGTTTTAATAAGTAGTCCTTTTATAATTTATCAAATTATCTTATTTGTTCTACCAGGTATGACTACGGGTGAGCGAAAAACTATATTACCAATAACATTAAGCTCCTTGGTTCTATTTGTAGTTGGATTAATCTTTGGGTACTTATTTATAGCTCCTGCAGCTTTAAATTTTTTCATTAATTATGGGTCAGAAGTGGTTGAACCATTTTGGTCTTTTGAACAATATTTTGAATTTATTATTGCTTTACTTTTCAGTACTGCCATTGCTTTTCAGCTTCCAATTTTACAAGTACTTTTAGGATTGTTAAGAATAGTCTCTGGTAATACTATGGTTTCAATATGGAGATACGTAATTTTAGGTTCTACAGTTGTTGGTGCTGTATTAACTCCCTCTGTTGATCCTCTAACACAAATTATAATGTCATCCATAGTACTTGTTTTATACTTTGGAGGAGCTAGCATAGTTCTGTTAATCGATAAAAGTAGAGAAAATATTAATTACGAAGCGAAAATTTAAGTTAAAATACAAATAGAGAATATAATATATTTTTATTTGGAATTTCATGAAACAATTCGCATAAAATTCAATTCGTAATAAACATACACATATAGTTTATTAATCGCTTTTGGATTTACAAGATTGCTTATTAAATACAGTTTTTTGAACTTACAAAAAAATGACATAGAAAGTAACCAAACACCGCGTATATACTTTTATAGGTAAATGTTTCGAACGCATTTTACTAAAAAGCTAACCTAAAAATATCTTTCAAGAATTAGTCTAAAGAATAATGAGAAACAAATTACATAACATATTAAAATCCCTTGTATTTAGTTTAAGCTTAGCATTTGGTATCTTATTACCTTCAATGAGCCAAGCATTTCCAATCTTTGCTCAACAAGCTTACGAAAATCCAAGAGAAGCTACAGGTAGAATAGTTTGTGCGAATTGTCACTTAGCACAAAAACCTGTGGAGATTGAAGTGCCTCAAGGTGTATTACCTGATAGTGTATTCGAAGTTGTAGTGGAAATTCCATACGATAAATCCATTAAACAAGTTACAGCTACTGGGGTAAAAGGACCTTTAAATGTAGGTTCTGTACTAGTTTTACCTGAAGGTTTTACTTTAGCACCTAAAGATAGATTATCTCCTGAACTACAAAAGAAAACTGAAGGTGTTGTTATTTCTCCATACAGTGATTCAAAACAAAGCATCTTAGTAGTAGGACCAATTCCGGGTGATAACCACCAAACTATTGTATTCCCTGTACTGGCACCAAACCCAGCGGATAACAAAAATGTTCACTTCATTAAGTACCCTATCTACGTAGGCGCAAACAGAGGACGTGGGCAAATTAATCCTACAGGTGACAAGAGTAATAATACGCTATACACATCTCCGATTGACGGACAGTTAACAGGAATCCAAAAAACAGATTCAGGTTACACTTTATCTATCAAAGGTAGTAGTGGTGATATCGTTGAGACAAAAGTTCCTACAGGTCCAGATCTAATCGTGAAGCAAGGTGATAAACTTACAGCAGATCAACCTTTAACGGTGGATCCTAACGTAGGTGGTTTTGGACAAGGAGAAACGGAAATTGTACTTCAAAGTCCAGCTCGAGTTAAAGGTATGATTGCGTTCTTCTTTACTGTTATTTTCGCACAAATCATGTTAGTACTGAAGAAGAAGCAATTTGAAAAAGTTCAATTAGCAGAAATGAACTTCTAAAATGTTCTCATCCGGATCGATTTCCAACAGGTATTGTATTGTAGGAAATCATCCGGATTTTTATTGACATAAAAATAAATTTTGAATAATAATTCACTATTGAGGTTTACATATATTTCGTTTCACATCTCCAGAGAAATTTATTTTTTTACTGATGCGACAACTTTGTTGAACGAGGCTAAATCAGATACTGCCATTTGGGCTAACATTTTTCTGTTAATGGCAACGTTAGACCCTTTTAAAGAACTAATTAAAGTACTATATTTAACACCTTCTAAACGCGCTGCAGCGTTAATTCTTGTAATCCAAAGACTACGGAATTCACGTTTTTTTCTTTTTCTACCTACATAAGCGTAGCGAAGAGCCTTCATCACTTGTTGATTGGCCATTCTAAATAGCTTAGAACTGGATCCTCTGAAGCCTTTCGCTAAGGCTAAAACCTTATTACGACGTTTTCTTGCTACATTGCCTCTTTTAACTCTTGCCATTTATCTAGTCTCCTAAAAATTTGTAATTAATATTAAAGATACGCAAGCATAGTTCTTAGGCATTGAGAGTCTCCCCAACAAACGACTAGTTTTTGCGATAATGCTCTTTTTCGTTTTGTAGACTTACCTTCTAAAAGATGTCCTTTGAAAGCTCTTTTTCTTATAAATAAACCGTTACGCGTTCTTTTAAAACGTTTACTGGCAGCACGTTTTGTCTTGATCTTTGGCATAATAAATGAGAATATTTTTATAATAATTTGGTATTTAAGACACATAAAAATACCTTTACTCGCACAAGTATAGCCTATTATCCAAAAATGTAAATTCAACTCTCAAGAGAGTAAGACATTCTTGGGTAATAGGCTATGCTATTTTGTTCTCTAATTAGCTTTAGAAACAGTTGTTGTCATCTGAGACATGAAGCCATTTACATAATTCATAACTATTCGGATCATGATTCTGAAGAAGCTAGTTTCTAGCTCTTGGAATACTTTCATATTTAAGTTGAAAGCTACGTTAGCTTCTGCCACTATTTGTTGAGCACCATCACCTGTAACAGGTAAAGCATCTAAAGCTGCTTTGTAGTTTATTTTAAATTGCTGTTCATCTGTAATTTCTGTGAACTCATAGAAAGATAAACCTTTTGTTGATTGAAGATTCATAGCTCGTTGGGCAATCTTTTTTAAGATTTGACCACCTGATAAATCACCTAAATACCTAGTATAAGCATGACCTACTAAAAGGTCTGGTCTTTTCTCACTTAGATCTTTAATCCTATTTATGTATAACTTTGTAGCTTCAGATGGAACTAACGTATTCATCCAATCAGGACCGTAGTAAAAAGCAAGATCTTCTTTTAGACTTTCTGTACGATTTAATTCGGGAAAATAAATTGGTTTAATAAACTCATTTTCTTTATTTTTTTCCATAGCTTCTTCTAGAGAAAGATACACAAAATAAAGGTTAGCAAGCATATGGCTGTAAGAACTCTTATCAATTACGCCGCCTAAAAACGATTTAACGAAACTTACGTTCTCTGCCATGCTGTGAGCTTTACTTGTACCTTCACGCAGTTGGATTGTTAAATTACTTGTCATGTGTGTTTAAAATGTGTGTAGAAATTTAAAACTTTTCAGTTTTATCATACTAAAAGTCTAGAGTTGTCTTTAACGTATGATTATATAGATAATAGCGGAAAAAACAGGCCTTAGATTAAATACTTTACATTAATACATTTAAATGTCTTATATTTGATAATACTTATAACATCTAACTGAGTAATGTATAATTTTTAAAAATTAACTTTAATTGATACCCTCTTTTTAAGAAAGAAATGATTTTATAATGCTTAGGTAAAAATGTTCCTTAATTAAGTTTTTAAAAGTTATTTTTAAAACGCAAACAGATACCTATTTGGTAATGATTGTTTGTATATAGTATAATGTTATATTATCTGTAGAAAAAGCGTAAATTAACCTCTCGCTATAAATACATTAAAAATTTTCTCACCAATTTCAACGTAATAGCTAAGTAATATTTAATTATGAACATAATCACTTTAGGATGGTCTTCCTTAATGGTAGTTTTCTCCTTTTCTTTAGCCCTAATTGTTTGGGGTAGGAACGGATTCTAATCAGAACCGTTATATATACGAATTTACAGTAAATAAACTTACATAACAAAAGAACTACACATGGGAAATGAAATAATTGATGCTGCTTTAGTAAGCAGTGTTATTACATTAATTGGTTTAGCAGTAGGATTTGCATTACTAAAGTTCCAAGGAGATTAATCTTTTCTCAACTGGACCTGAAATGGGATTAGGAGGAATAATAACCACCTATTCCCTATTGTATTTACATATTATGTCTAAATCCACTACTAAATAAAATGGTACAACTTGTCTGGACTCTGAGTGCCGTAGCACTAATTTTTACAATTATGATTCATAATCCTAAATCTCAAGGTATGGGAGGACAAAATCAGATGTTTGCAAGCACACGAAGCGCTGAAGCAACCTTAAATAAAGTTACTTGGACTTTAATTGGAACTTTTTTTTCTTTGACTACCTATTTAGCTATATATAGCAGCATAGATTAAGTCTAATTTCCACTACAGCAATATGAATATACCGGATTCTGAGTGCCCTGTACCAATAGACCAACGTCCCATAAATGAATATAATACTTTAAAAGATTCTACATTCTTCTTATGGACAACACGATCTTTAGATTCTTACATAAAAAACGTTTTTTTTCTTAGTATCCCAATATACTTCTTCATTGGTTCATTAGTTAAAGCAAGTACAATGAACTCAGAGTTGCCATTAAATGATCTTTTATATACAGTTACTTTTTCTACTATCATTTTAGGACTAATTTTCTTAAGAATATATTTAGGATGGACGTATGTGTACCAAAGGTTAGTAAAAGCTAGTGTAAATTACGAAGAGTCGGGCTGGTATGATGGAAAAACGTGGATTAAACCACCTGAAATTCTAATACAAGATAAATTAATTGCAAAGTATCAACTATTACCTATCATTAATAGATTAAAAGTAAGCTTAATCGTATTTTTCAGCGTTTGTAGTGTTATCTTAATCTATTTAAAATGGGTTGAATAACATTTATAAATGAGAAATATTATACTAAGGTAGAAAGATTTGAAATAAAATGATACTATTTAGTGAACAACCTTAATTACGCGGGGTAGAGCAGTCTGGTAGCTCGTCGGGCTCATAACCCGAAGGTCAATGGTTCAAATCCATTCTCCGCTATAAAAAAATATTTTGATTAGATTTCAACAGGATTTTATGCTATCATTTATCTATAACAAAGAGTATAGAATAACTATATGAGCGAAACATTAAATTTACAAATTCCTTCACCTACTTTTGAAGGTAGTACTGGTGGCTGGTTAAGAGCAGCAGAAGTTGAAGAAAAGTACGCTATTACTTGGACAAGTGCCAAAGAGCAAGTGTTCGAGATGCCAACAGGTGGAGCGGCTATCATGAGAAAAGGTGAAAACCTTCTATATCTAGCTAGAAAAGAGCAATGTTTAGCTTTAGCAACTCAGGTTAAGACTTCTTTTAAGATATTAGACTATAAAATATACCGAATTTTCCCTAGTGGAGAAGTTCAATATCTTCATCCAAAAGATGGTGTTTTCCCTGAGAAGGTAAATGCAGGTCGAGTTGGGGTAGGTAATGTGTCTCACTCCATCGGTAAAAACTTAAACCCATCACAAATTAAGTTTACTAATAAAGATTTTAGTAACTAAACTATTCAAGCGCAAGGGATGCTATCACAATCCTTGCACTTGGACTTAACTTATATCTAGGAGAGATGGCAGAGCTGGTCTAATGCATCTGATTTGAAATCAGAAGAAACTTTGCGGTTTCCGTGGGTTCGAATCCCACTTTCTCCTTTAAAAATCTTAAAACGGAAAAAACTTGAGATCTAACACATACTAAATTTTCTGTATAAAGAAATAAAACCGGACACTAAATAGTGTCCGGTTTTATTTTTAAGCGGGTGAGGCGATTCGAACGCCCGACATCGACCTTGGCAAGGTCGCGCTCTACCACTGAGCTACACCCGCTTTACTAATCTGTAAATATGGTAGCAAAAAATAGCCTTAACTGTCAAGGTATTATACAGGTTTGATACTAAATAAGTACCCCCCCTAGTATAATACCTAGCCCGTTTATTAGTATAAAAAATTTATTCTTTAAATAACAAAAGAGTTAAATGCAGCGATTACTATTACTAAACCAAACCATAAACCAGCAGCACCGTAGACAAGCCCTTTAGACTTTTCCCATTCTCCTGGAGAAACTAGAATTACAGGAACACCAATAATAAGTGCAAAAGATAAAAGTATTAAAATACTAACCAGTAATTGCAGAAGAGCAACCATATTCTTTGTCCTCAAATATAAAATTTAGAATTATATAAACCCTACCTATTTCTAACCCCCTTAATAAAAAAGGCTCGAAAAGGTTGTATCTATTACATGTTATACTATGCGCATTCATTTTTTACGATTATTTAATAATAATAAATAGAACGAAACAAATACTTTGTAAAAGACTTTAAAAAAAATATTTTCGTATAGAGGAAATAATTAAAAACAAATCTAAATACTTAATTAACTTTAGTATGAAGTATACTGTAAACTATCTAATAAGCGCGATTGGAAGTATTAAAAATACAAGTTAATTCTTCTATCTAGTTTTTGAAATACAAACATTTTTTCCTTACAACGAGGTTTATAAAAATATGGAAGGAATTTTATTATTCGCTAAACTACCCGAAGCATACGCAGTGTTTAAACCATTTATCGACGTAGCTCCAGTTATTCCAGTATTCTTTCTACTTTTAGCTTTCGTTTGGCAAGCTGCTGTTGGATTCAGATAATAATCAGGTTTGAAGTACTTTAATATCTAGTACTTCAAACTTTTTATTTGTAATAAACTTTCCAAAGAGCCAGACAATTTTTTTGATAGATTATTGTAAACAAATAATAAGAAGCTTTTGGATATCCAGAATCTTTCTTAAGATTAGAAAAAAACTAGAGCTATATATGTAATATAATAAGATATGTATAATAGATAATAGACACATCTGTATGACTGTGAATTATATAACTTTAAACAGCCGTTAACTCACATTCACCAGACCTTTAAAACAAATTTGTAATATTAAATAAAAATGATAGAACCTCTTTTATTTGGAATAGTATTAGGCCTTATCCCAGTTACACTAGTTGGACTTTTCGTTGCAGCTTACCTACAATACCGAAGAGGAAACCAATTTGGTTTATAAAAATTAAAATAAGTGACAAAAATTTTTGTCACTTATTTTAATTTGCTTAAGATACTACCAACTAGCTTTTTTAACACCTGGTAATAAACATTGCTGAGCCATCTCTCTAATAACATGTCGAGAGAGACCAAAGGATCGGTAATACCCTCTACTACGACCTGTCATCCAACAACGGTTTCTTAACCTTATAGGAAGAGAGTTTCTAGGTAAACCATCTAATTTTGTATATAAATCCAGCTTTTCCTGGTAAGACTGCGATTTTCTAATAGAATTTTTTAATTCAATTCTTTTTGTTTCATATTTAGTTACTAATCTTTGGCGCTTTTTCTCGCGCTCAATCATACTTTTTTTCGCCATAACACTTAATGATAAATATTCTTAATATGTTTCTGTTACGACTTTAATCATAACATTTATTTGCTCCTCATTCTTTATTTTACTAGAAAAAATACAACCAAAGATAGTTATAACTATCTTTGGTTGTATTTTTTTAGTTAATTAATTTCTTAAAAATTAACCGAACTTTCCTGTTGTAGACGCTATCACGAAAGCAGCATATGTGAATACATACCCCACTGTAAAGTGAATTAAACCTACTAGACGGGCTTGAACAATAGATAATGCAACTGGCTTATCTTTCCAACGTACTAAGTTAGCTAAAGGCGTTCTTTCGTGAGCCCAAACTAAAGTTTCGATTAGTTCTTGCCAGTAACCTCTCCAAGAGATTAAGAACATAAATCCAGTTGCCCAGATTAGGTGTCCAAATAGGAACATCCAAGACCAAACAGCTAAACTGTTCATACCGAATGGATTGTAACCGTTAATTAATGGAGATGAGTTTAACCATAGGTAATCACGTAACCAACCCATAATGTATGTAGAGGATTCGTTAAATTGACCTGCGTTGCCTTGCCAGATTGTCACATGTTTCCAGTGCCAGTAGAAAGTTACCCAACCAATTGTGTTTAGCATCCAGAACATGGATAAGTAGAAAGCGTCCCATGCAGATATATCACATGTACCACCTCTTCCTGGACCATCACATGGGAAGCTGTATCCAAAATCTTTCTTATCCGGCATTAACTTTGAACCACGTGCATCTAATGCACCCTTAACAAGAATTAATGCAGTTGTGTGTAAACCAAGCGCGATTGCGTGGTGAACTAAGAAATCTCCTGGACCAATAGGTAAGAACAGAGAGTTTTTACCACTGTTAATTGCATCTAACCATCCTGGTAACCAAATATTGTTACTAGCAGTCTTAGTTACACTATCTGTAGAAGATAAGAATACATCAAAACCGTATAAAGCCTTACCCGATGAAGCTTGAATCCATTGAGCGAAAACAGGTTCTACAAGAATTTGTTTCTCTGGTGTACCAAAAGCTACTACTACATCGTTATGAATGTATAAACCTAAAGTGTGGAATCCTAAGAATAAGGAAACCCAACTTAAATGAGAAATAATAGCTTCTTTATGCTCTAACATCCTTGCTAAAACGTTATTTTTGTTTTGCTCTGGGTCATAATCTCTAACAAAGAAAATTGCTCCATGTGCAAAAGCTCCAACCATTAAGAAACCAGCTATGTATTGGTGATGAGTATATAAAGCTGCTTGCGTAGTGTAATCCTTAGCAATAAATGCATAAGACGGTAACGCATACATGTGTTGTGCAACTAAAGACGTAATAACACCGATAGACGCTAATGCTAAACCTAATTGGAAATGTAAAGAGTTAGTCACTGTTTCAAATAAACCTTTGTGACCAGCACCTAAACGACCTCCAGGAGGACGGTGAGCGTCTAAGATCTCTTTTAAACTATGACCGATACCCCAGTTAGTTCTGTACATATGACCGGCAAAGATGAATACCACACCAATAGCTAAATGGTGATGAGCAATATCAGTTAACCATAATGCTTGAGTTTGTGGGTGGAAACCACCTAAGAAAGTTAAAATTGCACTTCCAGAACCTTCACCTGTACCAAATATATGATTACCGCTATCTGGGTTCTCTGCGTATGCACTCCAGTTTCCAGTAAAAAATGGAGTTAGACCTGCCGGATGAGGTAAAGTTTTTGTGAAATTGTCCCATCCAACGTGTTGTCCTCTAGCTTCAGGAATAGCGATATGGATAAGGTGTCCAGACCATGCTAAAGAACTGAAACCGAATAAACCAGATAAATGGTGGTTTAAACGTGATTCGTTATTCTTAAACCAAGATAATCCTGGACGGAATTTTGGTTGTAAGTGTAACCAACCTGCGAATAAAAATACACCCGCTAGGAATAGTAAAAATAATGATCCAGAATATAGATCATTATTAGTTCTCATTCCAATTGTGTACCACCAGTGGTATACGCCTGAAGTTGCAATGTTTACCGGGTAGAATACACCACCTTTTGTAAATGCTTTAACAGCAGGTTGACCGAAGTGTGGATCCCAAATAGCATGTGCAACTGGTTTAACCTTTAACGGATTTAAAACCCATTGTTCAAAGTTACCTTGCCACGCAACGTGGAATAAATTACCTGATGTCCACAGGAATATGATAGCTAAATGACCGAAATGCGATGCAAAAATCTTTTGGTACAGATTTTCTTCTGTCATACCGTCATGACTTTCGAAGTCATGAGCTGTTGCAAGTCCAAACCAGATCCTTCTTGTAGCCGGATCTTGTGCAAGGGCTTGACTAAATTTAGGAAACTTTGTTGCCATAATTCTTCCTTGTTATTATTAAACCTTTATCCTACGGAAATAATTCTTGCTAAGAAGAACGCCCAAGTTGTACCAATACCACCTAAAAGGTAGTGAGCTAAACCTACTGCACGTCCTTGAGTGATGCTTAAAGCTCTCGGTTGAATTGCAGGAGCGAAATTCAATTTGTTGTGAGCCCAAACAATAGACTCAATCAATTCTTGCCAGTAACCACGACCGCTAAATAAGAACATTAAACTAAATGCCCAGATGAAGTGTGCGCCTAAGAAAATTAGACCATAAGCAGATAAAGAAGATCCATATGATTGGATTACTTGAGACGCTTGAGCCCAAAGGAAATCTCTTAACCAGCCATTAATAGTAATCGCACTTTGTGCGAAGTTACCACCAGTAATGTGAGTAACAGTACCATCTGCTTGAACAGTACCCCATACATCTGATTGCATTTTCCAACTGAAGTGGAAAATAACAACTGAAATACAGTTGTACATCCAGAATAATCCTAAGAATACAGAGTCCCAAGCAGAACTTTGACAAGTACCACCTCGACCAGGTCCATCACATGGGAATCTAAAACCTAGATTCGCTTTATCAGGGATTAATCTAGAGTTTCTAGCGAATAGAACACCTTTTAATAAAATTAATACTGTCACGTGGATTGTGAACGCATGAATATGGTGAACCATAAAGTCTGCTGTACCTAAAGAAATTGGCATCATTGCTACCTTATTTCCAACAGATACTACATCACCACCGAAAGCATAACTAGCAGTAGCTAGAGCATTTGGTGTTGTATTTCCTGGAGCTACAGTATGGATATTTTGAACCCATTGTGCAAATACTGGTTTAAGTTGAATAGCAGTATCAGAGAACATATCTTGTGTTCTACCTAGTGCTCTCATTGTGTCATTATGAATATATAGACCAAAGCTGTGGAATCCTAAGAAAATACAGATCCAGTTTAGGTGAGAGATTATCGCATCTCTGTGTCTAATAACACGATCTAATAAATTATTATAATTCTGAGCAGGATTATAGTCTCTTACCATAAAGATGCCAGCGTGTGCTGCGGCACCACTAACACAGAATCCACCAATCCACATGTGGTGTGTAAAGATAGATAATTGAGTTGGGTAATCAGTAGCAATGTATGGGTATGGTGGCATAGCATACATGTGGTGAGCAATGATTATACTTAATGAGCCTAACATCGCTAAGTTAATACTTAATTGAGCATGCCAAGAAGTAGTTAAAATCTCATATAAACCTTTATGGCCTTCACCCGTGAAAGGACCTTTATGAGCTTCTAGAATTTCTTTCATGCTATGACCAATACCCCAATTAGTACGGTACATGTGACCAGCTACGATAAATAATACTGCTAATGCTAAATGGTGATGAGCCGTATCACTTAACCATAGTCCACCAGTAACAGGATTTAAACCACCTTTAAATGTTAAGAAATCAGAGTATTCGCTCCAATTTAGTGTAAAGAATGGAACTAGTCCTTTACCAAAACTTGGATAAAGTTGAGCCATTAAGTCTCTATTTACTAAGAATTCGTGAGGTAATGGGATCTCTTGTGGAGCCACACCTGCATCTAATAGCTTATTAACTGGAAGGGAGATGTGAATCTCATGTCCAGCCCAAGATAAACAGCCTAAACCTAGTAATCCAGATAAATGGTGGTTTAACATAGATTCTGCGTTTTGGAACCACTCTAACTTAGGAGCAGCTTTATGGTAGTGGAACCAGCCAGCAAAAATCATTAAACCAGACATTAATAGACCAGCTAATGCACACCAGTAAAGCTCTACTTCACTAGTGATACCAGCAGCACGCCAGATTTGGAAGAAACCAGATGTAATTTGTACACCTTGGAAACCACCACCAACATCGCCGTTAAGAACCTCTTGGCCTACAATCGGCCATACTACTTGTGCACTAGGCTTAACTGCCGTTGGGTTGCTTAACCACGCTGAGTAGTTAGAGAATCTAGCACCGTGGAAGTACATCCCACTTAACCATAAAAAGATAATGGATAATTGTCCAAAGTGTGCACTGAAGATTTTACGAGAAATATCTTCTAGTGAACTAGTATGACTATCAAAATCATGAGCATCTGCGTGTAAGTTCCAGATCCACGTAGTAGTTTTAGGTCCTTTTGCTAAGGTACGAGAAAAATGGCCAGGTTGTGCCCACTTTTCAAAAGAAGTACTTACAGGATCTCGATCTACTGTAATTGCAACTTTTTTTGCCTCTTGCTCTTTAGAGCTTATTGTCATGGAGATTCTCCTCTCTTGAGACAAGAAACTAGAAAACCTCACTTAATTTACGATACCTATAAATGTTTTGCCTCTATCTAATTGAAAAATAAGATAAAAACAAATAGGTTAAGTAAGTTTTCAATATATTTCTTCACTATATTATAGATCTACCTCTATTACACTATGTATTCTGTTAACAATAATTAAGATGGATAAAAATTTATTGAAACTAGTACTTACTTATGTGGAAATACATTTTAAATATTTAGTAGGTATAAAGAACTTATTATAGTTTCTTTTATGTATAGAAAAATGTATATATTGTCATAGTATTTACTTCTCTTGATTATTAATCGAGAATCCACTTTACTGTTTCTTATAAAGTAATATTATACAAATTAATTAATAACTATGAGTGAGCAAGAAGTTTTCGACAAAGTACAGACAATTATCGCAGAACAATTAGGCGTTGAAAAAGATCAAGTAACGAAAGATGCTAACTTTGCTAACGATTTAGGGGCAGACTCCTTAGATACTGTTGAGTTAGTTATGGCGATTGAAGAAGCATTTAACATTGAAATTCCTGATGAGACTGCTCAAAACATCTCTAACTTACAACAAGCTGTAGATTTTATTAACCAAAAGGTAGTAGCATAATAAGTTTTTATTAAACGTGGACTATTAATTTATTTTTCTTAAATAGATTAGTAGTCCACTTTTTACTGGGCCATCAGTGAAAACGTGGATACATTTTTTCTTATCTCCAATAATCGCATTAGGAACAATTTGGTAATGAATAAAGGCGAACTAGTCACTTCGGTTGCAAAAAAAACAGGATTGACAAAAAAAGAAACGGAATTAGTTCTTACTACAATCCTAGAAACAATTGTAGATGTAATAGCTTCAGGAGAAAAAATAACTTTAGTCGGGTTCGGGTCATTCGAAGCTAGAGACCGAAAAGCTAAAGAAGGCCGAAATCCACAAACTGGTGAAAAGATTTTTATTCCGGCGACACGGGTTCCAGTATTCTCCGTTGGGAAATTTTTCAAAAAACGTGTTAACAGTTAGTAATCCCAGAATGTGTAAAAAAGACCCTTTGCAGCTATTAAGAATAGCTACAAAGGATCCTTTTTTTAACAATTATTTTGTCTCGGAGAAATCAGCATCTATTACAGAATCATCAGATGTGTTTCCACCTGAACCAGGGTTAGGTGTATTCGCATTTCCATACACTTTCTTACCTATTTCCATAAGAGCGTTTTGAAGATCTGTCGTTAAGGTCTTAATTTGTTCGAAGTTCTCGTCCTTTATTGCAAGTCTTAGTTGAGAAATTAATCCTTCTATTTTAGTTTTATCATCTGGAGTTACTTTGTCACCTAATTCTGTTAATTGTTTTTCAGATTGGTAACATAAAGAATCTGCTTGGTTTTTCGCATCAATTTTGTCACGTTTTTCTTTATCTTGAGAGGCATTTTGCTCAGATTCACGAACCATTCTCTCTACTTCATCTGAAGGTAATGTTGACGCACCACTAATAGTAATAGACTGTTCTTTACCAGTACCTTTATCTTTAGCTGTTACTGAAAGTATTCCGTTTGCATCAATATCAAAGGTAACTTCAATTTGAGGCACTCCTCTAGGTGCAGGTAAAATTCCATCTAACCTAAATGTACCTAAACTCTTGTTATCTTTTGCAAATTCTCGCTCCCCTTGTAAGACGTGGATTTCAACATTAGGTTGATTATCTACAGCAGTTGAAAACACTTCTGATTTTTTTGTTGGAACAGTTGTATTTCTTGGGATAATACGAGTAGTTACACCTCCAAGAGTTTCAACCCCTAGAGATAATGGAGTAACATCTAGTAAGAGAATGTCTTTTACTTCTCCAGCTAATACTCCAGCCTGCACTGCTGCACCGATAGCCACAACTTCATCTGGATTTACTGTCTGATTTGGCTCCTTACCAAGTATCTTTTTCACTAAAGATTTTATAGCTGGAATTCTTGTTGAACCACCTACTAATACAACTTCATCGATTTTGCTAGCGTCTAATTTAGCATCTTTAAGTGCATTTTCTACAGGAATTCGAGCTCGATCAATTAAAGAAGAACATAGCTCCTCAAACTTAGCTCGAGTGATTTTCTTCTCTAAATGTTTAGGTCCTGTATCTGTCGCTGTGATGAATGGTAAATTAATTTCAGCTTCTGTTAGGCTGGATAATTCTACTTTAGCTTTTTCAGAAGCTTCTGTTAATCTTTGTAAAGCTTGACGATCTTTTTGTAACTCTACATTATTCTCTGCTTTGAAATCTTTAAGTAACCACTGAACGATCTTATCATCAAAGTCATCACCACCTAAATGCGTATCTCCAGAAGTGGATAACACTTCAAAAACACCATCACCCACTTCTAAAACAGAAACGTCAAAAGTTCCCCCACCTAAATCGAATACAAGAATAGTTTCATTATCTTTTTTATCTAAACCATAAGCTAATGAAGCTGCAGTCGGCTCATTTATGATTCTAAGCACTTCAAGACCAGCAATTCGTCCCGCGTCTTTTGTGGCTTGTCGTTGTGAATCATTAAAATAAGCCGGAACTGTTATAACTGCCTGGGTTATAGTTTCTCCTAAGTATGTTCCAGCATCCCCTGCTAGTTTACGTAGCACTTCTGCAGACATTTCTTCAGCAGAAAAGTCTTTATTTAATGCAGAACATTCTAATTTAATATTGCCTGTAGAATCTGTCTTTACAATATAAGATACTTGCTTTAGTTCATCTGAAACTTCGTTTGATTGTCGACCAATAAAACGTTTTACAGAATAAAATGTATTTTCTGGATTAATAACTGCTTGTCGTTTCGCAATTTGCCCAACTAGACGATCTCCTGTTTTAGTATACGCTACTACAGATGGAGTTGTTCTAAATCCTTCTGCATTTGCGATAACCGAAGGCTTTCCACCTTCCATAACGGCTACAACAGAGTTTGTTGTTCCTAAGTCAATTCCTACAACTTTTCCCATAATAGTTTCTGCAATAGTATAAATTTATATTGGTAGAAAAAGATAACACTTTATATCTCTAAAACCATACACTTATAATTATATGAAAACGGTAATTTTTCTAGTGGGGTTTACCGACCTATGTGGAATACTTTACATAAAAACTTAAGATAAAATCTAGTAAAAAACCTCCTAGAAAAAAAGTATTATGGTATTTTGTGTTATGTAAGCCTAAAACTAATTGTAAAAACAACCCTTTTTATAATGAGTGTTAACTTCATTGTCATTTGTATATAAATTATTAATTCGAAATCATCTATGGGTCTAGGTATTCTAGGAACAAAACTAGGAATGACACAAATATTTGACGAGGCAGGATTTGCAATTCCTGTAACTGTTATAAAAGCAGGGCCTTGTATTGTAACTCAAATTAAAAGTGTTGAAAAAGAAGGTTACAGTGCAATTCAAATCGGTTACGGACAAGTAGCAAGTAAAAACTTAACGAAACCAGAACTAGGACATCTCCAAAAATCAGATTCACCTCCTTTAAGATATCTAAAAGAATATAAAATAAATCCTGACAGCGAAATTAAAATCGCCGATAAGATCACTGTGGATTTATTTACAGTGGGTCAAAGTGTATCCATTTCAGGGCGAAGTATTGGAAAAGGTTTTGCTGGTACGATTAAACGATACAACTTTACACGTGGACCTATGAGTCATGGTTCGAAAAACCACAGAGAACCCGGTTCCATTGGTCAAGGAAGTACACCTGGCCGTGTATACCCAGGGAAAAAAATGGCTGGTCGTTTAGGTGGAAAACAAACTATGATAAAAAATTTAAAAGTAGTTCACGTAAACACTGAAAATAGCCTATTAGTGGTAAAAGGAACGGTGCCTGGTAAGACAGGTAACTTATTGAGTATAAAATAATTATATAGATAAGTTTCTTTGACTAAAAATAACGCAACAAAGAAAAGAGACAAATGGCAGTAATAGAGACATTAAATTATAAAGTAAATTCCTTAGAGAAAGATAAGTCGTCTGATAAGTCTGCCTCTTTATCGTTAAAAGTTACTGAGGCTAACTCAAAGTATATTCTACACAGAGCTGTAGTTGCTCAAGATAGTCAATCTAGACAAGGAACAGCTTGTACTAAAACTAGAAGCGAAGTTCGCGCTGGTGGAAAAAAACCTTGGAAACAAAAAGGAACAGGCCAAGCTAGATCAGGTTCTAAAAACTCTCCCCTTTGGAGAGGTGGTGGTGTTGCTTTTGGACCTCGCCCACGATCATATAAGAAAAAAATCAATAGCAAAGAATTAAAGTTAGCTTTGCAAACTGCTTTATACAGTTGTACTAACAAGATTACTGTAGTAGAAAATTTTAGTAACAGTTTAACACAACCTAGTACTAAAGGTCTTCTAGCTAAATTAGGAAATGTTGTAAGTACAACAGACAAAACTTTACTGATAATTAAAGAGCATGATAAAAACGTTAGTTTATCAGCACGTAATATAAGTAATGTAAGTCTTCTATACTCAAATACATTAAATGTTAAAGAAATCTTATTAGCTAAGAAAATTGTCATTACAGAAGATGCTTTAGAAAATATACAAAAAACATATCATGACTAAGAGAGACCAAAGAGCCCTTATAGATTTGATCAAATATCCTGTTATTACTGACAAAGCTACAAGACTATTAGAATCTAACCAGTACAGTTTTGCTACTGATGCTAAGGCAAATAAAACAGAAATTAAATTAGCTATTGAATACTTATTTGAAGTAAAAGTAATTTCTGTAAACACATATAATACACCACGTAAAACACGCACTATTGGACGATTTGTAGGCAACAAAGTACGCTACAAGAGAGCTATCGTGACTTTAGCTTCCGGAAATGCAATAAATCTGTTTTCTGAAAATTAACTAAAGTTTTTGGGTTTCTAATTAATTAATAGAAAATATATTATGGCAATACGAATTTATAAAGCATACACACCAGGTACGCGTACTAGATCTAATTCTGATTTTTCTGATTTAACAAAAAAGAAACCAGAGAAAAAATTATTAGGAAAGAAAGTCTCCACAGGTGGACGAAACAATCGAGGAGTTATAACAACTCGACATAAAGGTGGTGGACATAAACAAAGATATCGAATTATTGATTTTAAAAGAAGAAAATGTGATCTGGAGGCGGTTGTAGCTGCAATCGAATACGACCCTAATAGAAATGCACGTTTAGCGTTACTTCACTACAAAGATGGCGAAAAACGTTACATATTACAACCACGTCTATTAGAAGTTGGCGCTACAGTTTCTTCAGGAACAAATTCCCCCTTAGAAATTGGTAACTCTTTACCTTTAAACAATATTCCTTTAGGTATCTCTGTACATAATATTGAACTAATACCTGGCAGAGGGGGTCAATTGGCTAGATCTGCGGGATCTTACGCTCAAGTTGTTGCAAAAGAAGGAGATTATGTAACATTAAAATTACCTTCCAATGAAGTTAGATTAGTTAGTAAAGACTGCTATGCAACTATTGGACAAGTAGGAAACGTTGAGTACAGCAATATTAGATCAGGTAAGGCTGGTAGACATAGATGGTTAGGAATTCGACCTGCTGTAAGGGGTGTTGTAATGAACCCATGTGACCACCCACACGGTGGTGGTGAAGGTAGATCTCCAATCGGTCGAGCTCGCCCTGTAACACCATGGGGTAAACCAGCTTTAGGAGTTAAAACTAGAAAACGAAATAGATACAGTAATTTCTGTATTATTCGTGGTCGTAAATAAAAAGATTTTAATTAAAAAACATACAAGCAATGAGCCGTTCACTACGTAAAGGACCATTTGTCGCATCGCATCTAGCGAAAAAAGTAAACGAGATAACTACAAGCGGAAAATTATCCACTGTTATAAAAACGTGGTCTCGTTCTTCCACAATTTTACCAGAAATGGTAGGACTTACGATAGCTGTATACAATGGAAAACAGCACGTTCCTGTATATGTATCTGATCAAATGGTTGGTCACAAGTTAGGTGAATTTTCACCAACACGAAACTTTAGATCACATGTAAAAAGTGATAAAAAAGCGAAACGTTAAAATTAAAATAGTAAAAGGGATATGAATACAGAAGTTAAAGCTATTGCTAAGTATATAAGAATGTCGCCTACTAAAGTCAGAAGGGTACTAAACCAAATTCGAGGCAAATCTTACAGAGAAGCACTAATGATTTTAGAGTTTATGCCTTATTCTGCTTGTGAACCAGTTTTACAAGTACTTCAATCTGCAGCTGCAAATGCCCAAAATAATAATGGTTTACAAAAAAGTGACCTTTTAGTAAACAAGGCTTTCGCAGATCCAGGGCCAGTATTAAAAAGGTTTAGACCTAGATCACAAGGAAGAGGATTTAAAATTCTAAAACCTACGTGCCACATAACAGTTTGTGTAAGTACAGAAGCTTAACACTAACATAACCGTATCTGTTAAAAATAATTTAATGTAACACAATTAAAAGGAAATATTATCGTGGGACAAAAAACACATCCATTGGGGTTTCGTTTAGGCATAACACAAACACATCGTTCATCTTGGTTTGCAATCACTAAGAATTATCCGACTACTTTAGAAGAAGATTTTAAAATTAGAACTTACCTAGAAAAAGAGCTTACAGCAGCTGGTATTTCTAAAATTTTAATCAATAGAAAATCAGACCAAATCGAAGTGGAATTACACACTTCTAGACCTGGAATCGTAGTTGGACGCTCTGGCAGTGGTATAGAAAAAATCAAAGAAGATTTAAATAAAATTACTAATAATTCGAAACAAATTCGCATTAATGTTACTGAGCTAGCTAATCCTGATGGGGATGCATCTATTATTGCAGAGTTTATAGCACAACAGCTTGAAAAGCGAGTAGCATTCCGTCGTGCAACCCGACAAGCTATTCAAAGAGCCCAAAAATCAAACGTACAAGGTATTAAAGTACAAGTTTCAGGTCGATTAAACGGCGCTGAAATCGCTCGTACAGAGTGGGTTCGTGAAGGCAGAGTACCTCTACAAACTATCAGAGCGGACATAGATTATGCTACAAAAAAAGCATTTACAGTGTATGGTATTTTAGGCATAAAAGTGTGGGTGTTCAATGGTGAATTAACTCCGCAGTTAAAAAAAGTCTCCGAAAAATCAGAGGCGTAAAACTATAAACAAGTCAGGATAACAATATATACAATAATGCTTAGCCCAAAAAGAACAAAATATCGTAAGCCTCACAGAGGTAGACTTCGTGGTACTGCTACACGCGGAAACAAAGTGGTTTTTGGTGATTATGGATTGCAAGCTTTAGAACCAACATGGTTAACAGCTAGACAAATAGAAGCAACACGTAGATCCGTTACTCGTTTTGTTAAACGTACTGGAAAATTATGGATTCGTGTATTTCCAGATAAATCTATCACAATAAGAGCAGCGGAATCTCGTATGGGTTCGGGTAAGGGAACACCAGATTATTGGGTTGCAGTTATTAAACCCGGACATGTTCTATTTGAACTTAATGGGGTTTCACAAAGCGTAGCTTATGAGGCTTTAAAAAATGCCTCATATAAATTACCTATTAAAACAAAATTTATAGGAAAGGATAATTAATTATGGCTTTTACAAGTTTCGACGAATTAAACAAGATGACAGATGAAGCGCTGTCTACGGAAATATTAGCAACTAAGAAGCAACTGTTTGAATTACGACTACAAAGAGCAACTAGACAGTCGTTTAAATCGCATTCTTTCAAACATTTAAAACGTAAGGTTGCCCAATTATTAACAATTGAAAGTTCAAGAAAAAATTAAACAAGTAAATACATAAAGGTGGGATATGCCTATTAAAGAAAGATTTGGAGTAGTAGTAAGTGACAAAATGGATAAAACAATTGTAGTTGCAATTGAAAATCGAGTTACACACAAAAGATACGGAAAGATTATTTGTAAAACAAAACGTTATAAAGTACACGATGAAAATAATGAATGCCAGATTGGAGATTCAGTTATTATTTCTGAAACAAGACCACTAAGTAAAACGAAGCGATGGAGATTAAAAGAAGTTAAACAGAAATATGTACAGTTGAATACAGAGAATATAGGAGCATAATCAATTATGATACAAACTCAAACCTATCTAAATGTAGCGGACAATAGCGGTGCAAAAAAAATAATGTGCATTAGGGTTCTTGGAGGTAATAAAAAATCAGCTGATATTGGGGACATCATTATTGGTGTAGTGAAGGTAGCTTCTCCTAATATGCCAGTTAAAAGGTCTGATGTTGTTAGAGCTGTTGTAATGCGTACAAAAAAAACAATTCGAAGAAAAGACGGTATGTCTATTCGTTTTGACGATAACGCAGCAGTACTTATCAATAAAGAAAATAATCCTCGTGGTACTAGAGTTTTTGGTCCAGTAGCTCGTGAATTACGAGATAAAGATTTTAGCAAAATTATATCCCTTGCACCGGAGGTGTTGTAATGATAAAAAAAACAATTACTAAATTTCCAAATCACCTTAAGCAAGGTGATACAGTAAAAATAATTTCAGGAAAGGATAAAGGGACAATAGGTGAAATTGTTAAACTTGTAAAAACTACAAACCAAGTAGTTGTAAAAGAAGTTAACATTAAGCGTAAACATGTCAAACCTACTCGAGAAGGTGATGTTGGTAAAATTTCTCAGTTTGAAGGTCCTATTCACAGTTCAAACGTAATGCTATATAGTAAAGATAATAATGTAGCTAGTAGAGTAACGTACCAACAAAATGAGGGTGGAAAAAAAGTTCGAGTATTTAAAAAGCTATTAGCTACGAATTAATTTATGACTACACAATTACGATCTTATTACAAAGATACAGTTATACCTGCTCTTATGGAGCAATTTAAGTATAAAAATGTTCATGAGGTTCCGAAAATAACTAAAATTACTATTAACCGAGGTCTTGGCGAAGCTTCTAGGAATAACAAAGCCCTTGAAACAAGTGTTAAAGAAATAGCTCAAATTGCTGGCCAGCAACCAGTTGTTACTAAGGCACGTACATCTGTTGCTGGATTCAAAATCCGAGAAGGAGTACCTGTTGGTATGGCTGTTACTTTAAGAAAAGATATGATGTATTCTTTCTTAGAAAGACTAATTAATTTATCATTACCAAGAATAAGAGACTTTAAAGGAATAAGTATCAAATCTTTTGATGGAAGAGGAAATTATAATTTGGGTCTGAAAGAACAATTAATGTTCCCAGAAATCGAATATGATCGTGTAGATCAGATTCGAGGTCTAGACGTAGCAATTACTACGACAGCAAAGACTCAGCAAGAAGGCATTGCTCTTTTAAAAGCCTTAGGAATGCCTTTTAACGATAATTAATAAACATTTTACAAAATACAAGGAGGCATAGTGGTTAACGACACAATAGCGGATATGCTTACAAGAGTGCGAAATGCAAATTTAGCAGGTCATCAAATTGTGCAGATACCTGCAACAAAGATGACAAAAAATATAGCAAATGTTCTGCAACAAGAAGGTTTCGTTCAAAGCGTAGAGGAGATTGGTGATAACTTAGCAAAACAGTTACTGATTTCTTTAAAATACAAAGGTAAAACGCGTGAACCTGTTATAACTGCTTTACAAAGAATAAGTAAGCCTGGGTTAAGAGTATATGCTCCCCAAAAAGAATTACCACGTGTTCTTGGAGGTTTAGGCATTGCAGTAATTTCTACATCAAAAGGTGTTATGACTGACAATAATGCTAGAAGTCAAAATTTAGGTGGTGAGGTTCTGTGTTACATTTGGTAATTACTTTTTTTGTAAAAGTAAATCAAATAATGTACTCAACCTGAAGATCCTTAAAATAACAGAAAAATCATAATTAAATTACTATGGCTCGAATAGGAAAAATCCCGGTTGTAATACCAGATAAAATAACTGTTAATCTAAAAGAAAATACAATAACTATAAAAGGGCCCAAAGGTGAGCTATCAAGATCATTACCAGATTGTATTACAGTAACTCAAGAAGAAAATGCTATCAAAGTTAGCCCAGCTAACACAGCAATCAAATCGCAACAAATTCACGGTCTTTACAGAAGGCTAATTGCCAATATGGTTCTAGGGGTGACTAAAGGATTTGAGAAAAAATTAAGCCTACAAGGTGTTGGTTATAGATGCCAAGTCCAAGGTAAAACATTAATTTTAAGTGTTGGTTTTAGTCATCAAGTAGAAATCCCATCTCCTGATGGTATTCTTATTGCAGTAGAAGCTAATACTAATGTAACTATATCTGGAATAGACAAAGAACTGGTTGGTCAAGTGGCTGCTAATATACGTGCAATACGTCCACCAGAGCCATATAAAGGAAAAGGTATACGCTACGTTGGTGAATATGTTAGACAAAAAGTAGGTAAAGCAGGTAAAAAATAATAAAACATTATGACAAAACATAATATTAAACCTATTGAAAGAACAAAATCTCGTATTAGAGATAAAGTAAAAGGCACAGCACTTAAACCAAGACTTTCCATATTTCGTTCAAATCAGCACATCTACGCACAGATCATAGACGATAGCTTAGGAAAAACGATTGTATCCAGTTCGACTTTAGATAAAGAAGTTAAGTCAACTATTGAATCTAGCTCCACGTGTGATGCTTCCGTAGCAGTAGGTAAAGATATCGCTAAAAAATCCTTAGCTCACAAAATTGATACTGTAGTTTTCGATCGTGGTGGAAGACTTTATCATGGAAGAATCAAAGCATTAGCGAACGCAGCACGAGAAGAAGGTCTTAATTTTTAAACAATTAAAATAAAGTATGTCTAGTCGTAAAAAAACAAATAAACCAAAAGAAAAAGATTCTGAGTGGCAAGAACGCGTTGTTCAAATCCGACGAGTTACGAAGGTTGTAAAAGGTGGTAAAAAATTAAGCTTTAGAGCCATTATCGTTATTGGAAATGAATTAGGTCAAGTTGGAGTTGGAGTTGGAAAAGCCAGCGAAGTAATAGGAGCAGTGAAGAAAGCAGTGACAGATGCGAAGAAAAATATAGTGACTATTCCTATTACGAAAGCAAATTCAATACCTCATATAATTACGGGGAGATCTGGAGCTGCAAGAGTTATTATTAGACCTTCTGCACCTGGTTCCGGGGTAATTGCCGGTGGTGCAGTTAGAACTATGCTTGAATTAGGAGGAGTTAAGAATATTCTAGCAAAACAACTAGGTTCTAGTAGTCCGTTAAACAACGCTCGTGCCGCAGCGGATGCATTAACGAAGTTAAAAACATTTGTTCAAATGTCTAAGGAAAGAGATTTAGTTTCATAGATTAAACGGTTATACCTAACTTGTTTAGTTCTAAACAAGTTAGGTATAACTTTATTTTTAGAACACTATCTAGAGTGAGTTATACACAATAATGCAAAATTCAAGAAATAAAATTGAGAACAAAGGTGTGCAGGAGCGAATTCTGACAACTTTACTTTTACTAGTTTTTTCTCGCCTAGGCACTTTTATACCGGTTCCAGGTGTAGACCATGATGCCTTTTATGAAAGCATCTCAAATAACCCAATAGTAAGTTTTTTAAACGTGTTTTCTGGAGGAGGGTTTGCATCCATCGGAGTGTTCGCATTAGGTATTGTGCCTTACATTAACGCTTCTATTGTTATGCAACTAGGAACTACTTCAATTTCGAGTTTAGAGAAACTACAAAAAGAAGAAGGCGAAGCAGGACGCCAAAAAATTACCCAGTTTACAAGATACATTGCTTTATTTTGGGCTTTAGTTCAAAGTGTTGGAATTTCTTTTTGGGTTAGACCTTATGTGTTTAATTGGGATTCCTCATTTATCATTTCTATGACGTTGGCGTTAACTACTGGATCAATGATGATAATGTGGTTTTCAGAACAAATAACAGAAAAAGGAGTTGGAAATGGACCATCTATGCTAATATTTGTGAATATTATTTCTGGTTTACCAAAGTTACTTCAACAAAAATCCATAGATGCGGCCTCCAATCAACGACTAGCGGAACTTTTTATACTTGCTTTTATTTTCTTGATAATGATTATAGGAATTATTTTTGTGCAAGAAGGGACTAGAAGAATACCCATTGTATCTGCTAAACAATTAGGTCAAGGTCAATCACAAACAAAAACTAGTTATTTGCCTTTAAGGTTAAACCAAGGTGGAGTAATGCCAATAATTTTTGCGTCAGCCTTGCTAGTATTACCTTCTTATCTAAGCCAGATTACTTCAAATGAAACTTTGTTAAACATTTTAGCCCTATTTTCACCAGCTGGTCCAAATAAAAATGTATATTTGTTATTTTATTTTTTCCTAATTCTATTTTTTAGTTATTTTTATGCATCATTGGTACTCAATCCAAGTGATGTATCACAAAATCTAAAAAAAATGGAGTCTAGTATCCCTGGTATAAGACCTGGAAAAGCTACAACAGATTATTTACAAAAAACACTGAATAGACTAACATTCTTAGGAGCCTTGTTCTTAGCTCTTATTGCAGTTATACCTAGCGTTATTGAAAATATAACAAATATTTCTACTTTTAAAGGTTTAGGCGCTACCTCATTGCTAATCTTAGTTGGTGTAGCCATTGACACTTCTAAACAAGTTCAGACATATTTAATTTCAAAAAACTATGAAAATATAATGAAATAAGACGTTATCTAACGTAACAACTCATAAGTATTAATCGCTTTCCCTTAAGATTAATTATGCAATTGAATCCAGTTTTAGATATAACCTGGTCTGCTATGTGCTTTCTCAATTGCTACAAAGTTTCATCGTTGTAAATCAACAATAATAAAAATATTTAAAAATTAAAATGAAAGTCGTTAGTTCAATAGGAACCTTAAAAAATCGAAGTAAAGACTGCCAAATAGTAAAACGAAGAGGCAGGGTTTATGTAATTTGTAAATCTGACCCAAGATTAAAAGTGAGACAAGGTCGCGCAAAGTCAAAACGTAAATAAATTATATCTATAGCATTTGTCTATTGTAGGAGGAAAATAAAGTGGCACGTATAGCTGGTGTTGATTTGCCGAAGAATAAAAGAGTAGAGATCGCATTAACTTATATTTATGGTATTGGTTTGACTAGCTCTCAACTGATACTAACTAAAGCTAATGTAAGCTTTGATATAAGATGCAAAGATCTGGATGATAACGATGTAATGACAATAAGAGAAATTATTGATGTGGAATATCCCGTAGAAGGAGCCGCTAGACGAGTGGAGTCCCTAAATATAAAACGTTTAATGGAAATCAACTGTATAAGAGGACGTCGTCATAGAAGCGGACTACCACTAAGAGGACAAAGAACTAGAACAAACGCACGTACTAGAAGAGGATCTAAGAAAACAGTTGCTGGTAAGAAAAAAGTAGGTAAGTAAAACTTCTTCCTTCTAAAGTCTAGAATTAATTAACTGATACGACAGAAAAATGGCAAAACAAATAAAAAAATCTAACGCGAAAAAGAATAAAAAGACTGCCCCTAATGGGGTTGCCCATATACAATCCACGTTTAATAACACTATTGTTACAATAACTACGAGCACGGGTGATACTGTTTCTTGGGGATCTTCAGGTGCTATCGGTTTTAAAGGATCAAAAAAATCTACTCCATTCGCAGCTCAAATAGCAGCAGAAAAAGCTAGCAAAGAAGCAGTGAGCCAAGGTATGAAAAAAGCAGAGGTTATTGTTAATGGACCTGGAGCTGGTAGAGAAACAGCTATTAGAGCGCTTCAAGCAGCTGGATTAGAGATTACTTTAATTAGGGATATTACTCCAGTGCCACATAATGGATGCCGCCCACCTAAAAAACGACGTGTATAAGCGGTAAAAAAGCAACTGCACTTTGTTACTTCTAATTATTTCAAAATCAAAATTATTTCTATGACTCAATTTGAAATAGAATGCATTGAATCTAGAATTGATGGGCCTCGTGATCATTATGATAAGTTTTTACTCGAACCTCTAGAACAAGGCCAAGGTATAACAATAGGTAATGCGTTAAGAAGAGTATTACTATCGGATTTGGAAGGTACATCTATTGTTTCCGTTCGTATTGCCGGCGTAAACCATGAATTCTCCACTATTTCGGGAATTCGGGAAGATGTATTAGAAATTTTATTAAACTTAAAGGAGATTACTTTCAAAAGCGAAAGTGAAGATACTTTAATCGGAAGACTAAGAGTTCAAGGCCCTGCAATCGTAACTGCAGAAAATTTTGATCTACCTTCAGAAGTAATTTTAATAGATCCAAATCAGTACATTGCAACTATCTGTGGAAATAACATATTAGAAATGGAATTTCGTATAGAAAAAGGACGCGGGTATCGTCTTGTAGAAAAAGGTATTGATGAAGCTTCTATAGACTTTTTACAAGTAGACTCCATTTTTATGCCTGTAAAAAAGGTTAATTACTTTGTAGAAGATATACGCTATAAGCAAGATATTGTTCAAGAACGACTTACACTCGAAGTGTGGACAAATGGTAGTATTACTCCTAAAGAAGCCGTTAGTCAAAGTGCCACGATTTTGAATAGTTTATTTACTCCGTTGAAAACGATCAACTTTAAGTCTGAAGATAACGAAGACTCTCACGAAGAATCAAAAATTAATCAGATTCTAATTGAAGAGTTACAGCTTTCTGTAAGGGCTTACAATTGTTTAAAACGAGCTCAAATACATTCAGTTGCAGATCTACTAGATTATTCTCAGGAAGATTTATTGGAAATAAAGAACTTTGGGCAAAAATCTGCAGAAGAAGTAATAGACGCTCTAAAAAAACGCTTAGGTATTAATTTACCAAAAGAAAAAAATAACAAGACTAGTAGCATCATAGCTAACTAACAAGAACAAACTAAAACCATTTCATTTGCTGAGTGGGGTTAATAAATTGAATACGAGAATAAAGATTTGATCGATAATAAATATGAACAAAACTGTACTTGATACAAAAGAAAATGAAACTTATAAATGGTACATTGTTGATGCTGACTCAAAGCGATTAGGGCGCATAGCTAGTGAGGTTAGCAAAGTATTATTGGGGAAAAATAGCCCTGGTTATTGTCCAAGCACTGCTATAAAGCATTCTGTTATTGTAATTAACGCAGAAAAAGTTGAAGTTACAGGTAAAAAATTTACCGATAAGTTGTACCGCCGTCACTCAGGACGTCCTGGTGGACTGACGATCGAAAGTTTCGAAGAATTACAAGAACGAATCCCTAACCGTATTGTAGAAAAAGCGGTTAAGGGAATGCTACCAAAGGGAAGAATGGGGAGAAACTTATTCAATAACCTGAAAGTTTATACAGGTAGCGCACACCCTCATGCGTCTCAAAAACCAGAAATGTTACACTTAGATTAAAAAATTTAAAAATGTCGAATACTAATCAAACTGTTTACTGTGGCACAGGGCACCGTAAAGAATCTATCGCACGTGTTAGACTAGTTCCTGGCTCTGGAAAGTCAATCATCAATGGAGTTAATGGAGATGCATACTTGCAATTTAGCCCTAACTATCTACGCATTTCAAAATCCCCATTAAATAGCCTAGGATTAGAAAGTAAATATGATATGCTTGTCACTGCTTCAGGTGGTGGTCTTACTGGCCAAACTGAAGCTATAAGACTAGGTCTATCCAGAGCTTTATGTAAATTGAACCCTGAGCATCGAGGCATTTTAAAATACGAGGGATATTTAACTCGTGATGCGCGTCGAGTTGAAAGGAAGAAATACGGACTTAAAAAAGCAAGAAAAGCTTCTCAATTCTCTAAGAGATAAAAAGTTTATAATTTTTAAATATATTACAATTATGCCTAAAAAAGATATTCATCCGAAATGGTATCCAGAGAGTAAAGTGTACTGTGATGGACAGTTAATTATGACTGTAGGATCTACTCGTCCAGAATTAAACGTAGATATATGGTCTGGAAACCACCCTTTTTATACAGGTACCCAAAGATTATTAGATAGTGAAGGGCGTGTAGAAAGATTCATGCGAAAGTATGGTATGTCAAATAGTTCAGGAAGTAGTAATAAACAAAAATAAGAGAAATATTTAGATGTATTTTTCAAAACAACATATTTTATAAAATAATACCGGTAACTTATGCCTACAATACAACAATTGGTGCGTCAGGAACGCCAACAGATAAAGAAGAAAACAAAATCTCCTGCTTTGAAGAATTGCCCACAACGTAGAGGAGTATGTACTAGAGTCTACACAACGACACCTAAAAAACCTAACTCAGCTCTAAGAAAAGTAGCACGAGTTCGTTTAACATCTGGATTTGAAGTAACTGCTTATATTCCAGGTATTGGTCATAATATTCAAGAACACTCTGTAGTTTTAATTCGTGGTGGAAGAGTAAAAGATCTACCAGGTGTAAGATATCATATTGTGCGTGGTACATTGGATGCTGCAGGTGTTAAGAATCGATTACAAAGTCGTTCAAAGTATGGTGCAAAGAAACCAAAATAATTAAGCACATCTCTAAATAAATAATATTTAAATAATTTAATAAGATTATGTCCAGACGTAGTAAATCTAAAAAAAGACTTGCAGTTCCTGATCCTATATACAACAGCCGTTTAGTTAGCATGCTGACAGTTCGAATTCTTCAAGAAGGAAAAAAGCAGCTAGCTCAAAGAATCATTTACCAAGCTTTAGATATCATCAAAGAAAAAACTGGTGAAGAACCATTGAGTATTTTAGAAACAGCAGTTCGAAAAGTAACTCCTTTAGTGGAAGTTAAAGCTAAAAGAGTTGGTGGTTCTACGTATCAAGTTCCGATGGAGGTACGTGCATTCCGTGGAACAAACTTATCTATAAGATGGATCACGAAATTTTCACGAGAAAGATCTGGCAAAAGTATGGCTATTAAACTAGCTAACGAGTTAATGGATTCAGCAAATGATACAGGAAACTCTATACGAAAAAGAGAAGAAACACACCGTATGGCGGAAGCTAACAAAGCTTTTGCTCATTTTAGATTCTAATCTTTCAAATTACAAAAGCAACGAGAATGTATAACATATAAAAACGTTTAAACACACATATTATTATGGCAAGAGCAAAATTCGAAAGATCTAAGCCCCATGTTAACATTGGTACTATTGGACACGTAGACCATGGTAAAACAACTCTAACAGCAGCTATATCTGCAACTTTATCCAAAGGTGGAGCTAGCAAAAAGTTTGATGAAATTGACTCCGCACCAGAAGAGCGTGCACGTGGTATTACTATTAACACAGCACACGTAGAGTATGAAACAGATAAGCGCCACTATGCTCACGTAGATTGTCCAGGTCACGCAGATTATGTAAAAAATATGATTACAGGCGCAGCACAGATGGATGGCGCTATCTTAGTGTGTTCCGCAGCAGATGGTCCTATGCCACAAACTCGTGAACATATCCTTTTAGCGAAACAAGTGGGTGTTCCTTACATTGTTGTTTTCCTAAACAAAGCTGATATGGTCGATGACGAGGAATTATTAGAATTAGTTCAATTAGAAGTACAAGAATTATTAGATAAATACGATTTCCCAGGTGATGAAATTCCATTTGTATCTGGATCTGCATTATTAGCTTTAGAAGCTATAAGTGGAAACCCAGCTATCGGACGTGGTGAAGATAAATGGGTAGATACAATCTTTGCTTTAATGGATAAAGTAGATAGTTACATCCCTACTCCGGAAAGAGATATAGATAAGACATTCTTAATGGCTGTAGAGGACGTATTCTCAATTACTGGACGTGGTACTGTAGCAACAGGACGTGTAGAAAGAGGCCAAGTTAAAGTAGGAGATACTATTGAGATTGTAGGTTTAAGAGAAACTAGAACTACAACTATTACAGGTTTAGAAATGTTCCAAAAGAGCTTAGAAGAAGCTATGGCTGGAGACAACGTAGGTATTCTATTAAGAGGTATCCAAAAAGTGGATATCGAAAGAGGCATGGTATTATCAAAAGCTGGTACTATCACTCCACATACTAAGTTCGAAGGAGAGGTATACGTTTTAACTAAAGAAGAAGGCGGTAGACATACACCTTTCTTTACTGGGTACCGTCCTCAATTCTATGTAAGAACAACTGATGTTACAGGAAATATCGTTCAATTTACAAGTGATGATGGTAGCGCTGCAGAGATGGTTATGCCTGGTGATAGAATCAAAATGACTGCTCAATTAATTCACCCAATTGCTATTGAAAAAGGTATGCGTTTCGCAATCCGTGAAGGTGGAAGAACTGTTGGTGCAGGGGTTGTATCTAAAATCATAGAATAAAATATATAAAGAATAGAATTATGCAAAAGCAGAAAATCCGTATTCGTCTAAAAGGGTATGAAACTGCTCTTTTAAACCAATCATGTGAAAAAATTCTTGATACTGCAGCTCGTACTAACTCTTTAACTATGGGACCAGTACCAATGCCAACAAGAAGAAAAATCTATTGTGTATTACGTTCTCCACACGTAAATAAAGATGCACGTGAACATTTTGAAATCCGAATTCATAAAAGAATTATTGATATCTATGAACCTTCTTCACAAACTATTGATTCGTTAATGAAGTTAGATCTTCCTTCTGGAATTGATATATCCGTGGTAATCTAAGATCCGGATTATTCAAGTACATGTAAAAAGGCCCTGAATGATTTTCTCATTCAGGGCCTTTTTACATGTACTAAATTAGTATAGTCCTTCTTCTTGGTGTGTTAAAATTTCACAGTTGGAAGTAGGATATGCTACACACGTTAAAACAAAACCGTTTCCAATTTGGCTATCATCTAAGAAAGATTGATCAGATTGGTCAACAGTACCAGAAACAACTTTACCAGCACAAGTAGAGCAAGCACCAGCTCTACAAGAATAAGGTAAATCGATGCCTTGCTCTTCAGCAGCATCTAATACATATTGATCATCTGGACAGTTGATCGTTGTATCTACGCCTTCACCACTTAACTTAACGCTGTAAGATGCCATAATTTAGTTCTCCTTATTATGTAAATTAATATTAATTCAGAATATATTAATCATAGACTAATATACAAGTTCATGTACGCAATTCCAGTGCATTTATGTTTGATGAAATCCTACTACTTGATGACTAAAGTGTAATGATAGTAAAAATAGCTTGCTTAGTAATAAACCAATTTTTATACACTTTACAGGTCATAATAATAGTATACAACATATAAAGAAAATTCGTAAAAAAAACTATTACTAGAAATAAAAATAAATTTCCAACTATAATCTTATAGTAATATCATATATAGAAATATATATTATTAAGTAAGAAAGTTAAATAACTAATTCTAAATAAAGGAGAGTAGTCAATGGGACTACCTTGGTATCGTGTACACACTGTTGTGTTAAATGACCCTGGAAGACTAATTGCAGTTCATTTAATGCATACTGCATTAGTAGCTGGATGGGCTGGTTCAATGGCCTTATACGAGCTAGCTGTTTTCGATCCTTCTGATCCAGTTCTAAACCCGATGTGGAGACAAGGCATGTTTGTGATGCCGTTTATGACAAGAATCGGTGTAACTGACTCATGGGGTGGATGGAGTATTACTGGAGAAAGCGTTGCTAACCCAGGGTTCTGGAGTTTTGAAGGTGTAGCTTTAGCTCACATCGGACTATCTGGATTATTATTCCTTGCTGCTGTATGGCACTGGGTTTACTGGGATTTAGAACTATTCAGAGACCCTCGTACAGGTAACCCTGCCCTAGATCTTCCTAAGATTTTTGGTATTCACCTACTTTTATCTGGAGTATTATGCTTCGGATTTGGTGCTTTCCACGTAACAGGAGCATGGGGTCCAGGAATCTGGGTATCTGATGCTTATGGTATTACAGGTAAAGTTCAACCAGTAGCTCCAGCATGGGGTCCAGAAGGTTTTAACCCATTTAACCCAAGTGGCGTTGCATCTCATCACATTGCAGCTGGTATCCTTGGTTTTGTGGCTGGTATTTTCCACATTGCGGTTCGTCCTCCACAAAGACTGTACAGAGCATTACGTATGGGTAATATTGAAACAGTATTATCTAGTAGTATTGCTGCTGTATTCTGGTCAGCGTTTATCACAACAGGTACTATGTGGTATGGAAGTGCTACAACACCAATTGAATTATTTGGTCCAACTAGATATCAATGGGATAGTGGATATTTCCAACAAGAAATTGAAAGAAGAGTTGAAAATTCTTTAAATGAAGGTTTAACACTAAGTGAAGCTTGGTCTAGAATCCCAGATAAATTAGCTTTCTATGATTACATTGGAAATAACCCAGCTAAAGGTGGATTATTCCGTGCTGGTCCTATGAACAAAGGCGATGGTATTGCAGAAGCTTGGTTAGGTCACCCTGTGTTTACAGATAAAGCAGGTAGAGAATTAACTGTTAGAAGAATGCCAGCGTTCTTCGAGACATTCCCTGTAATCTTACTAGATAAAGATGGAATTATTCGTGCGGATATCCCATTCAGAAGAGCTGAATCTAAGTACAGTATTGAACAAGTTGGTGTTACTGTTAGTTTCTACGGTGGTAAACTAAATGGAAACGTTTATAGCGATGCTCCGACAGTTAAGAAGTACGCTAGAAAAGCTCAATTAGGTGAAGTTTTAGAATTCGATCGTACGACTTTAGAGTCTGATGGTGTATTCAGAAGCAGCCCTAGAGGATGGTACACATTTGGTCACGCTAACTTTGCTTTATTATTCTTCTTAGGTCACTTATGGCATGGATCTAGAACGTTATTTAGAGATGTATTTAGTGGTATTGGTGCAGAAGTTACAGAGCAAGTAGAATTTGGTGCTTTCCAAAAGCTTGGTGACAGAAGTACTAAGAAACAAGGTGCAGTTTAATAATATATTAAGCAAACCATACTATTAATAAATAAACCAATTTATCCCAAAAGAATCTTCCTATGGAAACATTAGTTTACGTTTTTCTGCTTGCAGGTACTTTAGGAGTTATCTTCTTCTCTGTATTCTTCAGAGATCCTCCTAGAATTGCTAAAAAGTAATTAAGCATCCGTAAAATAAAAATTTGTTACTACGGTATTCCACGCACAATAAATGTGCGTGGAATACCGTAGTAACAAATTTTAGTTTAATCTTGTTCGAGTCGATACTAGTGTTACCAAAAGATACCTCTCTTTCAAATCCGTACGTGAGACTTTCGCCTCATACGGCTCCTTGATTAATAATAATGGAAGTTGGCTAGACAATAATCCTGTATACCTAAAAGCCTATTTTGACAAATAGTGCAAATGGTCTTTTCTAAGATAGAAATAAACAAAGGTCAAAAATAAATCCTAACAATAGCAAATGTAACGAAGTATCTATTTGTTTTATTAATTAGTCTCTTTTCTTAAAAAATAGGTTTCAGTTACAACTAAGATTATTAAATATTTAATATACAAAGTAATGCCAGCATTATTTTAAGTTCAAAGAAAAACCTACTTTCTTCAAAATTAAAATATATCTTTCAGTATGGATAAGAAATCTAAATTCATCCAACACTCTTTAGATAATATGTAGCATATGCTTATTAATATTAAGAAACAAGCTCTTGCTTCCAGATAATTAACCTGCAGGGAATTACCCCTCATCCTACCCGCCGTGTTCTGATCAGAAGTTGATTTAACTTCTCACCCTAAAAAGTTTTTGTAATGATAAAAAGCTATGAGAAGAACAACGCCGTTTTTTTTCGTTCCATATCATAATTGATTCGTTAACTTAGTTTTGTCCAATTTGCCCATCAGACCCTTAGGAGAGCATCTATCATCATGAAAACGATGCAAGGATATTTCTGATAAAAATAGAATAAATTAATACATTCTCTAAAATTGAGTAGGACACTTTTTTCGGACTAAAACTTATTAACCTACGTAACCCCAGTGTCTAATATGTATTAACTAGTCTGATTAGGTTGTGATTCCCAGCTTCCACGTCGAATAATCAAATCTCGGTGTGGGCACTTACGCATTATTTTCTCCTTAAATGATGTGATTTGATTAATTAGTACTAATCTCGCACATATTACGACATAGTTATGGAAAATTTCGTATGTAAAGAAAATTAATTATTATACATAACAGAAATAAATAGTCTCCACTCCAAACTAAACTACTTTATGTGTATATTATTCGGAAACGAATCGCACCATGATCCTCAAATGGGTCTCTTAAATCTTTCGATCCTGGCCCAAAAGCTGTGTACATAGAATATCCAGTAACACCAAAAAGTAAACTAGCTATAAAGATAATAAGAACTGTTGCAGTTTCCATAATGGTTGAATAGTAAAATCAGTAGGTTTTTATAATACTATTGAGTATATACGAGTCGTTGGGGATACAGTAAGGTTTAATACCTTTAAGGTATCCCACTACTGATCTATAAATAGACTGACAATACATTGATACTCACGTATCATTATAACTGATTTCTAAAGTAAGTGAGGACCTAGTGACTAAGTGGTAATTTGGAAAACTTAAAGATATTTAAAATGCATACTTATCATTGCAAAATAACACTACCCCTTCCATAAACGCAGAAACTATAAAGAAAGAGCTTATGTTGTGGCACTTTTAGCAATAATCTTAAAAACATATAATTTAAGATATATAAGATCTTTTGTAAAAAAGTGACGGACTAGTGTTTAATAAAAATTTAAACACACATAAATAAACCGCAGCATTTTATGACGTAATGGGAGCGGAGTGAATAAAGGAAAAAATAAAATATATAATGACGGACTTAGATAAATTCAGATAAATAATACCTCAGCATATAAGCACAAAATCAAGTAATTATGGATGTAAATTAAAATGTAATAGGGATTCACATCTTTCACAAAAGTGTTCTTAATAATTGAAAACCCTATTAAGGCTATAAGGCTAACAAAAAAGCAGTAAAAACAAAATTTAGATAAAAACATATAATAAGAAAAAGAACCTAATAAACAAACTGTTATGTTAAATATCCATATTTAAAGGGTTTGTCTTTAATCTTTGTGGACATTGGACTGTATAAATTTGTTAAGATTCATCCATCTGTAAATCTTTTAGAAATAGTTCACTTTCAATCTAGAGTAGACATAACAGACAAATTAATTTAACCAATGTTAGTTATTATAAAAAGCTCTTACATGAGCCTATATAAAATAGCTATACGTGTACATAGAAATGGAAATGCAACGAGTGTGGACTAATATTTAAAGAGGATGATATAATGAAAATCGACTATATTGTATTGAAAAACAGGGTAAGACCAAGTAAGTTTTTATAGCCAGAGATGTTAACTTTATAAGAAGTTATAAACTTCTGTATACGAAACTCTTACTTTTTCCTAATTTTTTAATACTTTAAAAATAAAAAATTTCGCTACTAAGTATAACAATGGCATTAAGAACAAGATTAGGCGAGCTTTTAAGACCTCTTAACTCTGAGTACGGAAAGGTAGCTCCAGGTTGGGGAACAACTCCTATTATGGGATTTGTTATGTTATTATTTTTCTTATTCTTATTAATTATCTTACAAATTTATAACTCTTCTCTAATTATCGAGAATGTGGATGTAGATTGGGCTAGTTTAGGGAACTAAATATTAGATCAATAGATATAGATAATAGAAAACGCTTTTACTTTTCTATAAAAACAGTGATGAGACAGGAAATAGAATCTATCTATTCCCTGTCTCATCACTGTTTTTATATTATTTAACTTCAACTACTTCATCCAGAGAAAAGTTATTAGTGTTTACACCACTGTAACTAACTTTCTCAAAACGAACAACCACTGGATAGCGAATTCCGCTAGTATCAATTGTTGCTACTGTTCCTACGTCTTGATACCAATAAGATTCTTTTCTTAAAATGCGTACTTTTGCGCCTCTTTTAACCATAATATTAAAAATTAAATGCTTGTTTTCTACATTATATTTCAAATCAAGAAGTAAATCTATAATCATGAAGTTATAAAACCAAATGTTTTTATCCTATTGCTTTCTTACTAAATATAAAATCTTACCTATTTTTACCTATCTGTATTCTAGTATCTGATTTTTTCTGTTGTTTACGGGGCCATATGCATGATATATCTATAGTAATATTTAAAAAATAACTAATATAAACAATCGATTATGAAAATATCTTGGAAAGAAATATTGTTATGGTTGCTACCTGCGGCTGTAGTTATATTCTTCCTATGGCAAGGATTTATTTCTTCAAATAGCGGAGAATTTGGGAAAAATATAGCAAGCTCCAGAATGACTTACGGTCGATTCCTAGAGTATTTAGACATGGGATGGGTTAAAAGAGTAGACCTTTATGACGATGGACACACAGCTATTGTAGAAGCTATTGGTCCAGAGTTAGGAAACCGAATTCAACGAATTCGAGTAGAACTACCTGCGACAGCACCAGAATTAATTAAAAAATTACGTCAAGCTAATGTAGACATCGATGCTCATCCTATCGAAACTGGTTCTCCAGCGGGCCTAGGTTTCATTGGAAATTTAGCATTACCGTTACTACTAGTAGGGTTTGTGGCATTCTTATTTAGAAGATCAAATAATATGCCAGGTGGACCAGGTCAAGCTATGAGCTTTGGAAAGTCAAAAGCACGTTTTCAAATGGAAGCTGATACTGGTGTGACATTTAGTGATGTAGCCGGTGTTGAAGAGGCTAAAGAAGAATTCCAAGAAGTAGTATCCTTCTTAAAACGACCTGAAAGATTTACAGCAGTAGGTGCAAAAATCCCTAAAGGTGTTTTATTAGTTGGTCCTCCAGGTACAGGAAAAACTTTATTAGCAAAAGCAATTGCAGGTGAAGCTGGAGTTCCATTTTTTAGTATTTCTGGTTCAGAATTCGTAGAGATGTTTGTTGGTGTAGGTGCGTCTCGAGTAAGAGATCTATTCAAGAAAGCGAAGGAAAATTCACCATGTATCGTATTTATCGATGAGATTGATGCAGTAGGTAGACAAAGAGGTACTGGTATCGGTGGAGGTAATGATGAGAGAGAACAAACTCTTAACCAACTTTTAACTGAGATGGATGGATTTGAAGGCAACACTGGAATTATTATCATTGCAGCAACAAACCGAGTAGACGTACTAGACTCTGCTTTACTAAGACCTGGAAGATTTGACAGACAAGTTACTGTAGATGTACCAGATGTTAAAGGTCGTTTAGAAATTTTAAATGTACATGCACGTAATAAAAAATTAGCAGATGACATTTCATTAGAAATGATTGCAAAACGAACTCCAGGTTTTTCTGGTGCGGATTTGGCAAACCTTCTAAATGAATCTGCTATCCTAACAGCTCGACGCAGAAAAGAAAAAACAACTTTATCCGAAGTTGATGCTGCTATCGATAGAGTTATAGCTGGTATGGAAGGTGTTCCATTAACAGATAATAAAACTAAGCGATTAATTGCATACCACGAAGTAGGGCACGCAATTGTCGGTACTCTTTTACCTCACCACGATAAAGTTCAAAAAGTAACTCTTATTCCTCGAGGCCAAGCAAAAGGTTTAACATGGTTTACACCATCAGATGATCAATCACTTGTATCAAGATCTCAATTATTAGCAAGAATCATGGGAGCTTTAGGTGGCCGAGCAGCAGAAGAAGTAGTTTTTGGATACCCAGAAGTTACCACTGGTGCAGGAAACGATTTACAACAAGTAACTTCTATGGCTAGACAAATGGTTACACGTTATGGTATGTCAAATATAGGTCCATTAGCTTTAGAAAGTCAAGGAGGCGATCCATTCTTAGGAAGAAGCATGGGTTCGGGTTCCGAATACTCTGAGGATATTGCTTCTAGAATTGATATGCAAGTTCGTTCTATAGTTCAACACTGCCACGTAGAAGCTGTAAATATAATAAAAGAAAATAGAGTAGTTATCGATAAGATTGTAGATATTTTAATTGAAAAAGAAACAATCGATGGTGATGAATTCAGAAATATTATTGCAGAATACACAGAATTACCAGAACTAGCTGCTTATAAAACATTACTTTCAGAAGTTTCTTCTGGAAAATAGTATACTCAGCAAAACTCCGATACTTAAAATCATTAGGGTAAGTAAAAAACCGATCTCGCTTACATAAGCGAGATCGGTTTTTTATTTAATCGGGACCGACGGGACTCGAACCCGCAACTTCCGCCGTGACAGGGCGGTGCTCTAACCAATTGAACTACAATCCCTATAAAATCTTCACAATATACATATACATTTATATATCAGATTTGTCAAGAAGATGATATAAAAACTAAAACCTTAGGAGAGGAAGAGATTCGAACTCTCGGTACGATTACTCGCACATCTGATTAGCAATCAGACGCTTTCGACCACTCAGCCACCTCTCCTGACAAACAGATACTTTAGCAAAATAATTTGGCTCAGGCGGGACTTGAACCTGCGACCTTGGGCTTATGAGTCCCCTGCTCTAACCAACTGAGCTACTAAGCCATTAAGAACAATGATATCATTATCTACATAGTGAAATCAACAATAAACTTAAGCTTATTAGAATTAAGAATAAAAAAGACATTTTACTATTAAAAGAGTAGCTAGAATTTTATGAAATAATGCTTTATGATATTGACTATGAATCAGAAGATTACATAGGTTTTATATTATTCAGGGCTAAAAATGATAAGCTTTTATCCAAGAAAATAATATTTAGGCGATTGTTTTTACCAATTCTAGATATCGTCTAGATCTTTATAAGGACCAAGATAGACGTATTCTAAAAGCGAATATGTTATTGAATTGTACCTAAATAAGAACTTTACTTTTAACGGTACTAACAGAAAGTTAGTAGAAACTTTATAAACAGATTGCTTAAAATACCTGGAAATAGTTAAAATCTACTAAATTATCAAGAGGTTTTTAATGCAATAACAATTAACGCATATTTTACATAATAGGACTATTAATAATGCCTGATTTTTGGGAAAATGTACTAAGATTTCCAAGATTTTTTATATCTGCGATGTTAGGTCTGGTATTTACTATAATTGGACCATTTTTAAATTTGTTACGTCGTCCACAAACAACAGTCATTTTCATATTCATAACAGTAAGTAGTTTAGTATTTATTTCATTAACGTTAAAAGCCATGCTTGATATTGATAGCTAACTATAATTCTTTCGATTAATAAAGATTATTATCAATATCGATATGTGCTTTTACCTAATGGGTCTTAATAAAACTGAGGTCATCATTAAATGTTTTCACAAAATCTAACTAAAAGAGAAACAACGGGTGCTTTTGCACTTATAGATAGTCTAGTTCGTCACGAAGTTAAACATATTTTCGGATATCCTGGTGGAGCCATCTTACCTATCTATGACGAATTATATGCTTGGGAAGAAGAAGGTTTTATTGAGCATATTCTTGTAAGACATGAACAAGGAGCAGCACATGCTAGCGATGCGTATTCTAGAGCTACAGGAAAAGTGGGTGTCTGCTTTGGCACATCAGGTCCAGGAGCTACGAATCTAGTTACGGGAATTGCTACAGCTCATATAGATTCTGTTCCCTTAGTTGTAATAACAGGGCAAGTAGGACGCGCATTTATTGGAACTGACGCGTTCCAAGAGGTGGATATTTTTGGTGTCACTTTACCTATTGTTAAACACTCTTATGTGGTTCGAGACCCAGAAGATATGTCAAGGATAGTTGCTGCTGCCTTTTTCATTGCAAAATATGGGAGACCAGGTCCTGTGTTACTAGACATACCTAAAGATGTAGGGTTAGAAAAAATAAATTACACGCCAATTGCACCTGGTAATGTAGAACTACTAGGCTGCCCACCAATACTCAATCAAAATTCAAAAAGAATATTACAGGCTGCAAATTTAATTAAACAATCAAACCAACCACTATTATATGTCGGTGGTGGAGCAATCATTGCGGGGGCTTTCGCAGAAATAGCAGATTTAAGTAATCGTTTACAAATTCCGATTACAACTACTTTAATGGGTAAAGGAATCGTGGATGAAAATCAGCCTCTTTCCTTAGGTATGCTGGGAATGCATGGAACAGTTTATGCAAACTATGCTGTAAGTGAATGTGATCTACTTATAGCGCTAGGTGCTCGGTTTGATGATCGAGTAACTGGTAAGTTAGATGAATTTGCTTCTCATGCACAAGTGATCCACGTTGATATTGATCCAGCCGAAGTCGGTAAAAACAGAATGCCACAAGTAGGTATAGTAGGTGATGTTAAAGAGATTGTTCAAGAATTATCTCAACATTTCGACATAGATACTAAACAAATCATAGAACAAACTCAATCTTGGAGAAAAAGGCTAAATCGATGGCGAAATGAATATCCACTATTAGTTCCAAAAAATGCACAGAGTTTATCACCACAGGAAGTTATTACTGAGGTAAGTAATAACTCTTCAGATGCATATTTTACTACAGATGTGGGCCAACATCAAATGTGGGCTGCGCAGTTTATTCGCACATCTCAACGAAGATGGTTAACGAGTGCGGGATTAGGAACTATGGGATATGGTTTACCAGCTGCCATCGGAGCTCAAGTAGCGCATCCAGATAGCCAAGTAATTTGTATTACTGGAGATGCCAGTTTCCAAATGAACATTCAAGAACTAGGTACTGTAGCTCAATATGGATTACCCATCAAAATAATTCTTTTAAATAATAAATGGCAAGGTATGGTACGCCAGTGGCAGCAAGCTTTTTATGGAGAACGTTATTCTCACTCAAGCATGGAAAAAGGTGCTCCTAACTTTATCCAGATAGCTGAAGCTTATGGTATTAAAGGTATTTCTTTAACTACTCGTGAAGAATTAAATAATTCCATAAAAGATATATTGGACTATGATGGTCCGATTTTAGTTGACTGCAAGGTTGTGCCTGATGAAAATTGTTACCCAATGGTAGCTCCAGGTAAGAGTAATGCTCAAATGCTAGGAGTATAAAACTAAAAAAGCATAAGGCCAGGAAAAATAAATATTTTTCCTGGCCTTATGCTTTTTTAGTTTTATGGGCCGGGTTGGATTTGAACCAACGTAGGCGTAGCCAGCGGATTTACAATCCGCCCCCTTTAACCACTCGGGCACCGACCCTCAAAGTGTTTTCTGATCACCTATTTACAACATTATCATATAAAAAAATAAAAAACAAGATCAATGTTCATTATTCAGTAGAAGATAAGATTAAATTGCTTTAAAATTAATCCTATTAAAGCAAAAGGCTATTGAAGGTTATCGTTTTCCTGAACAGAGAACCTTCAATAAAAAACTCATATGAAAAAAGTGTTACTTAAAACTTTGTTGTAAACGAGTAGCTTTACCTGTTCTAGCACGTAAGTAATATAACTTAGAACGTCGTACTGTGGATCTTCGTAAGACTTCAATACTTTTTAATTTTGGAGAATGAACTAGATATACTCGCTCTACACCAACACCTTGCATTACTCTTCTTAAAGTTATAGTAGTATTTAAACCACCATTATTTTTCGAAATAACAACGCCTTCTGCAAATTGAACACGTTCTTTATTTCCCTCAGTAATAGATACACCTAGTTTTATTGTGTCTCCTACTCGAATATCTGGAACACTAGGATTTAAGTAAGTGCTTTCTAACTCACGGATGGCACTTGGGTTCGTCGAAATCTTTAATTCCATATAAGGTTGTTTATATTGTTTATTTATATAAATGGGCACTAAATTTAAGATTTTTTTTAAAACACTTTGAGATCTCTTTCATTATTAAATTTCAATTCCATACTAAATCATTTATATAACAAAAGTATATTAAATCTATATGATTAAAAGTATTTAGTTTAAGTATATATAAACTAAATAATTATCATATTTAAAGACTTTACACTAACCTACTAGTATAACTAGATATCAAAGGTAACTTAAAATAATAGAGTTATAATAAAGATTATGTTCGAACGCTTTACTGAAAAAGCTATTAAGGTAATTATGCTAGCTCAAGAAGAAGCTAGAAGACTCGGTCATAACTTTGTAGGGACAGAGCAGATATTATTAGGTTTAATTGGTGAAGGAACAGGCATTGCTGCCAAAGTACTAAAATCAATGGGAGTGAATTTAAAAGATACTAGAGTAGAAGTTGAGAAAATAATAGGAAGAGGTTCTGGCTTTGTAGCTGTAGAAATCCCTTTTACCCCTAGAGCTAAGAGAGTGCTAGAGTTATCTCTAGAAGAAGCTCGACAGCTAGGCCACAATTATATCGGTACGGAACACCTTTTACTAGGATTAATTCGAGAAGGAGAAGGTGTTGCTGCTAGAGTTTTAGAAAACTTAGCTCTAGATCTATCTAAAATTCGAACTCAAGTAATACGTTTATTAGGTGATACTGCAGAAGTATCCTCTGGTGGCTCTCAAGCTAAAGGTAAAACACCTACATTAGAGGAATTTGGTAGTAATATAACTCAAAAAGCGGCAGAAGGAAAATTAGACCCGGTTATTGGAAGATCGAAAGAGATTGAAAGAGTAATTCAGATTCTAGGACGTAGAACCAAGAATAACCCTATTCTAATAGGTGAGCCTGGTGTTGGTAAGACTGCTATTGCTGAAGGATTAGCTCAAAGAATTAACAATAAAGATGTTCCAGATATTTTAGAAGATAAAAGAGTAGTTACTTTAGATATAGGTTTATTGGTAGCAGGAACGAAATACCGTGGTGAATTTGAAGAACGTCTTAAAAAAATTATTGATGAAGTTAGAGTTGCAGACAATGTAATTTTAGTAATTGATGAAGTTCATACGTTAATCGGGGCTGGCGCGGCTGAGGGAGCAATTGATGCTGCTAACATTTTAAAACCTGCCTTAGCTCGAGGTGAGATGCAGTGTATAGGGGCAACAACTTTAGAAGAATATAGAAAACATATTGAAAAAGATGCTGCACTAGAAAGAAGATTCCAACCTGTGATGGTTGGTGAACCCACAGTAGAAGAAACTATAGAAATTCTATATGGGTTACGTGATAGATATGAAAAACACCATAAGCTTGTAATATCTGATGAAGCATTAACTGCTGCTGCTAAGTTTGCGGATCAGTACATTGCTGACCGATTCTTACCAGACAAAGCTATTGATTTAATTGATGAAGCAGGATCTCGTGTTCGTTTATTAAATTCTCAACTGCCTCCAGCAGCACGTGAATTAGACAAAGAATTACGTGAAATCTTAAAACAAAAAGATGAATCTGTACGAGCTCAAGATTTTGAAACCGCTGGTCAACTTAGAGACCGAGAGATGGAAATAAAAGCCCAAATTGCTGCAATAGCCCAAAGTAAAAAAGGAGAAACAGATAAGTCGAAAGAAGTTTCAGTAGTTACAGAAGAAGATATTGCACAGATTGTTGCTGCATGGACTGGAATACCTGTAAATAAAATGACTAGAAGTGAATCTGAAAAGTTACTTCAAATGGAAGACACTTTACATGGTAGAATTATCGGTCAAGATGAAGCCGTAGTCGCAGTATCAAGAGCGATTAGACGAGCAAGAGTAGGATTGAAAAACCCGAATCGTCCTATTGCTAGTTTTATATTCTCTGGTCCTACTGGTGTAGGAAAAACAGAATTAACAAAAGCCTTAGCTTCTTATTTCTTTGGCTCAGAAGAGGCAATGGTTAGATTAGATATGTCAGAGTATATGGAAAGACATACTGTTTCTAAATTGATTGGTTCTCCTCCAGGCTATGTAGGTTATAACGAAGGTGGACAGCTAACCGAAGCAGTACGCAGAAGACCGTATACGGTAGTTCTATTTGATGAAATTGAAAAAGGCCACCCTGATGTATTTAACTTACTACTACAAATTTTAGAGGATGGCAGATTAACAGACTCAAAAGGAAGAACAGTAGATTTTAAAAACACTTTACTGATCCTAACTTCAAACGTTGGATCTAAAGTTATTGAGAAAGGTGGAGGGGGTTTAGGATTTGATTTAGCTGAAGATGTATCTGATTCTCAATACAATAGAATTAAATCTCTTGTAAACGAAGAACTAAAACAATACTTCCGTCCAGAGTTCTTAAATCGTTTAGATGAAATCATCGTTTTCAGACAACTAACTAAAGATGAAGTTGGATTAATTGCTGAAATTATGCTAAAAGAGGTATTTACAAGAATCTCTGAGAAAGGTATCCAACTTGAAGTTACCCCAAGATTTAAATCTCATCTAATTGATGAAGGTTATAATCCAATGTATGGAGCTCGTCCTTTAAGAAGAGCAGTTATGAGACTTTTAGAAGATACATTATCGGAAGAGTTCCTTTCTGAAAAAATTAAAGAAGGAGACACAGCAGTTGTGGATGTAGATAATGATAACAAAGTGTGTGTACTGTTAGGTGATAAGTTAGAATTAGCTGATTCTACAGAAGAATTAGCTGCTGTTTAATACATAAAAA
>Ga0222712_10000431_pt1 | contig 55512 bp, 42 predicted proteins | sample C33_657DmetaG_FD_165043 | JGI IMG/M metagenome (GOLD analysis project Ga0222712, IMG submission 165043) | Estuarine water microbial communities from San Francisco Bay, California, United States - C33_657D | ecosystem: Environmental > Aquatic > Marine > Unclassified | place: USA: California... | reverse complement strand
TATTCGATGTTATATTCGATGTTATATTCGATGTTATATTCGATGTTATATTCGATGTTATATTCGATGTTATATTCGATGTTATATTCGATGTTATATTCGATATTTTGTATAATTTATTGTAATAATCGCTAAAAATATAGTTTGAATTTATATTATTTATACCATTTTCTAATGCATATTCTAATCTAATACTGTCAATATTTATATCCGTAATATTATATACCAATCCTTGTGTGTAGTTTTTTGAAGCATCTGTATCAACAATGAAACCATTATAAGAAGGGTTTATATATAGTGATAGTGTTTTATATTTTTTATCATTATTTACTATATGGATAGTATTATAAACATCATACGCAATTACATTATTTATATTTATAGAATACTTGATATCATTTGACGTTTCATGGTTTGTATATTCTATATAATTTCTTTTAAAGTTAAAATTAATAACATTACAACTATCTTTGTAAAATGCTAGGTCAAAATTAAATAACTCACCTTTTTTAGGTTTGAATTTAAATAATATATCAGTCTCTTTTGAAAAAATTGTATTTGGATATTTTATATAATTATTTATTTCATATGAAATATATATATTCTTAGATGAATAATAATTAGTATTTGATTTAATATCCAAAAGTCCTATAGTATTGAAACCATTTAGCAATATATTACCATCATGTATTAATAATGAATTAAAAAAATATGCGCTATTTTTAACAATAATATTATTTCCATACGAATATATATTACTTGCATCACATGATATATTTTTACCAAAAAGCATATTATTTATACCAGTACTTATGATATTTGATCCAATACCAATAGTGTTATTGTCCAAATTATTATAACCAATTGATATCATATTGTTTTTATTCATATATACTGAAGATTTATCATCGCCGATAATGATATTTTTTTTACCTGTTTCAATATTTTCTCCTGCGTAATTGCCTATAAATATTGAATCAGATACCATTGTACTTTTAGATCCAGCAGAATTGCCGACAAACACATTATTAATATCAAGTAATTGTGTTCCAGCATTTAAACCAATTAACACCGAACCTGTATCAAGATTAAATTTTGATGATGTAGTATTCAATCTTGATATACCAGAAGGCAAAATGCTATTCATAACAAATATGGAATATTCTTTCTTTATTTAAAAAAACAAATAAATATAATACTTTCTAGCTTACTACATAAAATATGAAAATAAAAAAGTATTTAATACCAACATACTGATACTTAATATAGGAAATATATGATATATATTGTTGTTTATATAATATTTATCAATATGATCTGAAATACTATTTTCCAAAACATTAATATCTACATTGTATTTTGCATATAGCTCTTCACCTGACATTTTATCTATATCAAAAACAATATTATTTAACACATCCAGACTAAGTTCAATCATCTTTTTTATATATTAAATAATTTTCTTTTATATATAATTTTTGTATTGTTATTTATATAGAAATATATGCAACTAAAAAATAAATATATATATGGAGGCGAAAATCCAGAAAATGTAATTGATAATGCAAATATTGCTAACAGTTTGAATTCATTAAATGATAAAAGATTAATATCTGATAATTTAAGTAAAAGCGAACAATTAAATTCCAAATCAATTTATGATTCTGTAAATGATGCTGATTACGGCGGATCTTATAACACATTAAAAGGAGGATGTTTAACATGTTCTAGCAAGAAAAATATGTCAGGAGGATGTTTTACATGTCCAAAAGGTCAAGATAAAATAAATATAATTATAAGACAATTTTCCATATTGATACCGAAATTTTATAATCAATATAAAAAAACTGATAAAACAAAAACATACGAAAAATCAAAAAAACCAGTCATAAAACCAGTCATAAAACCAGTCATAAAACCAGTCATAAAACCAGTCATAAAACCAGTCATAAAACCAGTCATAAAACCAGTCATAAAACCAGCAAATGTAAAGGCTAAAAAACAGGCAAAAAAAGTATACAAAGGTAGAGGGGGATTATTTGATAATTGGAATGGAACTTATGAATGGAAACCTAATATTAATAAATCTGAAACACTTTTTTCAAGTAGTATTTTTGATATAAATAACCTGAATTTTAATTCAGAGAGAAAGAATAAAGGCATATATGAGGTTAATACTACATTGTCCGATTTTACTTCCCACCTTGTATAAGAAGATAATATTTTATTACATCGGGCGATTTAAGGTAAATAATGATTTAATGATTGTTCATATGGTCTATATTTTTCAAAATTAAAAAATACTTCTTTCTTACCTATTTTGCTATAATTTCGTATAATTTTAATCATACTATTTGTTTTTTTGTAAAAATCTTCTAAAGATTTTTGAATTTGTTCATTCGGATCAAAACCATATGAATGTTTTAACCTTTCCGGTACTACAAATATTAATGAATACATTAACTCTAATATTTCATATTTTAAATCATTGAATACTGGTAAATATGTATTCAAATCATATCTATCGCATAATATGTAAACATACACTTTCATGATTTTATCCATATATATTATTAGTTTTGAATATTTAGATTTGTCAAATTTTTTTGTAAATCTAATATTTTGCAATATATCTACGAACTCTTGGTTTTTAACAAGGTATTTCATTTGTTTTGCATTTTCTTTTACATAAAAATTAGACGTAGTTAATTCTTTCACATCATTTACATCATCTTTTAATTTATTTTCAATAGATATGTTATTATTTTTGTTTTGAGATAATTCTTGTTGTAAGTAATATCCTATTATAATAACTATCAATATAGCCATCAATATTGATGTATTTAATTTTGCTAAGATGTAAAAAATGAAAGCGATAATGATAATATAATATTGGTATTTTGATATATTTTGCAAAAAATATATCATTAATTCTATACTTTTTATATGTTTTATTTTATATTGATACTCCGTCAATAAAATAAATTATAAATGATAAAAAAATCAATATGATACCTACATATACCTTTCTATCATCCCTTAAAAGTATACTTAATAAAACGTTGGTATAGTTCGAAGTATTTATATAATCTTTTTTACTGTATATATCTATAATATCATTTAATATATCAATGCTGTTTTGCAAAGTATTCTTATATATCTCGCCTATAGTATAATTATATATTGGTTTAAAATTTCTATCATCAAGCTGTTTATTAGGTAATGCTTCCAATAGATTGTTAAATTTTAATTCTATTTGTTTTTCAATATATTTATCTATATTTTCTGTCTGAAAATCTTTTTTTTCCATTTTCCTTAATCGTATATAAGATATTATATAATGTTCATCATATCTATATTTGCAATCAAATTCCTTCTACAACAATATCGTTTTAATCCTAAATCATTCAAGATATGTCCAGTGTGTATTTTTTCGAAACTTTTATACATAGGGTCTATGTCTTTATTTTCTTCAATTTTTGCTTTTTCTCTTTCATAGTAATCACATATATCAGCCATTACTCTTCCACAAGTAAAACATCTAATAGGTACAATCATTATATATAGGGTTTCTAATTAATAAAAGATATAATCATTTTTTTATATATATGTGTGTAAAAATTATCAAAAAATTATATCTATCTATAAATAGGAATGGTATTTGCAAATATATTTTCGAAACTAAATGATCTTGAACAAAAGGTAAATGCTTTATCTGTTTCAAATGGAGTTTCTAGTACTAGTACTAGTACATCTAATGATATATCTGTAGATTTTAGTCCAGTAAATGAAAAAATTTCTGATCTAGAAACTGTGGTAGATACTTTAAAGATACAAGTATCTGATACAAAATCAAAAGTTGATGAGTTTCCAACTGATTTTGCTTCACCACAAGATGTATCGAGCCTTTTTGAAAAAGTTAATCAAATAACTAACATTTTAACACAATTTAGCACACAACTCAATAAAGTTGTTGAACGTGTTGCAACTTTAGAGCAAAAAGCTGATGAATAATTTAAGAATATTTAGGAACTGTTTTCTTATATTCTTCAAGATATGGTTGATCATATTGATACATATTAATACAGTTGTTAAGAATTTCACTATTCTGTAACAAGAAGCCTTTATTTTTCTTCATATTGTCAACAGCAGCAGTCATAAATTCTCTAGCTTTTTCATAATTTTTATATTTGTAATAAATAATACCCATAATATGTAAGATATCAGCACTATCAATGTGTTTAGAATTTTCGTAAACTTTTTCAGCATCATTTACATCACTATCTTTAATATTTTCAAGGTTTGATATATTTACGAGATGTATAAATTGATTGTTCTGAAACAAGAAATTATTAGGGTTCAGGGTTGAAGGTACGATACCTATTTTTGATGCTTCTAAAAATGTATGTTTATTTAAAAACATAGCCTTGACATTTTTATTTTCATGAAAAAATCTTCCTAGACAGTTTTTCATTGAAAATTTCAATACATCAGAATATTCATATAACTTTTTACAGATTGAAGGTTTAATAAAATATGAACTTTTACACATTAGTGTTGAATAAACTGTCTCGACTGGTATTAATTTCATTTCACCTTCTTGACTTAAAGAAGGTAGACAAGTAAAAAGTATATCCCAATCATCTTCAAAGGTCTTATTCTTTAGATTCTTAAATAAATTCTCAATATTAGCAATATATTCTTGACCTACTACAACATCGTCTTCAATAATCATATATATTTCGTCTTCTGATTGGTTCATTATGTATTTATATATTTCTCTGTGTTTTTCAATATTAGAAATTTGACAAGAATTTAGTGTTTGTATCGCAGAGTTAAAGTCTCTATTTATTTTTGTGTCTTCTGGATATTTATCATACTTAATCTTTTTATTAAAAGTTTCAACATTATTATCAACAAATTCTTTTGATGGTTCTGTAATAATATTTATATTGAATGTATAACCAATCGTTTCAGTATACTTTTTAATAAAATCTATTGTACTATTGATATATTTTTGTCTATTTTCTAAATGCTGAGAATATATTACATACACGTTTAATTTTACCATTTATTTATAATTAAGTAATACTTATCAATTCTTTATAAGTATTTTTAATATTATATAAAAATTAGTTTATTATATTATCTTATATGAACATTTATAATACTGATAATATAGAAATTACTAACGATAATTCAATTCATTCCAAAGTTCAAAATGAACCTTGTTTAAATAGTTTTTCGTCAGATATTAACGGAATTACTATTCTAATAGCATTATATAATGGTGTACAATATTTAGAACAATCTGTTACATCTGTTATTAATCAAACATATGGCAAATGGCAACTTATTATAGGTATTAATGGATATAGCCAAAATTCTGATGTTGAAAAACAAGCAAATATTACCATAAATACATTAAATTTAGAAAAAAAATATAATATAATTGTAAAATACTATTCTACACAAGGTAAGGCAAATACATTAAATGCAATGGTTTGTGATGCAGAATATAATCATATTGCTATTTTAGATGTTGATGATATATGGGTACCAAATAAACTAGAATTACAAATACCATATTTAAATGAATATGATGTTGTAGGTGGTAAATGTGAATATTTTGGCGACAAAACAGGGTCACCACCTATACCTTTAGGAGATATAACACATACACATAATATATTTGATTATAATCCTGTTATTAATTCTAGTGTTATTATCAACAAAAAATATGCTTTTTGGGATGACGAGAATTTTGTCAAACCTGTTGCAGGATTAGATGATTATAATCTTTGGTTCAAATTATTCTTTTTGAAAAAGAAATTTTATAATATTGATACAGTTTTATGTCATCATCGTTTGCATATAGATAGTGCTTTTAATTATAAATGCGCAAATAATGTAGACATTTTAAAACAACTTTGGAATCAATATTATAATAACAACTAAACATTATCATTATATATTTTTTTCCATTTAGATTTTAATTCTTCTAGATGATTTTGATTTGTTGTATTATATGCGCTATTATTATGTACCCTATGAAACATTAGAACTTCAGGTACGTTAAATATTCTCTTTCCTTCGTGAAAAAGTTTAAACCAAAGATTATAGTCATATACAAAATGATCTTCAAATTGGACTAGTTCTTTTTTTATCAATACTGACGAATGGAGAAGTGGGTTAATACTAAATATATCATGTGATGATATATCATTTAGTGGAATTGATGGGCAAAAATTAAGATTTCCTATATACCTACAATGAGTACCTATAACATCATATGTATTAACATACTGTAATTGTTTTTCTAACTTGGTTGTTTCCCAGTAATCATCAGCATCCAAGAATGCTACATAATTATTATTAGCGTCAAACGCAAGGGCATTTAATGTTAATGGTGCACCTTGAGTTGCATAATATTTTACATTTATTTTATGTTTATGATATATAAACTTATTTTTTATTTTATTAGCTTCTTGTTCTACATGAGAATCTTCTGGATAACCATTTACTCCAATAATTAGTTCCCATCTTTTATGTGATTGATTTACAACTGATTGAACAGCTTCTTCTAAGAACTCAATACCGTTATATAATGGTATTATAATTGTTACTCCAATATCTGCGATAGTACATTCCAAATCACTTGTTTTAATATCAACAATTGTATCTATATCAATAAAATTCATTTTTAATATTATTAATTACTTTTCCTTTAAGCTAAATTTTGTTATAATTATATAAATAATCGATGTATAATATAATTACATGAAACAAACAGAATTAAAGAACAGTATATTAAATCAATTTTGGCAGATTTATGATAACGACGGAACTATAAAAGCATTATCGTGGTTGGAAACTATGAAATATTACGATGAATATTGTAATGATGATATATCATTTATTACAAATGCGATTTCAAAAATGAGTACATAATTTATTTTTTTGAAAATTTCTGAAAAGTTTTATAAATTTAAGTTTTATTTTAATTATGTACTCAAATTATGGTTCCTTAAGTAGTCCTTAGAAGGTATTAAAGTATTCTTATTATAAGGGTCATACAATATATCATATAATAACTTGCTTACAGCATAGATGATATAGTATTCGGTATTAATATCTCAAAAGTTATTCCAAATATAAAAAATGAGTACATAATTTATTTTTTTGAAAATTTCTGAAAAGTTTTATAAATTTAAGTTTTATTTTAATTATGTACTCAAATTATGGTTCCTTAAGTAGTCCTTAGAAGGTATTAAAGTATTCTTATTATAAGGGTCATACAATATATCATATAATAACTTGCTTACAGCATAGATGATATAGTATTCGGTATTAATATCTCAAAAGTTATTCCAAATATAAAAAATGAGTACATAATTTATTTTTTTGAAAATTTCTGGAAAGTTTTATAAATTTAAGTTTTATTTTAATTATGTACTCAAATTATGGTTCCTTAAGTAGTCCTTGGAAGGTATTAAAGTATTCTTATTATATCCTTTGGAAGGGTTATACAATATATCATATAATGATTTGCTTACAGTATAGATGATATAGTATTCGGTATTAATATCTCAAAAGTTATTCCAAATATAAAAAATGAGTACATAATTTATTTTTTTGAAAATTTCTGGAAAGTTTTATAATTTTAAGTTTTATTTTAATTATGTACTCAAATTATGGTTCCTTAAGTAGTCCTTGGAAGGTATTAAAGTATTCTTATTATATCCTTTGGAAGGGTTATACAATATATCATATAATGATTTGCTTACAGTATAGATGATATAGTATTCGGTATTAATATCTCAAAAGTTATTCCAAATATAAAAAATGAGTACATAATTTATTTTTTTGAAAATTTCTGGAAAGTTTTATAATTTTAAGTTTTATTTTAATTATGTACTCAAATTATGGTTCCTTAAGTAGTCCTTAGAAGGTATTAAAGTATTCTTATTATATCCTTTGGAAGGGTTATACAATATATCATATAATGATTTGCTTACAGTATAGATGATATAGTATTCGGTATTAATATCTCAAAAGTTATTCTAAATATAAAAATGAGTACATAATTTATTTTTTTGAAAATTTCTGGAAAGTTTTATAAATTTAAGTTTTATTTTAATTATGTACTCAAAATAATTTTTATTTTTAGCTATTTAGTAATATTTCCTATCATATAAGTTATATAATCATGAATGCCGTAAATATATGCATTACCTTCAATATGATAATACCATTTAAATGGCAATATAATAATTTTGTTATTATTTAATTTTATTGTGGTCATGTTTGTATTTATATCAGGTGCACCATATATAATTTTAGAAGATGCATTGCAAATAGTTACTTCAATTGGGTTAAATGATTGTATTAATAGATACTTATATTTGTTTCTTGACCATATACTATTTACATTTATATTGTCGTTTACAATATTTATATTAAACCATGTGTTTAGTAATTGGTTAATATCCTTCACATTATCTTCAATAATGATTGGCTGCTTTTTGTATAACAAATTAAAATCAAAATGGGCTAAATTAGTTTGATATATTATAAGTTCGTCTTCAAATATATAGTATAAAGATGCGTAAATAATGATAACTAATATGATGGTTGCAATATACCACTGCATGTTTTATATTTATAATATATATAAAATTGTCGATATATAACACTTGATAATATAATTATTTTTATGTTATATAGAGTAATATATGAAAACGAAAATAAAAAATCGTTATTCAAATCATAGAAAAACCATAGGTGGAGCTAAACGTATTTTTGATACAGGTGCTCCATTTGATACTCAATTTCATGGTGATTTATCAAAAAAAAGAATACAATCACATATTGATGACATGGAAACAAAAATTAAAAGATTGAATGAAGAAAATGGACAAGCACAAAAAGATAGAGCACAAGAACAGTCTGCGTTAGATGATCGCAGAAGTAAACAGGAAGCAATGGAATTGCGAAATATGCCAAAATTTAAAGAAATCAATACAAAATGGTATATTTTTTTATTAAATGGATTGGCTTCGATCCTTAAATATATTTTGAATGGATTAGCATCATTATTGAATATTTTGATATTTCGAGTTCTAGGAAATATATTATCATTGATTTTTTCTATGATCAAAATTGTATTAAGTAATTATGTAATAGTAGGTTTTATATTATTTTGCATAAGTATAATACTGATATTACAATTTGTATTTGGTTATGTAGTACCTCTTCCAGGATTTGTTTCTAGAACACGTGAAAAAGATAATATTGGTAATTCTGAAGTTCTTGCTGAAAAGAAAATAGATTATCAAATTGATTTTTTTGAACAAGTCAATGATTTTATTTTTGGAATACCAAATATATTCACTAATACAATGGTAAATATACGCAGACTATATCAAAGATTTGCCAAGTTTTTTGGAAATAATGACGTATTAGACCTATATTTGGCAGATAGAATAGAAACAAATGCAGGTAGATGGGATAATATATATAATATGGAATTAGGTTCAATACCATATGATTTTGAAAATATTAAAAAGAATGATGATAAAATTTATACTATAATAAAACCAGCAAATTTGGAACTGTTATTAAAAGATATAACAAATTTAGATATTGATAAACTACCACCTTCTTTACAAAAAGGTATAAAAACAAATAAGGAAATATTAAAATTTTCATGGGACTTAGATATGTCTGGGTCTAAATATAAATTATCATGCACCCCTACAGATAAAAATAATAACAAGGTCAATATTTTTGAAGAAGCTCCAAATAATGAATGTACAATTGTAAAGCAATATTATGAAAATGAAATAGCAGAAAATGACGCTCCTAAATATTATGATATTCCTACTGCGAGATACAATAAATCACTTATGTTAGATGTCTTCGTGGAATAAATTTCTATTATATTTTGTAAGGAAACCCATAGAATTATGGAAACAAGTTACAACTATGATATTGAATATGATATTAAAAAAAGTGGCTTAATGGATCTTAGTGATCCTAGCGTTTACAAAAATTTCAAGGAAGCTCGAAAAATTGTTTCAGAAGCAAAAGAAGATAAAAATAATATATTTGATAATAAATACTATACACCATCGCAAGAATATATAGAAGATGTCAAAGAAAAAAGTAAAAATGATAATTTGTTAAAAATAGAAATTGTAAATAAAGTTAGTATAGGGGAAAAATGTACGGTAAAATTTGCTAAGAGGAAAAATATATTTGATAATACAAATTATATTGTAAATCTTACTGATGATGAACTAGAACAAATCAATACATATATAGATACCACGCCTCAAAATTCAAAGTATAGTATATGTGAAATTAAAGATAATAAAGCATATGAAAATTGTGCATTAGCAACAGGTAATCCATATTTATCATTAAAATATGACAAAGATACAAAAAAATACATATGTTCTATACCTGATGATATATCTCTACCTCAAAATAATAGATATGCTCTAGAATACAATTCTTCAAATATATCAAGGCCTGAAACTGAAATATATTTCAAGGATGATAAAAAAAATTTCTGTGAAGAAAGATGGCATGATTGGTTTTGTATACCAAATTATCATTTAAACAATAGATGGTTTAATGAAAAACCACCAGAATTAAATAAAACAAAAAGTGTAGGTAAATGTCTTATGCCATGCGCATTTGGATATGTTCCTACAGATGAAAATATTGGTAAATGTGTTAAAAAAAATCAATATAATGGCGGTGCATACGCTAATGATTTTGATTATAATCCATTAGCATTGGTATGTTTATTGGGGACAACATTTGACAGTTTTTTGAATGAAGACAATGGTAGTTATTTACAATATATGAAAACAATTCAAAAAAATGTATTAGCAGACGCAAGTATTGAATTTTTGAAAGATAAAAATGAAGATATAATAGAAATTATATTAACTAGTATCAAAAATGAAAATGGTCCTCTGTGGGATACTGTCAAACAAGATATAAATAAATATGTTAATAACATATTTGTAAATATACCAGATATGAGTAATGAATTCATAGATTTGAATATTACCGTTCCTAGAGATAGTATTACAGAAATGATGAATAAATATATAACTGAAAACAGAATTATTTATGCGTATAGTATTGCTAAAAATATACATGAAATAATTACAACAGATATTGATAAGTATAAAGATTGGAGACATAAGTTAAAATCCATGACAAATCTTTCCAATGATAAGTTTATTTATTTGATAAGAATTTTGAAACATGCGTGTAATATTTGCTTTGATAATAATTCAAAATTTAGTACAAACTTTTTATTATATACTATAAATAAAAATAAAGAATCCACGTTCCCGCCAATAAAATTAGACGTAAATTTTGATCCATTTGATGACGATATTACAGTAAACGATTTTATTATTATAACAAAAACAAAAAGAGGTTTATTTGACGATTATATTAGCGACTTTCAATCATATGAAAATTCAACATATTCATTCCTATATTTCATCGTTGTTGTTCTAATACTATTTATTCTTTATATAATATATATTGTTTATTATTCGCAAGTGAATATGGTATTAAATGGTATATTTTCGTTTATAATATTTTTATACTATGATATTAAATACTATCTTTATAAATACCTTGTAAATTCTTGGGTCGCAGATACACGCGAAGTAGATCAATTAACATTTATAAAAAACGCATATCAAAATTTTATAGATTATGATTTGGACACTTATATTTAGAAAAAAATAAATCTATTTTTTGTCTAAATTAGACAAAAATTCATATAGATTTATATATGCTATCATTGCTTGTTCTTGCGACATGTCAAAGACACTATTCCATGCATCCCATTTAGCACATGCTTCAAATTGAATTGTCCACGGTTTAGAAATATTACAATTTCCTACGGTAGCCTGTTTATAATATTTATACATATTTAATTTATCATTATCTGTCAACTCTACACCTGTAGACTTATTTGATTTTACAATATCCACAACTCTATCAAATTCTTGTTTAATATTCATATTTATTGTAATAGATTGTAACATCTTTATATGTAATTATGTTTAGAAAAATACATTGATAAACAATATTTACTCAATAGTTTATGATATGTTTCAATATATTGCAACATTGCATTTTCTCTAGAAGTACCTCTGATACTATTCCATGCTAACCATTTTATATATTTTTGATAGTCCATGATATCTGGTTTGTCAATATTACAATCACCTATAATAGCTTGTTTGTAATATTTATACATATATAGTTTATCATAACTATCTATGATATTTTTATCATATTTTATTTTTCCTGTGTTTACTATATCTACAATATTATTAAACCTCCCTTCCATTTAATATATATTTATATATATTGTTATATATGTTACCATTCTAATAATAAACCGAAAATCAATTTAATTCCAAAATATATAGTTAACATTTCTTAAATACTTTGTAAATTTCCTATATTCGCAAATAAAGCTTTGAAATTTACCAAAAAGTGATATATATATTATATTTTTATCTTTTACTAACTTATATTTTTTTTTCGTAAGATATGTGTGTTTGGTGGTAACAATATATTTCATATATATAAGAATATGTATAATTATTATATATGTATTATCAGATGATAATTGATGATTATCTTGAATATTCAAAAATATACAAAGCAAAATATGGAGATAAATGTATCATTCTAATGCAAGTTGGTTCTTTTTATGAATTATATTCTATAATAGACGGAATTATAGATAATGATATATATATAATTGCAGATTTATGCAATATACAAATATCTAGGAAAAATAAAAGCATTTTAGAAGTGTCTCTATGTAATCCACTTATGGCAGGATTTCCATTATATACTATTTCTAAATATACGCAAATTTTGCTAAATAATAACTATACAGTTGTTCTTGTAGAACAGGTAACTGATCCTCCTAATCCAGAAAGGAAAGTGACTGAGATATTATCGCCTGGAATGAATATTTCTATATCAAATAAAAAAAGTAATTTTATGATGGTTATATTTTACGAGTTTATAAACAATTTTTTAGCAGTTGGTATATCAGGTATTGATTTATCTACAGGTAAGACATTTATTTATGAAGCTGGATCATCTAAAACAGATCCTGAATTTGCAAATGACGAGGTTTTTCGATATATGAGCACATATAATCCATCCGAAGTTATAATTTTAAGTGAATGTATATCTAATGAACAAAAGAATTATATATTAAAAAATCTAACTATTAATAATATATTAGTGCATTATAAATGGGACAAATATGAATATATTGATGTCATGAAGAAGATTATTTATCAAAATGAAATTCTTGAGAAGGCATTTATTTCTAAAAAAAGCCTACTTTCTATTGTAGAGGTTCTTAATTTAGAAAAGTTAAATATAGCAAGAGTTTCTTTTTGTTGTCTTTTACAATTTGCTTATGAACATAACACTGATATCATCAAAGAACTACAGTATCCTGAAATATTTGAAAATGATAGATATCTTAATATTGAATATAATAGTGCTTTACAATTGAATGTATTAGGTTTACATAATAATGATAAACCATTAATAGACATTCTAAATAGATGTTCAACAGCATTTGGTTGTAGGGCATTTAAGGAGAGATTATTAATGCCTATTACAGATGCACAAGTATTAAACAGAAATTATGATGATATTGAAATACTAATGGCTGATAATATATACAAGGATATTAGAAAAAAACTTAATAATATTTTGGATTTTGAAAGAATTAAAAGGAAGATGATATTAAACAAGGTATCTCCAATGGATTTAAGTTCATTTCATACATCATTAATTAATGCGAAAGATGTATGTAATCTGTTGAAAAATATGGGAGGTAATAAGTATATAGATGACTTAGATGATCTTATTAATGAAATAACTGAAGTAATTGATTTAGAAGAAGCTTCTAAATATAATTTATCAGATAAAACAAACATTGGAAACTTTTTTCAGAAAGGTATATATTCAGAAATTGATGAATTAGTACAATTATTTAATAATGCAAATGATAATATTAAGTCAATATGTAATAACATAATATGTATAGGACAAAATGATAATACATCATGTAAAGTGGAATATAATGATAGAGAAGGTCATTATATTTATATTACTAAAAAGAGATATGATACTGCATTATCTTTAAATAAAATTTTAATGAATAGTTTTGATAAAAAATTATTAGGAACTTCATCTAGTTACAAATTAACAAATAATGATATAAATACTATATCATCTGATATCAATAAATATAGTCAACAAATAGCATCAAATGTTTTAAAATATTATAATGAATTTATGCAAATATATATTAATAAATATGCTGATACAATTGAAAAATTAATTAAATTTTTGACAAGAATTGATATTGCATGTTGTTGTGCTAGAAATGCACATGAATATTGCTATAATAGACCTATAATTAATACAGTAAAACAAACATCATACATTGAAGCTACAAAAATGAGACACCCTATAATAGAAAGAATAGATCAGGATATAGAATATATAGGAAATGATATTAATATATGTGAAAACGGCATTTTACTATATGGAATAAATGCATCTGGAAAATCTTCATTTATGAAGGCTGTAGGTTTGAATGTAATTATGGCACAAGCAGGAATGTTTGTAGCTGCAAAAACATTCGAATATTATCCATATCATCATATTTTTACTCGTATATCAGGTATGGATAATATATACAAGGGAATGTCTAGTTTTACAGTAGAAATGACAGAATTGCGTAATATATTACAAAGGTGTAATGAATTTAGCTTAGTAATTGGTGATGAAATATGTTGTGGAACAGAATTTGTATCAGCTACTGCAATTGTGGCAAGTGGTATAGATACATTAGTAAAAAGAAAATCATGTTTTATATTTGCAACACATTTACACGAATTAACAAGATTGAATATTGTAAATAAACATATCGAAGAAGAAGTTGTCAAGATTAAACACATGCATATTCATATTGATGATAAGAATAGAATTATATATGATAGAGTTTTACAAGATGGTCAAGGATCTGAAATTTATGGAATTGAAGTTTGTAAATCTCTAGACATGCCATCTATATTCATGAAGAACGCTGAAAGTATCAGAAAAGAAGTTCAGGGTTTAAGTAATATGATAATCAAAAAAAAAACATCCAGATATAATGCAAAAGTATTAATGGATAAATGTGGTATATGCGGAGAATTATCTGTAGATACACATCATATAAAATATCAATCAAGTGCAAATAATGAAGGATATTTACAAAGTCATCATAAAAATGCAAAACATAATTTAGTTCCTTTATGTAAATCATGTCATATCAAAGAACATAATGGTAGTATAATAATAGAAGGGTATTTGAAAACATCAGAAGGTATTGTTCTATCTTATAAATGTATATAAACCGAAATAATATATTATATTATAACATGAGAGTTGTTAAAAGAAATGGAGAGTGTGAAGACGTTAGTTTTGACAAGGTCTTAAACCGTCTCAAAAACTTATCTAAAGACTTACAAATAGATGTATCTGAAATTGCGCAAAAAGTTTGTACTCGTATTTATGATGGTGTAAAAACTACAGAACTAGATGAATTAGCTGCTCATATGTGTAGTAGTCTATCTATTGAAAATCTAGATTATAGTACTTTAGCCTCGCGAATTATTATTTCTAACCATCATAAGAGTACTTCGCCATCATTTAGCGAAACCGTTCAAATTCTATATGATAACAAAGCGTCACATGATAATGCATTACCATTAGTATCAGATGAATTATATGAAGTTGTATGCAAAAATAAAGAAAAACTAAATGCACATATAGACTATCAACGAGATTATTTATTTGATTATTTTGGATTTAAAACACTAGAACGCGCTTACCTTATGAGATTAAATAAAAAAGTAATTGAAAGACCTCAGCATTTGTGGATGCGTGTTGCAATTGGTATTCATGGAAATGATATTAGAGAAGTATTACAAACATATGATTTGATGAGTAAAAAATATTTTACACATGCTACTCCAACACTATTTAATGCAGGTACAAACAAACCACAACTTAGTAGTTGTTTTCTATGTTCTGTAAATGATGATAGTGTTTATGGTATTTTTGAAACATTAAAAGAACTTGCTCTTATTTCTAAATATGCAGGAGGTATAGGTATTCATATACATCAAATTCGCGGTAGAGGAAGTCATATTAGAGGAACAAACGGAACATCAAATGGTATTATCCCAATGCTTCGTGTATTTAATAATACAGCAAGATATATTGATCAGGCTGGAAAAAGACTTGGAAGTATTGCTGTATATTTAGAACCATGGCATATTGACGTTGAGGCATTTTTAGAATTGAAGAAAAATCATGGCAATGAAGAAGATAGGTGTAGAGACCTTTTCATGGCTTTATGGATCCCTGATCTTTTTATGCAAAGAGTAAAAGATAATAAAAAATGGTCATTAATGTGTCCAGATAAATGCAAAGGATTAAGTGATGTATATGGTGAAGATTTCAATGCTCTATATGAAAAATATGAAAACGAAGGTAAATATACTAAACAAATTGATGCACAAGATCTCTGGTTTAAAATTCTTGAAGCTCAAATTGAACAAGGAGTGCCATATATTTTATACAAGGATGCAGCAAATAAGAAAAGTAATCAAAAAAATCTTGGTACTATCAAATCAAGTAATCTTTGTGCTGAAGTATTGATTTATTCATCTCCTGAAGAAACTGGTGTTTGTAATCTTGCGTCAATATGTCTTCCAACATATATTGATAAAGTTGACAATGTTAACGTGTTTAATTTTGAAAAGCTTCACGAAACAACAAAAGTAATAACAAAAAATTTGAACAAAGTTATTGACAAAAATTTTTATCCAGTAGAAAAAGCTAGAGTTTCAAATTTGAAACATCGCCCAATCGGAATTGGCGTTCAAGGATTAGCAGATGTTTTTGTACAATTGAGATATCCTTTTGAGAGTGATGAAGCAAAAGAATTAAATAAAGAAATCTTTGCAACAATTTATCATGCTTCGCTAGAGGCATCTATGGAATTATCAAAAAAAAGAGGGCAAATTATACGTGATATTTTGGATGGAAAAAATAACGAAAATATTTCAAATTATGTTAATGAATTTGAGCAAGATATTATCAACACTAAATATTCTGGAGCATATAGTTCTTTTAAAGGAAGCCCTATTTCACATGGGTTGCTTCAATTTGATTTATGGGAACAAGAACCATTAAAACGATTTGATTGGGATACATTAAAAGAAAATATCAAAGAATATGGTATTAGAAATAGTCTTCTTATTTCACCTATGCCTACCGCATCTACATCACAAATTATGGGGTTCAATGAGAGTTTTGAACCATTTACAAATAATATTTTTCAACGCAAGACATTAAGTGGTGAATTCATTGTTATTAATAAATATTTGATTTATGATTTGATAAAACTGAATTTGTGGAATAAAGATATTAAAGATCATATTATTTTGAATAATGGAAGTATTCAAAATATTACAGAGATACCCGACAATCTCAAAGCATTATATAAAACTGCATGGGAAATTAAGCAAAGACATATTATTGATATGTCGGCAGATAGAGGAATTTATATTTGTCAAACACAAAGTTTAAATATTTTCATGGAAGATCCAGATTTCCAAAAATTGTCTTCTATGCACTTTTATGCTCAATCTAAGGGATTAAAGACTGGTTCTTATTATTTGCGTACAAGACCCCTTGTAAAATCACAACAATTTACAATAGATCCTGAATTTGCTAAGAAGAAAATGATATGTTCTGAACAAAATGGAGATACATGTATGCTTTGTTCTGCTTAGGTGTATTAATGTCTCTATATTATTATTATGAAATAATAAAACACATAATAAATTAAATATTATCAAATATTATTTACAAAATGATGAAAGTTTATATGATGGTTACAGTATATTTGATTATATATCGACAAAAAAGATAAATGAGACAAGATTGATTATATTGTGTTTTATGTAATTTGTCAAATGTTTTCTATTTATTATAGTTAGTATCTTAATCATGGTTATTTTACCATTACACCAACCGAAAAGAAAAATGAGACAAACTTATTTATTTTTATACATTCTAAAACTATGCTTCAGGTAATTTGTTAGATGTTCCCTTTTTATATTATGCTTAAGAATGTTTTTTATTACTGATTGTATATCATCATAAGTATTAGGACTTTCCTTTTTGATATAGTGTTTTAACTGACTAAAGAACTCTTCTATGGCATTTGTTTCTGGATGATATGGAACACTATAAAGTAAATGATTACCACTTTCTTCTATGGTTTGCCTTACTATTTTTGATTTATGTATAACGGCATTATCCATTATTATAAGGTGGTCTTTATATTTATCTCTTATTACATCATTATAAAAGTCTATAATATTTTGAGTTTTTACGCCACCTTTCAAGTCTTTATAAAGAACATACCCAACTACTTTATTAGCACTTATAGCACATAACATATTGTATCTTTTGAAAGGATATTTATTAGTCTTATAAATTGCTCTTGTACCTGTCTTACTTCTACCATAAGATGAAGTCATATTGAGATATATGGATGTTTCATCTAAACAAATAGTCTTATCATATTTGTAAGCAGAAAGTTGTTTATAAAAGGTTGATAAATCATCTTTTTCTTGACCTTCTTTCTTTTCAGGATAATATTTATTCCTTAGTCTCTTTCTCGTTATTTTGTTTTGATGTAAAATATTGTATATAGAATGGTCTGATAATTTGATGTTGAAATGTCTATCTACAAGTTTTGAAAGTTCCCATAATGTAATAGTAGGTTGTAGTCTAACATTTTGTTTTACAAATGATACTATTTCTGATGTTATTTTCAGGTCTTTATTATTTCTTGGTTTTCTTTCAATTTTACCTTCTCTTTGAAATCTTATTTTCCATTTTGATAATGATTGGTATTTACATTTGAATATTTTCTTACAAACATAACGCATAGGTTTATTGTTTTCTAAATAATATTTGACTGCTGTAAGTTTATAATCATCAGTATGTTGTTTCATTTCTTATTCTAATAAAGTATTTAAAACTTGATTGAATATATTATATAACATTATGAGTAAGAATATCAATATCAATATAGATATATCAGTACTAATAGCAGAAAATGAGAAACTGAAAAAAGAAGTTATTGAATTAAAGGAACATTTAAAGCGATATACTTTTGGTGATAATCATAAAAGATATTATGAAAAGAATAAGGAAAAGGTAAAAGAAGGTGGTGCTAAATATCTACAAAAATTAAAAGAAGAAAATCCAGAGAAGTTGAGAGAATATTGGAGACGTGCATATCAAAACAGAAAACTTAAGATAGTGTCAGAACATATGAAAGAGTTAAATACTTTGTAAATATTCTTCTTGTTTTATTATATACAATATCATCTTATCTAAATTATGATTTATATGAAAAGTGATATATGTGTAATATGTTTTGATATACTTCAAATCACTTGATGGTTTGGTAGAAGAAGCCAATATTTGAGAATAATTATCTTTCATTATATCTAATAATTTTGAAATTAGTTGTGTATTTGGTAAGTTATACTTTTGTGAATATTCTTCTAATTTTTTTCTGATAAGCTCTTTTTCATATTCTGCTTCTTGTTTCTCTTGTAAAAGTTTCTTTCGTTGCCTTTCTTTTTCTTTTTGGATTTTTTCCTTATTTTTTTGATTTTGAATTGCTAATTCTTGTTTTTGCTTTTCCTGATACCATTTATACTTGAGTTCATTATGTTGCTTTTCCATATATAATATTGCTCTCCAATCATATTCTTCTGATAATATATTAAGTTCTCTAATATACTCATCATAAAGTATATTATTTATTATATTGTTTTCTATTTTGAGATAGTGTCTATGATTATAAACCATTAAATCTAAATCAAGCATATATCCATCTGTTGAAACTAATGTTTCTATATAACTTATATCAGTATATGTTTGTTTCATATTTTCAATAATTTTGAAATATGTTCTATAAATAGATATAAGCTCATTTATTTTTTGTAATTCAGTTAAAGATTTGCTTTGAGAAAGTTTTGATAATTCCTTGACTTCTTTTTCTCTTTTTCCTATTTTGAAAAGATTTTTTTTGATATCTTCTATATTATATATTAGTTTTGTAGTATATTCTAAATATTCTCTATTATGTGCAATTGGTTTTGGATTTGCTAACTTTTGATATAATTTAGTCATTTTGTGAAAGTTCTCCAAAGTTCTGTTTGTAATATATTCGTTATTTGCTTTATTGCATTCTAATAGCAAGTATTCTTGATGTTTTTGGAATTTTCTTAATTCTATTTCTTGTTGTTTAAGATACTCTTTCTGCTGTTTGATAAGATTTCTGAAATATGTATCTTTTTTTCTATATGGATATGCTATAAATAAGTATTCATATTCATTACATACATCATATATACTCATACACTCAATCTCTTGTCCGTAGCAACTTGTGCTATTCAAATGAACTTTCAAGAATATATCAGTACCAGTATCTAAATATACTATTGATTTATTATTATCATATAATGGTATGTCATTTTTACTGCCTATAAAATCTACATATATCTTACCATTGTAATGTTCTATGTTGCTATATTTTCTGCTTACTAATGATAATATCCATATAACTTTATTTTGGGAATAATGCTCTATACATTTTATGATTTCAGATTTTTGTTGAGAATATCTTATCATGATTACATTATTACCATCTCTTATTTGTTCTAACTTACAATTATACCAGTATGGTTTTCTATATTCATATTTAAATAAATTAAACCAATTTGAGTAGAAATTATTATTGAATTCAATATATGCTTTATGAGCAGAGCACTTACTTCCAGATGAATGACGAAAGTGAGATTGTTTCAATTTTGAATTTACAAATACAACATTATCATCTTCGCAATCTTTACCATTTTCACAAGAACCAGCACATTTGAACCTTAATTCTTTATTATATGTATCTTTATAGTTTCTATCCCTAACATCTAATGAAAGAATGATTTCATTTGTATTTTTATCAATAGCATAGAACATTATGATGATAAGCTTGTATATACATATCTATATATCATTTTTTTATATTTTATATGATTAAAAGTATATAAGAATTACATACTATAATTTACACAGAACTATGAAGAAAGCACCTGATAAATATAGGTGTATAAAAGTTCCTTTACATTCTATTCTACATAAAGATGATAATGCAATCAACATTTTCAATACTATTCAAGATGCTGTTTATAGGACTAATTACATTACAACTAAAACTAATTTATTGTTAAGACTATGGTGTCTTGAAAAGTATCATCAAAATATTGATATACCTATCATAGATGAAAATACAATCAGAATGTGTATGAAATCTTTAATTTTACCATCAAGTGGTCCTAAACCAAAGAATAATAACCTTTTATTATTTAATGAGTTTAAGTCATTACATAATTTTGAATTAGAAAATGGTAAGCACTTGTCATCAATACTTGACTATTACGCTATTACAATTCTTACATCAATAGAGAATAATATCAAATTACATTTCTTTGATTATGTGAATAGATTTATCAATTCATATTTTAAACATATAAATAAAAATAACCTAAATGCTAAGGAGTTTAAGAAGCAGTTATTTAAAGAACTACATTCTGTCAAATCAGATATTATAAATGGTACTTTGAAATCTGATAAAAAATATCATAATTGGATTAATGAATATCGTTATAAAATTATTCCACAAGAATATGATAAATCATATCATTATGATGTGAAATGTCATCCTCAAAAATATATCAAACATATGATATTTATGAATTGTGAGTTAGAAAAAATAGGAGGAAAAATGTATCAATTCTTTCCTTTACAATCTTCTATTACCCCTAATCACATTCAGATTGATACTAAAGCAGTTATTGAACTTTTAGTAGATAAAGATAAGAAGAAGTATATTGATAATGTTCTTCTCTACAAAGAAATACTATGGGATAAGCACTTTATCATAAATCCTAAAATAAAGGATTATCAATTTGATAATACAATTATAACAGATGGTTATTCTGCCTCTCTAAGATTTATTCACAAAGACTTTATTGAAGGAGAATTGTTGAAGAAAGAGAAGATGAAACAAGCAAGACAAAATGCTAAAAATAAAGATACTAATCAGACAAATAAACCTATTACAAAAGTAAATGATAATTCAATACCTTCTAAAGAAGAAATTATAGACTTTCCTTACATAGATGAGGTTGATAAGAATGAATTAGAAGGAAAACATATTTTCATAGACCCAGGAAAGAGAACATTATTTACTATGATGGATGATAATGGAAAGTTCTTTTCTTATACAAATAAACAGAGAGTATCAGAAACTAAAAGATTAGTATATCAGAATAAACTTAAAAAATATAAAGACCATTTATGTATTACTGAAAAAGAAAATGAACTATCTTCTTACAATTCTAAAAGTTGTAATTTAGATGACTATAAAGCATTTATTGAGAAGAAAATTAGCATAAATAAAGACCTATATCAATTATACCAGGATAAGAAGTTTAGACAATATAAATGGTATGCTTTCATTAACAAAAAGAGAACAGAAGACAATATGCTTAACAAAATAGAGAAAACTTATGGTAAAGATAATATTATCATAATAGGAGATTGGTGTATTGAAAAGCAATTGAAAAACTTTATTTCAACACCAAATATAGTATTAAAACACAAACTAAAAGAAAGGTTCAAGGTCTATAATATAGATGAATATAGAACTTCTTGCCTTAATTATAAGACTGAAAAACCTTGTAGTAATTTATACTTACCAGATAAGAAGAATAAAACACGAAAGATACATTCTATCCTAACATATAAAATGGAAAACAACCGGTTAGGATGTATCAATCGTGATAAAAATGGATGTAAAAATATTCAAAAGATATTTGAATACTACTCAAAAAATAATGAAAGACCTGAAAACTATAGAAGAGGTCAAATATTACAAAAACTACAAACCGCTTCCGAGCTGTCAAATTGTAGTTAGCAACTTTAATGTTGTCATTTATACTGATTGAAAAGAAACTCGACTTAATTATTTTATATAGTTTTGTCTCATTTTTCTTTTCGGTTGGTGTAATCCTTCTACTTTCTATTCAGTTGGTCTAATTTTAATTCTATATATATTATAAGGAAAACATGACAGATAGTTATGTTATGAATACCAATTATATCAATATAAATAATAGAGTAAAAGAAATTAAAAATAATTGCATAGATAAAAAGAGAAAATTTGGAAAAATTTTAGAATGTTTTCCTATTAAAGATGATGCTAATGATACAGAATATTCTATTAATAATTATATTATTAACGAAATATATAAATTAGAGAAGGATAACAATTTTAATGAATATATATACTGGATTGGCGGAGGGTTTTCTTGGAATAACCTTATAGTTAATAATACTTTATTTGACGATTTTGATAAGTTATCTACAGCAGTAGGGATTTTAGAAGTAAATTATATTAATAGTAATATAATTTCAAATCGCAATAAAGTGATACACTATTATATAATGTTATTGAAAATACAAAAAATACTACAAGATAAATGTCAAATACATACAAAAATTCAAACAATACATTTTGATGTAGTTGAAAAAAATGCTAATAATGAAAATAATTACAAAGATTGTAAGAATTGTATAATCAATAATGACAATAACATTATTTTCATTTTTGAAGAATTTAATAAATATGAATTATTTAAACTATCATCTCTTAAAATGAATTTAATTTTTGTTAGTAATGTATCATCGACTGGAGGAGCAAAACCGCCTAAAAGGTCCGTATTTTCTGTTTTACCTGAAATTCGAAAAAAACGTGATGCTTCTTTACGAAAAGCACAATTACTACAATCGGCATACCATAGTGCTTCACCAAATAAACAATCAAATCTATTTCGCAAATACCTTCGAGCTTTAAAAAACGTTAATAAAAATGAACATATGTTAAAAAGGCTAAATACATTTGATAATATTAAAAATCAAACTTCAAAAAATATAGCACATATTATGATATTCAATATTAAAGATCAATTAATAAAATGTGAAACCAGCGAAATGGGAACAAATATTCCTGAAATTATAGATTTGTATTTTAAAGACATGAAAGTTGTAGAATTTTCATTTGAATATATTAGTAAAAATAATGACATGTTTTTAAAGAATTTTAAAGAAAAATATATTGAAATAAAAGATTTGTCTAATTTAGCTGATGATAATATTTTAAGCATTAGAAATAATATACCTTGTATGAATAATTATGGTATGTTAACATATGCATATTTAAACATGTCTGATACAAAAGAAAATATTGGTTTAAACATTAATAAATATAGACAGATTTTGCATCTCAAAATATTAGATGCATATAATAAAAACAAAAAGTTGAAATTTTTTACAGATATATTGGAAAAATATACAACTATATTTAATAAAACAAAAAGTTATAACCCATTTTTTGTTCGGAAAATAGAAGATATCATTTTACAAAATACACCACCATATCAATTTGAAAAATTTATTGAAGAAGTAGATAAAAAAATTATAAGCACTTTGAGGCCATCTATTAATTCTTTCATAATTGAAATAAACAAAATATTATTAGAACGATATAAAGTTATATTATTTATTGCTGGAGGTGATGCAATGAGGAGATATAAAGAAGATATAACCGTTACAAAAGATATAGATGTAAAATTATATATTAATAATATTGATCTAACAAATATACCAAATGATTTAAAAGAAAAACATGCTGATAAACATACTAATTGGGACGATATTAATACTGATGTAAAAAAACAATATGTAAAATATGATATAATCGATATTATAGCAAAACATACTGTAAACCTAAAAATACATTTAGAAAACAATATAAAAAATTTATTTCCAAATGATATCATTTACGAATATAAAGATGTCAACCATACTTACATTATGAAAATAAATACAAAGCCAAATTCATATAGTTTTCGCACCCGTGAAATACGAAAAACTGCAGAATTTCCAGTAGATCTATATTCTATAGATATGCGTGCAATTTTAGAAATACAAAAAGAAAAAAATATTCAAACAGATTATTATGATATATCATTGTTGGATGTTGTATTACAAGATAGTGATGATTTTTCTGAAAAATACCATATAAATAGTAAAGGTATTAATGTTGCAAGTCTTGAGTTTTTATTAGATGACTTCCATAAAACGTATATGAAGAATGACGACAGAGCATTGGCACGTATATGGTCTGGAAAAGATATAAAAGATATACATAGATATAACATATTATATAACATCTTTAAATCTCGTGGAACTTCTGGAACTTCTGGAACTTCTGGAACTTCTGGAACTTCTGGAACTTCTGGAACTTCTGGAACTTCTGGAACTTCTGGAACTTCTGGAACTTCTGGAACTTCTGGAACTTCTGGAACTTCTGGAACTTCAGAAAATTTAGATAGTTTAGACAATAATTATACATTCCCAATTTCTTATTATACAGATGATGATAAAAAATATTTACAAAAATATTTAGAGTATGTTTCAAGAGAAGGAATTGATAATAAAAATAAAAATAAAATGCCATACCAAAGAGGTTCTGTTCAAAGTAAACCAACTGCTATTAGAAGTTCAGTAAGTTCTGCTATAGATGCTAAACGTAAACGAACTGCTACTAAAAATCCAGCAAGTACTGCTGTTAAACGTGTTAAAATTGCTGCTGAACGTGCCGAGCGTGCTAAAATTGCAGCTGAACGTGCCGCTGAAAGTGCTGCTAAACTTGCTACCCAACGTGAACAGCGCACTATGCGTTCTGCTAAACGTAAACTCGAAGCTAATACAATCTAAATTATTTAACACCACCCTACAATATTGAGGTGAAGTCGTATGATATAATAATCTTTTACTATATTTTTTACACATTCTGACATTTACATATCAGAACATTAAGCGTAAGCAAAACCTAATCAATTTACAAAAAAGAATTCATATATAGTACACACTATATTATAACCAAATTTTTTACTACTTTTAGATATTCTTTTGCTGTTAAATCAGCATTTTACATCTTTAAGAGTGTAAATGTCTAAATGTATAAAAATAACAGTATTAACATGTATATCTAAAAATCTATATAAATATATATTCATATAATATATATAACTGTGAGGAAAATGGCAAATGTCGAAGAACCTATTGAACAACTTTTAAAATCAGATAATAGACTTACTATTTTTCCAATTCAACATTATGATATGTGGGATATGTATAAAAAATCTGTAAGTTGTTTTTGGACGGCAGAAGAACTAGATCTTAGCAAAGACATAGATGATTTTAATAAGATGAGTGAAAATGAAAGAAATTTTATTAAAAATATATTAGCTTTTTTTAGTTCTAGTGACACGATAGTTAATATTAATCTTGGTGAAAGATTTCTCAATGATGTCCAAGTATTAGAAGCAAAATTTTTTTATGCATTTCAAATGACAATTGAAAATATTCATTCTGAAACTTACTCTTTGTTAATTGATACTTACTTTAAAGATCCTCGTGAAAAACATGAAGCTTTTAACGCTATTCAGTTAATCCCATGCATTCAGAAGAAGGCTGAATGGTGTTTCAAATGGATCAATGACAAGGACGCATCTTTTGCACAAAGATTGATTGCATTTGCAATTGTTGAAGGTATATTCTTTAGTGGAGCATTTTGCAGCATTTTTTGGTTAAAAGAGAGGGGTCTTATGCAGGGACTTTCATTTTCAAACGAACTAATTAGTCGTGATGAAGGTATGCATGTTGAATTTGCAGTCCTTTTGTATTCAAAAATAACAAACAAACTTTCTCAAGAAGTTGTACATCAGATAGTAAAGGAAGCTGTGGATGTTGAAAAGAATTTTATCATAGAAAGTATTCCGTGTTCTATGCTTGGAATGAATGCTGAATTAATGTCCGTATATATTGAATTTGTAGCAGATAGACTGTTGACACAATTAAATTATGATAAAATTTGGAATTCGGCAAACCCATTTCCATTTATGGAACGTATCTCTATTGAGACCAAATCAAATTTTTTTGAAAGCCGTGTATCACAATATAGTAAAGCAAATGTAGGTAGTAAACAAGATCATTCTGAAATTCGCAAATTTTCATTGGATGTAGATTTCTAAATACTTAAAGACAAATATAATACAAATAATAGACCTATGGACAAATATCAAAGAATTTTTTTTGAAATAAAAAAAAGAATAAAATATATTATGAATGATAATCATATCATATTATCTAATAAATATTTTTTATGCCTCAGTGAGATATTCACTGTATTACAAAAAACTTTAAACAAAATTGAAGGAATATATTATAAATATATATTATATCCGCAATTATGTAATTTATAATTTTTTTATTATGAATGTATTATTCATATAATAGTGAATATTATTTGCTTATGATATATCCTGTTGTGATAAACATAGCTTAATCTCTCCCAATGACGCAATAGTATATCTGAGTATGATAGGATAATTATTCTTGAGATATATTTCAACTGTATTTGATAAATTGGTACATTTAGTAAAAATAGATAGATATTTAAGACTAAATATTCCTTGAATTATTTCATGTTCTTCGTCGTGATTGTTTTTAGTAATAGTTATTGATTGAGATTTTTCTGAACCCATTATAGTTTCTTGTGTGCAAAAATCTCCTTTACAACTTAAAATTAGTTTATCCCCTATATTACGGAATTCAATATATTCTGCTAAATTGTGCATATCTCTAATAATTTTTTGTAGATAAGATGATGGCATAGTAATTATCGTATGGAAATCTACAGGTGGTATTTGAATGTTTAATACATCTATATCAAGAACTGATAGTTTATAATTTGTCTTGAAATTTTTGTCATTATTATCTATTGTTATTCCTAAAGAATTAGGATCATCTTTCATGATATATAACGATAAAATGTCACTATTTGTTATTGTCTTGATTAATGCGTGCAATCTCAACATATTTATACCAATATAAAGTTTCTTTTCACAATAATATTGTTCAAATTTATCAGCTTCTAACTTCAAATGAATTAAAACAATATGTGTATTATCCATAGCTACAATCTTAATCCCTGTTTCATCTATTTCTAGGTTTACATCCATTAAAATCTCTTTCAATGCATCAATTACTTGTTTAAAAGTTGATGCTTGTATTGTTTTTATATTGAGCAAATATTTATTATCATCCATTTAATAGTTCTTTATGTTGGTTTCCTTAAATGTATTTTAACTTATATACCAATAAGCGCTGTCTTCATTTCTTCAATAATCATCATAATAATACCTATTGTGTAAATTATAATTTGTTTGAAAAAAGGGTCTTCATCTGAATTATAATATAATATTAAAAGGGATAACAACAAAAATATAGCGTTCATAAACCATTCTAAAACAAGAAACATATTTAGATAATATATTGTATTACCAAAATCAATATTATCACTTGAATTCAAGAGAATTTCATAGAATTTTGCAATCTTGTATGCAACCTTGTAATTAAGTTTTGTCTCTGTATATACAGATATATCATTAAAATTGAACTCATCAAAATCATTTTGTTTTAATGGATTTGTTTTTTCTGCAGTGTCAGAAGATGGTATTGTAGTTGATAATTTTCCAATATTAGAAACTATATTATTAAATTCAGACGTGATTTCTGCTCCATTTAATGAAGTTAATAAAAGCCCAATTAGTGTTTTTTTATTCTCAGGATCTTGTAAAATAATATTATTTAACTGATTTATTATATCAATATCATTAGCATTCTGTCTTTTAAAATATATATAAATAGAATATATAAATATTTTAGATGCTTTTATATCATTGTTTGAACTTGATTGAATATTATCTATAATTCTTTTATTATGTACATTTAATTCATATTCTATATCAACATTTTCTAATGTACTTTTTGACAATATATTCACAAAATCTTTTTCATTTTCAATAGCTTTTAATTCTCCATGAACGTATGCGTCCGGTTTAATTGCTTCTATATAATTTCCATAAATTCTTGTATATACATTATCTATAAACATATATTTGAAAAATATACTATGTGCTAGACAATAACCAAAAACAAGAAATAGTATAAATACATACACAGCGCCACGAATATAAATATAGCTAAATAAATTTGAACCAGTTATTTTATATCTTCTAATACCACCTAAAAATATACTAATTATTATGTAACTTATTGTACCTAATAACAATATTACTAATATTAAATATATAATTTTCATGACAGCATTAAAAAGTTTGTTACCACCATATATATTAAGATGTGATTCAGAGTCGCAATTATCCAAAGGTGCCAAAATGTTAACTATATAATCAAAATAATAACTTGTACTACTTTCATTACAATCTTTTTTCTTATTGTTTATTATTACTTTTTCATTCTCTCTACTGTTGCAAAATACATAATTTAATAAATTAAATCGATAAGTATCTTTAAGTTTTATCATTGATAAATTATATTCATCACTTTCCATGATAGCTTCCTTGATTGTATAATAGCAAAATATAATATAATTCATTAATGCATTTATAAATACAAATAATATTGTTATTATTAATATGATATATACTAATACAATAATTGTTGAATATAAAGCGCTGTTTATATTTTTATCAATGTCGAAAAAATTGCCTTCATTACCGCCATCATCTCCATTTTGTTTATCTATTTTCAAAACTTTATTTCTTTTAATTTCTTTCACACTATCATTGTTTTCAACTTGTTTTTTTGAACTTTTTTGAGTAGTATCATCTTGAGTAGTATCATCTTGTGAAGTATCTGTTACATCTTTAGCTAAAGTATATTTATTAACACCATTTATATCATCTATTGTTTTCTTTGAAATTGTTTGTTCTATTTGTTTTGTAATTATATCCATAAAACTTCCTTATTATATTCATACATAATAATTGTATTTACAAAATTACTATAAGTATTATCAATACTACAATTACATTGAAAAAATTTTCTAAATTTATATCTTCATTAATCACATACGCGTACATGTCAACATTTAAAAACATTAACGCAAATATGTAAATCAATACAATAAAAAATAAAACTGCTGATAAAAGAGAATATATTACATCTAATCTATATAACATAACGCTATCAGTTTCTTTTATACCTGATATAAATTCCTTAATTTCTTTTCTTAATAAGTTGTATTTATCCTTTATCTTATTAATGTCTTCTTGTGATATTGTGTAAATATTATTTTTATATAGCTCGTTATCACAAAAATATCTTTTATCATCTGATAAACATTTTTTATTCCGCATATGTGGTAATGGTCCAATAATGGATTTAAATAATTTTGTATTTTTGAATTCACTAAATTGAGGTAAAATATTATTTGTTACATCTTTTTTTGAATACATAAAAATACTTGACTTTGCAAAATTAGTATCCTTCAGTAAATTGTTTTTATTTAATATTGTATCTTTAGACTGTTTATTAATATAATAAATACATAAAATAGACGTTATAAGCATGCTAAAACGCTTATTTATCAAATCCTCATTATTTGTATTATTTCCAGCACGTTCATCATTCTCTTCCTTCGTTCCATTATAAGCCCAATTATTCAACTTTTCATATACCTGTAATAATACAATATTATCCTCTATTATGTCATCCTTATATAAGTGCTCTGATAATGGTTCATTTAAATTTTTATATATAATATCTTGAAGTTTTTTATGATTTTCATTCCTAATTTTAAGTGTATCAAAAAATCCTACATACATATATATATATAATATACCAAGTATGATAATAAATATTATAAGTAAAATACCATAATATAGTATAGGTTGCACATTTTTATTGAATGTATATTTACAACCCACAATTCTAATATTACCTCTGTACACATCTGCTGTATTATAAAGGTTTATAGGTATTATTAACATAGCTAATATTATATAAACACCAAGTAAAGCAAGATTTTTGAAATCAATATAATAACCATAGAATTCATATATATCGTCATAGTTACTATACATACTATCATTTTGAACTAATTGTTGAAATGAAACTGATTTTTTATATATACTGTATACAAAATCAAAAAATGATTTGAAGTTTAACAATACCAATATTATTATCATTAGTATTGTTAAAATAGACCCCCAATAATTTTTTACCATATAGTAAATATTATACTTGCCTATATCCTTCATCTCCCAGTTATTAATGTAATTATCTAAATATTCAATAAAACTATTTAAACTTTCATTATAATTTTTAACATTTGATACATAATTTTGATAGTCTTTTTCATATTTTTTTATCATATTGAAATGAAACCCGTTAGTTTTATTAAAATTTATAAAGAATTGCTGTAAAGGATATTTTTTTACAATTAATGTTTTGTCTTGATCTTTATCTGTTAAATCAATCTTACCTTTATTATTTGCTTTTATATGTTCTCTAAATTTTTTTACATAGGCATCACGATCTTTTTCATTTAAATCTAAATTTTTAGTACTATATTCTATTATATAAATTGATTTATATTGAATATCTTTTAGCTTTTCATCCAGGGTAAATGAAGGATCTTCGTTTAGCAATTCATTGGCGTCTTCTGTATTCAAGTAATCTAGTTGTGCATTTGCTTCTGAATTGCGAGATTTTATCTTTTCTTTTTTGGCATCTATTTCATTTTGTGCTAATTCTTTTAGTTTTGCTGCTGTAGCAGCCTTTTCATCATAGCTGGATTGATCACGTTTATTATCTCTTATTTGTATTTTTGATTCAAATTTTTTTTTCTTTTCTTTTTCTGAATTTAATTCCTTTTCTAATGTGTCAACAAGATCTTTTGCTTTCTGAAGATTTGTAGCAGCTGTTTTTATACTTGTGAAAAATCCAGGCGAATCAGATTTTTCCTGTGCTTTTTTTAGATTTTTTTTCGCATTCGCAAGATCATTCTCTAATTTTTGTAATACCTTTTCAGATTGTGTGGAACCTACAACGTCGTCAACTGCTTGTTTGCTAATTAATTTTATATCAGCTTTAGAGGTCTCATTATTAATATGAACAGAAACTTTATCTAATTTAACTTTAATATCATTTAATTTTTTTATTTTGTCAATATGATTTAAATTACTTGTATTATCATTAATAATTTTATCTAATTTGTCATTAACATTAGTTATTGTAGTATTTATATCTTCTTTTTTGTTTTTTATTGCTGAGATTATATCTTCAAGATCTTTAGAAGTCTTTGCAGAATTTATAATTTTTACAAAATTTGTATTGATGGATTTGACATTATCTATAATTTTATTTATGGATTTTAATATAATGTTTACATCATTGTCAATATTATATTCAATAGTTGCTTCTCTATTAATTGATTGTATAGCATTCTCAATTTTTTTTGCTGAAGATGTTGATACACTATCAAATAAATCTAAAAACCCTCCTCCTTTAATTTTTTTAGATATTTCTTCACTTCTTTTTAAATCAAATTCTGTAGCTTCTTTTATAGCTTCGGCTTTCTTTATTTTTTTTTTACGATTTATTTCTTCTATTGAAATTTTCTGAGAAGCAGATACTGCTTTTATCATTTCATTATTTTCATCATATAGTTCATTTTCTTTTAGGTTTTTATCTGTAGATGAAAATGTAACGATATTTTTTAGTTTTTGCATAGCACTATGATTTGATTTAATTTTATAGTTTAAGACATAAAGATATTTTCTGTTACTATTTGATGAAATAGATGTGTCATTAATTAGGTCATTTAATAATTGTAGAAGACCTTTTTTTAGATCAACTTCGTTATCATATTTTTTATTGTCAAATACATTCTTAAAATACTGTTCTATTTTATACTGTTTTGTATTGATATCGCGTATATACGTGTATATATTTTTGATATTATTATCTTCTATAGGTTCACCCTCTTTTTTATCTTTAACATTTTCTTTAGTAGTATCTTCTATAGGTTTATTGACACTAGTATCCATATTGTATATATATCTCTAATAAAAATAAATACTATTTATTAAACAGCTTTCAATACCCATAACATTAAGAATATAATTATTGGGTAACTTAATCTCAATAAAAATTCTTGAAAATCAGTCAATATATTCTCACTTACATATTTAGACAAATAATGTGTACCAATTCTATCAATAGCTATTCCAAGTACAATCACAAGTGAGAATAATGCCAACTTAATGACTTCAGATTTTTTTATATTCATTCTATCCCAGAACGTATATCCATTATTTTTTTTATAATTATTTTGTGTGTAAGATAGTTGCGCTTGTTGCATCTGTGCTTGTTGCATCTGTGCTTGTTGCATTTGTGATTGTTGCATTTGTGCTTGTTGCATTTGTGCTTGTTGCATTTGTGCTTGTTGCATCTGAGCTTGTTGCATTTGTGCTTGTTGCATTTGTGCTTGTTGCATTTGTTCTTCATAATTTGTTTCTTGTGATGCCATTTGGTGTATTTGTTGCCCTGATATTTTAGGTTTTTCATCTGATTTATTGAGCATTAAATCGCTATTCAAATCTCCCCCACCATACAAAAGATTTAATTCAGTCATAATGTATACCTATATATATATAATATTATTGTTATAATTTATTATCTTTTCGTTATAACAGAATAAATTATGAAGAATATAGATTATAATAGCTTGTTAATGTATATATCATTAGTATTTGCAATTGCCATACTATTTTCTATTTTATTTGGTTGTTCATATAAAAAAAATAATAATTATCGAGAATATTTTGAAACTCAAGAAACTCAAGAAACTTCTGATACTTCTAAGTCTAAGTCTAAGAATAATTCATCAGCTAAATTATCTGAAAAAGAAGAAAAATTCAAAGAACAAATAAAGGGTGGAATGGATGAACAAACTCTTCAAAACTTTGTAGTTGAAAATAATGTTTCAAATGAAAATCTTCAAAATATAATTGAGTCATTTAAAAAAGAACTCTTTTCAAATTCGTAAACTATATTGAATATGTATATTGTTGTAATTTTACAGCATCATCACTATATTCTCTCTCTGTTTTTTTATAATTTTCAATATCATCTCTTGAAAATTCATCTTCTTCATCACTATCACCTTCTATGTCTTCTTGTTTATACATATAGTCTAGATAGTTCATTTTGTACTCTGGATTCAATATTGACGATGTTGGATATTCATTTTGTGTAGGTTCATAATAATATACTGCAAATACAATATTGTGATTTACTCCTTTAAAATCATATAGGGTTCCATTATTGGTCTCAAAGCGAAATGTTAATCTTGCCAATTTACCAATCGGATGAAATTCACGAATAGGAAGCTTTGTTATAACTACTCTTTCATCATTATATCCAAAACTGCTAATACGAAACTTAGCCAACCCTAGATTATACTTAGAATATGACAAAGATCTATAAAGATGCTCCTCTATTTCCGGACAGCGTAAAACTATATATTTATGACCCATAAAATATATAATTCCTGGCGATACTATAATGTGTTGTTTTGATATACTGTTAAAAGTACTATGATACATTTTTTTAAATTCAGTTTTATTTTTGTAACTATCTATATATGTATATAATCGCTTATCAGTACTTTTTAAGTTTTCAGAAGGGTCTATATAGAGATCAAACCCTAGATTTTCAAAAATAGTTGAACGTTTCATATCTAATATAAATTCTGAAGTTGCTGAATAAAATTGTATTAAATTTGTTAATTCTGGAGTTGATGAATACGACTTAATATTTAAGTCAATACCAAGATTATCAAATATATTATTTAATGCAGAAATAAAATTTGTCACTGTATAATCACCTGGTTCTATTTCTATTTTTTGAAATAATTCTGTATATGATACATTTTTCCCATTCGCATCTATTACTGTTTCTTTCATTCCATATTTTACATATTCATCATTTTCACCAGAACCTATATATACATATAGTACATTGTTGTTAACATCAATATTATACATTGTCCTAGGAATACTTGCATCAATGACTTCGAGACCAATTACGTTTTTAAAAGGAACAGTAAAATTTATAACATAGTTATTTGGATGAGGATACATTGATCTATCTCTGTCCTTGCTATCAATTAAAAAGGTATAACTTTGTTTCTTACTGTTTTTTTTTAGATAACTAATGTCCTCTATCGACATAAATATATTCTATTAATAGAGTAATATATATTAGTTCTTAAATGAATGTTTTATTTTGCCTTATTATCTTTATAACTATAATTATTATTTATATAAATGTTTTAAATAATATCGAAACATTTGTTGTGCAAAATACAGACAATGAAGGTGATATTAAGTACAATTTATTTACCAATAACATTAAAAAAGATTTTAATCTAGATGTTAAAAACAAACAATACTTAATATATATATTGAATAATAATTCCAAAACCAGTATAGGTGATGTTCTCGAAAATAAAAAACTAAATAAGATATTATCAAATTTTAAAGAACGTGATATATATTATTGTATTTGTAATGCATATATTAATACAAAGTCTAAGGAATTCACTTCTGAAACTGCATCATATTATACTAAGTATATGAATGAATATAAATCACTTCACGAGCAATATATATATGAAAAAATGGCCGCTTTTGTAAGGAATGTGAAGAAGAAAAAAAATATAACTATTAAAGAATTAAAGTCATCGCATGCAAACGTTTACAATCAATTTGTAAATTTATTTATAAACACACATATATATTCTGCATTTTCAAATACAGGTATGTCATCTTCACATCCGTTTTTTTCAATTGATTTAACATACAAATCATATATCGAATATATTAATATTGACGAAGCAATATCTTCTGAATATAATGAGGTTTTAAAAATAGTTAATAAAACTATCAATAAAAAAAATATAGTATTTAATGATACATTAGAGTTTAAAAAAAATATTTTTGATATACTCAATATAAAACCAATTATTATAGAAGGAATTGATAATATTATAAACCAAATATTACAAACAGATGATAAATGTTGGATACAAAATAACGGTGATATGGACGTTAATATGAGAACTTGTAATGTCTATTTTACTCCTTACAAAAATATGTGTGATAATTTTGAAGAAATCTTTAAACTTTCTAATCTACAACTAGATTTTCTAATAAATCAAAGTGCATTATTACATCAAACAAGTATTATTGGTAAAAAAAGTGCAAATATACATGTATTTGATGATAAATTTATTAACATTATTAATAACTATCCAATAAACGCAATAATAGATGATAAAAGATCACCTAATATAAAAAATAATAAAATATTAATAGAATTTATAAATGTTCTTAAGACAATTTATGGAGTAAATGTAATAAATAGTAATTATGAAACAACCATTAAATTTGTCAATAAATTGATTTCAAATATATTCAATATTTTTGTTGTATATAATAAAAGAAATTATTATTGTTTGGATTTATATCGCATACGAATACAAAAACAAAAATATAAAAATATGCAAATATGTAAATTAAAGTTCCCTGAATTGCAAGAAATTTCAAGTGATACTAAATACAAGAATATTGTTGAAAATAAAATAATGAACTACAATCATATTAATCCCACTGAATTATGGGGATCGTGTTTTTATAGTTTAAATAATCAAGATCTTACAGATAATGCTAAAAAAAATATAATAAATGATATGCAAACTAAATACAATCTAAAACCGGTATGTAATAATAATGTCATTGAAAATATAAAATGTAAATCTGGATGTACGCTCAATAATAAAAATAAATTTTTGGCTTTTGATACTTCATCATTCGGATACAATAATAAAATAAAACTAAATAGTGACATAAAAATTCCAAAAGAAAATATTTTTATGAAAATAAAAATTAATATGCCAAATATTCATAGCGGTATCTTTAATGTTAGCTTTGTTTCGTTTAATAATGAAACAAAACAATTTGTAAATACTAAAGATGATACATATCTAAATGATATCATAAGAGATAATTTATTTACAATAAAATCAGCACCTTCTGGATTTTCTATTGGTCCTAATACAAGTGAAAGAACAATTTATATATGTTCATTTTATAATAACGTATTATATGAATTTACAACTAAAAAAATTAAGTTTTCATTACTTGATCTTGCAATAAATGATAAATTTTTGGGACATCATGATGTGTACAAAAAAATAAGCAATAATATATGGTTGTTGTCTAAAATTTCAAATTGTTACAACGTTAATAGCTATAATAACAATTACGGCAAAACAAAAGGATGTTTAAATAGTGTTAAGGATTTACTTAATCAAAATATGTTGGAATCTTTAAATATAATCCTTTCAAATAAACAGCTAAACAAAAGCAGATATGAAGAAATTATTAATAATATAAATACAAACATACGAAATAAACAAACAGAGTTTTACCAAAAATGTGAAAATCCTATTATGAAACAATTATTTAATCTTTATCGAAATTTAATTCAAAGTTACAATACACATATATCAAATCAAAATAGAAATCTAGAACAACTTAAAAATGATAAAGATTATTGGGAAAATAGATATAACCCAAAATGGCCATGGGAATTTATACGCAAGTTCATAATGATTAATGAAAAAAGAACAGGGATATATATTACGCAGCTTAATATTTATATGACTGAAATAAAAAGAAGACAATTACAATCTGATTATGATACTATATCTGCTAGATGTAGATATATTACTAACGAAATAAATAATCTAAATGCAAATAAACAGAATAATATTAACCATATAAATAAATATATAGAACCTGAAATTCAGGATGCTAAGAAAAATATTGGTAAATATCACATGCAAAACTCAAATTTTTTTATGCAAAATATAGAAACTTATCATATTAACTATATAAATTTTGTCAAAGAAATATATCAATACAATAATAATATTATTCCTTCTATTTTTATAGAAAAGTTTTTAAAAAGATTAAATGATCAGATTTTCTTATCATCTACTGACGATTGTATATATATACAACTAAACTGATAGATATTCTTTTCTATTTATTCATATAGAGAACTAAATAATATGATTGATGCTAAATGTAGTTTAAATTCATTAAATAAAATTCTTATTACCGTAAGTATGGTTGTTCTTACAATTATTTTAGTATTTACTATATTATATTATATATATATCAAGCAATATAATATCCACGAAAAATATGAGAATAGAATTCCTAGTTCTATTTTTCAACAAGAAGAAAGTTTATATAATGCATCAAGTTGTACTTTTCCTAAAATGAAATATCCCGACGAAATGACATTTAGAGATTGTCAAGTGTATTTTACACAAAATTCAAACCAATGCGATATAGATAAGGCTGCTAATTCAAATAATACATGTAAATATACTTTTGATGGTTGGAAGGAATTTGATTCAACTATTGATGAATACAATAATATGATAAGCTATCCTAAAAAAATATACGAAAAAAATAATACAGTTGATATTATTAATAGTCCTTTAATAAATAAATGTTTTAAGCCATTTATACTAAATCAATATCCTCAAGATTTTGAGTATAATCCAAATGAATTAATTAACCATGATTGTAAAGGTACATCACGTAATATACAACATGATACTAATAAATTCAATAACACGTTATATACATCATTTAATTTTTTAAATAATAGCACTAACCATGAAACAAATTATAATAATCTTATAAGCAGTATTTGTTCTGTAAAATATAAAAAATTAAATGAGCTTACAAATAAAAAATTCTATAAATTTGATTTGTATAACAATAACCATATAAAAGAATTTAAAAAATGTATTATTAATGATAATCAAGATGGGTTTATACTGGATAATAATTTTGCAACTTCAAATTTTACTTCAATAAGCGCATATGGTTTAGAATATTTATCTGGTAATAGGTTTACAATTTTTAAAAATACAACAATTCCTTTAAAAAATGTTAATATATATACATTCAAATATAATTATTTATGTGACAATTCGCAAATCATGTCATTTACTAAATTTTCAACATCTATTAATATTAATAACTTATTAAATACATCAACTAATAATATTAATCAAGAATACACTATAGATGGTATTTTAAATATAGAAAATATTAATTGGAATGATTATAAAACACAAAGCGGTAATAGAATAGACTATAAACCTGCAATTATAGATAAATTGAATAATAATATTAATAATATACGCACAAATATTGACAATATGTATAGTCAAAGATTAACATCAAGTAATATTGAAAAGTCTAGATTGGATGGAAAAATAAATGAAAATGAAAATAGACTGATAACATATAAGCCAGAATTTTCTGAAATTTTTAATATTTTTCCAGTTGTCAAAAAAGGTGTTGTTGTAAATACAGTAATTCCGACATTTATTCAAAATAATAATAATGAAACATTGAAGAAAAAAATTGGTTTAAACAAAGGGTTACAGATGTGGAAATTCGATGGTTATTTTCATAATAATGTAACAAAAATTAGACAGATGTTAGCTAGAGGAGAATATAATTATCACATTCATGGTGTTACAAATTTTAATGGTTTGAGAAATGCAACATCAAGTACAATAGGCGGACCTAGTTTACAGTATATGCCAAATGTAAATTCTGTTTATACATTAGTATGGTCAGGTTATTTTTATGCACGCAAAACTGGAATATATACTTTTTATACTGAATCAGACGATGCATCTTATATTTTCATTAACAGTAAATCACTACCTTTAACTAATAATGGTGATACGCACGGGATGCGAGAAAGATTTTCGGCGGGTATTGAACTAAAAATAGATACATTAAATGAAATATTCATAATTTTTGGAGAAAATTATTGGGGTGATGATTTTAAATTTTCATGGTCATGCGATTCTATTAATAGACATTATAGTGCATATTATAATAATGAATGTTATTTATTGCATACATATAATGGATGTATACATTGCAAATCACCTAATAACAAAGTTCCATATAACGTTAATGTAATTCCAGAAATAAAAATAAATCAAGATGGATTATTTTACTATTATGAATTATCTGATCCTAATATCGATTATGAATTAATTGTTAATAATGATACAGAATGTGAGATACTGGTCGTAGGTGGTGGTGGTAGTGGTGGTATTAGACATGGTGGAGGTGGTGGTGCAGGGGCTCTTATTTATAAGGGTCAAGATAATAAACAAAGATTGCTTGCCGGAACCTATTCTCTAAAAGTTGGTTTAGGTGGAAAAAGTGTACCTGGAAATACCTATATAAATGGTAATGATGGAGGTGAAACATATATAAAGATGAATAATAATGACATATTATTGGCCAAAGGAGGAGGGGGGGGTGGTACTAATCAGTATCCAGGAAGAACAGGAGGATCGTCTGGTGGTAGTGGTGGGAATAACAGTTCTAAAATTGAACCTCTAAATAATAATTATGGTTTTAGTGGAGGGGGTGGTGGTAAGTGCGCGTGGGTTGGAGGAGGGGGGGGCGGGAGAGGTAGTGTAGGTTCAAATGGATGTAATAGATATGCTAATGGTGGCAATGGGGGAAATGCTGTTTCCATTAATATTACAGGTGAAGATAGAGTATTTGCTGGTGGCGGCGGTGGTGGTGTTGAGTGGAATTCATATGATAAAGGTTATGGTGGTAGTTATCAACATATAAAAGTGGGCGGGGATGGGTCAAAAGGAAATAATCCAGCAATGAATGGTATAGACGGTACAGGGTCAGGAGGGGGTGGTTCTGGTTTTATACACGGAAATAACGGTGCATCTGGCGCCGGAGGTTCTGGTATTATTATATTAAAATTTAATAATACTATTAATAACATATTAACAAGTGTAAGTGCTACTAGTGCTACTAGTGCTACTAGTGCTACTAGTGCTACTAGTGCTACTAGTGATATATATTCAATTACAAATAATGATAATAATAGGGGATATGTTATAATTCCTCTAACACAAACAGATGAATTTTCTACAGAATTACTAAGTAAAACAAATTTTACATATAATTTATATGCATATATATATTTACAAAAAGGGTATTATAAACTATATGGATATTTATATGATAGCAATATTAGTAATTACAAATCTGTATTAAAAATTAAAAATACAGTTAATAATAAGGAAAAATCACATAAATTATATTCTGTAAATTATCAAGGTTCTAATATAATAACAGAATCACCCATAGACTATGTTTATATTAGTTCGGGTGGGTTTTACAAAATATTTTTCAATTCTGCAGGTTTTAATAATTCTAATAATAAGTTAAATGTAAAGTTTAAATTACATATAACTTATCAAAATAATAACCAAGGTATAACAAGTGTTAACATATCTACTTTTACAGAGATTACAAAATATGAAAATGGAAAATCATTACCTATTAAAAATAATATTAAGATAGGAACAACAAACTCGGAGAATAACCAAAATTTTACCAAATATCTTTACTATGGTTTTAAACGAAACTTAAATATGATGAATATATTTAGGGATATAAATAGTTTTACTAGTAATGTTGATGCAAATTTTGCAGAACTAAAAAATTACTTAGAAAATGAAATCGACTATTTTGATATAAAAAGATTCAAAGTGTCCCGAAATAGTACTATAAATGATATAAATGAAATTGAAAGAATAAAAAATATTATGAAAGGGTATACTATAGACAATACAAACACTATTACTATTGTACCACAGATAAGGACAATACAAAATTTAATTACCACTATACAAAATATTAATTATGCTACAGTAATAGGAGAGACATCATCTCCAACACTGAAAGATAATGTTGATATATTTTCAATTTTAAGTCCAATAATTGTTAGTGAAGAAAAAAATAAGTTAATAACTATAGAAACATTCGATAAGAGTTTATTAAATCCAAATGGTAATTTACCATCTAATGCAAATAGATCAATATATATTGAAGAATTTGTCTAAAATGCAGTAAGTTTCAAATAATTATCATTTGATTTTATTACCATTAATCGTTTATACATATATTTGGAATATTTTATAAAAAAATCTGTTATTATTTTATCATCTGCCATTAAAAATATCTTTAAAAATTGATCAAAATAAATATATATTATTGTTTTTAATACAGTATAACAAAAAGCGTTTGTTTTTTCATACCATAAATTATTTTGCTGGTAATCAATAATTTTTTTAGCAGTTCTTAATGAATGATCTCGATCTTTTTTAAGAAGAGACGTGAAATTTTTTTTATTTTCAATAGAATTAAATATAGTGTTTATTAAGCATGCATACGCTTCTATAATGGCTTCTGTTGGTAAAATAATACATTTTGGTGCAATATTAAAAGCATTTTTTATTTTTGAAATACTATGTTTAGTCCATCCTTCAAATTGTAGTTGAATACTATGGTGTAATAGCTCATGTATTAATACTTTTTCGTATTCTTCACTTCTAATTATAAATATATTATTGTTATTAATATGTGTAAATCCACCATTTATATTATATACACTAATTAATTTGTTTTTATCTGGCATAAAACGTTTACCAGGATACATTAATAAAAAATAGTTCATAGGTTTGGTAATATAATACATATGCTTCAATATTGATATTCTGGTTATTATTCTGAATAAATGTAAGGTTTCGGATTGATTTAATTTATATTTTTTTATTATATAATAATTATCGTTATTATTATGAATATGATAATAAAAATTACATTCGTCATAAAACTTAATAGTAAAACTGAAATCTAATACATTGGTTTCTTGTAAAACTTTTTTCATAATACTAAATCTTTTATCATTTATATCAGTTTGTTTGATACTATATACTTTGTTATCATATTTATGCAAAGTATAAAACTTCTTTATTAATGTATATATTTCCTTTATATTTTTAGCATTATTTAAGGTCATAAAATTAGAAAAATTGCTTACTTTCCTTAATAATTGTAGATATATATTTATCATCTTTTAGTTTAGAACTAATTATAAGTAATTTATTTGACCTAAATTTGTCATCGATAGATATATTGATATCTGTATCATATCTTGACTTATTTTCCCAAAATAGTGATCGTTCAATGAAAGCATTACATACCTTGGTTTTTATATCATATTTTAGTTTATTTGATTTGTCATCTACTGACCATTCATTATTTTCATTAAAATATTCCCAAACATTATTACCAATATATCTATAATTACATTTAAGTAATTCAATACATGCTAAGGAAACATCATAATGAGACCCGTTGATAATACAACAATCTATATACTTTTCTAAAAGATTACTCATAATCTATACTTAATATTTATATACAATATATTTTTATACCAACATAATAAGATGGAATGCAAAAAAGACCTTGTAGCAAACGTGTGTAATCTTGCATTATATTCAAAATTGAAAGATTTATTATTATGGAAACGATGTTTATTTATGACATTTGATCAGTACAAAAAAGATGAACATGTAAATAAAAAAATGTACTGTCACTATGCTATAACAAAAAATATCAAAGAACATATTGTTAGTCATCTAAAAACCCTTGCGTTGAACTTACCATTCAAAAAAGTACCAAAACCGATATACGTATCGATAGCAAAACATTTAGAGTATGACTCTGGTAGTTCAATATTACCAGCAAGTTGTAAGAATGCTTATAATGATTTAATGAATAACAAGATTAACTACGATGAGTTAAAAAAAGCACACGAAGACAAATTGACAAAATATAATGGATATGATATATCGTGTTTTGTAAACAAGGACAATAAAATAATAGATAGAGGGTCTAAAGAAATTCTCAATAATATTTTTGTATATGATAGATTAGGTAGTCCAGAAAGTATAGAATATCTCAAAAAATCTTCTCTAGCTGCATATAAATTTCAAGGTAATTATGAAGTATATATTTATATTCCAAATTTAAGCAATGATTTAAGATATTTTACATCATTTTTCGAATTTTCAAGCCAGAATAAATGGATGGACTTAATAAGTAATTCAGATTCTAAGTTTTTAAGTATTATTCCTTTTAAAAAAGACTATTCGCCGAGTATAATTAAGTTAATAGGAGAGGAAGCATATAATAAGAATATGGCATATCAAAGTATGGTAGAAAATTTAAATTCTAAAGACGAAAGAGACTTTCCATTTTCAAAAGATATGGCGTATATATGTTTTAATATGGGATGTTCATCGCAGCATGGAGAAGATCTAGTTGAAATTGTACCAACAGTTGGTAAAACATATGATGAGCAACTTAGTAATGCACAAGCTAAAGGTCCATATTTTCCTACAAAATGTCTAAAGACACACTATTATCGGAAACATATGATGGATTTAACAAAGGATGATAAACAGGAAGAATACAGAAAAGGGTTGAAAGAAAAACTAGAGAAAGATATAGATTCTTTCAAACAAAATTATGAAAAAATACAAAGAGGGGAAACACCAGATGGTGAATATTCAAGTGACAATATTATAGATGTTATTAAAGGATCTGCTGCAAGATTTCGAAATGAAAAATATAAGGAAGGAGAAGGTGAGGATCAATATTCCAAAGAATATAATAGAAAAATACTAGCAGAGTTAGCATTTAGATATAATTCATATCCTGGTGTACAAGAAGTTGTATTTCCTGTTTTTAGATTAAACGATGATTACAGGGAATTGATAGAATATACACATTATATGCCATGGGGAAATATCTTGTTAAAACAAGAGTATGTTTTGAATGAAGGAGATGTCTTAAAAATTGACGAAATTTCTTTAAAATCATTTAATAAGAAATATGAAATAAAGTATGATATAAATCATCGTCTTTCTCTTTTTTATAGTAAAACGAAGGTACGTACAATTGCTGAAAAAGATATGAAAGAATACAATAAAAGAACATTAGTTTTTGAAGGAGGGAGTATAAACTTATATGGATATGATAATTATGGAAATAATGATAATAGATTTTCATTATTGGTTTCAAAACCCAATATTATAAATCCATTAAGTCTTTTAATAGATAATGACGGTACGATTAATATATATGAAAATGGATTTAATAAAATAAATAGAATATAATTTTTGAGTAAAAAGTTATATTCTGTTTGCTTTTTTTTATAATATATATATAGATGGATATACATTTAATTAGTTATTATATAGGTATATTAATTATATTAGCTACTCACATATACATGTTATTTGATAATGCTTCAAATACTATGATTATTCATTCAGTAATAAATATCGTTGCTGTATTATTCATAGCTTATTATTTCATGAACAAGGAGGGTTTTATCCAATTTTAAGTATATATAATAATTAAGTTATTTTTGTAGGTAATTATAATGAAACAGAAAATTATAAATTATCAGATGTTAAATATTGTCTATCTAATAATTTTAGTTTAGATTATGTTTGTAATATTTTTTATTGTAAAAAACAATTATTAACGAGATGAATTGAAAGATATAAAGATTATACACCCTTGAAGATTTAATTTTTTTGATATCAGTACTTTTATGTTTAGACATTCTAAATAAAGTATATAAAATGTCTCAGGTGTAAAGTCTTTAAGTCTTTCCAGATGTTTATCTCGCTTGTATTTCATATTAAAAATGAATATATTTTTGTGTAATATTCAATGTGTAATATTCAAGGGTATAAATTTTAGATAATATATGTATAATATAATATTAGATAAGAATGACTAAAGAATGGGATATATTAGACTTATACTTTCAAAATCATAAATATCCTTTTACAAGTCATCATTTAGACAGTTATAGAGAATTTATAAAAACACATATACCATATATTGTAAAATCATATAACCCTATTACCATGATTAAATATGATGATTTTAATAATGAAATTATGAAAGTTGATTTATATATTGGTGGTGAAGATGGTGATGAAATATTTATAGATAGACCAATAACATATGAAAATGGAACACCTAAATTAATTACACCAAATGATGCCAGATTAAGAAATCTCACATATGAAACTCATATATTTGCAAAAATATTCATAAAAATAACATATGACACTTCAAAGGTTATAACTAAGACTTTTAATAACGTAGCAATAGGAAGTATACCAATTATGCTTCATAGCGATGCATGTGTATTGAATAATCATGGTGCTGAAATTCTGAGGCAATTAGGTGAATGCCCATATGATATGGGTGGATATTTTATTATTGATGGAAAAGAGAAGGTTATTATAGCACAAGAAAGGATTGTAACAAATAGACTATTTATAACAGATTTAAAAGATGATAAAAATTTTAGCCATAAAGGTATTATAAGGTGTGTAGCCGATAGAGGTGCATTAACACCTCGTAGTGTCGAATTCTATTTTGTGAAAAATCCAATATTGGGCGACGATGGTTCAAATGAAGAAAATGTAGGGGAAGACTATAAAAAATCAAAAGGTGCTATTTATATATCATTACCATCTTTTAATGGTAAAATACCTGTATTTGTATTATTCAGAGCATTAGGAATACAAAGTGATAAGGAAATTTATCATACCATATTTGGTAATGATATGAGTGAAAAAGAAAAGATTTTTTTCGATAATTTAATAAGACCTTCAATGATAGATGCTGGGTATTTTTTTGAAAGCAATTTTGTCAATGTTTTTACACAAGAGGATGCGTTGAATTATCTTAAATTTAGAGTGCAATACAGCACATTAGAACATGTAAGAACAGTATTAACAACGGATATCTTTCCGAATATAAATGAATTTGAAAGTAAAGGGAAATATCTAGGGTATTTAATATTACAATTTATAAAAACGGTTAAGGGTATTCTACCACTTAGTGATAGAGATAGCTATATATTCAAAAGGATTGATATAAGTGGTTATATGTTATCAGAACTATTTCAAGAAGCATATGAAAAGTTGCGTGATTCTATAAGAAATATCATGGACAATATGTATTATTATGGTTCATGGAAACAATTACAAGATTATAATAATTTTATTACTGAAAATAATATATATAAACTAATTCCTTCGATGGTTATAACTGATACATTTTCTAAATCCTTAAAAGGTAGATGGGGATTAGCATCAGATGAAGATCCAGAATTAGGCAAGGTTCAAGATTTATCAAGAATAAGTTATATTGGGTTTTTGTCACATTTGCGTCGTGTAAATATGCCTTTAGATAGAAGTATTAAAATAACAAGTCCTCACAGACTTCATTCACAACAATGGGGAATGATGTGCCCTTTTGAGAGCCCAGACGGAGGATCTATAGGATATCTTAAAAATTTATCACTTTTAACAAAAATAACAGCAGGTACAAACGTTGATGATATATATAAATGTCTTATAGATATCGGGGTGATACCATTGGCAAATTATGGTTTATATATGAATAAAAAAATAACGAATGTATGTATTAATGGGACATTATTTGGTATAACAGGAGACCCTATTTTAACAACAAGGCTACTAAAAGCTTATAGAAGAAATGGTTTAATAAATGTGTTGATATCTATTTCTTGGAATATACCAAATAACGAAATACGTATTTTTACTGAAGCAGGAAGACCTTGTAGACCTCTTTTGATATTAAAAAGGAATAAAAATGGTAAGAATGAAATACTTGCTTCTAAAACCAATTATACAAATTGGTTTGATATGTTAAATGGGGATACCATTAAATTAAAAGATGATGATAAATCCGACGATTATTACTATAAAAACAGCTATATAAATCCTTTAACATTAAATATAGATGGGCAATTAGGTGGAAATTATAATGATAACGAATTTGAAGAGTTTGAAGATGATGATAAATACAATAAGATATTAAGAAATAAATTCAAAAAGGTTTTAAATGTGTTGGAAAAAAATATATCTTGCATAGAATATTTAGATAATGAGGAGACTGATACATGTTATATAGCGATGAATTCAGCAGAAATAGGTCCATATCACACTCATTTAGAAATACATCCGTCTACTATAATGAGTGTTGTAAGTGGAAATATACCTCTTGCCAACCATAATCAGTCTGCACGAAATGTATTTCATGCTGCTCAAAGTAAACAAGCTATAGGAATGTATGCAACTAATTTTAACAAAAGATTTGATACAATGAGTTATGTATTACATTATCCCCAGAGACCTATTGTAAATACACGCATATCACAATATACATCAAGCGACCATATGCCGAACGGTTTCAATACTGTTGTTGCAATAATGACATATTCTGGGTTCAATCAGGAAGATAGTATAATGATCAATAAAGCAAGTATAGAAAGAGGTATGAACCATTTATCTTATTATAAATCCATAACTGCAACATCAAAAATAGTATCACATAATGAAAGAATTATATTTGCAAATCCTATTAAATATAGAGATAGAGGGATCAATGTTAATAATATAAAACATGCTGATTATTCTTTAATAAACGACGATGGATATATCAAAGAAGGTTCGTACGTATCTAAAGGTGCTAAGGCAATTGTTGTTGGGATGTTGAGTGTTAAGGATGTATATAAAGAGGTTAAAAAGGGGGTATTTATGGAGCAAGTAAAAGAAACTATATATACAGATATATCAATAACAACAGATAATTCACTCCATGGTATTGTAGATAAGGTATATATTTCTAATAAGCTTGCAGGAGAAGATTCTATAATATGTAAGGTGCGTTTCTTAAAAATTAAGAAACCTGAGTTTGGTGATAAGCACGCGTCTAGACACGGTCAAAAAGGTGTAATAGGTATGATAATACCTGAAGAAAATATGCCTTATACTAAAGATGGTGTAAGACCTGATATAATTATTAATCCACATGCAATACCTTCGCGCATGACAATAGGTCACTTAGTAGAATGTGTATTTGCGAAATTATGTTGTCTACAAGGAATGTTAGGAGATGGAACTGTTTTTATACCATTTGATGATAATATAGTATATAATGAATTGAACAAATTAGGGTTTGATAGTTACGGCAATGAAATTTTATACAATGGTTTCACTGGTAAACAGATTGAAACTGAAATTTTCATAGGACCGACCTTTTATTTCAGATTAAAGCATATGGTTGCTGAAAAGATGAATGTAAGAAATATAGGACCTAAGGTGTTATTAACAAGACAACCTACAGAAGGTCGTCGCAAAGGAGGTGGTTTAAGAATAGGTGAGATGGAAAGAGATTCAGTTTTAAGTCATGGTATTTCATTATTCTTGAAGGAAAGTATGATGGAGCGTTCAGATAAATTCAAGTGGTGTATATGCAAAAGATGTGGAACACTTGTTGCATTTAATATAAAAAAAGACATTGGAATATGCAATAATTGCAAACAAGATGATGTTACAATTGTAGAAACACCATATGCATTTAAATTGTTAATTCAAGAGCTTGAAACCATGGGTATTCAACCAAGACTAAATACTGTAGCATTAGATATGCCTCCGGAGCAATTAGAAATTATTAGATCTGAACAATATGAAAATATAGATGAAGATGTTGAATATTTTGACACTGATCAAGTAGAAAGAGTATGGGAAGAAGTATACGACGATGAATTTATTAATATGAATGGAGGTAGCAATGAAGACGATGATGAAGACGATGATGAAGACGATGATGAAGACGATGATGAAGACGATGATGAAGACGATGATGAAGACGATGATGAAGACGATGATGAAGACGATGAAGACGATGATGACGATGATGACGATGATGACGATGATGACGATGAAGATGATGATGATGAAGTTAAAGGTGGAGGTAGTGATGATGATGATGACGATGAGGAAGATGAAGATGAAGGTGGAGGTAGTGCAGATGATGACGATGAAGATGATGATGATGATGATGAAGGTGGAGGTGGGGGTAGTGATGATGATATAAGTAGCAATGGAGATAGCGAAAATAAAGAACAGCAAACCACAAAATTCATTGAATTGAATTGAAATAAATATATAGATAAAAATATTATTTACTAGAAATTAGATAAGATATATTAAATAATGGATTCAATAGTCATATTAATCTTAATTATAGGTTTATTTGCTATATTGTGTTTGGTAGGATACTTTGTATATGATTACCAAGAATATAAGAAAAAACTTAGCGATAATTTAAAAGAAACTAATAAAGATATCAATTATAATTTTGATAAATCAACAAGTAATTTAGTATATATAAAAGATGTTATTCAACATCATAGTAATATAATAGATCAAAATATTTCAAATATTAATAAATTAGATTATACAATTAAAGATCAAAACAATATAATATCAACGCGATTATCTAATACTTCAAACGAGTTTAATAAAGTATTTAATAGTTTTAATAACAATTTAAATAAATATTTTGAATTTGACGATGGAGGTAATGATATATCGAAAATCAATCAACCAAATAATAAGATATTCAATTATATATTTGGTGCAAATTTACAACAAAATTTAGAATTAATAGCAAATACTACAGCACATAGTGGTATTACTATTCTTTCTGAGATAGGTGCAAAAACAAATTTTATGATTTGTAATTCAAACATGCCATCTAAATGTGTAAAAATGGCTACAGATATCGATGGCAATTTTAATATTATACCAGCTGGTGCAAATAATATTACATTTCAAAATTTAAATGGTCATACGTTTGCACAATTTAATATGCAAAATAATGATATTTATCTTGGCGGATCCAATATTGATACAGCACCCTTTTATATAAAAGACAAGGATGTATATGTTAAAAATCTAAGATTAATATCTGCAAATGATAATAAGATTAGTAGATTGTATAATTATGAAGAAATATTTTTCGCACCAATATATACAGTTTGTACATTAACTAATACAAAAAATACGACTGATAATAAATATAATACAACTATTGATATAGTTGTAAAATTCAATACATATTATAATATTACGAATCATAAGCAAATTTATATAGATATTGCCCAATATGTTAATATAAGTAAATTTGCAACTATTATATTTTCAACAACTAAGCAAGAAGATGTAACGCAAGAAAATATAAATGTTGTAAATATTAAAAAATTTAAGAATAGTTTAAATGTAGAAAATAAAAATGGAAATGTAGAATATATATCAGGTAATGGTAACTTAATATTTAAATTTATTGATACTAATGAAATTGCAGCAGATTACGAGTTAAATATCGTTATTCAAATATATAATTCAGCACAAAATATAACAAATTTACCAGATGATATAACTTCTTTTAAATTTATTACCAGTACATACTTTATTAAAAATAGTTAAAAAAAATAAACATTTCAATATTATAGAAGGCTTTAATTAATGAAAGTTGTAAATATTATTATAGTTTTATTATTTATACTATTCATAATATTAAATATATATTATATTTTTCATGTACGTAAAATAGGTTTATATAAGGAGTTACAGTTGGAACACTTTAATTTTGCTAATTCTTATAACGAAGAAAATGCGAATGAAGAAGATGGTAGTTTGTTTCAACAATGTAATACATATAACTGTACAAATACTTATTCGGAATTAGAGAACAATTCTGCGGATTTCATAAATACTTATTCTATATATGAAAACAAATACAAATTATCAAATTTAAGAGATACCAGTCATGAATATAGAAGATATAATGATATTATGACAAAAAAAAGTTTATTAGCATTTAGATGTTTGAAATCATCACCATTTGAAATAAAGAAACATTTTGAAAATAACTTGGTAGGAGCTAAGCGTATCCCTACTATATATAAAAAAATGTTTTTATATGATGAAATATCACTATACACATATATAACCAACCAATTAGAAGAAATAGTAAATGGTATATCATCTATTGTGCTAAATAGTAGCTTAAATAAAGGGACTAATAAAATATTAGGCCCAGTATATATATGTATTTCGCAAGCACCATATATTAAATATAGAGATAACATGGTAAAGGCCAGATTTGATGTTGTAAACAATCAAAGATCTTTTTATAATGAAAATGTTCACAATGGTCAATCTATGTATGAATTAGAAACTAGTAATGGTCAAAATAATAAAATATCATCTCTTTATACAGAAGTTCTCTTCATATTTCCAATGTATAATATTAAAAATACTGTAAATAATGTAAAAAATATTGAATTTTCCAATGATGTCTCAAGAATGACTGCGTTTATGGCATCACTTAATAAATTTTTTGTGCATGAAAAATTGTGCTTTTTAAAATGTAATAAAAGTCATTTAAGTTGTGGATGCCTCAATGCGAATAATCAAGATATGAATGGTGACGATATTCACATTGAAAACAATGTTATTGATGATAGTATACATAAATATAAATCAGAATGTTATGATCATAACAGTGCAGTTAAAAATTACTCTATAATGTACTATATAAATCCTTATGGAAATATAAATGATGAATATATTTTAAATATAAATAGATAAAAATATATAATATAAACATGTATTATTAGTCAGGATCGTTAATAAATTGAATTTTTTTTGCGATTTTTACCTCTTGTGGCATTAATCTACATTCTTCGACCTTATTCCAAAATGTATCTATTTTAGGTACAATATTAGCCCATTCTTGTTCATCAAAATAAACTTTTTGGGTGTTTATTTTTTTTAGAACCCAGTAATGAAACTTGATAAATTCTAAATTATTTATTGGATTTTTAGATACTTCATCATTTATATTGATCAATGCATCAGATGGTGTTATATTACAAGTACTATATAAATAGTAATATTGTTTTTCATTATCTATATATTCTGCAATAACACCATGATTTATACGTAAGTCATTTTGAACATTTGACAAATATTCATATTCGTCTGTAAATGTTTTGAATTCACATTCTACATAATCACATTCATTTAAACCACACACAGCCAATTGTCCTTGAATTTGTAATTGATATTTAACAGGTATATTATCATCGATAATTTTTCTTGTAAAAGGACATTTAATCTCAATCATAATACCTAGATCATTTATACCATCTGGTGATGCACCAAAATGTTCATTTGTCGGATCACATATTAATCCAAAGTCATAAATTTCAATATTATTATATGCTTGTGAATAACATCTAGATGCCATTGGTTCAAACATTGTACCCCATTTTAAAGCAGGGATAGAATTATAATTTATTGTGTCTACAATAATATTTGCTTTTTTTTTTGCCAAATTCAAACTAGTATTACCGCCTTTTATTGCATCGTATAAATCGCTTGCAGTCAATCTTTGTTTTCTCATATCAAACCATTCGGGTGATCTTTGTTTCACAAACGGTATTTTCTGTAATTCTTTTAATTTACTTCTATATATATATATATTTTGTACTCTATTAAAAACAACTTCATAATCAATACATAATAATACCGCGATTTTATTAGAAACTTCTACTAGATTTTTTTTGTTTAAGGTTTTTACATTTACAAGAATAGCAGCATCAATTAAACTGTTATTCGTCATACGCTTATTATTGTTACGAGGTATATATTTATATATATTTGTTAATATTATAAATTCAAAGTATTTATTTACGACCATATTATAGAAGTTAAAGAAGTTCTTTTTCAAGTGCTTTTTTGTAAGCTTTTGAACTCTTAATTTTTTTGTCAAGTGTTGCATTAATTAAATTAAGCGTCTTCTTGCTATAATAATCAAGTTCAGAAGGATCTTTTGTCAATTTTTTATTTTTATTTGTTTTAATATGATAAGCATCTGTAATTGCTTTAAATTTATTAGTTAATAGTGTATCGAAAATCTGTGTATCCATTTAATTATTATAGTTAAATGATAATCATTTTTTATATACAATTATAAATCATTCGTAACTAATCTACTACGGTCTTAATAGAGATATTATAGTCCTTTATATCAACATATTGATAAGACACTGTTCCAAAAGCTCTTGATATACCAGTATCAACATACCATACGTTATTCAATATCTTAACATTTTCAACTGTAGTATGACCTACAAACATGTATACACATTTTAAATTATTCAATATTTCTTGCATAACTTCAGAAGAATCTAAATTTCTATTCCATAATATACCTTCATAATCTAGTATAATTTTATCAAATATTTCCTTATCTTCTAATAATACTGACTGGTTTTTCATAAAATTATTCCAAATAGTATTAAGATATGATAATTCTTTACCATTCTTTTGCAAAATATCTATGTGGTATTTTCGTAACCCTGCATGACAAAATAACAATTCTCCTATTTTTACTACAATAGGCCTATTACATAAAATAGATGATAATGTTCCTGCGGGTTTGAATAATTCGCTTCGCGAATTTGAATTATGAATACTTTTAGACGATACGTAGGAAAAATTTCCTATAACGTTCATTAGTTCATGATTTCCTATTAATGATATTATCCTACCCCCTTTTGATTTTGCGATGTTATTTATAAAATTGGTAAAATGTATCATTTCTGTATCATCGAGAACTTCCCATTCTTTAATTTCATGTGATCTATTTTGACTATCTATTTGGTCTCCCAACTGTATAACTATCGTATGTTGTGGTATTGCTATCCATTCAATATTTTTATTTATTATTTGGGCGTCAATTAGAATATTTTTAAATCTTTTTACATCTCCATGAATATCTCCTATTACAACTATTCTATCTGCTTTTGGATATTCATATACGATATCATCATGTAGCATTTTAATATATTATTATATTATATATTATAGTATATAAATTTATATATATTTTGAGTACATAATTAAAATAAAACTTAAATTTATAAAACTTTCTAAAACTTTCTTAAAAAAATAAATTATGTACCCATTTTTATATTTAGAATAACTTTTAGGATATTAATACCAAATACTATATCATATATGCTGTAAGCAAGTTAATATATGATATATTGTATGACCTTTCTAAAGGATATAATAAGAATGCTTTAATACATTCTAAGGACTACTTAAGGAGCCTCATTTTGAGTACATAATTAAAATAAAACTTAAATTTATAAAACTTTCTAAAACTTTCTTAAAAAAATAAATTATGTACTCATTTTTATATTTAGAATAACTTTTAGGATATTAATACCAAATACTATATCATCTATGCTGTAAGCAAATCATTATATGATATATTGTATGACCCTTCCAAAGGATAT